>WNFI01140357.1_pt2 | contig 10061 bp, 10 predicted proteins | sample 5400471 | NCBI WGS metagenome assembly WNFI01 (sample SAMN13153348, study PRJNA577476) | soil metagenome | isolation source: 100 cm saprolite on Douglas fir-dominated hillslope | place: USA:California | collected 2013-09-17
AGGCTTTGTGGTCATTCGACCAGGCCACAGCGTTACCGCCGAGGAACTGATCGCCTTTGCCAATGGCAAGCTGGCCGGCTACAAAAAGCTCCACTACGTTGAGTTCATCGACGCGATCCCCAAAGTTCCTTCTGGCAAAATCCTGCGCCGTGAACTCAAAGAACGCGAAAAAGCCCTGCGTGCTGGTAAGCAGATATAATTCTATACTCGCATAAAGACGGGAGTGGAGCTTTCAGAGGAGAGGGCTGTGAAATCCCTTGCCAGGGCATTTCACACGTATCCAGTCGCGTAGGGGCGGGGGCGGTGAGGCATGGGGAGGGGATGCTTGCATCGCCCTTGGTGGGAGAACGCTGCTCCGGACAGGGTGTGGAAGCATCCCCTCCCCTACATGTATCATCAGGGTTTCACTCCAGTAAACAACGTGCGCATGTACAAGTAGATAGCCCAAGCAGGATGGCTACTTGTACATGCGCAGCAGCGAGTTGTGGCGCGAAACTCTGCCTGGTGTATCGACGTCTCTAGGGTTTCAGGGACCCATCATCAGAGCAGGGAGCTGCGCCGCTTTCTTGCTTGCTCATGCCAAACGCGCCGATGAATCATGGACACCGAGCCCATGACGAACTGCTACCGACCACCCAGGGATGAGGAAGAAGGAATGCCATGTCGCGGCAGTGAGTGAAGAGCGGATCTCCTATGGCACTGCCTGCCCCCAAGCTCGTTGGCCCTACCTCAGATAGGGACTTGGTGACGCAAGCCTGGTGGATGCGTCTTTCCGTCGCAGGACCAGGAAAGCAAGCACCCCTCTGATGATCCCTGTGAGAAGCAAGCACGCCAGGGTGACCAGGAGCCACCAGCCCAGATCAGGGTAACTGAACAACAGATCAGACCACGAACCCACGACAAAGGGAAGACCAAAGAAGAGTACCATCGGGAGGAGCAGATCTCTCACCAGCGGCACAATCACTCGTCGGTAGTGTGGACGTTGCCCAAACCGCTTGTACCAGCGTGGCAAGCGGAGCAGAGACCAGAGCACGAGGACCGAAATCAGGATGATGAACCCATCTGCGAGAAAGTAGAAGGTGCTCAAACTGAGTCCAGCCGCCGATGGCTCAAGCCCGGCGAGCAGACGTGCCAATCCTGCAAACAACTGCACGAAAAAGGTGTTGCCGTCTCCAGTACTGGGGACATTGGTGCTGGCATTCACCAGCAGAATGGCGCCCCAGTGGTTTTGCGGCTCGATGAGCATCAAGGAACGATAGGCAAAGGGGAAGCCATCGTGCCAGATGGCAGGCACCCCCTCGATTGGGCCATTGCACCACCCCATACCATAGGCAGTACCTGGTCCGAATGGCAGTCCAGTAGTGGGGACAGCAGGTGCATGCATGGCGGTAATCCCTGTTGGCGAGAGGACAGCCGTGTCACCATAGCGTCCATCGTTCATCTGCGCGATGAGGTAGTGGGACATATCCTCGGCACTGGAGAGCAGCACACCGGCAGGAAGGAGAGCGGGCAGGTGCAAATCGAGGTCATCCATAGGAACGGGAACGCCGAAGAGCCATCCATGGCCCTGTGCTAAGCCATGCTGCTGGGCTTGCTGCACGGAGACGAAGCTGTGGTCCATTTGGAGTGGAGCAAAGATGTGCTGCTGTATGTACGTCCCGTAGGCTTCGCCAGAGATGGTTTGCACAATGAGTCCGAGCACGATGTAGCCGATGTTCGTGTATTCGAAGGTGGAGCCGACGGGTCGATCAAGTGCGACTGTGCTCATGTTGCGCACAAACTGCTCGATCGTCCGAGCAGTCGTTATTCCTTCGATATACACTGGTAGTCCGCTCGTCATGTTCAAGAGCTGGCGGATAGTGATGCGTGCAGAGGCTGCGGGATCGGCGAGGCGAAACCAGGGCAAGTAGCGCTGTACGGGTGCATCCAGTGCCACTTTGCCTGCTTCGACCAACTGCATCATCGCCAGGGCGGTGAAGGATTTCGTCAGTGAGGCCAGCAGGAAAGGCGTTTGCGGGGTGACAGGTCGTCCCTGGAAAGCCTCACCGAAGCCCTGCAGGGAAACGATCTGGTTGCCATGCACAAGTCCGAGAGCCAGGCCGGGAAGACGATTCGCTTGTATCTCTGAGATCATGAATGCATGGATCTTGGCAATATCGGGTGAACCAGCAGGCGATGCGGCCGCAACAGAGAGCGTCGTGAAGGGCAACGCTAGCAGCATGAGCAGACAGGAGAAAACACTCATGACCATGGTTCGGTGCAAACTCATCTTCATGATCCATTCCTTTCGCTGGAAGGATACCTGTATGGCGCTTCGCACAACGGGGTCTCTCCTAGTGTACTAAAAAAGCTGCAAGAAGGAAAGAGACTTTTCTTACCTCAACGAGAGTCTGCTCAGAAGTGCTGCATGCTTGATGTATGGGGCTGCCAAAAAAGGGAAACCTCGCCCATGTCGATGGAGGTGCAAGCAAGACATACGGCTATTTTTAGATGCGCAGGGATGACAACTGGAGCAAAACCCTGATCATGCTCTAAGGAAGATCAAAAAGGTCCCTATTACGCACAATTATTCCCACTCTTTGTATCATTTGTATCGTTTGTATCACTTGTATCACTTGTATCCAGTTATATGCGACAGATAGTAATCACAAGCAGTCATGTTAAGATGCCTTTAGATCTCCATGATATACCGTTTTGGATTGCTGGGATCAACAAGAACCGGCACCAAACTTCCCTGTGTATAATCGGGACAGGAATCTATGATCCACGACCAGAATGTATAGGTTCGTCCCGACCGGGGATTGGTCCACCTGGCAGTGACATAATAGTTCTCATGTAGAGAGCCGTCCTTTGTTTTTCCCGTTTCATGCCGGATTGAGGTGACCATAGCAACAATCCGCCTTCCATGTCGTTTCAGCCACAACTGCGTTCGTATCTTATACACAACGAACGCCATGATGAGAGCCAGTGTGAACACAACGAGGAGTATATCAAGGAAAAGAGCTTTGTCCATGGAAGACCTCCTTTCAAAAAGAGCATCTCTGTATTATTCTTCGCATTTTCCAAAAAACGACACCATAGCTAGGCTGCAAACAATTCACTCGTTTCTACTCCAACCCCTAATATGCGTAAGCACACTATACAAGCCAGTAGTGTCCTCTATCGTCCTATCTTGTCTTGGATCAAAAACTTCGTAATGAACATATATAACTCTCTATATTTATTTTATTGGTTATATTGTACAACATACAAATTAACCTGTCAAGTTTATTTTGCCGGTTAGCCTGAATTACTCTGTAGGAGCGAATATGACCTTAGGTAATTACACAAGGCTAGACAACGGAAGCATCTCCGTGTCTATAAAGGCATGGAAACAATGTCACCGATGAGCGACAAGATTACTACCCACCGGCAAATGCGCACCTATAGTCACGAATTGCTTCATCGCAACGTGGTTGATGCAGCGAGCCGCCTCCTAGTGCAAGAAGGATCGGATGCTCTGACGGTACGGCGCATTGCTCAGGAATTGGAGCGTCCGACCACGACAGGCACAGGCGAACGTCCCCACCATCTTCTCTGCCAAATAGGAACGAATAGCTTGCCTTGTTGATGGGAAGGTAGGTCCTCATCTGAGTAGGTGACAGCGTGAAAGCTCAGATGCTGCTAAAGCAGGAAGGAAGTAGCCAGGCGTTTTGGAGCAATACCGGCCCAATTTCTCTTCTCGCTGTATTACGAGCTGCTATAGCCAAGTTGACGCGCCTTTGCATAAGCTCGTTGAGCTTCTTTCGATTTCCCAAGTTTAGTAAGAGTAATACCCATGCTATGGTAAGCATTCGCATAGTCAGGGTTGAGGTAAATGGCCTGCTCATAGGCGCTGAGAGCTTCCACGTAGCGCTTGAGGCTATAAAAAGTATTGCCTTTATTATTGTAAGCAATCGCAAGGTTGGAGTCGAGGCGAATAGCCTGCTCATAGGCAGTGAGGGCCTCCTCGTACCGCTTGAGCCTATTGAGAGTGCTACCCTTGTTAAAGTAAGCATTTGCGTCACGAGGGTTGAGGCGAATGCTGTACTCACAAGCGGCAAGGGCTTCCTCGTACCGTATGAGGCTATAGAGAGCAATGCCCTTGGTATGGTAAGCAGCCGCATCGTTGGGGTCGAGGCGAATAGCAAGTTCACTGGCGGCGAGGGCTTCCTCGTACCGCTTGAGCTTATTGAGAACACTGCCTTTACTACTGTAAGCACTTGCGAGGTTGGGGCTGAGTCGAATGGCGTGCTCATAGGCTCCCAGGGCTTCCTCGTACCGCTTGAGGTCAGCGAGTGTATCTCCTTCAGTCAACCACTGCTGCACAGATTTCTGTAAAGCAGCCAGGAAGGCAGAAACATCGGCATGGCGGCTCGTACGCTCTTTAGCCATCGCTTTCAGGATTGCTTGTTCGATGTGCAAGGGAAGGAGTGGATTGAGCTGCGTGGGCGGCGTAGGGTCGACTTTCGCATGCTGGTACCATATGGCCTCCATCAGCACATCTTCTACGTTAAATGGTTTGCGCCCAGTCACGAGTTCATAGGCAATGCAGCCGAGTGCATATTGATCACTCTTCGTGCTGACGAACCCCTCAAACTGCTCAGGGGCCATGTATGCTGGGGTCCCATATTGTCCAAGCTGCCTTGTTCCTGCCTTCCCCAGCACCGCTGCAATGCCAAAATCGGCGAGTAGGGCTTCTCCCCTCCCATTGAAGAGGACATTTGCAGGTTTGAGGTCACGATGCACAATGTACTGTTGATGAGCGTGGTGTAGGGCTTGTCCTATCTGGGAAAGGAGCGTAAGCGCCTCTTCCAGTGGGAATGGCCGATTGGACTGTCGTTTGATGAGATCGCGTAGTGAGCCACGCGAGGCGTATTCCGTTATAACGTAAGCGACTCCATCTTGAATACTTGCATCAAGAATGGGGAGAATATAGGGGTGTTTGAGCTTCTTGAGCAGTCGGGCTTCACGGATAAATTGGTCACTTTCCTCTGAAGAAGCCAGTTGAGCATAGAGCACTTTGATTGCGACGATGGGCTCATCTTCGAAAATCAGATGCTGCCCTTTATAGACGCTGCCATAGAAACCACTATCGATTTCAGCGACAAGACGATAACTACCAAGTTGTTTGCCGATAAAGCCTCTTTCGTCGGCCATGCTTACACCTCTCTTCTCCATTTTGTAAAGTATAGACAGGTTGTACTATCTTTAGCAAGAGAAAAGATCAAAGAGATGCGCAATCGCCGATCTTTGGGCGTCTCAATGGCCAGGAATAATCCGCGGGCCATCGCCTCACCTGCGAGCGTAAGCACCACCACCAGGTAGAGCATCCCTGTAGCAGATTGGAACGAGCGATCGTGAATCAGCCTCAAAATGAAGCCGAGCAGTACCAGGGGCAAGACAAAGGCCACCAGGATACGCAGCCAGCCAATCACATCTGTACTGAGCGGCGTCACAACAGGCGCGCCCGAAGGTTTGACCTGTGAATTAGATGCCGGTGTAGCCGCTGATACCGCGGGAGTAGATCCAGGTGTGTTCGTCGTTATCACAGTATTACTGGACTGAGAATGTGCTACGGTACTGAAGCCGCTGGTAAATGAAAACACAACCTGTGCCAGCACTCCAATCAGCACAAGCGTTGTGGCAAACCGCAATGGCTTCTCGGAAAGCGCGGGAGTAACGAGATACCAGTGGCCAAGCCACATCGCAGTCATTACCCCACCAAGGGCCAGTGCCGATGCAAAGAAACTCCCAACCACTAATGCTCCTGCCAGGCTGGTTGAAGCCAGTGGTCGAAAGATCATCCCCATCACAAAGAGCGCCACCACCCCTGAAAGTACGGTTAAACTCCCACTAATGAGTCGCAGTATGCGTAAGGTCGATCTTCGAGTTACAATCTCCTCTTCTCCCTTTTTACTTTTCCCATCCACCCCCGCTCTTTTATCGAGCCACAGGAGGGCACTATAGAGAAGCATTAGCAGCAGGAAGAGCAGCAAAGGCAAAGACAGGTAACTCGTCCAGGCTTTATCAACCAACGTGAAGGTATCAAGTAGTGCGGGGTATGAAAAATTCTGCTGAAATAAAACGGTCAGAACGGTCAAAACCACATAAATGATTGCATAGGTGACGAGGAAATTCCGTTTGACCTGGTTGCGCCAATCAAGCAGAAAGAGCATGCTAAATGCCCCCACCGAAAGTTCTGTCATCACTATAAAAAGTATCAACGGAAGCGTAAGTAGCATAGGTATTCAATCCTCTAGTCGCGTGTATCAGTCTAGAGATAAAGGACACAGCCTTTAACTTATCGAGACAGATTATACATCTGTTCGGGTGGTAGGGCAAATGGGTTAATCAGCGGTTCAAGGCTACAAGTAGGTACTTAGTACCCTTGCCAGCGTCGTTCTCGCTGTCGCCGTTCGAGCTCGCGACGATAGCGTTCGAGGTCTTGATATTGCCAACGTAACTCCTGTCTCTGCCAGTGCAACTCCTGCCGTTGCGCCATGAGTTGTTGTCGGAGTTGCCGAAAGGCATCTTGTCGCTGCTGAAAGACCTGTTGTTTCTTTCGAAAGACGTTCTGTAGGTACTCAAATAACTCTTCCATGGACTTGCTTTCCTTTGCAGTATGTATGGCACCTAAGCTGAGATTTCCGGAGAGCAGCCTAAAGATGGACAAGATACAAGAAGAAACATAATGCATTTACCACAAAGGAAAGGTAACAGAAAATACATGAGAGTTGCAACAAACGGACAGTCTTTCTATCGCCGTCAGGAAAGGAAAAGAAAGAAGTAGTAAGCCAACTTGCGCTCAACCATACTGTCTGTTAACATTCCATTACTAAAGTACTAAAGCCATTATTATGGGAAACTCAGATTCAATAAAAATAGGGGCGATCAAACTGAATCGCCCCCACTGATTTGGCTCGAAGATGAACCACTACGTAAACATGATCCTACCCAACCACCTGCGGCATCCTCTTCTGCGCCTCTGCAACCGCCTCCGCCGGGTACTCGTAATCTTGCAGCTTCCCGGCAAAGTAGGCGTCATACGCGGACATATCGAAGTGCCCGTGCCCACTGAGATTGAACAAAATCGCCTTATCCTCCCCCGCCTCTTTCGCCTTCAATGCCTCGTTGATCGCTGCGCGTACTGCGTGCCCGGCTTCGGGCGCAGGAACGATCCCCTCAGCGCGTGCGAATTGCACAGCGGCCTCGAAGACGGCATTCTGGTAATAGGCCTGGGCCTCGATGATGCCTTCATCGTGAAGCAGCGAAATCAACGGCGCCATACCGTGATAGCGTAATCCACCTGCATGGATACCTGGCGGTATAAAATCGTGACCGAGCGTGTGCATTCTCATTAGCGGTGTCATACCGATTGTATCGCCATAGTCGAAAGCATATATACCCTTGGTCAAGCTAGGACAAGCCATCGGTTCTGCAGCCAGGAAGCGAGTCTTCAGCCCTTTTCTAAGCGCTTCGCCGATGAAAGGGAATGCTATCCCCGCGTAATTGCTGCCTCCACCCACGCATCCAATGACAATATCTGGGTAGTCGTTCGCGCGCTCCATCTGGAGAAGCGCCTCTTCCCCGATAATGGTCTGGTGCATCAGGACATGGTTGAGCACGCTGCCTAGCGAGTACTTGATCGTGCCACCGCTCTTGGCAGCAACTTCCACCGCCTCGCTGATTGCAATACCCAGGCTGCCCATATTCTCAGGGTCCTGCGCCAGAATGCTGCGGCCAGAATCCGTTAGATCGGTGGGGCTGGCATGCACGGTTGCGCCGAAGGTTTCCATCAAATTGCGGCGGTAGGGCTTCTGCTGGTAACTGATCTTGACCATGAAGACTTCGACTTCCATGTTGAAGAATGCCCCGGCCATGGCCAGCGCTGATCCCCACTGCCCGGCTCCCGTCTCGGTCGAGAGCTTCTGAACCCCTTCCTGCTTGTTATAGAAAGCCTGGGCCACGGCTGTATTTGGCTTGTGGCTGCCTACCGGGCTGACACCCTCGTACTTGTAATAAATGCGAGCGGGTGTATCCAGGGCCTTCTCCAGTCGACGCGCACGGAAAAGCGGGCTGGGCCGCCATTGCATATAGACCTCGCGAATCGGCCCCGGTATTTCAATGTAGCGCTCGGTACTTACTTCCTGCAAAATGAGCGCCATAGGGAACAGTGGGGCAAAGTCCTCAGGCGTGACTGGCTGCCTGGTGCCAGGATGCAGTACTGGTGCTGGTGGCCTGGGCAGGTCTGCTGCGATGTTGTACCAGGATCGTGGCATCTCATCTTCGTTTAGAAGGTATTTGGTGTGAACGTTGTCAGGCACAGGATACTCCTCTCGTGGCTTCCAAAAATAAGCCCATGTACTGGAACGTGCTTCCTCGGAGCATAGCACCTGGTAGGTGATAACACACAACAATGGATGCTATCTCCGAGCCTCCAGGGACGACGGTGTAAATAACTTAGCATGCATGCCATCCTGACTTCAGCCAGTTCTCGTCTCACCTTGGCACGGCACCTCGCATACAGAAAAATAAAATCCGCTCATGCGAGCAGATGACGCGCGAACGCAGAAACGAGCCAGCCTCACTCTCTCAAGGTCTTATGCATAATATCATCGTAAGCTGTGCTGGATGGAATGTCAAGTATCGCGGGTGTATCTGATGTACCCGTAAATAGATACGCTAGCGGGTTGCACTCAGAAAACTATCGAGCGAGGGTGACAAGGTCTCACCTCTCATCAGACTCAGACGAAAAACTGCTCAACACGTATCGGAAACTCAGGGACTACTTTCGATGGCAATGTCGCCTGCCCCTCAAAGACGCCGAGCGAACGGTACTTGCCACCCTCCAATACCAACACGCCGACCGTACGTGCCATCGTGTCAACAACCCAATACTCCGGCACCCCTGCATGAGCGTAAGCATCTCGCTTCTCATATCGATCATAGTCTTCTGTGCCAGGCGAAGCGACCTCGACAACCAGGTCAGGAGCACCAACGATGCGCGACCCTATAAATTTCTCACCGCTCGCGTTCAGGAGAACAAACACGTCAGGCTGGACAACATCCTTTGGAGTCAACTCGACATCAAGTGGAACTATGAAGACTTGCCCAAGGCCAGCATCTTCAATATGGGTTAAAAGATAGTGGAAAATCCGACCGGCGGCCTTCTGGTGCCACCCACTGGGAGAAGGTGTCATAAAAAGCACTCCATCTACAATCTCATAGCACCGCCCATCATCTGGAATGGCCGCGTAGGCTTCATAGGTCCAATGTCCCTGCCCTGGCCCTGGCATATCATCAGCAGGAGTGACTATTGGGATTCCACCAAACGTTGTTGTCATATCAATCCTGCCTTTCGCAAAAGGGAAAAGTGTCACCATTCATCACACCACCATGGTAACATAGTTGAAGGACACTCGCAAGGACTAGGGCCCACCGATACTCCTCCACCTGAAGAGGGAATTACCCCTCAAAAAGGCATCCTCAACCGCATAATCAAATTCCTTAGGATCAACCTCATTCGGTGGATTCGCCCGTTCCCATGCAACTGTTCGTCTAAGCGCCTCCTCCAAACCCACCCGCTCTTCATATCCCAATTCCCTGCGTATATGTGAGGAATCAACAACAATATCTTGTTCTGCATTGATGCCTTGCCTCAATGGCTCTGGCAAACGGCCACGAGGCACAAGCACAATCCTACCTTGCCAACCCGTCGCCTCTCCAATTTTATCCACCCATTCAGCCAGAGTAAAGGTGAATGGCTCTCCAACGTTGTAGATGCGCCCACTGGCACGGTCGTCGGTCACTGCCATGGCAATTGCTTCCGCAACATTCTCCACATAGCCATGAGTCCAGCGCCATTGTGCCTCAGCTTCATCTAACAGAATAGCAGGACGCCCATCATCCATGCGCTTTAAGTAACTGAAAAGCCGGTGCTGGTAATCCCCAGGGCCATACACCATAGGCAATCGTAATACAGTACCCGGCAAGTTCGGATCGCTCATCACAACGCGCTCGACGAGAATCTTGTCGTAATC
>WNFI01427196.1_pt1 | contig 10061 bp, 6 predicted proteins | sample 5400471 | NCBI WGS metagenome assembly WNFI01 (sample SAMN13153348, study PRJNA577476) | soil metagenome | isolation source: 100 cm saprolite on Douglas fir-dominated hillslope | place: USA:California | collected 2013-09-17
AGTCGGCGTGTGGCGCGCGCTGAAGCGCACGCTGAACCACAACCGGCTGGAAATTCAGCCGCTGGAAATGTTTTATCCGTTCGGCGGGAGCGCGCAGAAGCCGGAAGCCATCGACATCAACGTCAAAGTGATCCTCATCGGCGATCGCTCCTTGTACGAGCTGCTGTATGAGTACGAGGAAGACTTCCGCAAAATTTTCAAGGTGCGCGTGGAATTCGACGAAGAGATGGCGATGAGCGACGGCGTCATCGCGGAATATGCGGGGCGGCTGCGCGCGTTGTCCGAAAAAGAAAATTTGTACCCGTTCGACCGCGGCGCATTCGCCGCCATGCTGGAGTATGGCGTTCGCCAGGCGGGGCGAAGAAACAAGGTGACGGCGCGTTTCATCGATATCGCCGACCTGGCCCGTGAGGCGCATTACAACGCGGCGGCGGCCGGGGAATCGGTGGTCCGCGCGGCGCACGTGCGCGGGGCCTTGTCTTCGAAAATGGAGCGCCACAACCTGATTGAGACGCGCATCCGGGAAATGATCCAGGAAGGTACGCTGCTGGTGGATGTGGAAGGCTCACGCGTCGGCCAGGTGAATGGACTGAGCGTCCTGGAAATCGGCGGATACTCGTTCGGCAAGCCCGTGCGGATCACTGCGACGGCGGCTCTTGGAAAAGCGGGATTGATCAACATCGAGCGCGAGGCCAATCTGAGCGGGCGCTTCCATGACAAGGGAATCCACATCATCGCCGGTTACTTGCGAAGCCAGTTTGCGCAGGACAAGCCGCTTTCACTCGCGGCCAGCATCTGCTTCGAGCAATCCTATTCAGGAATCGACGGCGACAGCGCGAGCTCCACGGAGATCTATGCGCTCGCGTCGGCGCTTTCCGGATTGCCGCTGCGGCAGGACATTGCCGTGACCGGCTCGATCAACCAGCAGGGCGATATTCAGGCCATCGGCGGAGTGAACGAAAAGATTGAGGGTTTCTTTGACGTGTGCCGGATCATCGGGCTCACCGGAACGCAAGGCGTGATGATGCCGGAGTCCAACGTGGAAGATTTGATGCTACGCGAAGATGTCCTGGAGGCCGTAGCAGCAGGCAAATTTCACGTCTGGCCCGTTGTCAAGGTCGAACAAGGCATCGAGCTCCTGACCGGAATGGCCGCCGGAAAGAAAAACGGCGACGGAAAATTCGAACCCGGGACCGTTCTCGCGCTGATCGATGAGCGGCTGAGCGCGATGGCGCGCACGTTGAAGGAATTCGAATAGCCTCGCAAGAAAATCAGACGACCTGGCAGCCTTCTCGGGAGTCAGACGCTACGTTTCAAAGAGCAGCGCGTCTGACGAAGTTAAATCGATTGTTTCTGAGTGCTCCGTCGCTCGGACGCAATCGCAAAGGTGACAAACCGGACCAGATCTTTGGTTGGCCGGCTGCGCTGCGATTCGAAGCACATGCCCCGTTCCAGCCGCAAACGGGCTCCTGCTTGCTGACTAGACAAGCCAGCACGAGAAACTCCTCCATCGTCAAAGTTTGCGAGCTATAGTAGGTCGCCGGCACGCAAGTTCCCTCTCGAAATTGTACCTTGCGGCGATCCCCCTTCCTTGGTTATATACGCAGTACAAGTGCATGAACTTGGTTATCGGCTTGGGTATATGTTTCTTTTGTACTTGCCGCACGTAATTAACGACTGCGGTAGATGTGCGAAGCCACTGCATTTGATGCAGGAAGACAACCAGTGATTGGCAGGCATCGCGAGGGCTGAAGTCATGACCACTCCAGATCAAGCTTTGGTTAGCTCTTACGACTATCGTCTTGTCGCCCTCTCCGTCGTTATCGCGATACTCGCAGCTTATGCGGCGCTTGACCTGGCCGGACGTGTAACCTCCGCCCGCGGCCGAGTGCGGTTCGCTTGGTCGTTTGGCGGGGCTGTAGCCATGGGAATCGGTATTTGGTCCATGCACTACGTGGGTATGCTTGCCTTTCACGTGCCGATTCCCGTGCTGTACGACTGGCCCACGGTACTGCTACACGGAACGCAAGGCCACAGAAGCAAAAGCGCATGCTCAGTTGGCACGAATGAACCTGCTCCACCAGATCACGCGAGCCATCGGCGGCCGAGAGGACCTGCGCAGCATTTATCAGGTGGTGCTGCGCAGTCTCGAGGAAGACTTAGGTTTCGATTTCGGCTGCATCTGCGACTACGACCCGGCAAGGCAAGAGTTGACAATCATTCACGTGGGCGTGCGAAGCCAGCCACTGGCGCTTGAGTTGTCCCTGGCCGAGCAGGCCCACATTCCCATCGATGCCAACGGCCTGAGCCGTTGCGCTCGCGGGCAGTTGGTCTATGAGCCCGATATCACGGACGTGAAGATGGCCTTTCCGCAGAAACTCGCTGCGGCGGGGTTGCATTCGCTTGTGGCGGCGCCGCTCCTGGTTGAAAGCAAGGTCTTCGGCGTCTTTGTTGCCACTCGCCGGGAACCGAACAGCTTCAGCAGCGGCGAATGCGAGTTCCTGCGGCAATTGAGCGAACACGTCGCGCTCGCCGCGCATCAAGCGCAGCTCCATTCATCGCTGCAGCAGGCGTACGACGATTTGCGGCAGACGGAACAGGCCGTGATGCAGCAGGAGCGCTTGCGCGCCCTGGGGCAGATGGCCAGCGGCATTGCTCACGACATCAACAACGCCCTCTCGCCGGTGGCGCTCTCTACCGAAATGCTGCTGGAGAAGGAGTCGGAACTGAGCCCTCGGACCCGCAGACACTTGGAGATGATTCAACGAGCCACGGACGATGTGGCGAAGACCGTCGCGCGGATGAAGGAATTCTACCGCCAGCGCGAGCCGCAGTTGACGCTATCGCCTGTACACATGAACGTTTTGGTGCAGCAAGTCGCGGACCTGACGCGCGCCCGCTGGAGCGATATGCCGCAACAGCAGGGCATTGTGATCGAGATGCGCAGCGAGTTTGCGCTGGACCTGCCGGCCATCATGGGAGTCGAAAGCGAAATTTGCGAAGCTCTCATCAATCTCATATTCAATGCCGTGGATGCCATGCCGAGCGGCGGGGCATTGACGTTGCGCACGCGAATTGTGGAGCATTCGCAGGGTCCGTTCAAACTCCATAAACGTGCTAGTGGAAGTGGCCGACAGCGGCGTCGGCATGGATGAAGAAACACGGCGTCACTGCATGGAACCGTTCTTCACAACCAAAGGGGAGCGCGGCACAGGCCTGGGTCTCGCGATGGTCTACGGCGTGATACAGAGACACAGCGCGGATCTGGAAATCGAAAGCGCCGCGGGCAAGGGTACGACCGTGCGATTGAGTTTTGCTGTCCCTGTTGGGATCGCCGCCGATCTTGCTCTGCCCGAGACTCCACTGTCCGTTTCTTCGAGGTTGCGCATTCTGGTTGTGGATGACGACCCGCTGATCATTCGGGCACTGTGCGAGACGCTAGAGAGCGATGGCCATCAGGTGATTACCGCGAACGGCGGTCAAGAGGGGATTGACGCGTTCCGCGCCGCTCAAGGGCGGGGTAAGCCCTTCGCCGTTGTGATTACGGACTTGGGCATGCCTCGCATAGACGGTCGTAAAGTTGCCAGCTTTGTCAAAAGCGCGTCCGAAACCACTCCCGTGATTCTTCTGACCGGGTGGGGGCAGCGGTTGGTGTCTGAAGGGGACGTTCCGCCTCACGTCGATCGCGTACTGAGCAAGCCACCCAAGCTCCGCGACCTCCGCGAAGCATTGGCGCTCTGTTTATCTCCTCCTGGAGTCGAGGATTTGCAACATCGCGGTCGCAGGCGCACTCATGCCTGAACTATGTTGCGCGGATCTCGGACTTAACTTGTCGTTTTTCGAGCTGCACCTAGAAGGGCAGTCCTCTCCCGGCACGTTCCGAACCTATCGTCGCCAAACCGCAAGCTGAGCCGCTACCTAGGCGCGGGAGCCAGATACGCCTGGCGATGATCCACACGGCACCAGAAGCGCTTCACTTTGACTTGAATCGAGTGAAGCTGGCCATCGTTGGAGGGTGGGCTGAACGCGATACTGTACTCGTGGCGGACAAATTGCGCGATTTCCGAATAGGCGCGATCGAATTCCTTCTCATTCTTGGGGAGATAGACGCGCCCGCCCGTGGCCTGTGCGAGATCGTGCAGCGATTGGTCGGCCTGAGCAAAGCCTTGCTTGACGAACGCTCGGTCCTCGCGTTCCTGAGGAGAAAGTTTCCTGCCCTTTGCGGGTTTACGGAAGTCACCAGAGAGCGAGACTGCCAGGATCCGAACATCAGAAGTCTTGAGTTTTTGTTGAATCGCCTGCCACTTTTCCGGTGGCGAAGTATCGATGCCGGTTGAGAGGACAACTACGGTTTTCTTCCCCGGAAAGGGCGCGAGCCGGTCGATGGCCGACGCGAGACTGGATGACAGGTTCAACTCGGCAAAGCCAACCGTGAAATTCAAACTTTGCAGCGCGAGCCGCGCCGCGAGTTTATCGGGCGTGAAGTCCAGGAGCAGTTCTGGCTCTTTCGAATAGCTGGCAATGGCAACGCGGTCGTTGGGAGAGAGGCTGTTTAAGAGTGTGTCGGAGGCGCGGACGTGGTTCTTCCCCAGGAGATGAACGGCCGGGCCGGACTCGATGAGAAGAAGAACCTGCGCCGGCTCCTCGATCGCGGCGAAACCGGTGAGTGGCTGCTCGATCCCGTTATCGAATACACTGAAGTCTTCGCGACGTAGCCCTTCCACGAAATGGCCGTGCGAATCGGTGACAATCACGCCGACATTGACGCGGTCAACGCTGACGTGAATCGTTTGTTTCGGCTGTTGCGGATTTTCCTGGGCATCGGCGAAAGAACACACGCAGAGCGCGGCGGCCAAGAGCACTGCCGCAAGCAGAAGACGAAAAGGGTTCATCGCTCCGCTATTGAACCCACTGGTCCCAATGGATGCCCTTTGAATCCTTCCACGAGACACTTGAAGAGTAGTGCAGATGCCGCGAGACGACTTGCGGATTGATCTGCGCGAGCCAATCAGGGGCCGCGGACGCCACGGAATTTTTCGAAGAGCTCACAGTTTTTGCGACGGATCTCTTCTTCGCGTCTTCGATCCAACGATCCTTCAACGCCTGCCAATCGACTTTCTGAAAGTCGAAATAGCTAAGACCAATGAGTTTTTCCGGAAATTGCGCGCGGCCGGCTTGAAACTGCGGCACGGTGGCGAGGCCGGCGGTGGAAACATGCGCGCGATTCGAAAGCACTTCGCGAAGGGTTTCGATGCGACTGGCGCCGAGAATCATGTCCTGGGTCACCGCGAGATTGAAAAAATTCCACTGCGCGACGCCCGCGCTGGCCTGCTTCCCCCCAAGGGAGATCTTCAGAAAAGTGACGTCGCCTTCATTGCGCTCCGAAGTGAGCTGATCGCTGAAGACGGTGCGCATGAGTCTAAGAGTCTCCGGCTTCTTTCGAATGCCAAAGAAATAGACCTGTTTCGTGGAGTCCATCGACGGGCTGGTTTGCATCGAAGCGAATTCTCCGGTGAGCAGCCCAATCGCGTCCGGCAGCGGCATGCCCATGCGCTGCTGCGCGAGTGTGTCGAACAAATCGGCGTTGCCCTGCTGACCCTGCGGAAAAGCCGCGCGGGCCACGCGCTTCACCGTGTCGTAGATGCCCTGGAAATTGAGTTGCGCGGAGGTGTAAGAGACGGCATCCGCCGGCACAAAAGTGAGAGAAGCAGGCGACGGCTGTCCGGCGGACCAGATGTCAAACGGCGTTCCGGGAACGGCATCGCCCAGGATCGCGCCCTGCACGTGTGTTTTCGCGCCTTCGAACGCGATGTTGCCGCTGAGGGAGTGCACGGCGTCGAGCCGGGCAGCGTCGAGGAGCGGGCGGACCTGGAAGGTTCCTGCTTTCGAATCAGCCGCAAGATTTGTCAGGTCGGGAATGCGCAGGAAGAATTCGAGCAAGCCGCTGCCGAGGTTCGCGTGCGCTTCCTGATACGCGGCGGATTGCGCCAGGGATGTCGCCGCGGAAATTTTGCCATCGAGGCGGCCCAATATATCTTCCATGACGGATCGTTCACCGGCGCTGACGGCGTACTTGCCATGCTCGGCCCAATACGTGGCGCCATTCTTGCCTTCAGCCTTCAGGACCTGGACGCCTCCAATGGTGATTTGCGATAGGCGCGGCATTTCCTTCTCGCCCGCGCGCAAGCGGAGAATCGCTTTCGAAAGCAGCTCTTCCTTCCCGCTTCGGTCATACACAAAAAACATTCCGTTCCATGCCGGTTTCGCATCCGGAGCGCCGCCCGCATTCGAAACGCTACGCTTCGCAGGCTCGCTCAGATACCCGAGCGTGAACGAATTTTCCAGCAGCGACGCATATTCCTGAATCTCTTCCGCCGTTAGTTTTTTCTCCGCCGATTTCTCGTTCGAAGAACTGATCAGATTCGACGCGAGTGCCGACCGCACCGGAGCAAAATCCGCATCGTCCCACAGTGCGAGGAGCGAGTTGGCCTTTCTCGCTTCGAGGCCGGGTACACCGCGCCAGATTAGGTAGAACGCCGTGCGCGGGGACATTTGCGCGGGCTCGAGCGGAGCTTGCGCGCGCGCCGGGTTCGCCCCGGAGATATACAGAAGGACTGCAAGTGGCAAGAGGACTCGAATGCTCGGCAGTTTCATCGGAGTGCTCCTTGACAACGGATCAAAGGAAAGGGCCAACTTTACTGATGCTAGCGCGCCGGGCGGAAGGACAGAAGCCCCGTCCCGCGCTGAGTTTCCAGAACGCGGAACAGGGCTTCTTTGCGTTTCAATTCAATTGCGCCAAAAAATTAAGCGAGCACGCAGCCTTTCATTCGCCTCCGCTCTAAACGGCCGAAGCGCGCCGCTAGGGTTTCGTCGGGGTGGCGGCGGGCGCCGGCGCCGCGGCTGCCGGAGTAGCGGCGGCGCCGCCGTCCTTTGGGGTCGCGAGGTAGCCGGTGATCTGATTTTTGCCCACGTCGAAAACGACGATCTCGTACGGGGCCATGCGCGAGCTGCCCTTCACATAAAACTGCACGGGCTCGCCGGAGGTCTTGTCCTTCTTCTCGATGGTCTTGTCGTCGGCGACGACGGTCAGCGTGTACTTTGCTTTTTTCGGATCGGTCTTGTTGAGGGTAACCTGCACGGGGCCGACGCGCTGCGCGCTCTTGGATTTTTGCAAAGTGAACTCATAATAGTTGCGGTCGCCCCGGCGCTTCAAATCTTCCAGGTCGTCGCGGTTGTGCGCGATCAGGCCGCTCATGACGTTCATGTCGCCCAGGCTGCGCTCCAGCTTGCCTTTCGTCGCTTCCAGGTCGCTCTTCGTGGCTTCGATGTCTTTCTTGGCGCCGCCCACTTCCGTGGCCACCGCGCCGATCTTCTCTTCGCTCTCCTTCTGCACCTGGCCCAGCTGCGCCGTGAGCTTCTGATCGGACGATTGCTGCTCCTTGCGGATCGATTCCGCGCGGCTCTTGGCCTGCGCGAGCTCGGACTGCGTCAAGCCCACTCTCTGCGTGGTGATCTCCATCTTGCTCTTCAAGTCCGCGATGCGCGAATTCGCCTGGTCGAGCTGCGCGGTCAGAATCTTGTTCTGATCCTGCTGCTTCGCGAGGTCCTGGCTCAGGCGGGACTGCGTGGAATAGCCGGCATAGCCCAGCACGGCCAGTGCGGCAATCAAGACGCCGAACAGCACGGCGATCCACCGCGGCGTACCCGTGGATTCGTACTGATACGACTCCTGCGGGCTCGGTACGTTTGGAGAAATGCTCATTCCCCCTCCTCAGTGATAGGCGCCCCCATGAACACTTGCGCCGAAGGAGAATTATCGCTTGCAATCGCCAGTCTGTCCACCGCTGGCGTAGTGGCGGGTCTTTAGACCCGTTCTTTACCGGCTCTAGCCACGCCGCCGCAGGTAGCCCACCTTTCCCCCAGTAGCATTCAATGCGGCGAACGAGTAAAATCCTGCCCAGCAATACCCATTTCTAGTTTCTGTTTTCTAGTTTCTGCCTTCTAGTTTCCAATTTCGCTTTCTAGTTTCTGCTTTTTCTTCTCCACTTTCTGCCTTCTAGTTTCTAATTTCGCTTTTCTAGTTTCTCTCTCCCGCCTGCCGCAGCCGCTCCCTGGAGTATTCCTTCCAACTCTCCGGCAATTCTTCCACTCGCAGCGCCCGCCGCACCGCGCGAATCTCCGCCTCTCCAAACCTCTTCACGACATAGAGACGGGTAATCTCCGAAACCGCAACCCCGTTGGGCTCCCGCGCAATCACCTCCATCTCATCGCCCGCGCCGACCTCTCCCTCCCGGATGACCGCGACGTAGAATCCCGTCCTCCCGCTCGCCAGAAATCTCTTCACCATGTCGTCGGACCCGAATCTCACGCCCAGTTTGTAGCAAGGCAGCCGCGGCTGCGTCACCGCCACTTCCGCCGTACCGATAGAGAATCGGTCGCCCAGATGAACGGACTCTTCCAGCAATCCCTCCCCGTCGTCATCAATGGTGAAATTTTCTCCAAACATGCCCATCGGCAGTTCCCGCCCGGGTAACTCTCTCTTCCAGTAGTCGTAGTGCGCCAGCGAGTAGCAGTAAACGGCTTTGTGCTCGCCTCCATGCACGGTAAGGTCCGCCTGCCGGTCTCCCTCCAAATTAAACTTGCGCAATGCCACCCGTCCCCCGGCCGGCTCCTTGAAGATCGCCGTTGTCACCATTCTCCCGTGCCAACTCACTTCCCGCGGCATCCCGGTATTCACTGAAACGAGTTTCATTGTCCGTCGATCCTTTGCTTAGTTCGTCAGTCTTCCGTGCCTACGCGCCCATCCAGACATGGAGTTTACCCCGACTGGCCTTGTGGCTCAGCGGCTTTGGCCCTGAGGCTGCCCTCCTTCCTCCTTCTTCGCTCATTCGAAGGACTAGGGCTTGGCCTTCGTCTTCTTTTTCTGGCCACCGAACTGTTCGACAAGATGGGATTTAAGAGCGGGTGTCAGTTGCGTGCCCTTTGCTTTGCTTTCCCGACCCTGCCAACTGCCGTTTCTTTTCAACGTTTGGACGTTCAGACTTTCCGACGTTCAGACTCCGTTCCTGCCCACCTGCCCCACTATCCCTCTAACTCCTTTCCTCTCATATCGTTTACCGACGCCCACCCCTTAAACTCTGTCGTATCATATCGTTACAAAATTATAGGGGGCAGGCCACCGTCTCCGTCCGACCTTTCGACTTTCAACTTTCGATCGAAGATCCCGACCTTGTCGGGACTGTTAACCTCTTTCCTCCTAACTCCTTTGCCTTCACACTTTTAGCCGACCCCCACCCTCTAACCCCTGTCGCATCAATCTTTTACAAAAACATAGGGGGGCAGGGGGGCCTGGTTAAGGTACGGACCGGGCACATCCCTGACAGATTAGACCGGGAGCATTCCTGACACTGTTAGCCGTGGCCAGTGCGTGTAAAAAGGAGCGCATGCCATGGAAAGCGAGCAGTGTGATGGAAGAGAAGCTGCGGTTTGTCTTTGAGTACGAGTTGGACGAACGATCGATGACCGAACTCTGCCAGCGGTATGAAATCGCGCGGGAGACCGGCTATGTCTGGCTGCGCCGGTACCGGCAAGCCGGAGTGGCTGGGCTGGTGGAGCGCCCCCGTGCCGCGCACCGGCTCGGGGCGCTGCTGAAGCGGGAAGGTTTGGTGGTGGCGCGCAAGAAGCGCTGGCGCACCGCGCCGTACACCGTACCGTTGGCGCATGCCGATGAAGCCAACCGCGTGTGGTGCGCCGATTTCAAAGGCTGGTTCCGCACCACCGACGGCCAGCGCATCGATCCGCTGACCATCTCCGATGCGCACAGCCGGTATCTGTTGCGCAGCCAGGCCGTGGAGAAGACCGACACCGCCAGAGTGCAGGCGATTTTTGAAGCGGCCTTCCGCGAATACGGCATGCCGGAGGCCCTGCGCACCGATAACGGGCCGCCGTTTGCCTCGCGGGCGGTGGCCGGGTTGTCGCGGTTAGCAGTGTGGTGGATCAAGCTGGGGATCGTGCCGGAGCGCATCGCGGCGGGGCATCCCGAGCAGAACGGCAGGCACGAA
>WNFI01083079.1_pt1 | contig 10060 bp, 12 predicted proteins | sample 5400471 | NCBI WGS metagenome assembly WNFI01 (sample SAMN13153348, study PRJNA577476) | soil metagenome | isolation source: 100 cm saprolite on Douglas fir-dominated hillslope | place: USA:California | collected 2013-09-17
TCCGCGCCCTGCCGTCGGTTAGCACACGCGCTCGCATCGCGAGCTGGCTGAGGAGCCGGACTTGGTGCTTCAGCCCGACGGCAGGACGACGGTGCTCATCTGTGCGGAACGCCGCCTGGAGTGCAGGTGCTTCGCCTCAGCCGCCGGTAGCCGCGAACCAAGCGCTGTTCGGAGCCGTGACGAAGATGATCGGGGCGATACACGGCCGCGGAAGCGTCACCTTGGCATCGATCTTCGAGTTACCAGCCATGCTTGCCTTGAAGTTGCCGGTGCTGACGTTGTCAACCGTGGCGGTGTTCCCGGTGCCAATTGCCTGGCAGCTCACGATAGCCCGGAAGTCCGGGATCGGATTCTTGCCCCGCAACGCGGCGGGTACCGACGACGCATTAGCGAGCACGAGACCGCGTACAGTCACCAGGACGTGGCCGTCCTGCTTGAGCGAGCCAGTCGCGGATCTGATCATCCACGGCAGGCCGCCGCCCGCTAGCCCGCGGACTGGATTGGCGGGGCCCACGTAAGGCCCCGTCACTGGCGCCATTTTGTCGAAGTGCAGGATCGTGGCCGGACCGGTGCCCCGGGGGGAGGCGGCAACAGCCTGTGCGCCTGCCGCGGTTAGCAGAGCTACGCCGGCCGTGGCTGCCAGTATCCATCCGAACTTTCGCATCTCGCTTCCTCTCTGTCGCCTGCCAGCACCCCCTGTTGCTGGATCACCTTCCTGCAGAAGATACGTCGGGCGCGCGCGTGCGGTTCAAAACCCGCGGCATCAGCGCGGTGGTCGAGCCGGGGATGGTGATGATCCGGCCGGCGCCGGCCAGGTGCTGCCAGGCCAGCTGCAGGCCGTGGAACAGGCCCCTGACGTTGACCGCGAAGCTCAGGTCGAACTCCGCCTCGGTGACCTGGGCGAACGGCTTGGTGATCGCCACCGCGGCGTTGTTCACCGGCACGTCCCACCGGCCCCGGGCGGCGAGCAGCCGGTCGACCATGTCCCGGTACTCGGCCTGGCTGCTGATATCCGCGGCAACCGCCAGCGCGGCACCGCCGCCGACCTCGATATCGGCGACTACCTTGTCGGCCAGCTCGGGCGTGTGCGGGTGATTGATCACCACGCGCGCCCCGCCGGCGGCCAGCGAGGGCGATGGCCTTGCCGATGCCGGTGGCCGCGGCGGTCACCAGGGCGGTCTTGCCGGCGAGAGACGGGGACTGGTTCATGGCGCGCCCTCCATAAGTTCCAGGGGCCGCGGCGGGTACAGCAAGCCGCGGGCGGCCCGGGTCAGCACGGGCATCACCGCGTACTGCATGACCGGAATAACCAGCACCACGGAGAGCAGCGGCCGGGCCCACACCGGAAACCCGGCCAGCTCCGCCTGACCGGCCACCATGGGTGGCGCGCCCCGCGCTGGCTCGGCCGCCTGCTCCCGACGTCCGGTTCAGCCGCTGAGGACGCGCCAGGCCCAGCCGGGCAAGAACGTCAGCTCTTGCCCGGCTGGCACCGCGTTTCAGCTGCCGTTATACGAGAACGGGTACAGCTGCTGGCCGAGCGGGCCGAGGGTGAATGCCTTCGAGGTGGCCGAGCTCGCCTGCACATAATCGCCCATGTCCAGCAGGAAGATGTTGAAGAAGTTGAACTGCTCGAATCTGTGCAGCACGATCCCGCGCTGATCGGTGAGGATGATGCTCGACATCGTGTTGTTGTTCGGTGCGCCGCCGAAGAAGTCCGGGCTCGCGACCTCCTGCACCAGGAAATCGCTGGTCCCGGGCACGGCCGCCGGATGCTCGTAGGTCGAGCCTCCCGGCTGGACAAGCGTCCCGGCGTGCGACGCGAGATCGTAGATGCCAAATCCGCCGAAAGACCCTGCGAGGGCTTCGTTGGCCACCGGGTTAACCGCGAGGCCAGAGAAGAAGTCCGTAGTCACGCCTGGGAACGTTGTCACCTGACCGGAATTCAGGTCCACGTCGGCAATGGTTCCCGGCGCGGATAGGTTGGCGACGTCGGTGACCGCTACGAAGGCCTGGCTGGAGTTCTGCCCGAATCCACCTATGGCGGGGATCGCGAGCGACGCCAGCGCCGGGCTGATATTGATCGGCGTTCGGGTGCTGTTCGTGGCGAAGTCCGCGGGTGTGACTTCAAGCGACGACCCGGTGCTGCTCAGCACGGCGTCCTGCGCACTCGACTGGTTGTCCGCGGCGCAGAAGATCGACCCGAGCGACGCCGGCGGAGACCAGGTACCCCCGGCTGTCCCGGTGGTCACCGGGTTGAGCACCCGGAACGTGTCGGTCTGGTTGGCTGGGTTGAAGTCGTCGTAGACCCCGACATCGTTCGCAAAGATGCCGGCGCAGGCGCCGTTGATCGTCCCGTATAGGTCCGACGGCGACGAGACATCGGTTGATACGGCGCCCGTGGACTGGTTGAACGTCTCCACCGAGGCGAGGGTGGACCCGTTGGCGGTGAGCTGGTCCGAGGTCAGGAGGCCATCGGTGCCGGTAGCGTTGACGCCGAAGCCGTTGTTTACCGATCCGCCGTCGGCCGCCCGAACGCCGTCCATTGTGATCGTGGAGACGCCGCTGGCCTCGCCCACGACGTGACCGTGCGACGTCGCGAGGACACGCACGACGTGATTCACCGTCGGGTCGAGCCCGATCTGCCGGCCATTGAGGGTCGCCGTGCCCTCCGTGCCCGTCAGCTGCACGTACGCCACCGATCCGGTGTCATGGCCGTTGGCGTCGCGCTGGCTGCCATTCGGGTTATTGAAGGTGTTGTAGAGGTTGAACGATGTCGGTCCCGGCGCGCTGAATTCGGCCGCCGTGCCGTCAGCGTGCGGAACGCTGCGCACGTCGTAGTGCAGCTGGAACGAGCCGCGGTACGGAATCTCCAGGAAGTGCCCGGCGGGCGCGCCGCCGGCCGACAGCGTCGGCACCTGGGGCATAGCGTCCCCAGCCGTGGCGACCCGGGTGAAGGCGAACGCCGAGTCGTTGGTGCTGAACCAGCCGCCGGGGCTGTTCTGAATGCCGATTCCATAGATACCCGAGCCAGGCAGCGCTGACACCGGGATGTCCACGGTGCCGGAGGGCGCGGTCAGCGGGACCGTGTACGAAGGCCGAAAGAACAGGCCGGACGCCGACTCGACCCGCCCTGGATGGGACACGACGAGCACGGGCGAACTGGCGCCAGTGAGATTGCTGATGTTGTAGCGCACCGGGATGACCGGCCCGTCCGCGACCGGCGGCACCAGGGGAGCGGGCACGCTCTGCACGGTCCCGTCGGTGGGGCCGAAGGTCAGGGTGACCGATGCCTGGGCCACCACGTTCCCGTCCTGGACGGCCTTATATGTCAGCGGCACACTCTGGCTGCTCGTCGAGACCAGCGGCAGCCCCGCCGCGGCCAGGATCGCCGCTGGCTGCAGCCGGGCCCACGGCGTGTCCGCGAGCAGACCTTGTGGTCCCGCAGTAGCGGCTAGCTGATAGCCGACGCCATGCTGGGGCAGCCCGGTCCAGTCTGGCGCGATCGTGATCCACGCGTTGGCGAGCCGGCCGGTCAGCGCGATGCTGGTCGGGTCGGTCGCGGTCATGATCGTGCCGCCGAGCGCGCTCGCCTGCCGCCGTTGCACGACTGCGACACGCGCAACGCCCGGCGTAGCCGGCTGCCCGCGCTGGGCGAGTAGCAGTTCCACCGCGTGTCCGACATCGATCTGTGGTCCGACGTTGAGCGAGGTATCGGACTGCGGCACGGCTGGCAGGTCGGTTCCGCTGCTGGCAAGGAACGCGCGGACGGCAAGCGGGTTGTTGGTCAGCTGGTGGTCATGCGTGAGCCTGGCGACCTGCAACACGACCGCGGCGGCCGCGGCGGTCTCGGGCGCGGAGGCCGAGGTTCCGCCCTCGTTAACCACACTCACCGCGTTAGCCGATCCGCCGAACGGATGAGAGAAGCTCAGCACGTTGTCGCCGGGAGCGGAGACGTTCACGCGCGAGCCGAACGCGCTCGCGTAGAGCCTGCCCCCGGTGTAGCGGGTGGCCGGGTAGGCCTGCAAGTAGCTCGTATCCGCGTTAACAGGGTTCAGTGGGGGAGCGGCGAAGATGTCGTTGAGGGTACTGCCGCCGACGTCAATGGCCCCGGAATCGGGGACTCGCGAGACTGCGGATGAGAACCCGACGTCGCCCAGGCTGGTGACCTCGCTGGCGGTCCTGGCAACGTCGGTCGCGACCGCACCGCCGGACGGTGGCACCGCCGCGTTGGTGAAGGTGCGCAGGCCGTCGCCGCCCGAGACGCAGACCACGATCCCGCTGCCGACTATGGAGGCGAGGACCGCCTCGGTCATCGGATCTTCTTCCAGGTAGCGGCTGGCGAACCCGAACTGGTCGTATGCGAACCCAAGCGACGCGGTGATCACGTCCGGCCGCGGGGTCTGGTTCGCCGCAGCGGCGAATGCGGCATCGACGATGCTGACCGCCCCTCCTGGGGTGGACGGGACGACCAGCCGGTAGCTCGCCCCGGGAGCAATCCCGAGCAGGTCGGTCAGTCCAGCACCGACAGCGCCGGGTCGCTGCTGGTCATGCGGCAGCGGTGCCATCATCGAGAAGTCGAGGCCGACCTCGGTAAGCGTGGGGTCATCGCCGCAGGTCTCGCCGGTCGGGTTCAGCACACCGCTGGCGCTGGCGGTGTAGGTCGGGATCAGCGGCATCGAGGGCCAGTCAAGATAACGCTGGTTGTTGATCACCTCAGTCGTCGGTCCGTAGACCGCCGCGAAGAAATTGCACGGATCGCTGGGGTTCGCCGCCGCCGAGGCGTCGTCGAGGGTGCCGAGCGAGACGTTGGTGATGATCTCGCCCTGGCCGGGCTGCTGACCGTACTGGGCGAGGGCAGCATAAGCGGGCACGGCGTCGACACCGGGCCGGTTGAGCAGGCTCTGCGCGCTCGAGGTGAGCGCGTAATTGGTCGGTACAGCGCTGGTCGCGGTGTCAGCCGTGCGTGCTGCCCGGCCGGTTCTTCTCGCGGCGAGCGCGGCGCTAGCGGCGCGAGCCTGTCTGAGCACTGCGGGGGGGACTGACAGCGGCGGGGTGTAGGTCGGGCTGACGATCCAGTCGGGCGAGGCGTAGGCCACGCCAGGGTTGGCCCGCAGCCTGCTGACGGCGGTTGCCACCGAGGAGCCGGTGATGTGCAGCACCACGGCGGCCGGGAAGTCGAGCAGTGCCCGGCCGAGGTGGCGCTGCGCGGCGTTGCGCATGCCGACCATCCGGCGCTGCGCCGCGCCGGTGAAGACCTGCCGGGTCCGGTCGACGCGCAGCCGGGAAAGAACGTGGCTGACCAGCGGCGATCTGGCGGTGACCCCCGGCTGGTAGATGACAACCACATCGCCGGCTGCATACGGCGCACCACTTCCATGGATGAGATCGCTGATGAGCTGGCCCTTGTTCGGCAGCTCGAGCGCCCCGTAACCCGCCGGGCTGGTCCCGCCGTCCGGGTTGAGCAGCGGCAGGTGCTCAATCTCGGAAACCGTTCCGCCGGCCCGGTAGACCTCCGCGATCCCGTCGGAATAAACCTGCGCCCACTCGCCACGCGGCAGCGCGAGATGCGGGTAGACGAGGGTCGGCCGCGCGCTGGCCGCCGCGGGGAACGCAGTCGCGTGGTTCGGCGTTGCGGCGCTCGAATGGGTTAATGCGGTCGATGCCGAGGCGGGCGCGACCGCGACGAGGGCTGCCACGGTGCCGCATACGGCGATGACGGAGGACCCGATCGATGGGCGCACGGGGGATTTCCTTTCGTCCTCATTGACGCTCTTCGCACCACCGATCGTTGTACGCCATTCGTGGCAGGGTCAAGCTCCAAATACGAAATTGCAGGTCATTGCGCTTTCGACAGAACGGCAGCCGAGCGCGGCGTTAGGTCAGTCCAGACCCCAGCAGATCCAGCTCGCCGCTGGCGTGTCGCTCGCGCCACCATCACGCGCCGGCTGTGCACCGTCGCCGGGTTCTACAAGTACGCCGTCGAGGAAGAACTCCTTGACCACCCACCCGCCGCGCGCGTCCGCCGGCCCCGGCTGGACTACGAGCCCACGGCACCGGGCTGGACCGCAACGAGCTCGGCGCGCTGCTCGTCGCGGCCGGGCTCGGCCTGCCCGCCGAGCACGCGCTGATCTCGCTGCTGGGCGCTCAACGGCCTGCGCGTGTCCGAGGCCACCGGTGCCGACATCGAGGCCCTCGGCGTCGAGCGAGGCACCGGACCCTGGTGATCACCCGCAAGGGCGGCACGGTCGTCACCATCCCGCTCACGCCCCGCACCGCCTGCGCGATCGACCTGGCCACCGGCGACCGCGCCGACGGACCGACTTCCTCGCCGCCGGCAGGCGCCGGCTGGACCGGCACGGCGCCGGGCGGATCGTCTGCCCGGTCGCCCGCCGCGCCGGGATTNNNNCTAAGACAGGAGAAGCTGAGCATCCGCCTCGCCGGGACCCGGCAGGGCGGATGCCCCCGATGGGCTTAGCTTCGTCGCAGACCGTGACTCAAGCCGCTCCCGAGCCGCCTAACCGCGCGACTGCGGGATCAACTTCCGACACGCCGATGGCCGAACAGATTGGTTAATCTGCGCGCGATCATCGGCACGATCGGTATTGATGCCTGCCGCACCGAGTCGGCAGGGAACTGGGCTCGGCCCAGCCGGGCCGCCCGGGTTCCCGCGTGCACCTTGTCAGCCCGGCGACCCGCCGGGCCCGCCGCCACCTCACGGCCTGATCCGCGTGCCCCTGTCCGGTTGCACTGCCGCGTTCGCGCGTCGCCCCATGCGGATAGCGCGATCGTGATCATTTGTGCCTCCCCGGACGTACGGGCCGGCTCAGCGGCAGGCGGCCCCTGTTAGCGCGATACGGCATCTTGATCGCCGTGCGCGAGGCGGTCGCTGTGAGATCGCGGCGGGCGGGTGTCGGTCCTGCCGTCGCGCCACCACAGGTCCTGTGCCGGGGTCGCGCCGGGTCCGGGTACCACCTCGACCTGCTCGGCTCGCAGCACGCCGGAGCCCTCGGGTATCAGGGCGGTCACGACCGGCTTGCTGTCGGTCTTGCGGCGCAGCAGGGCGGGCGGTTTCTGGCTCAGGTACTTGTCCCCCCACTGCCGGAACGCGGTGAGCGGCAGGAGCAGATCGCGGCCCTTGGGCGTCAGCTGGTACTCGTGGCGGATGGGCCGCTCGCTGTAGCGGACTCGCTCGAGGATCCCCTCGCCGACCAGCCAGTTCAGCCGGTCGGTGAGGACGTTGCGGGCGATCCCCAGGCTCTGCTGGAACTGGTCGAACCGGCGCAGGCCGAGGAAGGCGTCGCGGATGATCAGCAGGGTCCAGCGCTCGCCGACGATCTCGAGGGCGCGCGCGATCGAGCAGTTCTGGCCCTGGTACTCACGTTCCAGCATGCCCGCAGTCTACCAGCAGGGTTGCTTCACGCAACGCATGGTGTTAGCGTGAAGCGAGTTGTATCAAGCAACTACAAGGCGGGCGGGGTGTTGAACCGGGGGGCGCGCCGTGCAACGCATTGGCTGCGGGCATCCCGCACCGCCGCAGGCAGCTGCGCGTGCTGGACCGGCCGGTGCCAGCGGCGATTCCCCGGATCGTGAAACCACCCTGAGAGAGGGAGTGGATACCCATGGCCGCTCAGAAGACACTGACTCCGTTCGACGGGGTCCTCATTACGATTCGCTCCGAGAAGTCGTTCTTCGAGGTGACCAAGGCCATCGAGTCGAGCCTGCAGCGCTTCTCGGTCCCCAAGCTGATGGAATACGTCACGCACGTAGACCGTGCGGGGCTGGAGGCCTATGTCGATGAGGTTTCAGCGCCGGGCAAGTTCTCCATCTTCTGGGAAATGGAGCAGGGCTCGGGGATGAGACTGGCCGGAATCCCGATCGAGTCCAAGTTCTACCTGGTCGGCAACGCCGTCGTCGCCCGGGGCCTGTTCCGGTACACCGCCGCCGCCGGCCTCGGCGCGCCGGTGCGCATCTGCGTGTCCCAGCGCGACGGCGAGCAAACACGCATCGACCTGGACCAGCCATCCGCCTTCTTCAGCCAGTTTCCCGAAACCGGGCCATCAGAAGTTCCCGGGCTGCTCGACGCGGAAATGGTCGAGGTCTTCGAAGACGCCGCCGCCTAGCCGACGTCACGCCCGGCCAGGCGCGGTGGCAGCTCACCACCGGCGAAGAGCAGAACAGCCAATCTCCGAGGAGGTGGACGCCATGCAGGTCCTGGAAGTCCGCAACGCCGAACTCATAGAGTCCATCACCAGGAAAGCCGCCGAACAGGGCGTCAGCCACGCGGCGATCGTCGCCCTGATCGGCGCCGCCGATAGCTTCACCGTGTCCACCAGCCCGGCCGGCGATCCCACGGCGCACACCCTTTCCGGCTTCCCCTGCCGGCCGAGATGACCGGCACCGGCGAGATCATCGACGGCAAGCCCCCACATCCACGCCGTCATGGCCGTCCAGGGCGACCGGGCGGTCGCCGGCCACCTGCACAAGGCGCAGATCGGGACCTTCTTCGCCCGTCCCTGCGTGATCCCCGCCGAGCACGCCATCGCGCTGCGCGCCAGCGAGCAGATCGTGGCGAAAGAGTTTCCCGACGATGGCCCTGCGGGCCGGGGGCGCATCAACGACACGCGAGTCACGCTCCGGTAACCGGCTATGACCGGCCGCCCGGCGGGCAGGTGAGAACAGATGCAAAGCGGCCCGGGACCAGCGCGGTCCCTTATCACGCTCAACGAACGGGCGCCCGCGGGTGGCGGCGACCGCACGGACCTCCTGAAAGGACGAATGGCCATGGATGGCGCACGCGCCTTGATGCGCACGCTGGACGAGTCGGGGGTCACGACCTTGTTCACCAACCCGGGAACAACCGAGCTGCACCTGGTAGAGGCAGCGGAGGCGACGGCGCTCGCGGTGGCCTCGGCGGTGGGCCGGGCCGTTCCCCGGATCTCCGTCGGCACCGCGGTGGTGGTGCCGATCTATCCTCGGCACCCGCAGATACTCGCGTCTGCGGCTAAGACCGCCCAGGCGGCCACCGGTGGCCGGTTTCAACTGGGCATCGGGCTGGGCGCCAAGGATTATGGTCCATGGGCGGTCGTCACCGGCGCCTCCTCCGGCATCGGGGAAGCCTTCGCCGACCACCTCGCTGACCACGCCGGCAGCGTGGCGATCATGCAGCGAGGCGAGCTGGGCGCGGACACCGAAATCACCCGCGCGCCCTGGCGTGCCGGAAGGCCCGCGGTGCGCCGCCTGCCACCCGGCGGGCGCGCCCGGCTCGAGCGCTGGTTCCCGGGCCCGACACCGGGAGGCCCGGGAATGCGGCAGGTCCGGCCAGGCGGAGGGTGCTGGCATCGGCAACCCGCGCCCGCCCCCGGGCACAGGGGCTACCCGCATGGATCTGGCTAGCCGGTCTAGAGCGCGGCTGATGCTGCCGGCCCTGCCGTTCGCGATCATCGCCGCTAACGGCGTCTCCCGGGTGGTGATGGGGCCGGGGTGGGGCATGCTGCTGCTGCTGGCCGTAGGCCCGGCCGTCGCGGCAGCGGTCGGCGGGCCGCTGTACACCCTGGCCGCGGGCGCGGCGGCCCTGGCGGTAGGCCTGCCGTTCGCGGCCGGGATGCGGCCTGCTGCCACGCACCGCCTGGCCGAGGTCGCGTTCGGGGCCGTGGCCGGCGTCACGGCCGCCGGCGTTCTGGCCTCCCGGGCCCGCCGGCGCCGGGACCGGGAACTGGCACAGACCCGGCTGGTCGCCGAGGCCGCCCAGCAGGCGCTGCTGCGGCCGGTGCCGCGCCAGGCCGGCCCGGTCCGGGTGGCGGCGCGTTACCTGTCGGCCTGCTCCGGGGCCCGGGTCGGCGGCGACCTGTACGAGGTGGCGACCACCACGGACGGCGTGCGGCTGATCGTGGGCGACGCGGAGGGCAAGGGCCTGCCAGCGCTACAGTCGGCCGCGGCGGTCCTCGGCGTGTTCCGCGAGGCTGCCCACGAGGAAGACAGCCTGGAAGCGATCGCCTCGCGGATCGAGACCAGCCTGGCCCGCCAGCTCGGCGATGAGCGGTTCGTCACCGCCATCCTCGCC
>WNFI01166914.1_pt1 | contig 10060 bp, 8 predicted proteins | sample 5400471 | NCBI WGS metagenome assembly WNFI01 (sample SAMN13153348, study PRJNA577476) | soil metagenome | isolation source: 100 cm saprolite on Douglas fir-dominated hillslope | place: USA:California | collected 2013-09-17
CGCGGCGGCCGTTGTAGATGCCGCGATACCGATCATCGAGTCCGTAGATCGTAGTGTTAAATTGGTCTTGGCTTCGAATGGTTGCTAGAATGAAATAACCTGGAGGAAGATTGAATAGCTCGAAATCGTTGATGGTGAAATTCGCTTTTCCAGTCTTCGTCTGAAATTCGCGTTTGTCGCGAGGGCCGTTGGGCAAATAGAATACGTTTTGGACGATTCGTTCGTTAAAGCGGTTAAATCCAGGAATAACGGCCTCGATCTCGTCGCGGATAGCCGAGTAATTGTCCATCCATTCTTGCCAGGGAAGGTGGCTTCGGTCCTTGAGCACTGTCTGAGCGAGTCGAGCGACAATGGCCGGTTCGCTCAGCAAATGTTCGGAAGCAGGCGCAAGGTGTCCACGCGACGGATTGATGATTCCCATGCTATCTTCGACGGTAACAAATTGTCGCCCGCTTGGCTGTTCATCGATCTCTGATCTTCCCAAGCAGGGAAGAATCAACGCCTGTCGGCCGGTGACGAGATGCGCACGGTTTAGCTTGGTTGATACGTGAGCGGTGAGAATGCAATTCTGGAGAGCTTCGGCGGTCAGTTCCGTGTCGGGCGTTGCGGACAAAAAATTTCCGCCCATTGCGAAGAACACCTTGATATGACCTCGATGCATCGCCTTGATGGTATCAACGACATTAGTACCGACTGCTCGAGGCGGTTCAAAGTGATACCGCTCCGCCAAGCTATCGAGTAGTCTCGGTGACGGTCGCTCCCAGATGCCCATTGTTCGGTCACCCTGCACGTTACTGTGGCCGCGCACCGGGCAAACCCCGGCGCCCGGGCGTCCGATATTTCCGCGTAACAGAAGAAAGTTGACGATCTCTCTCAGGGTAGCCACCGCGTTGCGATGCTGAGTAAGCCCCATCGCCCAACAGCAGATAAGATTCGTTGCGTCCATCGCAATTTGGGCCGCTTGTCGGATCTGCTCTCGCGTCAATCCAGAGCTAGCGAGAATTGGTTCCCATGGAGCGGCTCTAATCGAATCGATTAAAGGCTCAAATCCGGCGGTATATTTCGTGATAAAATCGTGATCAAAAACCGATCCGGGCTCCTGATCCTCGACCGCCAGCATCTCTTTCATGATGCCTTTGAACAAAGCGAGGTCTCCGTTGACTTTTACCGGCAACCAGAGATCAGAAAGGCGGGTGCCACCGCCGACTGCAGTGAAAGGATTTTTTAAATCCTGCGGATTCTTGAACCGGAAATTGCCGACGATAAAAATAGCGTCAGTTATATCGAAATCGTGTAGTGTGACCGTGCCTTTACCGATGCCAATTGTTTCTGATAGAGCGGCTCCGCTCGACTCATGGCACATGTTAGCACAGTCCGGCAGGTTATTCGTCCCGAATTGGCGAACAAAGAGTTGGTAAAGATAAGCGGCTTCATTGCTGGTCCTCCCTGAAGTGTAGAACGCAGCCTGGTTAGGTGACTCCAGTCGATTTAGCTCTTTGGCCAGGAGAGAAAATGCGTCGCCCCAAGATATCGGCTCATAATGCGCTGACCTGTCCCGCAAAATCATGGGATGCGTCAATCGTCCTTGCTCATTGAGCCAAAAATCGGATTTCTGCAGGAGTTCGTGAATGCTGTATTTCGCAAAAAACTCGGGTGTGACTCGGCGCAAAGTACCTTCGTCCGAAACCGCTTTAGCACCATTTTCACAAAATTCTGCGAAATGGCGATGATCGTCGGGACTTGGCCACGCACAGCTCTGGCAATCAAAGCCATGAATCTTATTGACCTCGAACAGAGCAGAAGTGCCCCGCGCTATTCCCATTCGTCCCATTATGTAACGCAGGGTCTGGATGATCGCCGGAATACCGGCCGCGGTCTCGTGGCGCCTTCTTTGCTTGGCAGGATCAGTTTCTACCGGCGGCTGTGCTCCTGGAACGGAGCCACTCGGCGCAAGGTCCCGGTCAGATCCTTTGTTTTTTGTCGAGCGCCGTTTCGTTCCTTCCATTCGAACATGAGTGGGCGATGAATTGTGTTGATCCATGGTGTGACTGCTAACTCCATCTAGCTGGTAACGAACTCCGTGGCGGCCGTAGCTTCGAGGGACTTAATCTGCTGTCGGCCGGAATAGAGATTGAAACGATTTCCGCGGAGAAATCCGATTAGGGTAAGATCATACTGCCTAGCGAGTTCGACTGCCAAAGAAGACGGCGCCCCAACTGCCGCCATGATCGGGATACTTGCCATGATGGCCTTTTGCACCAGTTCGAAGCCGGCTCGACCGCTCACCATGAGAATGGAGTCCGAAAGATCGACTGTGTTCGTGAGCAGCGCATGCCCGATTACCTTATCCACTGCGTTGTGCCGGCCAACATCCTCGCGAACCGCGCGGACCGTTCCCTCAGAGCCGATCAACGCCGCGGCGTGCAGTCCTCCCGTCTTTGAAAAATGAGCTTGTTGCTGAAGCAGGCGCTCGGGAAGAGCCAAAACCGTTTTGGTGTCGACCTGAGGCGAGCGCGGCAAGAGAGAAATCTCCCGGTTAATCGCCAACGCTTCGACCGAAGTCTTACCGCAGACCCCGCAGCTTGATGACGTATAAAAATGACGTTCCAGCCGCTTCAGGTCGAGCTCGTGACTCAACGTTATCAATATTGAGTTTTCGTTGTCGCTCTTGAGCTCAGTCGCTTCGATCCAAGATGGCTCATGGATGATCCCCTCGGTAAACAAAAAGCCAACCGCAAGTTCTCCGTCCGATCCCGGTGTCCGCATCGTAATCGAGACTGGCTTTTGAACCACACTTGGACCGCGCCGGAAGCGAACGCGGATCTCAAGCGGCTCTTCAATTGTCAATGTATCGCTGGCATATTGCGCAGGTTGGCCCGCAATAACGCGTTCAATAGTAAGCCGCTTTGATCCTTCAGTTATAGTGTCTTCCAATGAAGCCACTGATAAAGATAGCTGGGCTTTTTGTGGTGTGCAATGAGATCAGCAGGAACGCTGACAGCGCCGGGGCGCCGGTGACGCCGACAACGCGGCCCGAAGGGGCCTGGGAGCTCAGCCCATTCGCGTCAACTTAAGAGCTGAGGAGTGTTCGGTGAGGACCTGTCCCGGAGAGACCCAATGAAAGTAGCCCAGTATCTGCCGCGGGGGGACCAGGAAATGATGCAAAAGACACGTCCGTCCCGTATGGGAGGATAGAAACGCGCGGCTTTTGGTCACTCACCCCGGCTTCACGAGCGTAAGCACCGGTCGATCGTCCCGTTCGGGACAGGTCGCGCTTTCGGCGTTTACCGGCGTTCCTGGGTGCTACCGGCGTTGTTCGTTACGCTGATCTTCCGTTGGCAGGTCGGACCGAAGCGCTTATCGTGAGCTGTGGTTCTAGTTGAATTCGATATTCGGCATCTTTACATCTCACCTGGCCACAACTTCTTTGGCCATCATGGGAAAGATCCATCCGATCATCCAATTCAGGAAGTTGACCAAATTAATTGTGTTGCCGGGGAGGGCATTGAGGGAGACCGCTTTTTTGGATTTCGCGAAAACTATAAAGGCCAGATCACTTTTTTCGCGGAAGAGATTTACGACATGCTTCGCTCAGAGTTGGGTATTTGGGATCGTTCGCCTGGAGTGTTTCGCCGTAACGTAATCACCCGCGGAGTGGCTTTGAACGATTTAATCGGCCAGACATTCGAAATTCAAGGGGTGCAGTTTTTAGGACGGGAAGAATCTCGGCCATGTTATTGGATGGATCGGGCATTCGGGCCAGGCGCTGAAGCGGCCCTCAAGGGAAATGGCGGTTTGCGCGCCTCGATCCTCCGCGGGGGGATTTTGCAACGAACGGGGCAGAAAACGCGGAATGCGGATTGCGGAATAGGAGGTCCCCGGCGTGATTTTGCTGTCCGGCCGCTCGCCACAAATATCGCGAGCAGTTCTTGAGTCTCTAGCAACGGCTTCTCGCTGGCGGTCAATCCGATCAGGTCCGCGCCTTGAGCAAGTTCGAGCCAGTATTCTGTTTCGGAGGTTTCCTTTTCACGGATGCCGATTTTGTAAATGAAGTCATCACGAGATTGCGCTCGAGTGGCTTCCGGTAGTTAGCTCCGATCGAGGTACCGCTCTTCAGTAGTTGATAACCAATTACGTCCGAGGCATTACATTGAGGCAATTTTCCAACGAGCTCGATTATGGAAAGGGCCAATCGTTTGGTTCTCGTTTCAAGATTGTTCTTCATTCAAAGCTTGGATTTCGAGTTCAGGATACGGGCGAAATTAGGGCTCGCCGTTCCGCAATCCTCAATCCGCGATCCGCATTTTCTCCCCTAGTAGCCGATCGCGCAGCCATCTTTGCGGCTCTCAGAAGCTCCGTAATAGACGCCGGTCTCCGGGTCACGCATGATGGCCTGGTAACCGCCGTAGCCCCCAAGATCGAATCGCAAGTGGTGTCCTCGGTTCATCAATTCCCGGACGTTATCATAGGGGAAACCGGTTTCGACTTCGACGTACCCGCCGTCAGTCATCACATCTCCCGTTGGCTCGGAAGATCCTTCGTGGTGCCAGCGCGGCGCGTCTCCCGCTTCTTGAATACTCATCCCGAAGTCAATTAGATTGGTGAGAATCTGGACGTGGCCTTGCGGTTGCATGTCACCTCCCATCACGCCAAAAGCGAGCCACGGTTTGCCCTCCTTCATCACGAATCCAGGAATGAGGGTGTGAAACGGACGTTTGCCCGGCGCATACACATTGGGATGTCCCGGCTCCATGGTAAACAATTCACCTCGATCCTGAAATCCGAAGCCGAGACCCGGGACGACGATGCCGGAGCCCATGCCGCGATAATTACTTTGAATGATCGAAATCATATTACCGTCCTTGTCCGCAACACAGAAATAAGTGGTATCACCCTGCGCAAGCTTTCCGGTACCGGCGTCATAATGTCGAGCAGCGTGTTGCAGATCGATGAGGCTCCGTCGCTTAGTCGCGTAGTCCTTGGACGACAACGTCTCGACCGGCGCTCGGGAAAACTTTGGATCGCCATATGATCTGGCCCGATCTTCAAATGCCAGCTTCTTGGCCTCGATCATCAGGTGGAGCGCGTCGGCACTTCCGAAGCCCATCGTTTTGAGATCGTAGCCTTCCAAAATATTGAGCATCTCCAGTGCGGTGACGCCTTGAGTGTTCGGCGGAAGCTCGTACACTTCGTAGCCGTGGTAATTGGTGGAAATGGGCTCGACCCACTCAGACTGATGCGCGGCAAAATCCTCCTTGCGCAGATAACCACCGTTGGCGTGGAAAAAGGCATCAATCTTTTCGGCGATTTCACCTTTGTAAAAAGCATCGCGTCCTTGCTCAGCGAGCAGACGGTAGGTGTGGGCTAAATCGGGATTTCGAAAGATGTCTCCTTTGGCTGGCGGTCTCCCATTTACGGTATAGGTTCGAACAATCGCGCCCGGTTGTTTTGCCAGGATTGCAACGTTCCTGCCCCAATAGTACGCGATCAACTCACTGACCGGGAAGCCTTCTTCGGCGTATCGTATAGCCGGAGCAAGATCTTGACTGATCGGCAGTTTACCGAATTTCTGGTGAAGCTCGAACCAGGCATCTACGGTACCCGGCACATTGATTGGTAAAACGCCGAACCTCGGGATTTGCTTAGAATCGAGCCTATCCAATTCCGACTTCAACTGGTCAAAGGAAAGACCCATGGGCGAGCGTCCACTCCCATTAATACCGTAAAGTTTTTGGCTTTTGGCATCCCAGACGATGGCCAAGAGATCACCACCGACTCCGCAACTGATCGGCTCCATGAGACCAAGCGCCGAATTGGCTGCAATCGCGGCATCGACGGCCGAACCACCCTGTTTGAGGATGTCGATGGCGATCTCAGTGGCTAGCGGTTGAGCCGTTGCTGCCATCCCGTGACTTGCGATTACCTCCGATCGCGTCGCGAAGTGCTTGCCGGTAATCCGGTCTACCTGACCGAAGGAGGCTATTGCCGATCCACTGAGCAGAAGACCAAGAAGAAGGGGGGGCTTCACGACGGTATCATGGTGCGACACGTCATCGGATTCAACCGGGCAGAAAATGCAGATTACGAATTGCGGATCGCGTAATAGCAGAGTCACGTCTTTCGCAATGGGTCGCTATTCCGCAGGTCGCATTCCGCAATCCGCATTTTCTGTCTCGCTTGGCAACCGGCAAACCGATGCGATGATTAGAGCGATTGTCGTTGTGAACGCCAATACATTAACTATTAACGAAATTTATCAGTCGGTGCAGGGAGAAAGCACGTGGGCAGGCTTGCCCTGTGTCTTTGTCCGCCTGACGTTTTGTGATTTGCGCTGCTCCTATTGCGATACCGCTTACGCGTTCTACAAGGGTACGAGGATCAGTTTGACAGAAATCGTGGAGCAGGTCCTGGCTTATAAATGTCCACTGGTTGAAATCACTGGTGGCGAGCCGTTACTTCAGAAAAATGTGCTCCCGTTAATGCGAGAACTTTGTGACCACGGTTTAACCGTGCTGATCGAAACCAGCGGTGCGCATGATATTGGCGGCATCGATCCGCGAGTGCATCGGATCATGGACTTGAAAACGCCAAGCAGCGGCGAATCGCATCGTAATCGGCTGGAAAATATTACCGATCTAAACCGCGGCGATGAGGTGAAGTTTGTGATCGGCTCTCGCGAAGATTATCTCTGGGCGAAAGCGCAGATCGAAACATTCAATTTGGCGGAACGATGCGGAACGGTTCTTTTCTCGCCAGTTTTTGGGAAAATTGAGCCTCTCTCCATTGTCGAATGGCTTCTCGCAGATAAACTCCCCGTCCGGTTTCAACTGCAGCTGCACAAGTTCATTTGGGCGCCAGAAACAAAAGGAGTATGAGAGCACGTCTGACGAAGGATTTTCGATTCGAATCCGCGCAAACTCTACCCAATGCGCCAGAGGGACACAAATGCCGGCAAATGCATGGGCACAGCTTTAAGGTAGAAGTCTCAATCGAAGGAGAGGTCGATCTTCAGACTGGCTGGATTTACGATCATGCACAGATTAGTGCGGCGATGAAACCGCTTTTGGAACAGCTGGACCACAGCTATTTGAACGAAATTCCGGGGTTGGATAACCCGACCATCGAACTAATGGCAGCCTGGTTTTGGCAACAGCTTGCGCCCAAATGCCCCGGCTTGTGCGAGATCGTGATTCACGAAACGCCGTCTGCCCGCTGTGTGTACAGAGGTAAAGAGTAGGGAGAATGCGGATTGCGGAATGCGGATTGCCGAATGAGGGGGATCAACGGCGTGATTTCGCAGTTCGGCCGCTCGCGACAAATTTTGGAACAGCAGCTAATTGAACGAAATTCCGGGGCTGGATAACCCCGACCATCGAACTAATGGCAGCCTGGTTTTGGCAACAGCTTGCGCCCAAATGCCCCGGCTTGTGCGAGATCGTGATTCACGAAACGCTGTGTGTACAGAGGTAAAGAGTAGGGAGGAAATGCGGAATGCGGATTTTACACTCCGCATTCCGCGATCCGCGATCCGCGATCCGCATTTTCTGCTCCCCGTTAAGCCGCTCCCCCGAAGGAGACGAAATCGTCCAGGTCGAGCAAATCGAAAATAGTCTGTACGTCGTCCCGATCCGGCGCAAGTTTCTGGACCGTACTGCTTAGGAATTCGCGACCTTCGTTATCCGAGGGGCAGCGTTGGAGCTGGTACTGGCTCCAAGGTACAATCTCGAAATCGGATCGCTTCCCATGTTTGCGAATCCAAGCCAGAACCTCGGAATCCGATTTTCCCTCTTTCAAAAGTTGGAGGATATCCTCGGAGTTGACCCCGGCAAAGCTTACGAAGCGCTGATCAAGTGAGCAGTTGAAGTGGTAGTCGCCAGCTTTGCCGGCGAGTTGGGCGCGTCCTTTGTCCAACATGCGCGGCAGGATCACGTATCCACCGAGCGTGACGCGCGGACTGCGCGGCGGACGCTGAGAGAGGTCGATGGTGTTCATGGCGGTTAGGGGAACATAGCCTATCGAAAAGTCAAAAAAGCGTGGGAATATCTTGGTATTTTAGCGGTCTTTGACCAGGAAGCGCACCGAAAATTGCTCTGGTTCTTTTGATTTTCCTGATTTTTACAGACCTGACCGCGGTGGCAAGATGTGCTTTTGATTGTAACAAACTCGCCATTTTCTTGCCTGCATGCGCGAAGTTGCCTATGAACGAGGACGTGCTGCGCTGCTGCTCGCTCATCGGTTTCGGTTCCTGGCTAATTATCATGGCTCACACGGCGATCGCCGATACTTTTGTATTCGATCCGACGACTAGTTCGCGGGTCGATTTGCCGGCCTGGATGAGTGATCGGCCAGTCGCACTGGCGAAAGATCGCGCAGAACTTTCGTTTCCGGTCACGCCCAGCGCAGAGGATAATGACATCGCGTTGACGGTTGTTTTCAACGAGGAACCGGGTGCTTATCTCAGCGTCTTTTGGCAACCTGAGCAAGGTGATAGAGAGCTGCTGTGCGGTAATCTGATCGAGAATATCGGCCTGCCGAACCAGAGGACACTACTGATTAGTCGGCCAACCATGGGCGGACCCGGAAAGCTCATTCTGCAGTCGAATACACAATTTCTGAATGTAATTCGCGTGAGGATCGATTGGGTACGCCCAGGAGTAGTTCGATTAGTGGACTCAGCGCCGAATGGAGCACTGGTCATGAACGGAGGTAAGATGTTCGCTCCAGAGGAGGTCGACGGCAGCCAGTTGACCGCAATTGCAGATAGTTGGGAGGGCAAAATCCTGACTACGTCGATCACGGAGAAAGCAGAAAGGATCGAGAATGGCGTGATCTTTCCCGTTGCCGTTCCGAGTCATCTAAAGCGGGCTCGAATGGAGGTAATGGTGAACGGTCTGCCGCTTAACGGTTCGTTGAAAGTTTGGCTGAATGGTCAAGCGGTAGGCACGCTTTCCTTTGAAATCCCCGACTTAACCGACCCGGGTTACGGAGAAAGTAATGACCAATTTGTCGGTTGGCGGAAAGGGGTATTATTGCTACCGTCTAGTCGATTGGTCGTTGGCGACAATCAATTCCAATTTGAAGGTCCCGCTGGAACCGCAATCGCCATTCGCGATTTTTTGCTGCAGGTGCAGTATGCCTCCGATTGACTTGAAACACCTTTGGATTTAGTTTCGTTTCACTTTGTAGCTGTATGAAATGTTCCCCTCGGGCCGGCTGGGAGTCTCAAAAAAATCGGAAGCATCGGCACGCTCGTGCCGGCTATACTTTAATGGAGATCATGTTGGTCGTGGCGATCATTGCGGTGATTGCGGGCGGCGTGATCATCAAGATGACCGGAATTCTCGATGTGACCAAAATACAGCGCTCGGAGCAAGACATCGCCAATATCTATAGCGCTCTGAAGCTGTACGAAGCGCGCAATAATCAGATGCCGGATCAGGGTCAAGGGCTGGAGGCATTGGTAAATCCGCCGAGTACCGGTACTGCGCCGGCAAACTGGATTCGTTTGATGGATAGTTTGCCGATTGATCCCTGGAATACTCCGTACCAGTACCGGAACCCCGGCAAGCGCGATCCTTCCGGTGTTGACGTTTATTCGCTGGGGCCTCAACGCAAAGAGGGAGAGAGCAACATTTATCGTCGTACCCAATAAGGGCCCTATTCATGAGTCGGCGCATTAACAGTGCGGGAATTGCGCGACCCATCGGCATGGCAGGGCCTCCTCGGGTGGAGTCGGGATTCACTTTACTAGAGGTCTGTTTCGTCCTTTTTATCGTGGCGGTGTTGTTTGCGGTGGCTGCCCCACCGACTGCCCGGCTTTTTCAAGAAGAGCAATTGCGCCGGCCGGTCCGAGACCTGCAAAGCGTCGCCAAAGAAGCGAGGCGATCCGCGATCGCAGAAAATCGATCTTACGAACTCTTGTTGCTGAACGACCGTTTTATTTTGGAAACAGCGGATCGCAAAGCGGAAGGCCAACGACCCGAAACGGGTTACCAGTTGCCTTCCGATGTAACGTTTGCGATCAAGCGGCTCAACGATACTGGCTTTGGGGGAAGCGCAG
>WNFI01374375.1_pt1 | contig 10059 bp, 5 predicted proteins | sample 5400471 | NCBI WGS metagenome assembly WNFI01 (sample SAMN13153348, study PRJNA577476) | soil metagenome | isolation source: 100 cm saprolite on Douglas fir-dominated hillslope | place: USA:California | collected 2013-09-17
CTGGCGCCCGCGCTCGGCCGGACGCTCTCCGACGCCCTCGTGCACCTCCGCACCGTCGAGCATCGCCTGCAGATCCTGCACGAGTTCCAGATCCACACGCTGCCCGCGTCGGCCGACGAGCTCGGCCGCCTGGCCCGGCGCGTCGGCTTCGAGGGGTCGCCGGCTCGCGCCGCGCGGCGCTTCGTCGCGCACCACCGCGCGGTCCGCGCCGCGGTCCACCGCGCGTTCAGGGAGTTCTTCGCCGAGCGCGCCCCGCGGCCGCGCGCCCGCGTGAAGCTGCCGAGCGTGATGGCGCTCAGGGCCACGGGGTTCGCCGACCCCGACCGCGCGCGCTACAACCTCCAGCTGATCCTCGAGGGGCGCCCGCTCGTGCCCTACGCCGGGCAGCTCCGCCAGGCGCTCGAGCGCCTCTACCCGGCGCTCCTCGACGCCCTCTGGAAGAGCCCCGACCCGGACGAGGCGCTGAACCAGTTCGAGCGCTTCCTCTCCGCCGCGGGCCCGCGCACGGGCCTCATCGAGCTGCTCGCGACGCGCCCCGAGCTCCTCGGCGGGCTCGTGCGGGTGTGCGCGGGTGGCGACGTCCTCACGCAGCTCCTGATCGCCCAGCCCGAGCTCCTGGCCTCGCTCGCCGCGCCCGAGCGGCTCCTCACGCCGAAGCGCGACGCCGCGTACCGGGCGGCGCTGGCGGCCGTCTTCGCGCCCGCGCAGGCGCCCGGCGAGCGGCGCGACGCGCTCCGCCGGGTCAAGCAGGCCGAGGAGCTGGCGATCGTCTGGCGCCACCTGCTCGGCGTGACGACGCTCGAGGGCTACGCGCGCGAGATGACGGCGCTCGCCGAGGCCGTGCTCGCCGCGGGCTTCATCCTCACGCTCGAGCCGCTCGTCGAGCGCCACGGCGTGCCACGCGACGCCGCCGGGCGCTTCGTCCCGGCCGTCGTCGTCGGCCTGGGCAAGCTCGGCGGGCGCGAGCTCGTCACGGGCGGGGACCTCGATATCTTCGTGGTCTTCGGCGAGGACGGCACGACGGACGGCCCCGAGCCGATCGACGCCCACTGGTTCTACAGCCTCTCGGCCGAGCGGCTCGCCGGCACCCTCGGCGACATCACGGCGGCCGGCGTGGCGTTCCCCGTCGACCTCCGCCTCCGGCCCGGGAGCAAGGGGAGCGGCTTCGCGTCGAGCGCCGCCGCGCTCGAGCGGTACTATGGCGAGTACGGGGACCTCTGGGAGCGGCAAACGCTGACCCGGTCGCGGCTCCTCCTCGGGGACCGGGCCCTCGGGCGCCGGGTTCGCGCCGCGCTCCGGCGATTGGTGTACGGCGAGCCCCTGCCTCGAGCCTCACTCAAGGAGATCGCGGAGGTGCGCAAGCGCATGGAGGTCGAGCTCGGCAAGGAGACGCCCGGGCGCCGGCACGTCAAGTACGGGCGCGGCGGCCTCGTGGACGTCGAGTTCCTCGCGCAGGCGCTCCAGCTCGTCCACGGCGCGGAGCCCCCGGAGGCGCGCGGCGCGTCGACGGCCGCGGCGCTCGCCGGCCTCGCGCGCGCGGGCGCGCTCGCGCCGGAGACGGCCGAGCGGCTCCTCGGCCATTACCGGTTCCTCCGGCGCGTGTCGGCCGCGCTGCGCCTCCTGGGCGCGCGTCCCACCGACACCCTCGACCTCGCCGGCCCGCTGCCGGCGCGCGTGGCGAGCGCCCTCGGGTTCCCGTCGCGCCGGGCCTTCCTCGACGCCTATCGTGAGCGCACCGAGGCCGTGCGCGCCGCGTACGACGCGCATTTGACATGAATCGCGTCAGGCGGAACAGAGGCGCATGAAAAAATTCTACGTCGTCGACGGCCACTCGCAGCTCTTCCGCGCCTACCACGCGGTCGGCTACCTGTCGACTTCGAAGGGCATCCCGACGCACGCGGTCCTGATCCTCAGCACGATGCTCTGGAAGCTCATCCGCGAGGAACAGCCCGACTACCTCGCGATCGCGTGGGACCCACCGGGCCCGACGTTTCGCGACGCGCTCTCGGCCGAGTACAAGGCGACGCGCGCGGCGATGCCCGACGACCTCGTCCGCCAGCTCCCGCACGTGAGGCGCCTCGTCGAGGCGCTCCGGATCCCGGGCGTCGAGGTCCCGGGCTTCGAGGCCGACGACGCCCTGGCGACGCTCGTCGCGCGCGCCCTCGCGCTGCCCGGCGTGGAGGTCGTCGTCGTGAGCGGGGACAAGGACCTCCTCCAGCTCGTCGGCCCGCGCGTCCGCGTGCTCTCGGTCTCCGGCCGCACAGGCGAGCCCGTGCTGTACGACGAGGCGAAGGTGCGCGAGCGGTGGGGCGTCGAGCCCGCGCAGATCACCGACGTCCTCGCGCTCATGGGCGACACGATCGACAACATCAAGGGCGTGCGCGGCGTCGGCGAGAAGACCGCCGTGAAGCTGATCGCCCAGTTCGGGTCGGTGGACCGCCTCTACGAGAATCTCACGCTCGTCGCGGGCAAGCTCCGCGAGACGCTCGCGGCCGGGCGCAAGGACGCGCTCCTCTCGCGCGAGCTCGCGACGCTGAACCGCGAGGTGCCGTTCGCCTTCGACCTCCCGGCGTTCCGCCGCGTCGAGCCCGACTGGGCAAAGCTCCGCGCTCTCTGGATGGAGCTCGAGTTCACGCGCCTGCTCCGCGAGATGCCCGCGCCGGCCCCCGTGGTGAGCGACGAGCCCGTCGCGACGCTCGCCGACCGCGCGGCGGCGGAGGCCTGGCTTGCGACGGTCCCCGCGGGCGCCCCGCTCGTCCTCGACTGGGCGGGGGAGGCGCGGCCGCCCGACCCCCGCGTGGACGGCGTCGCCGTCTTCCATCCCGCCGCGGGCGCGGCCGAGCTGCCGCCGGCCGAGGCGGCGGAGGCGCTCGCCGGGCGCGCGCTCGTCGTCCACGACGCGAAGCCCCTCGTCGAGGCCTGGCTCGCGCGCGGCGCCGAGCCCCCGGCGCTCGACGACAGCGCCGTCGCGGCGTACCTCCTCAACCCGGCGCGCTCGGCCTACCGGCTCCGGGCGAAGGAGCTCTGGAAGGTCTACGAGGAGATCGAGCGCCCGCTCGTGCCGGTGCTGGCGCTCATGGAGCGGCACGGCATCCGCGTGGACCCCGCGCGGCTCGAGACCTTCGCGAAGGAGCTCGAGCGCGACCTCGACAACCTCACGCGCGAGATCTACCGGCTCGCGGGCGAGGAGTTCACGATCGCCTCGCCGAAGCAGCTCGCCCACATCCTCTTCGAGAAGCTCGAGCTCCCGGCGCTCCGGCGCACCAAGACGGGCTACTCGACGGACGCCGACGTCCTCGGCGACCTGGCGCTGCGCCACGAGCTGCCGGCCAAGATCCTCGAGCACCGGAGCCTCGCGAAGCTCAAGGGCACGTACGCCGACACGCTCCCCGGCCTCGTGAACCCGCGCACGGGGCGGATCCACACGACCTTCAACCAGCTCGTGGCGGCGACGGGCCGGCTCTCCTCCCAGGACCCGAACCTCATGAACATCCCGATCCGGACCGAGCTCGGCCGGCGGATCCGCGCGGCGTTCATCCCGGAGGAGGGCTGGCGCTTCGTCGCCGCGGACTACTCCCAGATCGAGCTGAGGATCCTCGCGCACCTGTCCGGCGAGCCCGCCATCATCGAGTCGTTCAGGCGCGGCGAGGACATCCACACGCGCACCGCCTCCGAGGTCTTCAAGGTGAAGCCGGAGGAGGTGACGTCGCTCCAGCGCACGATCGCCAAGAGCGCGAACTACGCGATCCTCTACGGCGTCTCCGCCTTCGGCCTCTCGCAGGCGACGAAGATCGACCAGAAGGAGGCGCAGCGCTACATCAGCGCCTACTTCGCCGCCCACCCGCGCGTGCGCGCCTTCATCGACCGGACGCTCGCCGAGGGGCGCGAGCGCGGCCACGTGACGACGCTCCTCGGCCGGCGCCGCTACCTGCCGGATCTCACCAGCGCCAACCCGGTGGCGCGCAACGCGGCCGAGCGGATGGCGATGAACGCGCCGGTCCAGGGGACCGCGAGCGACATGATCAAGATCGCCATGGTTCGGATGCAGGCGGCCCTGCGGTCGCGGAAGCTCCGCGCGCGGATGCTCCTCCAGGTCCACGACGAGCTCCTCTTCGAGGCGCCGCCCGACGAGGTCGCCGCCGTCGAGGCACTCGCCCGCGAGATCATGGAGTCGGCGCTGCCCCTCCAGGCCCCCGTCGTGGTGGACGTGAAGACGGGGAAGGACTGGGCCGAGGTGTGAGCCGGCGCTTCCTCCTCGTCGGCCTCACCGGTGGGATCGCGACGGGCAAGTCCAGCGTCTCCGACGCCCTCCGGCAGCTCGGGTGCGTGATCATCGACGCCGACGTGCTCGCGCGCGAGGTCGTGGAGCCCGGGGAGCCGGCGCACGCCGACGTCGTTCGGGAATTCGGACCCGGCGTGCAGCGGCCCGACGGCGCGCTCGACCGGAAGAAGCTCGGCGCGATCGTCTTCGCGGACCCCGACCAGCGCAAGCGCCTGGAGGCGCTCACCCACCCGCGGATCCGCGAGCGCTTCCAGCGGCGCCTCCAGGAGCTGGACGAGCGCGGCTTCGACGGCATCGTCGTCTTCGACGCGCCCGTGATGATCGAGAGCGGGAACTACAAGAACATGGACCGCCTCGTCGTCGTCGTCGCGGACGCCGCCACCCAGCGCGCGCGCGCCCTGGCGCGGGACGGCGACCGCCAGGACCTCGAGCGGCGGATCGCGAGCCAGATGCCCCTCGCGGACAAGGCCCGGCTCGCCGACTATGTCATCGACAACTCCGGCGACCGCGACCGGACGCTCGCCGAGGTCCGCCGGGTCCACGCGGCGCTCCTCGCCGACCTGCGGGCGCGCGTCGCGGGCTAGCCGGGGTCGAAGGCCCAGGGCTCCTTGGACAAGCGCCGCGCCCTCGGCCAGCATTTTCTCCGCGACGCGACGATCGCGCGCGCCGTCGTCGATCTGGTCGCGCCGACACCGAACGACCTCGTCGTGGAGATCGGGCCGGGCGAGGGGGCGCTCACGGGCGAGCTCGCGCGGCGCGCGGGGCACGTCGTCGCCCTCGAGATCGACCCGGCGCTCGTCGCGCGGCTGCGCGCGCGCTACCCGGAGGTCGAGGTCGTCCAGGCGGACGCGCGCCGCTGGGACTACGGGCGGCTCGCGGCGCCGGCCGGCGGCCGCGTCCTCGTCGTCGGGAATCTCCCCTACAGCGTGGGGAAGCCCATCCTCATGGCGCTCGTCGAGGCGCGCGCGGCGATCCGCGAGATGGCGCTGATGCTCCAGCGCGAGGTCGCCGAGCGCGTGGCGGCGCCGCCCGGCGGCAAGGTCTACGGGAGCCTCTCCGTGCTGACCCAGGTCCACTGCGACGCGCGCGTGGCGCTGCGCGTGCCCCCGGGTGCCTTCCGGCCGCCGCCGAAGGTGGAGTCGGCGGTCCTCCACCTCCGCGTGCTCGACGGCCCCCGCGTCGCGCTGGCCGACCTGCGGCGGTTCCAGGCGGTGGTCCGCGCCGCCTTCGCCCAGCGGCGGAAGATGCTCGCCAACGCCCTGGCCGCCGGTCTCGGCGTGTCGCTGGAGGCCGCCCGGCGCGCGGCCACCACCGCCGGGGTGGAGCCCGGCCGGCGGGCGGAGACGCTCACAATTCTTGAGTTCGCCGAGCTGACCCGGCAGCTATCATGAGGTGATGTCCAGGCGCTCCGTCCTGGCCCTCGCTCTCGTCGTCGTGAGCGTCGCCTCGCTCGCGACGGTGACGCGCCTCTACCTCCTCGCCGACGCGTCCGGGCCGCGGCTCGTTGCCGCGCCGGCGCCGCCGCCGTCGACGTTTCGCACCGCGTTCCCGACGACGACCCGGACCGTGCCGATCAAGCGGGGCGACAACCTCGTCGCCGCCCTCGCGCGCGAGGGGCTCGGCGCGCGCGCGGCCGCCGACGTCGCGGGGCGGCTCGCGCGGCAGGGTGCCCAGCTCCGGAAGCTCCGGTCGCGCGACGGGCTCGAGGTCACGCGGAACTTCCGCGGCGAGCCCATCGAGGTCCGCTACGCGCCGAGCCCGTGGCTCGCCTTCACCGCCGTCGCGCGGCGTGGGAGCTGGGAGGTCACGCGCGCGACGACCGAGCCGCGCGTGCGCGTCGAGGCGGTGCAGGGTCAGGTCCGCCGCTCGCTCTTCGAGGCGATGGACGCCGCGGGCGAGTCCGCGCCGCTCGTGCTGGCGATGGTCGAGATCTTCTCCTCCGAGTTCGACTTCACCGCGGACACGCGCCAGGGCGACCGCTTCCGCCTGCTGGTCGAGAAGCGCTACGCGGGCGACGCCTTCGTGGACTGCGGGCGCATCGTGGTGGCGCAGTACGTCTCGGCGGGGCGGACGCTCTCGGGCGTCGGGTTCGCGGCCGGCGGCGGGCGCTGGGCCTTCTACGATCCCGCGGGCCGGTCGCTGAAGAAGAGCTTCCTCAAGTCGCCCCTGGAGTTCACGCGCATCACGTCCGGCTTCACTTACGCGCGCCCGCACCCGATCCTCGGCGGCGTGCGCCCGCACCTCGCGATCGACTACGCGGCGCCGACGGGCACCGCCGTGCGCGCCGTGGCCGACGGCGTCGTCACCGCGGCCGGCTGGGACGGCGGCAATGGCATCTCGATCACGATCCGCCACCGCTCGGGCTACGCGACCATGTACAACCACCTCTCGAAGCTCGCCGCCGGCGTCCGCCGCGGCGCGCGCGTGAGCCAGCGGGACGTCATCGGCTACGTCGGCATGACGGGGCTCGCCACCGGGCCGCACCTCGACTACCGCGTCTCGAAGGACGGCCAGTTCTCACCGCGGCTGCCCGCGCAGCCTTGACCTCGCCGCGAGTCTCGGGCCACCGTCGGTAGCCGGCGATATACGCACGCACCAGCGCGCGCTGACGTGGGCGCGCGATCTCTCGAGATTCCTTTTTGGCCCTGCGCATCTGTCCTCCACCCAGGTGAGAGTATGCCAGGAAACTTCGGCCGGACGCGGGCCGGGTGATACGATGAACCCACCGTCAGGAAAGGAGTTTTCGTGGAACCCTCGGTGCGCCTCATCCCCCTCGGCGGGCTCGGCGAGATCGGCCTCAACATGATGCTCGTCGAGAGCGGCGAGGACCTGATCGCCGTGGACTGCGGCCTCATGTTCCCCGACGACGAGCTCCCCGGCATCGACCACGTGATCCCCGACTTCACCTACGTGCGCGCCCGGCGCGACGGCTTCCGCGGGGTGCTCCTCACACACGGCCACGAGGACCACATCGGCGCCCTGCCCTATCTCCTGCGCGAGGCGCCGGTGCCCGTCTACGGCACGCCCCTGACGCTGGCGCTCGTCGGCGAGCGGCTGCGCGAGCACGGGCTCCTCGAGTCGGCGGACCTCCGGCCGATGCGGCCGCGCGACCGCTTCGACGTCGGCCCCTTCGGCGTCGAGCCGATCCGCGTGACGCACTCGATCGCGGACGGCATCGGGCTGGCGATCCAGACCCCGGTCGGCACGATCGTCCACACGGGCGACTTCAAGCTCGACCCGAGCCCGCTCGACGGCGAGCACCGGATCCAGCAGGTCCTGACGCTCGCCGCGCGCCACGGCCGCCATGCCGCGCTCCTCGGCATGAGCATGCAGAAGAACGTCGCGCTCGCCGCCGAGCTCGGCTACCTCCGCGTCCCCGAGGGCCTGCTGCTGCCGCTCGAGGAGCTGGCGGCGCTCCCGCCCGAGCGGCAGGTGATCGTCTCGACGGGGAGCCAGGGCGAGCCCAACTCGGCGCTGGCGCTCATGGCGGCCGGCGAGCACAAGTACGTGCAGGTGCTCCCCGGCGACCTCGTGATCATCTCGGCGCGCGTGATCCCCGGGAACGAGCGGACGATCGGTCGCGTCGTGAACGCGCTCTACCGGGCGGGCGCCGAGGTGCTCTACGAGGACAACGCGTTCGTCCACGTCTCCGGCCACGCGAGCCAGGAAGACCTGAAGATGATGCTGAACCTCACGCGTCCGCGCTACTTCATTCCGGTGCACGGCGAGTACCGGCACCTCCTCGGCCACGCCCGGCTCGCCCGGAGCCTCGGCCTCGGGCCCGACCGCGTCTTCCTCCTCGAGGACGGCACGGCGCTCGAGGTGACGAAGACGTCGGCGCGCGCCGTCGCCGGGTTCCCCGCGGGCCGGGTGCTCGTGGACGGCAAGTCGGTCGGCGACGTGGGCGCGGTGGTGCTCCGCGATCGCCAGCTCCTCGCCGAGGCCGGCTTCGTGATCGTCGCGGTCACGGTGGACCGGAAGGGCGGCGTCGTCGCCGGGCCCGAGATCGCCTCGCGCGGCTTCGTCTACGTCGAGGAGTCGAGGGAGCTCCTCGAGGAGCTGAAGCGCGCGGTGCTCGCGGCCCTCGCCGAGGGCGAGCCGGGCGCGGGCTTCGACCGCGAGGAGGCCGGCGCGCGCGTGCGCACGGCCGTCCGCCAGCTCATCAACCAGAGGTTCGGGCGCAAGCCCGTCGTGCTCCCGATGATCCTGGAAGCGTGATGGCGACGCTCGTCCAGACCGACGAGAAGCCCGAGCCCCGGCCCCGCCCGCGCCGGAAGAAGGGCGGCGAACGCTGGCTCGCCGAGCTGAAGGGCATCGTGGCGCTCGGGGGCGCGGGCTTCCTCCTCCTGGCGCTCGCGATGTTCGACCCGCGCATCCCGCCCGCCGAGCAGTCGAGCCCGGTCGGCCCCGTCGGCGTGTGGCTCGCCTGGGTCGGCTACCAGTCGTTCGGCCACGCGTGCTTCTTCTTTCCGCTGCTCCTGGGCGCGTGGGGAGCCTCGGCCTTCGTCCGGCCCCTCGTCACGCGCGGCTGGGTGCCCGTCGCCGGGCTCGCCATCCTGCTCGCGGCGGCGACCGGCCTCTTCGCCCATGCCGCCGACAAGGGCGGGATCGTCGGCCGCGCGCTCGCCTCCTGGCTCAGCGCCGGCGTCGGGACCGCGGGCACGTGGCTCGTGCTCGCCGTCGCCGTGCCCGTCGGCGTCCTCTGCGTGACGCGCGTCTCCTACGCGGCGCGCGCGCGCGTCCTCTCCATGCGGCTCATGCACCTCCGCCGGGCGCAGCCCCCGCGCGCGCGGGGCGCGGCGGCGCCCGCGCTCATGCCCATCGCGCGCGCGGCGGCGATCGCGGGCGAGGCGCCCGACGTGGTCAGGCCGCCGGTCGTGGTCGAGCCGTCGAAACCGCGCGGCAGGCTCGCCGAGCAGGGGCTCGCCTGGCAGGAGACGTTCGACTTCGGCAGGGGCGGCGCGGAGGCGTTCCAGCTGCCGCCCGTCGGCCTCCTGAAGGTGCCGCCCGCGTCGGAGCTCCGGCGGACGCGCGAGGAGCTCCAGGACAACGCCGAGACGATCCGCCGGCGGCTCCAGGAGTTCGAGGTCGAGGGGCGCATCGTGCAGGTGAGCCCGGGCCCGATCATCACCTCGTACGAGTTCGAGCCCGCGCCCGGCATCAAGGTGAGCCAGGTCGTGAACCTCGGCGACGATCTGTCGCTCGCGCTGAAGTCGGCCTCGGTGCGGATCGTCGGGCCCATCCCCGGGCGCGGCACGGTCGCGATCGAGGTCCCCAACGACGAGGCCGGCATGGTCTACCTCCGCGAGATCTTCGTCTCGGCGGAGTTCGCCGAGTCGAAGGGCCGCCTGCCGCTGGCGCTCGGCAAGGACGTGATGGGGCTGCCCGTGGTCGGCGACCTCGTCGCGATGCCGCACCTCCTGATCGCCGGCGCGACGGGCAGCGGCAAGTCGGTCGGGCTCAACGCGATGATCCTCTCGATCCTCTACAAGGCGACGCCCGCCGTCGTGCGCTTCCTCCTCATCGACCCGAAGCGCCTCGAGCTCAGCGTGTACGAGAGCATCCCGCACCTCCTGGCGCCCGTGGTCACCGACGCCAAGGAGGCCGCCGCGCGCCTGCGCTGGATCGTCGGCAAGATGGACGAGCGCTACAAGGCGCTCCAGGGCAAGCAGGTGCGGAGCATCGAGGCCTACAACAAGGCGGTCGCCGTCGAGGAGCGGCTGCCCTACTGGATCGTCGTCGTGGACGAACTCGCCGACCTCATGATGGTCTCGGCG
>WNFI01680725.1_pt1 | contig 10059 bp, 10 predicted proteins | sample 5400471 | NCBI WGS metagenome assembly WNFI01 (sample SAMN13153348, study PRJNA577476) | soil metagenome | isolation source: 100 cm saprolite on Douglas fir-dominated hillslope | place: USA:California | collected 2013-09-17
CCACTATCACAAGGCAATCATTCCGACGAACTACAAGCTCTGGCACGACACCAACAGCGAATTCTACCACGACTTCATGCACTATCATAACCGCGTGACCGGCTTCAACGACGCCTACTTCGCACGCAAAAACGAAGCGTTCGAACACGGCCACGTCGTGGTCGGCACTTTCGAGGTGAACTACGACAAATACGAGGGATTCGAGAGCCGCGCCGCGCTCTCGTTCCCGCACCTGCCGCCGAACCAGTGGTACATGATCGATCTATTCCCTGGCATGAACCTCAACCTGCGCGGCTCGGCGCTGCGTTGCGACGTCGTCACGCCGCTTGCGCCGGACAAGGTGATGATCGAGTTCAGAGGCCTCGGCTTGAAGCGCGACACCGACGAGGAGCGGCAGACGCGCGTCAACCATCACAACTCGATCTGGGGCCCGTTCGGTCGCAACCTGCACGAGGACCTGCTCGGCGTTACCGGACAGGGCGCAACCATGCTGCCGGGCTCGGAGCCGCGCCGCATCCTACACGGCCGTCACGAGAACCAGACCATTCACGACGAGAATGGGATGCGCCACTACTACAGCGAATGGGGCAAGTGGATGAACCGGCTGCCGAGCGACCCGGAGCAGCCGTACTTGGCCCCCGCTGCTGCCGTTGCTGCGGAGTGACCGTCGCCGGCGCGGCAGCCCAGAGGATGTGCAAATGACGCGCAACGGTGCCGATGTCGCCAATGTCGTGCGCGATACGATCTATCGCGCGACCTTGCTGCTGGATGACCAGAAGTGGGAGCAGTGGCTGGATCTTTGCGACGACAGCTTCCACTACACGATCAAGTCGTTCAGCCCGGAGATCAATCGCGACATGACGTATTTCCAGGGCAGCCGCAAGGACCTAGCGACCATGACCAAGCTGCTGCCCAAGCACAATACCGATCACTCGCCGCTGCGGCGGCATACGACGGTCTACACCATTGATGTCGCCGAGGACGGCAAGACCGCCTCTGCGGTCAGCTCGTTCTTGGTTTATCAGAACTTGCTCGACGGCGTGAACTCGCACATCGATGCCGGAGAGAGCCGGCTGTTCCTGGTCGGCCGCTACATCGATACGCTCAAGCTCGAAGACGATCAGGCCCGATTCATCAAGCGGGAAGTACGTCTCGACAACCGCCGGCTTGATAAGGGCTCGCACTGGCCGATCTGAGAAACTTCGTGCGCCTTGGGCCGAGCGCGATTTTCCTGCGCACGGATGGCGGACCCGGACAATTCCATCACGCGTGTGCCGTGGCTCGGCGGCAACCGGAATGGAAGCTCTTATGCTTCCGGTCGGCGCGGAACATTGCATGAGCTAACGAGGTGTCATGACCTGGAAACGCGTCTGTAAAGTTACGGACGTTCCCGAGAACACCTTGAAGAAGTTCACGGTCGACGACGTGACGCTCGTCATCGCCAACTATGGGGGCGGTTTTCGCGCGATTCCGCCGCTGTGTCCGCATATGGAAGAGCCGCTGGAGGAATCCGGTGTTATCGCCAACTGTGCGTTGACCTGCACCAAGCATCTATGGTCGTGGGACCTGAACTCGCTCGACATGCTCGGCGAGACCGAGCGGCCGCTGCGGTGCTATGAAGTCAAGCTGGAAAATGGCGACATCCTCGCGTTCATCGACAAGGAACACGTCTACGAATTCGAAGACGAGGACGACTTGGCAGACGATGACTTCTTCAGCAAGGCCTGAAACGTTGCGCTCTAATCCCAGCCGCCGGTAGCCGTCGTCAATGACACCGGCACGTGCGGCACCTGCCGCGGGCGGATTATGCAGGGCTCCGCTCACATCGATTGGGATCAGGCGCCGGGATTTGCCGAGCTAAAGCGCGACAAAGGCGATGTCCTGATGTGCCAGGCGCGCCCGAGCAGCAACTGTGTCGTGCGCGTCCCCGCCAGGGTTGTGGCGAGGCCGGAATGTGACACCCTGCCGCAGCACCGAACCGCCTACATTGATGTGCTGCGAAAACTCACGCGCGACGTGATCCATTTCGAGCTTGCTCTGTCGCACCCGATGAGCTTCGAGGCAGGTCAGTTTGTCGTGCTCGAAGCCCCCGAGGTCAAAGGTGCACGAGCCTACTCGATGGTCAACTTTGGCCGCGAGGTCGACCGACTCGTCTTCGTGATCAAGCAGAAGACCGGCGGGGCGTTCTCGGACTGGTTGTTCCGGAACGACGTAGCGGGCCGCACGGTCAATGTCTTCGGTCCGCTTGGCCGCGCGACATTTCACCCCGAGGAAGGCAAGAATATCCTGTGCATTGCCGGCGGCTCAGGCATCGCCGGGATGCTCTCGATCATCGAACGCGCCGCCAGAGAGGGTTATTTCCGTGACCATACTGGTCACGTCTTCTTCGGCGTGCGCACGCTGGAGGATGGATTCTATTTGAGCGAGCTGTGCGACTATGCCGCCCAAGCGGAGGGCCGGCTGGAAGTGACGCTGGCACTGTCGCATGAGCAGGCGCCAGCGGCCGTGCATCCGAAATTCCCTCACATTCGCCTCATGGACGGCCTAGTCGCCGATGCGGCCCAGCAGGCGATGAGCGGGCGTTACGACAACATGGTCGGATTCGTTGCCGGCCCGCCGATCATGGTAGACGGGGCGCTGCGCATCTTGATCAGGGAGGCGCGCCTGCCCCCGCAATTCGTCCGTTACGACAAGTTCACTTGAAAATTGGTTTTGCCACCAGGCGCTCGCCCCGTTTACCCAAGTTGTCGGGCCATTAATAGTTGTGCTCTCTTGCGACATAGGCCGAATTTGTTTGGCCGCCCTTGTTTGCTGGCCGTAAGCTCGGCGTTGCCGGCGCTGGTAACAACAACATGGCGTCGCGCGGAGCCGGCGGTTTTGCGAACGGCCGTCGGGGGCGGCATTGCGCGCGAATGCGACCACAAGCAGCGCCTGAGAAGCCGGGAGGATGCCATCATGCAGAAGACGGACATGGCGCGAGGCCGCAGGTCTCGCAGTGTGTCGGCGACCGACAACGCCGTGGACACGAGTTCCCCGCAATCGCAAGCCAGACGGAGTTTCCTGCGCCGCGGCGCGGCCTGGGCCGGCGCGACCGTCGCGTCGGCGACCGGGATCGCTGCGGCCGGAGCGCAACGGCTGGAAATCCCGCAGTCGAACCTCGAAATGGGCCGCATCATCGAGCCCACGGCGTATGGGATGCCATCGAAGTTCGAGTCGCAGGTCGCTCGCAGACGCTCCGACGTGTTGGTCAACAAGCAGAACTGGTCCGATTGGAGCATGACGCCGCTGCAGCACCAGCTCGGCATCGTCACCCCCAACGGCTTGTTCTTCGAGCGACACCACGCGGGCGTCCCCGACATCGATCCCGACAAGCACCAGCTCGTCATCCACGGCCTGGTGAAGCAGCCGCTCAAATTCTCCATGAGCGACCTGATGCGCTACCCGTCGGTGTCGAAGTTCTATTTCCTCGAATGCTCGGGCAACGGGCTCACCGACTGGACCAAGGCCGCTTCGACCTCCGTGCAGCAGTCGCACGGCCTGCTCTCGTGCGCGCAGTGGACCGGCATTCCGGTCGCGACCCTGCTCGACGAGGCCGGCATCGATCCGGCCGCCAAGTGGGTACTGTTCGAAGGCGCCGACGGCGCCGCCCATGTGCGTTCGATCCCCCTCCAGAAGGTGATGGCCGACACGCTCCTGGTCTACGGCCAGAACGGCGAGCGGCTGCGGCCCGAACAAGGCTACCCGTTGCGCGTGCTCATCCCGGGCTGGGAAGGCAACGTTTCGGTCAAGTGGCTCCGGCGCATCAAAGTGTCGGACCAGCCCTGGAACCTGCGCAGCGAGACCGCGCGCTACACCGACCCGATGCCCGGCGGAAAATGGCGGCAGTTCAGCTTCGTCATGGAGTGCAAGTCCGTCATCACCTGGCCATCGGGCGGGATGAAGCTCTCCGGACCGGGCATCTATCCGATCGAGGGCTTCGCCTGGTCGGGGAACGGCACCGTCAAGGCCGTCGACGTGACGCTCGACGGTGGCAAAAATTGGCGCGAGGCGGTTCTCGAGGAGCCGTTCTTGGATCGCTGTCTCACCCGCTTCCGCTACGTCTGGCGGTGGGACGGCGGGCCGGCCAACATCGCGAGCCGCGCCGTCGACAGCACCGGGTATGTGCAGCCCACGGTGGAGCAGATTGCGAAGGCCCGCGCGCTCGTCGGCTTCGTGCAACACCACAATGGAATCTTTCCCTGGTCGGTGAGCCCAAGCGGGGAGGTGAAAAATGCTATCGCATAAGTTTGCCGGCACGCTCGCGCTACTCGTGTTTGTCTCCCTTGCGTTCGAGGCTGCGCACGCGCAGTCGCAAAGCTCGACGCCACGCTTCGGCAAGTCGATCTCGGAGGCGGATATCGCCGCCTGGAACATCGACATCCGCACTTCGGACGGGAAGGGCCTTCCAAGCGGGAAGGGCAGCGTCGGCGAGGGCAAGGCGCTCTATGCGGCGCAGTGCGTGGCTTGCCACGGCGAAGACGCCAAGGGCGGGTCGATGTACGGCACCATGGTCGGCGGCATCGGATCGTTCACGACCAATACGCGGGTGCTGACGCCGGGAAGCATGTATCCCTACGCGCCGATCCTGTTCGACTACGTCCGGCGCACCATGCCGATGACGGCCCCGCAGAGCCTGACCAACAACCAGGTCTACGCGCTGGCGGCGTACCTCCTGAACCTGAACGGCCTCGTCCCGGACAATGCCGTGATGGACGCCGAATCGTTGACGAAGGTGATGATGCCCAACCGCAACGGATTCATCCCAGATGATCGTCCGGACACGTCGGCCAAGCGGTGCATGACAAATTGCTAGGCCACGCTTGGCGTTGTTATCGAGCGCTGGCTGTTCTTCGCGGAAGCTGATCGCGTCGCGATGCTCTACTACGGCTCCGAGGTTGCATGAGAGCGAGGCGATGAGCACCTTGGCGTGGCGGTCGGTCGGCGCCGTCGACCCACACCGGCTCGGCGAAGCGCGGCGTCAGGCGCACAACGCGGCTCAATGGCTGGTGCGATTGGCGCACAGTTACATGGCGCCCCAGCCGCATGCCCGGCACACGCTGCTCCAGTGGGATCCACAACGACAGGCGCTTGTGACGCAGGAATTTCTGCCGCAACTGACTGTCGAGCTGCGAATCCCCGAACTCGCCCTGCAGTTCAAGGAAGACGGCCGCGCCGTGCCGCACGTCATCAAGATCGATGGTCGCACGCCGGCCGAGGTCGAAGCCTGGATATTAGTAGAGCTCCTGCACCGGGGCGTCGATTGCGATCGGTTCTCCAAATCGCTGCCGTATGAACTGCCCGATCTCATGACGGGGGACGCTGTCCGTTACGTCGCCGAGCCGTTGGCAGCCGAGCTAAACGAGCTTGCCACCTGGTTCGCCAACGCTGCGTCGGTTCTGGCCGCAGTCGAGAAGGAACAGCTGCGTGCGGGCTGCACCCCGGCGCCCTGGTGCTGGCCCAGCGTCCTTCACCTCGCCATCCTGTTGCCCATTGCATTGAGCGGACCGATGCTGCGTGCCGGGTTTTCGGCCGGAGACGATGGCCATGACCAGCCCTACTTCTACGTCGCGCTCCATGACGCAAAGGCCGGCGCAACGCCGCGGCCCGACGCCATCCTCACAGCCGCGAGCCTTTTGCCAGAGAGACGACCTGGAGAGACCACGCTGGATCGTGTTCGCGCGGCAATTGGCGCCATGCGGACGGCCGCGGCGAAATAGCCTTCACCGCGGGCGGTAAACGTGCAAGCGCTGCCCGGTGCAAATTCCGCCGTTACTGCGCTCTCGTGGAACGACGGCTCGCCCTGGCCGCGCCGTTCGTTACGACTTGGCTGTCTCGCGCGGCGCTCTTGACCGGGCCCGCGGTCGGGTCACCGAGACGTCGCCTCAGCTCCCCGGTCTTGTTCAAGTTCTTGACGATCGCCACCAACGCGTTGGCCATCGGCATGACGGTCTCGCCGCCAGCCCAGAACAGCCCGACCTCCTGGCTCACCACCGGGTCGACCAGGTCCAACGCCTTGGTCCCCGGCCGCAAGCCGGGCATCCGCGTGAAGTGCGAGGGAATGATCGTGCAGAGCTCGGTGAACTGAACTTGGAACATCAGATGGAGGATTGACTCGGATTCGACCTTCGGCGCCGGCCGGCAGCCGACTTGTGCAAACACCTGATTCACGAACCGGCGCTCATGCATCGAGGCCCTGAGCATGGCCAAAGGCAATTCAGCCGCCTCCTTCCAGCTGATCGTCGTGCGCTTTTGGAAGGGTTCCATATCGGGCACGAGCAGACTCAACCTTTCGGTGCAGATCGGCAGTGCATTGCGGCGTCCGAGATCGGCTGCATCCATGTAGGTGATGCCGACATCGAGCGAGAAATTGTTCAGGCCGAGCTTCATGGCGTCGTTGCCGATGAATTGCACATCAACCTGCACGCCCGGATGTCGCTGACGGACCAACTGCACGAGCACGGGCAGCACCGGCGACATCGAGGGCATCGAACCGACGCGAAGGTTGCCTCGCAGATTGTTCTGCATTGCGTCGATTTCATCACGCATCGCCAAGCAATCGGAAATCACCTGGCGCGCCCATCGCGCCACATGCTCGCCTTCCGGCGTCAATCCATGAAAGCGCTGGCCCCGTCCACGCAGAAAAATCGGGACGCCAAGCTCCAGTTCAAGTTGCTTGATTCCACTGGAAAGACTTGGCTGGCTCACGTGGCAGGACCGCGCCGCGCGCCCGAAATGTTCCTCCTGGGCAACTGCCACCAAATACTGGAACTGGCGCAGGAACATCGTTCCAATCCCGTGATCGGGCTCCGTTCTCGGCCAACCGGAAGGGAGCCAATTTGCATGTATGATAACCCCAATATTCGAAAATGCAAAAACGATAGACAGCATCAATATTGCACCCTGGGAAGCGGGGACGAATGATTCAGCTGGGCGCTCTGATCTTCCACCATTCTGGCCGCGCGGCGCGGTCGGCACTCCGATCGTCCGGCCGTGACGGCCTTGGCCGCCATCTCCCTCGGCATGCTCGGTCTGCTCGCCGCACTTATGATCGGCGTCGTCGGAATTGGCGGCGCGGTTCTTGTTCCGGCTCTCGTCTACTTCGGTGGCATTCCGAATTCATGTGGCGATTTCCGCGGCGATGATGAGCTATGTGCTCACCGGGCTCATCGGCACACTGGTCTATGCCGGGGAGAACTCGATCCGATGGGGCACGGCCTGGTGGTTGTGCGCGGGCGCCATGGCTGCGGCCCTTGCGGGGGCGGCTGCAGCTGGCCGCGCTTCATCGCTCCTGCTCGAAGCCCTGATCGGGTTGCTGACGGCGGCCTCGGGCGTCCACGCGCTGCTTGCGAGCTCAGCGGGTGACGGTGCGCACTCCAACGCAATATCAAGCCCTGCGCTGGGATTCAGCGGTGCTGTGATGGGCTTCGGTTCAGCGCTGTCGGGAACGCGCGGACCGCTCATTCTGGTTCCTATTCTCATCTGGCTGGATGTCCCCGTGCTGACCGCAATCGGCCTCTCCCAAGCGATCCAGCTTCCGATCGCTCTGCTCGCGACCGCCGGCAATTTCTTTTCCGGGAACCTCGATCCAACACTGGGCGTACTGTTGGCCGCCGGGTTGGCGATCGCGACTTTCGTGGGCGCGAGAATTGCCCACGCCGTGCCGCGCGCGGCGTTGCGCCGTGCGGTCGCGATAGTCCTGGTCGTCGTCGGCATCTCGATTGCCAAGGTGTTGGCGCGTTTGTTCGCGTGAGTGCGGAGAGAGCTTGCAAGATGGCATTCGATCCGAACACGGTCCACCGGGATTATGGCGATCCCGAGCTGGAGGCGTATGCCTGCCGGACGGGCTGTGCCTTGTTCGACTATTCGTTTATTGGCCGCGCGCGGCTCGCTGGGCCTGGTGCCCTCGACGGCGTCGGGGAACTAACAAGAAGGCCGCTGACAGGCCTGCGGCCCGGACGAATCCGCTACGCGCTGCGAGAGGACTCGAACGGCCACGTGCTCTCGGATCTGACTGTTTGGAGTCACGGCGAGGCCGTTTACGAAGTGATGAGCGGCCGGTCCGAGGACATCCCCGATCTCGTTCTCACCGCTCGGCCCGGTTGCGAGGTGGAAGACCTGAGCGGTCGGACGTCGATCTTCGCGGTGCAGGGACCGGGCTCGCTCCAAGCCCTTGCGGGCCTAGCGGATGTGGGCGCGCTTTCGAAGCTCGGCTATTTCACCTTTGTGCCGATCAGAATTTGCGATGTGGACTGCATCGTCGGCAGGCTCGGCTTCACCGGCGAGCCCGGGTTCGAAATTCTGATGCCGCGTCCTGCGGCAACGGAACTCTGGGAACTGCTGGCGCGACAGGCGCGGCCTGCCGGCTTTGCCGCCGCCGATATGCTGCGGATTGAGGCGGGCTTCGTGCTGTTTGCGAATGAGTTTCGCCTTCCAGTGACGGCACGGGAGGCCTGCCTCGAGCGCTTCGCCGGTTTGCGCGGTGCGCCGGAGGAGGCGGAGATCGCCCTCGTCTGCTTTCGGGCGAACACTCGCGAAAAGCCTGTTCTGTGGCAACCGAGAGCACGCGTCGCTCGCCCAACCGGGTCGGGAATGATCACCGTCACCTCAGCCTGTCACAGCCTGCAGGCGGGCGGCACGCTGGGACTGGGCTATGTATTGCGATCCGACTTGCGTGCGGGCGCACCGCTGCATGATCCGATCGGGGCGTTTGCCGATATCCGGCTTGCCCCGTTGCCCTTCTTCGACCCGCAAAAGCGTCGTCCAAGAACGCCGTGGACGGCATGGCCTAGGGCCAGTGATGCCAGTTCATAGACCTTGGCAAACGACTGATAGGCACTGCGTATTTGACTTGATGCGACGCGAGGCCGCCCATTTGATGCTGTGGACCAAACATCGGCACGCTCGGTCGCCGGTCCACGCGTCTCTAACGATCCCGTTGGCCCATCATTTCAATCAAGGCAGGACCGTCATGGCTGAAGCCGCACCACGCAAGGAAGCTGCCCCTCGCCGAAAGGTGACGATTAACACGCTGATGGCCAAGATGCGCAGAGGCGAGCAGATCACGCAGCTTGCCGCCTACGACTACCGTACGGCGGTCATCTCCGATCGCCTCGGCATGGATATCCTGTGCGTCTCCGACACCGGCGGCATGATTCTGTTCGGGCATCAGAGCACGGTCACCGTGAGCTTCGACGAGGTGATGATGATGGCAAAGGCCATCGACCGCGGTTCGAAATACGGGCTGCGCATGGTCGACATGCCGTACTGGAGCTTCCACGTGTCCAAGGAGCAGGCCGTCGCCAACGCCGGCCGATTCGTACACGAGGCCAACGCCGAGGTAATGAAGTGCGAAGGCAACCGGCATCACGCCAAGAATATCGAGGCGATCGTGCAGGCGGGCATTCCGGTCCAGGGCCACATCGGCATCACACCCATGCGTATGCCGCAGCTCGGCGGCTTCGTCGCCCAGGGCAAGACGGCACAGCGGGCGAAGGAGCTGGTGGACGACGCGAAGGCCTTCGTGGACGCCGGCTGCTTCACATTATTTCGTCCGACCTGTTCCACCTCTGGGAAGAGCACGTGCCGCGCCATTCGCGCATCTACACCGATCTCATTCCCATCATGGAGGATGTCATCAGCCGTTATATGGCGGACATCCGAAGCCGCAACTATCCCGGCCCGAAAGAGACGGTCTTCATGGAGTCCGAAGAGCTCATGAAGTTCGCCAAGGACATGAAGTGGGAGAAGAAGCTCGGCGCTCAGAAGAAATCGGCGTGAGGCGGTGCGGGGGCCGAAGTAGAGGGAGCACCCATGGGCCTCCTCAACCTCACCCGGATCGATCGGGGCGCCTATCTCGTCGCGGCGGCGATCGCATTGATGGCGGCCCCCCCGGCCGCGGCACAGACCAACATCAAATTCTCGCTCGACGGGCGCCTCGAGGGATTGGCCGCGACATTTTTCCTCCCCCAGGACCGGGGATATTTCAGGGTTGAAGGCCTCGAGGTCACCGTCGACGAGGCG
>WNFI01034162.1_pt2 | contig 10058 bp, 7 predicted proteins | sample 5400471 | NCBI WGS metagenome assembly WNFI01 (sample SAMN13153348, study PRJNA577476) | soil metagenome | isolation source: 100 cm saprolite on Douglas fir-dominated hillslope | place: USA:California | collected 2013-09-17
GCTGGCCCAGCGCTACGCGGAAGCGGCCCGGCGCGACCTGGCCGTGTTCGATCGCTCGCCCTATCGCGAGGCGCTCGAGGTCCTGCCGGACTTCATCCTCAGCCGCGATCACTGAAGACCGGTCGCCGCGTGCGGACCACTCGGAAGAGCATGGCCGCGGACGCCGCGTGTCAACGCTGACGCGTTTTCGTTCCGGAACGAAAGCAACGTTGTCCCGCCCCTGTTCTCAATCTCACAAATATTTCGAGCAAGCCCGTGCGCTGGACCGACCCTGACAGTGCGTCGCGCGAAACTATCAAGTGCCATGAGTGTGACTATCTCATCGCGCCTGTCCGATCGTGAGCTGGAGGCCGAAGTCGCGCGTCTGGCCGGATGCGAGCGTGAGGCGACGGCATCCCTGATCGCACACCTGGCCGAGCTCTACGGTCGCCGCCTGCACGAGCGCGCAGGTTTCTCTTCGCTCTTCACATATTGCACGGACGTCCTGCGCCTCTCCGAGCACGAGGCTTACGACCGGATGAAGGCGGCCAAGGTTGTTCGGCGATACCCCGCTGTGCTCACGCTAGTGGTTTCCGGCCGCGTCAACCTGACGACCGTCCGACTGCTGGCACGTCACCTCACACGGAAGAATCAAGAGGAGCTCTTCTCGGCGGCGTCCGGCAAGAGCAAGCGGCAGGTGCAAGAGCTGCTGGCCCGGCGCTACCCCAAGGCGGACGTCGCCTCCTCGGTCCGCAAACTGCCGTCTTCGACCGTGCCTGCCGTACCGACACCGGTCGTCCAGCCGCTTTCCCCGGACCGGTATCGGGTCACCTTTACTGCGAATGCGGAGATGTGCGAGAAGCTCCAGCTTGCGCAGAAACTGACGGCCATGCGAGCCTGAAACTGGCCGTGGTCCGAGTACGACCCGCCCGCCCACTAAGATTGCACTCGTGAACCGGGACCAGGCCGAGAAGCGGATCGCTGCCCTCCGCAACGAGATCCGCAAGCACGACCACCTCTACTACGTGAAGGGCGCGGCGGAGATCTCCGACCAGGAGTACGACCGCATCTACCGCGAGCTCGCCTCTCTCGAGAGCCAGTTCCCGGAGCTGGTGACGCCCGACAGCCCCACCCAGCGCGTAGGCGGCGCGCCGTCCGCGGAGTTCCCTCAGTTCGTCCACCGCGTCCCCATGCTGAGCCTCGACAACACCTATTCCGAGGAGGAACTGCGCGAGTTCGAGCGGCGGATCTTCCGCCAGGTGGGGGAGCGAACCCTCGACTACGTGGCCGAGCTCAAGATCGACGGGCTCTCGATGGCCCTGCACTACGAGAAGGGCCGCCTGGTGCGCGGGGTCACCCGCGGCGACGGCGTACGCGGCGACGATGTCACCCCGAACGTGCGCGCGATCCGGACGGTCCCCCTGCGCCTTCACGGCCACGACGTGCCGGACGAGCTCGAAGTGCGCGGCGAGGTCTACTTCCCGCGCTCGCGCTTCGACGCCATGAATCGCGAGCGGGAGGCGGCCGGAGAGGAGATCTTCGCGAATCCGCGCAATACCGCCGCCGGCACGATGAAGACCCTCGACACGAAGGTGGTGTCCAAGCGCGGGCTCGACATCTTCCTGTATTCGGTCGCCCACGTCCGGGGGACACGCCTGACCGGCCAGTGGGAGGCCCTCGAGAGCCTCCGCGCCTGGGGCCTGCGCACCAATCCGACCTCGCGCCTGTGCCACGGCCTGGGCGAGGTCCTCGCCTACATCGCGGAGTGGCAGGACAAGCGCGACTCCCTGGAGTACGACATCGACGGCGTAGTGGTGAAGGTCGACTCCTTCGCCTTGCAGCAGGAGCTGGGCTTCACGTCGAAGTTCCCGCGCTGGGCCATCGCGTTCAAGTACGCGGCGCGCCAGGCCCAGACCATCGTCCGCGAGATCGGCGTATACGTCGGGCGCACGGGCAAGCTCACGCCGGTCGCCCTTCTGGAACCGGTCGCGCTCGCGGGCTCGACCGTTGCGCGCGCGAGCCTGTTCAACGAAGATGAGGTCGCGCGCAAGGACGTGCGCAAGGGCGACACCGTCCTCATCGAGAAGGGCGGCGACGTCATCCCCAAGGTCGTCCAGGTCGTCGCGGACAAGCGGCCGCCGGACACGCAGGCCTGGGAGCCGCCGACGGTGTGCCCCGTCTGCGGCACGGCCGTCGTGAAGGTGGAAGGCGAGGTGGACCGGCGCTGCCCGAACCTCTCCTGTCCGGCCCAGGTCGAGGAGCGGCTCAAGCACTTCGCGCGGCGCGAGGCCATGGACATCGAGGGGCTGGGCGAGGTCCTCATCCATCAGCTCTTCGAGAAGGGCATGGTCAAGGACTTCTCGGACCTGTACTACTTGAAGGACCGGCGCGCGGAGCTCATCGAGCTCGAGCGCATGGCGGAGAAGTCCGCGGACAACCTCCTGGCCGGGATCGAAGCCAGCAAGGATCGTGAGCTACGGCGCCTGCTGATCGGGCTGGCCATCCGCCTCGTGGGCGACCGCGCGGCCGCGCTGCTGGCCCGCCATTTCGGCAGCCTGGACCGCATCGCCCAGGCCAGCGTGGAAGAGATCGAGGCGATCTACGAGATCGGACCCAAGGTCGCGCAGTCCGTCGTCGATTGGTTCGCCACCGAGAGCAACCAGCGGCTCGTCCAACGTCTGAAGGACGCGGGTGTCCACACGGAGGAGGCGGCGCACGCGGAGCGCTCCGACGCGCTCGCGGGCAAGCAGTTCGTCCTCACGGGTAGCCTGGAGACGATGACGCGCGAAGAGGCCAAGGCGGCCATCGAGGCCCGCGGGGGCCGGGTCACATCCTCGGTTTCCAAGAAGACGAGCTACGTCGTCGCGGGGCGCGATCCGGGCTCCAAGCTCGACAAGGCCAAGGAGTTGGGGGTGGCGCACGTCGACGAACAGGGGTTCCGGGACCTCCTGGAAAAAGGCATTCCAGGCTGACCCCTCGGTATACTCAAGAAGAGTGAGGTCTATGCCGCGGCCGGTCTTGATCCTGTCGTTCGCGCTCGTCGCCGCTATCGCCGGCCTGCTGGGGGTCCTGGTGGGCGGAGGGGGAGCCGTGCCCCTGCCCGCGGGCACGCTGGCCGCCTCCAGCATCGGGTCCGGGTCGCCGTCCTTCGCGGACGTCGTGGCCAGGGTCAACCCCGCCGTCGTCCACATCACCGCCATCCAGGGGGCGGCGCCCGAGGAAGAGGGCGCGACCCGGAATCGCGGCTTCAGCAGCGTGCGGCGTGGCGAGGGCACCGGGTTCATCGTGGACTCCGACGGCTACATCCTGACCAACCATCACCTGGTCGCGTCCCCCGAGCGCATCCGGGTGCGGCTGACCGACCGGCGCGAGTTCACGGCGACGCTCGTCGGCACCGATCCCTCCACCGACCTCGCGCTGCTCAAGGTGAAGGCGGAAGGGCTGCCCGCGTTGAAGATGGGCGACTCGGACCAGTTGCGCGTGGGCGAATGGGTGTGCGCGATCGGCAACCCCTATCGGTTCGAGCACTCCGTCACCGTCGGCGTCGTCTCCTCGAAGGGCCGGAAGATCTACAACTTCTCGTTCGACGCCTACATCCAGACCGACGCCGCCATCAATCCCGGCAACTCCGGCGGTCCGCTCATCAACGCCGCGGGCGAGGCCATCGGGATCAACTCGGCCATGAGCGTGCAGGGCCAGGGCATCGGGTTCGCCGTGCCCATCAACGTGGCCAAGGACATCCTGGGGGCGCTGCGCACGCAGGGTCACGTGAGCCGCGGCTACCTCGGCATCCAGCTCCAGGACCTCGATCCGGACCTGCAGGCCCTGGTGCGGAGCAAGGAGGACCACGGGGCGGTCGTGCTCGACGTCCTGGCCGGGGAAGCGGGCCAGGCCGCCGGGCTCAAGCGCTACGACGTCATCACCGAGGTCTCGGGGAAGAAGGTCGACGACGGCGACGCGCTCGTGCGCCAGATCGCCAACCGCGCGCCGGGGAGCATGGTCGCCCTCACCGTGGTGCGGGATGGCCGCACGCTCCAGCTCCAGGCCAAGCTGGCGGAGCGCGTGGTGGCCGACGAGGACGATGCGGACGACGACCCCGAGGACTGGGAGCAGGACCTGTCCGCGGAGGGCGACGCCTTCGGCCTCATCACGTCCGACCTGAGCCGGCAGACGCAGAGGGAGCTGGACATCCCCCCCGATCGCCGCGGGGTGGTGGTGAAGGAGGTCGTGGGCCTCTCGCCCGGCGTCGACGTGCTGGCACACGGCGACGTGATCGTCGAGGTCAACCGCAAGCCCACCCCACACGCGGCCGACTATCGGAAGGTGCTGGCCGACCTCAAGGACGGACAGGTGGCCTGGCTCCTCGTCTTTCGGCCGCGCCCGGAGGCGACCTTCCTGGCCAAGGTCGAGGTCGAGAAGCGGCCGGCCGAGAAGGCGGACAAGGCGAAGGCGGACAAGAAAGTGGCGAGGAAGGCGCGGCCGTGAGCCCCAAGCCGAAGGTGCTCGTGGTCGACGACGAGGAGGCCATCCGCTCGTCGCTGCGCATGATCTTCGAGTACGAAGGGTACGAATGCCTGCTCGCCGCCAACGGCCAGGCCGCGATCAAGATGGCGGAGCGCGAGGCGCCCGACCTCGTGTTCCTGGACATCAAGATGCCGCAGGTGGACGGCATGGAAGTCCTGAAGGCCATCAAGTCCGACGAGGGCTCGCCGCCGGTCGTGATCCTCTCCGGGCACGGCACCGTGGCCACCGCCGTCGAGGCCACCAAGCTCGGCGCCTACGACTTCATCGAGAAGCCGCCGGACCGCGAGCGCCTGCTCCTCGTCGCGCGCAACGCGCTCAGCCAGCGCAAGCTCACGGAGGAGAACCGGCGGCTCAAGCTCAGCTTCGACGAGCGCTACCGCATGGAGGGGGAGAGCCCGGCCCTGCAGAAGGTCTGGGACGCGGTGCGCCGCGCCGCGCCCACCAACGCGACCGTGATGATCACGGGCGAGAGCGGCGTGGGCAAGGAGCTGGTGGCGCGCGCCATCCATCGCAACAGCAACCGGCGCGACGAGGCCTTCATCCAGGTCAACTGCGCGGCCATTCCCGAGGAGCTGATCGAGAGCGAGCTCTTCGGGCACGAGAAGGGCTCCTTCACCGGCGCGACGGAGAAGCAGATCGGCAAGTTCGAGCTCGCGCACAAGGGCACGATCTTCCTGGACGAGGTCGGAGACATGAGCCTGCGCACGCAGGCCAAGGTCCTGCGCGTGCTGCAGGAGGGCGAGGTCGAGCGGATCGGCTCCCAGAAGACGGTGAACGTGGACGTGCGGGTGATCGCGGCCACCAACAAGGACCTCGAGACCGCGATCGAGAAGGGCGACTTCCGCGAGGACCTCTACTTCCGGCTCAACGTCATCCCCATCAACGTCCCTCCCTTGCGCGACCGGCCCGAGGACATCGCGCCCCTCGTCCGTCACTTCGTGAAGCAGTTCTCCGCCGAGAGCAACTTCCACGCGAAGACCTTCAGCCCCGCGGCCATGGAGACGCTCAAGCGGCATTCCTGGCGCGGCAACGTGCGCGAGCTGCGCAACACCATCGAGCGGCTGCTGATCATGGCGGAGGGCGACGAGATCGGGCCCCAGCACCTGGCCGAGGTCCTGCGCCGCGCGCCCGAAGGCGCGGCGTCCGCGCCGGAGCCGGCGGCGTCCCTGCAGGACTTCAAGGCGGGCGCCGAGCGCTCGTTCCTGGTGCAGAAGCTGCGTGAGAACCGGTGGAACATCTCGGCCACCGCGGCCGCCATCGGGACTCCGCGGTCGAACCTGTACAAGAAGCTCGAGCAGTACCAGATCACGCAGGAAAAGGACGGCTGATCATATGAACTTCGTCTCCGGCTTGGGGAGGACCGGCTCCTCGACCTGAAGCCGGAAGCGGAGCGTGTGCTTGTGCCCGGGCAGGAGCTCCACGTCCACGCTGTAGCGGCACCGGATGCGCAGCACGACGGCGGTGGCTTCGATCTCGAAGTCGCGCTCGCTCAGGTAGGGTTCGAGCCTGCGATTCCTCACCACCCCCTGGAGCGCCCCTCGCAGCTCCGCCGTGTCGCCCGCCTGGTCCGTGCGCGCGGCGTGCCGACGCGCGACCAGCCTCACCTCGTCGTGCAGCCGCCAGAACGTGACGTACGGCGGCACGAGGGTCCCGGCCACGAGGCTCAGGACGAGGACCGCGACCGCGGAGAGGACGCGTCGCAGCCGGGCGAGCAGCCAGTCGAGCTGCTCCACCAACACGACGACGGGATACACCAGCCAGTAGCGCACGGGGCCACCATCCTACCGCCGTGCGCTCATACGACACAGCGTGGTCTCTTCACGGTTCCCGGCGAGGGGATTCCGGCCGACCGATACCCCACGGAGAAGGTCGAGTTCGCTAGTCGTACCTGAGAGCGACCAGGGGATCGATGCGCGAGGCGCGCCAGGCCGGCCAGGCGCTGGCCGCCAGCGCGGCGCCGAGGATCACCGCGAGCGTGCCGCCGAAAGTCACGGGATCGCCCGCCGGCACGCCGATGAGGAGGTTGCCCAGGCCCCGGGTCGCGGCGTAGGCGACGAAGAGGGCGATGCCGGCCCCGATGGCGGCGGTGAGCATCGTCTGCCGCATCACCATCTTCAGCATGTCCACCGGGCGCGCTCCCATCGCCATCCGGATGCCGAACTCCTGCGTCCGCTCCGCTACTGAATACGACACGACACCATGCACGCCGATGGCGGCCAGCAGGAGGGCCCGGCGGTGCGCACGTGCAAGGTGACGGCGGCGGCGGGGTGCTGGGACAGGGGCAGGTAGAAGAAGGGCTGCGGGTCCTCACCGATGGTCACGTACTTCGCGTCGCGGGCCACCCCCACCACCTCGATGATCCAGGCCTGGCCGAAACAGCGGAAGCGTTTGCCCACCGCCTCCTGGTCGGGCCAGAGGCGGCGCGCCATCGTCTCGTTCACCACCGCCGCCATGGGCGTTTCCGCGCGGTCCGCGTCCGTGAGGGCACGTCCCCGCACGATGGGAATGCCCACCGTTTCGAAGTAGCCCGGGCCCACCTGGTTGAGGGGAGTCAGGCGTCCGTTGCGGCGATCGTTCGGATCGACGCCCTCGGGAAAGACGGTGCGGGAGAGGCCGCCGTTGAAGAGTCCCGTGGAGGCGAGGACCGCGCCCTTGACCATCGGCAACGCCTGGACGCGATCCAGGACCGAGCGCTCGAAGGCCACCGACGATTCGCCGGAGTAACCCTCGGCGCCCGTGTCGAACGAGAGGAGCATGAGGTGCGTGGTGTCGAAGCCGGGATCGGTGCGCTGGGCGTTCTGGAGGCTGCGCAGGAAGAGTCCGGCGCCGACCAGGGTGACGAGAGAGAGCGCGACCTGGGCCATCACCAGGACGTTCCTCAGCGCGAACAGATGGCCGTAGCCGCTGGGCCGGTTGGTCCGGTCCTTCAGGTGATCGACGAGCTGCGGCCGCGAGAGTTGCAGCGCGGGGACGAGGCCGAAGAGGAGGCCCGTGAAGAGGGAAACCAGCATGGTGAAGGCGAGCACGGTCCGGCTCAGTCCGAGGTCGAGGTCGTCCGCTTGCAGGAAGGGCGGCCGCAGCGACCAGAGCACGTCCTGGCTCACGCGGGCGATCACGAGCCCGGCCACGCCGGCCAGGAGGCCGAGCAGCGCGCTCTCGGTGAGGAGCTGACGGATCAGCCGTCCGCGGCTCGCTCCCAGGGAGATCCGGATGGCGATCTCGCGGCGCCGGCCCGCGGCGCGGGCGAGGAGCAGGTTCGCCACGTTGGCGCAGGCGATGAGGAGCACGAGCGCCACCACGCCCATGAGCACGGCGCCGGCCAGGGAGACGTCGCGGCGGAACTCGGGATTGAGGCCGGTCAGGGGAGTGAGGGTGGCGCTGCGTGAGTCGTTGTCCTGCGGATGGGCCTTCTCGAGCCCGGCCGCGATCGTGCCGAGGGCGGCATCGGCTTGCCGCGCCGTGACGCCGGGCTTCAGGCGGGCCAGGACGTTGAAGAGCAGGGCGCGGCGCTCGTCGAAGTTCTCCGCCACGAATCCCGTGAGGACCTGTTTGCGCGCGGAGACGGGCAGCCAGAGCGCGGGTCCGCCCAGCGCGTTCACGCCGCGGAAGCCCGGCGCGGCCACGCCGAGCACGGTGTAGCGCTGGCGATTGAGCTCGATGGCGCTGCCGACGATGGAAGGATTCGCGCCGAAACGTCGCTTCCACAGGCCGTCGCTCAGCACGACCACGGAATGGGCGCCGAGCTGCTGGTCTTCGGCGGCGGTGAAGGAGAACGTCTGCCCGATGGCGGCGCGGACGCCCAGCACGTCGAAGTAGCTGCCGGTCACCATCTCGCCGAAGACCTGCTCGGGTGTCCCGCCGCTGGTGAGGCTCAGCGGCGCGAATACGGTGGCGGCGACCCCGCTGAAGACGTTATCGGCCTGCTCGCGGTAGTCGCGGAAGTTCGGATACGACGTGGCCATGAATCCCTGGAACCGCTCCCGGTTCTTCGCGTCCGTGGTGAAGACGGACACCAGGCGGCTCGGATCGTGGACGGGCAGCGGGTGGAGCAGCACCTCGTTCACGAGGGAGAAGATCGTGGTGTTCGCGCCCACCCCGAGGCCGAGGGAGGCCACGGCGGCCAGCGTGAAGAGAGGACTCTTCACGAGCAGCCGCGCGGCGTAGCGGAGGTCCTCCCGCAAGCCGCTGAAGAGATGACCGGACTCCGCCAGGCCGGCGTCGGGGGCGGTTCGCGCCGCCGGCGAGGCCAGGGCGGCCCTGATCTCGGCGGAGAAGGACTCGGAGGCCACTTCGCGACTCACGAGCGCGTCGGCCTCGTCGTCGGTGCGCCCCTCGCGCATGGCCCGCGCGTGGCGCTCTTCCAGCTCCTGGGCCAGCTCCTCGATGACGTCCGCTTCCTGATGGGGATCCAGGCGGAGGGGGGCCAGCCGTTCCCGGACCGCACTCCGCCACTCACGCATGGGCCGTCCTCACCACGCGGTTCACCGCGGCCACGAAGGCGCGCCAGGTGTCCTTCTGGCCGGCCAGCACCTTGCGCCCGGAGGCGGTGAGGCGGTAGTAGCGGCGGCGCCGCTCGCCCGCCCGCTCCACCCAGCGCCCCGCCACCCAGCCGCGCTTCTCCAGGCGATAGAGCAGCGGATAGAGGGAGGCGACGTGGAGCTGGACCACGCCATTGCTGCGCGACTCGATCTGCCGCCCGATGTCGTAGCCGTGCCGTGCCCGCGCCTCGAGCAGGGACAGGATGAGCAGCTCCGTGCTGCCCTTCTTGAGCTCGCGGTCCATATCTGTCTTCGCCATATATGACGAGGATATACATCGCGGGGGGCGGGCGCGTCAAGAGGCGGATCCAAGGAAGGAGGGCCGGCCACCACGACGATTCGCCTCGGTCAGCAGATGAGGTCGGGCGGTTCGCCGGTAATCGCGGCGCGCCATTCGGCCATCTCGAGGAAGACGATGGAGCTGAGCTCAGCCTTGAAGCTCGACTCCTGCGGAAGGAGGGGAGGGTGCGGGACCGCCGGCCAACTTGTTCCGGAACAAGTCGGCGCGCTCGAGCGGCGGCGGTCCATAAGAGATGGCCTTCTCGCGCACGGCTCCGGTGGCGTCCCGGCGACGCTCTCCGAAGTACAACCTGCCCTCGTAATCGTTGTGACGCCGACAGCGCAACTCGATCTTCTCCACCGTCGCCTCACCGCCGAGGGCGTAGGGGTCCACATGATGGAACTCCACGAACCGGCGCTCGTTGCAGCGATGGCCGGTCGGGCCGATGAACTTGCAACGTCCGAGGTCCCGCACCCAGACCGCGCGCTTCACGGCGGCCGAGGCGTCGCGCGCTTGCGGGTCCTTCGCGCGCGACCGACGAGGCTTCCGCGTGTCGGCGAACTTCTTCCTGGCCAGGTCTACGAGCAAAGCGGTGAGAGCCCGGTCGAGGACGGCGGCGTCATCCCCGGAAGGGATGGCGTGGCTGAGCATGTCCTTCGCCAGCCGCAGCTTCTCGAGAGTGTCACTGCCGATCGTGAGCTGCAGCTTGTAACGGTCGGGCGAGAGCGGCGTGACCG
>WNFI01427418.1_pt1 | contig 10058 bp, 10 predicted proteins | sample 5400471 | NCBI WGS metagenome assembly WNFI01 (sample SAMN13153348, study PRJNA577476) | soil metagenome | isolation source: 100 cm saprolite on Douglas fir-dominated hillslope | place: USA:California | collected 2013-09-17
GGCCGCTTGCAGCGCGTCGCAGACAACGATTCGGATTTTGTTACTCCGATGGATATGCTCGCCGAGCTACGCGATGACAACAAACAGCTGGTGGCAAACCTGCGCGAGACGCATGGCCTTTGCGAGGAGCACGACGACGTCGCCACCGCAAGCTTGTTGGAAATATGGATCGATGAGGCCGAGCGGCGCAGTTGGTTCCTATTCGAGGCTACGCGGCGGGCTGAGCCCTAAGGGGGAGCACCTCCAACTTCGGCAAGGCAGGTATGCCTGACGCAGGTCAAACTGCGGCCTCATGCTCTCACCATCCGCGACGCCTGCGTACGTCGGTCTGCTGATGTGATGTCAGGCTCGGTAGCCGGCCAAGCTTGACAAGCCATCGAGGTGTTCAGAGGTCCCCTATGCTCTATTCGACTCGACATCCATATTCGACCGGTGCGCCTCAGAGCAGGCGCCTGCTGTTCCTTCCGAATAATGTGCCCGCCGGCATTGAATCGGTCGATCCGATGATCGACGTGCGCAGCGCCGCCTACTCGATCTCCTTCGGCGAACGCCAATGACTATCCGCCCTTGGTCAAGGGTGGCGGTGCCGAGCATTAACCAGTGTGTCCGGAGTCACCCCAACTCCGGATGCGCCCGTCGATTCCCTAAAGGCTGGTACAGTGGAAGTCTTTGGGATAGCCTTGGTTTTTCCCGGTGATTTGCTTGTTTCTTCCGGTGCTGGCTTGGCAGGGGGCGAGCGGAGTAGGCGGTTGATTTACGCTTTCGAACATTATTTGCTGGACACCGATCGCCGGGAGTTGTGGCGCGGAGCCGAGACTGTCGCTGTCGCGCCGCAGATTTTTGACATTCTGGAATACCTCATTCGTAACCGCTATCGTGTCGTCACCAATGACGACCTCATCGCGGCCGTTTGGAGCGGGCGTATCGTTTCAGAGTCGACCCTCAGCAGCTGCATAAGCGCCATCCGCCACGCCGTTGGCGACAGTGGCGAGCGGCAATGCCTCATTCGTACGATCCCCCGCAAGGGCTATCGCTTCATAGCTCAGGTTCGGGAGAATTCAGAGGCGGGCGACGGACCTGGCGCAACACCGAAGAATGCGGCCGGGCTTACGAGCAGCATGACTTCGGCACATCCCAAACAGGCGGTGACGTTCTGCCGAACCGTGGACGGCATCAACCTCGCGGTTGCAAGTGTCGGCTGCGGTCCAGTGCTGGTCCGGGCCGCGCATTGGGCCACCAACATCGAATATGACTGGCAGAACATGGTGACCGGGCCGCTGCTGCAACGTCTTGCCGACCGCTTCCACCTGGTTCAACTGTTCTCAGCATAGTCACCGATCGGCGGTGGCCGTTTTTTCGAGGAGATCGCAATAGTGTCCGGCATTGTCCTAGCCGCCGAAAACGGAACAGTTGTGCGTTTGTTTCCGCAGCAACCGCCGATGCGGCGCCAGCGAACGCGGTCCTACCTAACCGAGGCCGAGGTCGAACGCCTCGTCCAGGCTGTGCGCAAGCATGAAGGATAGGAGCGAGGACATGCCCCGCGGTGCCAACATTGCCCGATTGGATCAAACCGCTGCTGCCGCGTTTTCGAAACAACTGCAGGAGACCCTCAACGCGGTTCCAGCGCACACATGGTATGCGGTGCCATCCGGCGCTCTCATCTTCGTCAATGAGCGAGCCGCAGACTATGGCGGTCTGCCGAATGACCATCCCCTTCGGTTCGGGATCGATATTGGCGCTTCATGGGATGCACATATCCCATTCCTGCACCCAGACGATCACGAGGAGACACGCAGAGTTTGGTCCAATTGCTTAAGAACGGGATCCGCGGGCGAGGTAACTTACCGCATACGCAATGCAAGCGGTGAATACCGCTGGTTCATTGGCCGCGCGGAGCCTCTTCGCGGCAGCGATGGAACTTTGCTTTATTGGATCGGGGTTAACCTCGACGTCGAAGAGCGCATGCAGGCCATAAAGGCCTTGCGCAAGAGCGAGGAAGAACTCCGGCAAATCCTCGACCTGACGCCACAATGCATTGTCGTCTTCGGTCCCAATAGGGAGCGGATTTTCATGAATCGCATTGCGCTCGACTATCTCGGCGTCACGCTTGATGAATGGATCAATAGGCGTGTAACCGGCAAAGGTCCCTCTGAAATCCATCCTGATGATGAAAAGCGGATCCAGGCTCAGTGGGATCGCGCTTTGTCGAGCGGTTCGGACTTCGAGACCGAGCATCGGATACGCAAAGCCGACGGAAGTCACAGGTGGTTCTTGGCGACCCACCACCTGATGCGTGACGAGGACGGAAAACCACTTCGATGGCACGTCGCCTGTACGGATATCGACGATCGCAAGCGTCACCAAGAAACCCTGCAACGGGAGAACGCGGCGCTTCGCGCGGAAATAGGTCGGTCATCGATGTTTGATGAAATCGTCGGCTCCTCGGAGCCGTTGCGCAAGGTGCTTGCTGCGGTCGACAAAGTGGCGCTCGCGGACTCGACCGTGCTCATCTTGGGCGAGACAGGAACGGGCAAAGAACTCGTTGCCCGCGCTATCCACCGGCGTTCCAAGCGAGCGGCGCGTCCCTTTATCGGCGTCAATTGCGGCGCAATCCCGGCTTCGCTCATCGCGTCGGAGCTCTTCGGCCATGAAAAAGGCGCTTTCACGGGCGCCACGCAACGCCATCTCGGACGCTTCGAGGCGGCAAATGGCGGTACGATCTTCTTGGACGAAATTGGCGACCTTCCTCCGGACATTCAAATCTCCCTGCTGCGCGTGTTGCAGGAGCGCGAAATCGAACGTGTGGGCGGCGATAAGCCCATACCTGTCGACGTTCGGGTCCTGGCGGCAACCCATCGCGATCCCGAGAAGCTCGTGAGCGAAGGCAAGTTTCGCCAGGACCTCTTTTATCGGTTGAACGTCGTGCCGATCACGATGCCCCCGCTGCGCGAACGCGTGACGGATATACCGGTGCTCACCGAGTATTTCATCGCACGGTTTAGCAAGCGGGTCGGAAAGAAAATCGGAACCATCAAAAAGGGGACGATGGAGGTTCTCCAGGCCTATAGCTGGCCGGGAAATATTCGCGAGCTCCAAAACGTCATTGAGCGTGCCATTATCCTGAGCGACACCGAAACCTTTGTTGTGGATGAGGCGTGGCTCAAGCGACAGCCGGGGATTGTTCATCAAAACGGCGGCGCGGCATTGAGCGGGGCGTTGCTGGCGCACGAAAAGGAAGCGATTGAGACGGCGCTTGCGGAAAGCGGCGGGCGTATGTCAGGTCCAGCCGGCGCGGCCACAAAACTCGGAATGCCGGTCTCGACTCTGGATTCGAAAATCAGGCGCCTTGGAATCGATAAGTATCGCTTCAGGTCCAAGTAGAAGCCCGCGCACAGGTTTTCGATCTTTCGGAAATTCACGAAAAGTCGAGACCTTCCATGCGCTTCATCACCAGGCGCAGCCCGTATTTCCAGTGGCCTCTTTCTTGCCACTTGCGGAGAGGCAGAGCGAGTTCGGTGACAAGAGAAGCCTTGATGAGTTTCATCCTAACGCACCCGCTTGACCGGGAAGACGCGGTAACCGTCAGCTCGATGCGAGCTATAGCTGGCTCCGGCAAGGGCAAGCTCCGCAGCATCAACGCGCGCGCAGCTTTCGATGCCATAATGGAGAACGTTCTGCCGCGCAGCGACGTAACGTTCGAGGCAGGCACGATTGGCCGAGTTCAGGGGCTCTGGGCAGATCCCATGCGCGGCCGGGAAGATGCGGTAATTCTTCACCTTCACGGAGGGTGGTTCAATTTCGGAAGCGCCAAGGCGTTCCGCCATCTTGTCGGACATATCGCTGCCAGAGCAGGCGCGCGCGCGTTCATCCCCGATTATAGGTTGGCGCCCGAACATCCCTTTCCCGCTGCTGTCGACGATGTGATGGCGTGTTACCGGGGACTCGACAAGAGCGGTGTCCGCCGGATTGCAGTGACAGGCGATTCTGCTGGGGGCAACCTCGCCTTGGTGCTCGCGTCGCTGGCTTCTAACGAAAGGGCCGCCGCCAAAGCGGCCCTTGCTGGGGTTGTTGCATTCTCTCCCGTCACCGATCTGACGCTGTCGGGCGACTCCTACAGGACCCGCGCGGAAGCCGAGCCCTATTTCACACGCGAACAGGTCGCGGAGCTCGTGCACGCTTATTTGGGAGATGCTGATCCGAAACACCCCATGGCTTCGCCGCTTTATGCATCGCTATCCGCCTTGCCGCCCGTCCGCATTCACGTCGGAGACGACGAGGTGCTGCTCGATGATTCGCGCCGCTATGTCGAGCGTGCTGTCGATGCGGGCCTCGATGCCCGGCTCGATATCTGGTTGGGTATGGCCCACGGATTCGCCGGCAGCATCGGCAACTTGAAAGCGGCGACGCTAGCGCTCGACGCGACGGGCATCTTCCTCGGGGAGAGACTGAGGGCGCCCATCAGTCCGTAAACCTCGCGTTTTTCCGATATCTCGGAAATTGCCGAATATTCGAGATCGCGGCGCAGGCAAACACCACGATTTTCCGGTCCTTTCGAATGGCCCCGCTTTTGCAAACTGCTCCGCAGGATTGGGAAGGCAGGAGCAAACTCATGGAGAACGAGTTGGAAGACGGAACGCGAGCGACCTTCATCTCGCGCCGCAGTCACCCCAGTCTTTGTTCGGTTCGGCACAGGCTATGCGCCGCGCCCATGCCAGTGACAACGCCCCCGGGGCCGGAGGCTGACGGCCTCAGCTCATCCATCCTGGCAGGCGACACCTATCGGGCATTTAGCTGGCCCCGAAGATTCTGGCCGGCATCACAAGCATCAATTCGCCGACGGTGAACGACGAGATCCATGCCGCCATGGGCGGTGTCCGGGACAGCGGTTGGGGGCGCACTGGCCCCGATAGCCTGAAGGAATTCCAAGACCCCATCTGGATCAATTCGCACAACCGCCATCGCCAATACCCAATCTCAGTAGCGATGCGTCACCGGCCGTCGCCACCGGAGAACAGCATGTCGAACAAACTGGATGGGTTGACCCTCGATCAATTGTTCAGAACAGCCCGCACCCGCAACGGCTGGACTGACCGCCCTGTTACCGAAGAACAGTTGCGCGAGCTTTATGATTTGATGAAATTCGGGCCTACTTCGGGAAATTGCTGCCCGGCGCGTTTTGTCTGGGTCAGGAGTGCCGAGGGCAAGAGCAAGCTTGCAGCCCTTGCCGCGCCCACCGATGCGTCAAAGATTCTGGCAGCGCCGGTCACAGTCATCGTCGGATATGATCTGGACTTCGCCGAACAATTGCCGAAATTGTTTCCCGCGCGCGGCAAGGACATGCGGGCGTATTATTCCGATCCCCCGGTCGCGCAAACCACTGCTTTTCGCAACAGCAGCCTTCAGGGCGCCTATCTTATTATGTCGGCGCGCGCGCTGGGACTGGACTGCGGTCCAATGTCTGGCTTCGGCAATGAGGCGGTTGATTCCGAATTCTTTGCCAATACACGCATCAAATCCAATTTCATTTGCTCCATCGGGTACGGATCGAACGAAAATCTCTTCCCGCGCAACCCAAGATTGACGTTCGAGGAAGCAGGACGCCTTGCCTAAAGGAGCGGCAAAATGAATAGTGACAAAACAGTCCTAAAGGTTGAGCCCGCGCGTCATTGGATTAATGGCGAGTGGATCGGTTCGTCCACGGTCGCAAATTCCATAAGCCCTTCTACCGGAGAGGTGCTCGGGCAGTACTCGGCTGGTGGGCGAACCGAAGCGGCGTCCGCAATCGCCGCTGCACGAAATGCCTTTGACAACGGGACCTGGGCCTATGACCCGCAACTCCGGTCGCGGGCGCTTCTCGAACTCGCGGACAGACTCAATGAGCGAGCGGAAGCGATTGCACTGACACTTAGCCGCGAGATGGGCAAGACGTTGCGAGATGCGACGTGGGAAGCCACCGCGAGCCCGTCGACGCTTCGTTACAATGCGGGTACCGCGCTGTCTCAGACAGGCACGTCAGCCGAGATCGCGCCGGGCATATTCGCGACGTCCATGCGCGAGCCGATCGGAGTAGCGGGAATCATCGTCCCCTGGAATTCCCCTCTCGCGCTGCTGGTCCGCGCGTTGGGTCCGGCCTTAGCAGCCGGCTGCACGACGGCCATCAAACTCCCCGGTCAGACGGCGTTGGTCAATTCTCTCATCGCGGAAGCAGTCGCGGCGACCGGGAGCTTGCCGAAGGGCGTGGTCAATATCTTCACGGAGGCTGGAAACGAGGGTGCGCCGTTGCTGGTCGAATCCCCCGACGTCGATGTTGTCAACTATACCGGCAGCACCAAGGTGGGCCGGCAGGTCGCCGAGAAAGGCGCACAGACGCTGAAGAGGGTCGGTCTCGAATTGGGCGGGAAGACTCCGCTGGTAGTTTTTGAAGATGCCGACATCGAGACCGTCGCGCCGCTCGTCGCGACAGCGCTCACAAAGTTCAATGGTGAATTCTGCATGACCGGCTCACGCGTGCTCGTGCAGCGCAGTGTAGCCGACGCGTGGCGAAAGCGGATCGCGTTCCTTCTGGAGAGGATCGCAGTCGGCCGCGCCGACGATTTAAATAGTGAGATGGGTCCATTGATAGATCGCGCCAATGTCGCGCGGATCGATCGCCTGGTCGAAGATGCAAAACGCTATGCCCGGATCATTGTTCGTGGCGGTCCAATCGTTGATGGCCGGTTGGCGTCCGGAGCGTTTTATCGCCCCTCCATGCTGGAGACGGAGGCGTTGGACGTGCCGTTGGTCCAGGATGAGATATTCGGTCCGGTGCTAAGTTTCGAGACTTTCGCTACCGAGGATGAGGCGATCGCCCGCGCGAATGCCACCATCTTCGGCTTGGCCGTGGCGATTTTCACCAAAGACCTCGATCGTGCACAAAGAGTCGCTCGCGCCATCAAGGCCGGCACGGTGTGGACCAACGCCTGGGGAATCCTAAACGACGCTTTCGAAGAGGGCGGCTTTAAGTACAGCGGCATTGGACGCGCGCGGGGGCTTCGCGCGATGGAAGAATTTCAGGAAGTGAAAACACAATTTCGTGTGGTAGCGCCCGCGCCAGCAGATCGTCCCCGCACTTGAACATCATGACTCTCGCAGGAGAAATTTGATGCCCGTTGCCAGTCTGCCCAAACTCGGCACCCCGCCGGCGCCGCCTCCTCTGCGAAAAATCGCCCCTGAGGAGCACTTCGGCCACCCCAGTCTGTTCATGCGCGGCAACGACGGCCGGTTCGAGACCCGCAAGGAAGCCATCATCGGTCATCTCGGCCCGGAGTGTTTCGAGGTCGTTCAAAGTCGGCTTCTGGACTTTGACGCGACGCGTCTCCGGGCCATGGACGAGGCTGGCGTCGAGAAGGTGCTGCTCTCGCTCACCACTTTCGGCATCCAGGCGATCACCGACCGGGTCGAAGCGCAGAACGCCGCTCGCACGGTCAACGACTTTCTCGCCGAACGAGTGCACGCACATTCGAGCCGTTACGTCGGCATGGCCAGTTTGGCGCTCCATGATGCTGACCAAGCTGCGCGCGAACTTGAGCGCTGCGTTACCAAGCTCGGGTTCAAAGGGGTCATGGTGAGCGGCTACAGCCAGATCGGTACGCCCGACAATCTGCTCTATCTCGACGATGCGCGGATGACGCCATTATGGGAGGCGCTGACGGCACTTGACGTGCCCCTCTATATCCACCCGCGGCCGTCGCACAATGCTGTCCAATACGACTCGCATCCGGAGCTCACCGGCGCGGCCTGGGGTTTCGCGCCGGAGACGGCGACTCATGCGTTACGCATCGTCTATAGCGGCATCTTCGACCGCTTTCCGACCGCAAAGCTGGTGCTGGGACATCTCGGCGAGTCCCTGCCGTTCCTCGCCTGGCGCATTCAGCACGGCATCAACTTTAGTCCCAACGGCCGCAGCACGAAGAAGCGCTTGAGCGACTATTTCGCGGACAACATCTGGGTCACGACGAGTGGCAATTTCAGCACCCAAGCGCTTCACTGCACGATGCTAACGATGGGGGCCGATCGCATCCTCTTCGCGGCTGATTATCCGTACGAAGATTATGACGAGGCCGGAAATTTCATCGATACGGCGCCGATCGGCGAAAGCGACCGCCGCAAGATCGCTTACGGGAACGCCAAAGCGCTTTACAAGCTTTAGAAGGCGCCAGAACCCGTGAATCGCTTGACCTGCTGACGCACAAACACTGGAGGCTCAGATGAAGACCACGCTTGAGCTGCTACAATCGCTCATTTCGAATCCGACGAATATCGAACATGTGCGTAGCCTCACTACCGAGGATGTCACCTATGTATCACTGAACTTCGACAATCCCGAGCTGCAGAAGGTGCTTCCCTGGGCGGGCACAAATCGGGGCCCGCAGAGTATCGTCGACACGTTCAACGGCATCGGGCGGGTTTGGGAGACAAAGGCGTTCGAGGTCAGAGACGTGATCGTCAATGAACACAGCGTCGCGATGTTCGGAAGCTTCACCTACAAAACGCGCACGCTTGGCAAGGAGATTACTTCTCCCTTCGCTATGTTCGCCAGAGTGACAAACGGCAAGATCAGCTACATCCAGTTTCTTGAGGATACGTTTTGTACCGCCGGCAGCTTCCGTGCAGCCGGCACGTGGCACTTCCGTGGCGTCGCAAACGGCGGCGAAGTCAGCGTGGGATCTTGACGGCCACGCAATGGTCCCGGCGCCGCTCATAGGCGTCCAACGCCGAACTGCTTGTCGAACAGTGGGACGTTATGGAAGCCGGAGCGCGGCGACCGAAACGCTGAGCGGGCTGCCGATGTTCGGGACGTCAACATGAGTGCGGAGCAGCGACAGAAGGCAATCGCCGACGGGGAGCGGAAGATCGACCAGTTCCTCGCTGCTTAATCGGGATGGTCCGCGCGCCTGTTAGTAAAAAAGTCGGACGCGCGACTTGGTCGGCGCCCAGAAATCTGGCGGAAATAAAAGGAGCACCATCGTGGCAAACAGTTTATTCGCAAACTGGCACTTCACCGCTCCGAAGGGGTTCATGTTCCTGGCAGTCATAGCAGGCGGCATTGGATTCTTGTCGGACGCAGCGCCGGCTCAATCGCAGGGCCGAACCTTGACCTCTGATGGTCTAGGCGCCAGCGCTCGCCAAGCCATGATTGATATCTTTCGTAAGAAAGATCCGACAGTAGTCGATCGGTATTTTGGCGGCTCGTTCATACAACATGACCCAACCCTTGCCGATGGTCTTGCTGGAATGAAGTCTTTTGCCGCGGAGGTAGCGAGTTCACCCGCTGCCGATATAACAATCTATCGTACGCTCGTGGACGGCGATTTGGTTCTGCTGCATTCCAGGTACCAAGGCGTCGGACGCTACGCCGGACCGACGATTGCGTTTGACCTGTTCCGGTTTAAGGACGGCAAGATCGTTGAGCATTGGGGTGGGCAGGAGCCTGAGGCGCCTCCTAATCTGTCAGGCCGGACGCAAGTCGACGGTCCCACCGAAGTCCTCGACCGTGAAAAAACCGAAGGCAATCGGACGCTAGTGCGGATGTACAGGGAGACAGTCATGGTCGCACTGCGCGTCGATCGCATCGAAGAGTTTTTTGACGGCGCTCACCTTGCTCAGCATGCCTCAGAAATCGGGGACGGAATTGGTCGGTTGAAGGATCGAATTGCAAGCGTGGCGAAGGAGGGAGGCCAGCTGTACCTCACACCCCGTCGTTACGTAGCTGCAGCGGCACGTCAAGCGAAAAGACGTAGCAATATCAAAGTCGATCGTGACGCGAGGCCCGACAAGGACGCGCTTGTCTATGCGCCTCCGATCGCACCGACCGTTACGCAGTCTGACGTCGAGGACGTAACGCTTCCTGCACGAGCGTCAGCGCCCCAGGTGGCGCAACACGCCGGCGTCCCAGCGGGCGGCAGAGCATCACCGTATCGACCGCCTGCCGTTGCTGGCGGCCCTGGCCTGGCAACTGTATCTGCGGGCTTCTCGATCTATGGATTCACCAGCATCTTCGTCGGTGCCTTCTGGCCGGT
>WNFI01085518.1_pt1 | contig 10057 bp, 11 predicted proteins | sample 5400471 | NCBI WGS metagenome assembly WNFI01 (sample SAMN13153348, study PRJNA577476) | soil metagenome | isolation source: 100 cm saprolite on Douglas fir-dominated hillslope | place: USA:California | collected 2013-09-17
AGCCTTCGCGGGCCGCATTGATCATAGCCAGCCCAACTTCCCGCAACGTACAAAAGCCGGCGGGGTAGAGCGCCCTGCCAATGGGATAGAGCCAGCTAAAAAACTTATAGTAGCTTTTGATATTCCTCTGCCCCGGTGTGGCTTGCATAAAGCCGGGGCGGAACATGTAAGCCTGTTTGAACAACCTTGCCAAGGCATTCTCAGTCGCGCCTTTTACGCGCGCCCAGGCAATTCGTCCTTGCTCGCTGCTGTCGGTACCTGCACCCGTCACATAGCAAAAGGTCGTCTCCGGATTCAGCCGCACCAACAACCGCGCCAAGTTCAGTGTGAGGTCGTGGGTAATGTGCCGATATTCCTCGTTGCTCATGCCGACAGACGAGACACCCAGACAAAAAAAGCACGCGTCGAATCCGGCCAGTTGTTGTTCTATGGGTACCAGATTGAAGAAATCACCGTGAATGATTTCGCGCAATTTTGGGTGCGACACGCCTCCCGGCTTTCGATTGATGACCAAGATTTCTTCTACATCGGGATGGTTCAAACACTCGATCAGCACGCCTTCCCCGACCATGCCAGTTGCCCCGGTTACGATGGTTTTGATTTTCATGAGTCGGTCGCGCTGAATACTACCTTTCGATAGTCTACCCGGCCGTTCAAATGGCGGCACACCCTGCGAATACTTGCCTAAAAAGTATAGCCCAGGCGAACGCCATATTGACGAGGCGGACCCCAAATGGCGGCGGCACTGCCGAGCGTGCCCGCGGCATAGAGCGCGTTGGCGAGATTGGTACCGTAGGCTTCCACCCTGATCCCATTATTCAATGCGAGCGCAATATTGAGATTGACCAGTGAGTGGCTTCCCAAAACGTCGACGGGTGTTACCTCGAACACCGTGGCATACGCGCGGCTCGTATAGGAGTACTGCACGGTGCCCGTCAGTTTTCCGAAACCGACCGGAATGGCGACCAGGCCAAAGGAGATCGTCAGAGAGGCAATCGATCGAGCTTGCGTAGCCATGGTGCCAACATCCCTAAATGCCGAATTGTGGTCAAACTCTAATTCATGTTATGAAAAGAGGGCAAGATCTTATATTGCCAGGGTTTACGGTACTAGCGTAAGAAGTTCCTCTCCTTGTTTCAAGTCAAATCCCCACAATTTCAGCGACGTTGCCGCCCGCGGCCCCGAGGACTGTATATAAGTGCAGCTACGCCCACCCGGGCCCAGGGTGGGCGACGGCATCCGAGTCTTCGCGCTAGCGGCCGGATTGTGCCAACTTGACTATGTCCGCTACTTCCAGAATCCGACTTGCCCCGCCGGGCTTGAAACCCCGAGACGCGGACAGGTAGGCGATAGAGTTCGTGTCGGGAAAATAGCTCAGAGAAACCTTCCCCGTGGGGTCCGTGGTCTTGACCGTCGCGGCGAGCGAAACGGGTGGGAAAGGGAAGCCGACCAGTTGTTGAGTGCCGGTGGAGACCTTCTCGTCGCGGGTTTCTCGGCCGCCCACGAGCAGCTGCCATCGATCGGTGAATCTGTAGGTGGCCTGGCCGAACACAGCGTATGAATGTTCGTAAGGACCGGTGTTGATTTGTATGGTGGGCGGAACGGTCAAATTGAGAAAGGTCGGCGTCGCATCCCGAAGATAGAACACTCCGACAATCCAGTTCAACGGGCCGGCGTAGTTGGAGAGGAGGTTGAATTCCTGCTCGAAGGTACTTTCCCGAATCTGCTGAGTCGCAACTGAGATGGGCAAATACGTGAAGTCATTGTCCCATTGGTTCCTGCTCTCCGTATACTGATAGCCGGTCAACGAGCGTAGAGTTAGATGGGTGGAAATGGCCCAATTGATCTCATCCGTCGCGCGCCACAGCCGGTAGCGGTCATAGCTCGGGACGTCGTAACTCACGACAAAAGGATTCGAGAGCCTGCGATCGACATGGTTATTCGCCCCGGCCAATTCACTGTAATCCTTGGCCACGAAACCATCGCCGCTTCGGGTGGTCGATTCGTACTTGATGTACATGTCGAAATCAGACGTCGGCTGCCATCTGAGGGCAACGCGGCCGCTCTGGGAGGAGACATTACCCGGCTGTAGGTTGGCGGTGAGGGGGGCATTGCCGAGGTTGAGATCCGTGTAAAAGCTGTCTTTGCGGTAGATGTTCTCTGCTACTCGAATGGCGAAATGATCCGATACGGGCAAATTCGCCGCGCCTTGCGTTTGGCTGTATCCGTAGTCGCCGAAGGTCTGCTGGACAAAACCGTTGATGCGCTCGAACGTGGGCCGTACGGAGTTGACGAAAATCGCCCCGCCGGTCGAATTCTGGCCAACCAGGGTTCCCTGAGGGCCGCGCAGTATTTCGATCTGCCCCACGTCGTAGTACGCGTCGTTGATCGCCGTTTCGTGAGGTATGAAGAAGCCGTCCGAATAGTTGGCAACGCCGGACGACGTAGTGGGATTTATGGACTGCAGGCCCACACCGCGGATGTTGACGAACGAAAGGGCCTGCTGATTCTGCACGTTCAACGCCGGCGCGACGCTTCCGAGGTCGTCCAAGTTCGAGACGCCCCTCGTCGTCAGTTCCGCTCCCGATACCACCGACGCGGCGATCGGGACTTGATCGAGCTTCTCGACCCGCCGTTGCGCCGTGATGACGATCTCCGCCAGGGAGTCCGTTTGTACCGCGCCGTCGATCTTTGCCGGGGAGGCCGACTCGGCCAGCGCGGCGGCGGGCGCCGCCAGGGCGCACAGAAACCCTAAAACAGCCGCTTTCGCCATCTGACTTCACCCCCTCAGCATCGTTGCGCGGCTCTCGGACCGCTCAAAGTCAGTATGTTCCAACAGAACTATCTGTCAAGATGACGATATCTCATAATGACCAAAAGATATTGACTCCGAGCCACGATTTGGGTAACTGACAGAGTGTCAATTCGCGCGGGGCAATAGGGTGGGGAATCGATGGACAATGCGGCCACAGTCAATTTTCGCACCCGCACGGGTCAAATGCGGCGGGCGCGAACCCGCGCCAAGATTTTGTCGACCGCCTTTGCGCTCTTCGACGAACGCAGTGTCGATCAAGTGACCGTCGAGGATGTGCGTGCGTCCGCCGGACTCGCGCGCGGATCCTTTTACAACTATTTCCTGACGTACGAACACATGCTGAAGGAAATGGCTGCCGAAATAAGCCGGCAAATCAACATCGAGCAAACGGAGCGATTCGACGCAATGGGGAACCAGGTCGAGCGCATGTGGAGCAACGCGCGATACTTCGTTCTGCGCGCCGCCTCGGATCGCTCCTGCAGCGAAATCCTCATTCGAGTCACGCCTTTGCTCGGACCGCTGAACGACCACATGCGGCGGGCCGCAGAACGGGATATACGTCAGTCCGCCAGGCGCAAGCTCATCAATGTGCCGTCGGCCGGAGTTGCGCTCGATCTAGGCTATGGCCTTGCCGCGGTGATGATCAGACGCGCGCTGCAGGGTGGAATCGACGCCAAGGAGGTCGACGCCGCCGGTCTACTATTGCTGCGCGCTTTCGGTCTTAAGGAAATCGAGGCGCGACGGATTTCGCGCCTGCCCTGGCCGGATCTGCCGGATACCCCGTTGCGTGCAGCCGTGATCTCTGGTTTTGGAGCCTCCTAGCGTCTGCCTCCGCCACCTTCGTGCCCACCTTCGTGCCCACCTTCGTGTCCGCCGATGTTCCCGTGCCCATCGTGCATTTCACTTCCTCTGAAATTGTCGATGTGATCGAGACGATTCGATGGCTCAGGTCGATCGCCACGATTCGGGATCCGGCCCGTATAGCCACGTCGAACATCGAAACGGCTATCGATATGGCCATGAAAGCCTGCAGGGCCGTGAAACCACGGGCCAGCACCGACGAAGGCACCACCAATGAACCATTCGGGGCCGTAGTAGCCGTACGGAGCGCAGGCGTATGGCTCGTAGTCATAGTAGCCGTAAGGACATCCGGGTTCGGCTCCGATGTCGATACTGACCTGGGCCTGTACTTTGGGAGCGGCCGTCGTCAAGCAAACGCCGGCGACAACGGCAGCGAGAGCATAATGGAATTTGTTCATGAATTTTCCTCGCAATCATTTAGGGTCTGTATGGTGTCCAATGTAGGTCCGCCGAGTTACTCATGGATTCCGGAAATCGGAATTCCGATTACGGCTGTAACGATGAGTGAACGGTAGCGCGCAGTCGCGGGCGCCGCATCCTTTGCCCGGGCTGAATCGTTGATGCCCAACGGCTGGCCGAGGTCGAGAACCGTTTCGGCGTGGTCGGCGCGGCCGGCGACGTGGCCGACCGGGCGCTGGCCGTCTCTCTGCTGCAGGAGTACCGGCCCACGGTGCTGGTGCTGAACGCCGGCGCCACGCCGCCGACGGGGCCCCTGCACGAGCAGAGCTGGGAGAGCTTCAGCGCCAACTGGAACAGCGACGTGAAGGCCGGTTTCCACTGGATACAGGAGGCGATCCGCCTGCCGCTGCCGCGCGGCAGCCGCGTGCTGATCGGCTCCAGCGGCGCGGCGGTCTCGGGCTCGCCCATGTCCGGCGGCTATGCCGGCGCCAAGCGTATGCTGTGGCTCATGGCCAGCTACGCCAATGTGGTTTCCGCCGAGTTGAACCTGGACATGCGCTTCCAGGCCCTGGTGCCGCAGCAGATGACGGGGGCGGGCGCCGTGGGACGCGCCGGAGCGGAATTCTATGCGCGGCGCAAGGGCATCACGCCGGAACAGTTCCTCGCCGGCTTCGGCAAGCCGCTGTCGGCGCGCGATTTCGGCGAGTACGTGGTCAGCATCCTCACCGAGCCGCAATACGAGACGGCCCCGGCTTTCGGTATCAAGGGCGACCACGGCATCGTGGCGCTGGAGGCCTGATCCGGTGGCCGACGCGGCGCTGTTGGCCAGCCAGCACGAGGGCCGCCGCCGCTTCCTCGAGTTGGTGGCGGATCTGCGGCCGGAGCTGCACCGCTACTGCGCGCGCATGACCGGCTCGGTGGCCGACGGTGAGGACATCGTGCAGGAGACCCTGGCCTGCGCCTACTACCTGCTGCCCGAGATGGACGAGGTGCCGGCGTTCCGGCCCTGGCTGTTCCGCATCGCCCACAATCGCGCGCTCGACCACCTGCGGCGATACGAGGCGCGCATGGGCGAGCCGTTGGAAGCGGCGCAGGACAGCGCCGTCGATCCGGCGCCCGATCCCGGCGATGCGCTGGCCCACGAGCAGGCGGTGCAACTCGCGGTGTCGCGCTTCGTCGAGCTGGCGCCGGCGCAGCGCAGCTGCGTGATCCTCAAAGATGTGCTCGGCCATTCGTTGGAGGAAATCGGCGGCCTGCTGGAGCTGAGCCCGCCCGCGGTGAAGGCCGCTCTGTATCGCGGGCGGGTGCGGCTGCGCGAACTCGCGATGACACAGCTGCGCGAGCCGCCGCGACGGTTGACCTCGCCCGCTGTGGCCCGCTATGTCGCCCTGTTCAACGCCCGCGACTGGGACGGAGTGCGCGCCCTGCTGGCCGAGGACGTGCAGCTCGACTTGGTGTCGCGCGCGCAGCGCGCCGGCCGCGCGGTCGGCAACTACACGTCCAATTACGACCGCTACCGCGACTGGCACCTGGTGCCGGCCTGGCTGGAGGGCCGCGAGGTGATCGCGGTGTTCCGCGCCCCAGGCGATGCGCGGCCGGCCTATTTCATCGAACTCGGGTTCGAGCGGGGGAAGATCAAGACCATCCGCGATTTCCGCTACGTGCCCTATGTCATGCAGGATGCGGCCGTGGTGTTGGCTCGATGACGTCTTGCGCAGGGGAACCCTAGCAAGCAGGGATCAGCGACAGTGCTCGTCGTGTTCAATGCACTCGTGCCATCCACGTTCATGATAATACCGGTGATGATCGCGATCATAGTAGCCTTCGCGGTAATAACCTTCGCGCGGCTCAACGACGCAGCCAGATGCGAGCGCAGATGCAAGCGCAATCAATCCCAATAAGAAGCCGCCATTGACAATGGGTTTTGCATTGATCATAAAACGCTCCTGTGCTGTCTCATTGAGTCTGAGCATAGCTCACAGGCGTGCAAGCAAAACGTCCCGTTTTTTGACAATTGGTGTGGGGTAAGTTCCTACAAGGCCACACGAGTGGCTTGGCCCGCGCGCACCTGAGCGCCGGTGGTCTGGGACGGTCAATCGACAGAGTGACGCGCTCGATCTAGAGAAGTCGATTTTCAAAGCTGAGAGCCCTGTTCGGATTGCCCAGTCATTGAAGCGTTCGGCGGAGAGGAGCACGCGGCGTAAAGGCTCGCCTTACCAGTCGGCGATGTCGATGCTTAACTTCTACATCAATCGCGGGGGCGTCAATTTGTCGAAGCAGCGCAAGAACGTGTTGGAACGTGCCAAGGGCGCGCTGCGCAAGGCCTTTCACCGCGACGCTTGAGCCAGATTTCGCCGCAACCGCCAATGCAGGCGATGGCTGCCAGGCATTAACACAAGCGAGCCAGCAGAGATCTGCCGGCTCTTGTGTCTGACCTATTATTGTTTTTCCGAATTGCGCATTGCATTCAGACGCGATTTTACGGACTGATAATCGGCATCTGCGACGTTCTTGCAGTCTTTCTGCGCATCGCCGCTCAACGCTTCGCACTGGTTCAGGGCGATTTTCCGGTCGCCTTCGGCTTTGGCCATCTCGACTTCATAAGCACCCTTGACTTCCGCGTTGTTGAGATCCTTGGCCTTGTCGTCGACTTTGCCGGCCTCCTTCGCTACGTCTTTGGATGCATCCTTCTCCGCATCCGCGACATTGTTCGCTGCCTTCTGTTCGGCATTGGTCACATCATTGGCCACGGCGTCCGGCGATTTCGCCTTGTGGCAGCCGCCAATCATTGCAAGGGTTAGCATTCCGACGATCGCGGTAGTTGTCTTTTGCATGACGGTCCACTCCAGGTTGAAAGAAATCTCTAAGATGACGCCCTCTGGCGAGGCGTCGACTGCCCCTGGCGGACGGCCGCGCGAGGAACATTGCTAGGGTTGTGCAGGCGCGAGCCGTGCGCGTAGGCAAATAGGCGAGTGAACTCGGCGCCCAATAGGAATATTTGCGCGGAGTAGTAGATCCACAGCAGCAACACCAGCAAAGAGCCGGCGGCGCCATACCCCGACAAGAACGCGCTCTTGCTCAAGTAGATGCTGATCAATGCCTTTCCCGCGGCGAACAACACGGCAGTCACTAACGCACCGGTCCACACGTCGCCCCAAGCAATCGATTGATGCGGCAGAAACTTGTAGATCATCGCAAATAGCACTGTCGCCGTACCCAGACCAAGGATGATGTCCACGACAAATAGGAGCGCTTTCCACTCTGTCATGAACGTTTGCATCCAGCCGGATAGAGCCGCGAGCGCCGCACTCACAACGAGCGACACCAGCAAAAGAAAGCCGACGCCGAGGATCAGGCCGAATGACAAGATTCTGGTGTGCACCACCTGCCAAATGCCGCCGGTGGTGGTGGCAGCCGTCCGGGGCGTTTCCCAGATGCGATCAAGATCCCGCTGCAGTTCGCCGAATACGCTGGTGGCGCCAATCAGCAACGACGTGACGCCGGCGATGGTCGCCACCAGACCGCCGCCGACATGCGCCGATCCGGCGAGCAGGGCACCGACGGCGGCGGCACCCGCATCGCCCATCAATGCCTGCATCTGCGCCAATACGTGTTGGCGTACGGCGTCCTTCTCGAGCGCGCTGCCTGCAACCCAAGTGGCGACGAGCAATATCGGCGCAATTGAGAACAAGGTGTAGAACGACAGTGCGGCTCCCATGCTCGCGGCATCGTGAGACAACCATGCACGGATTGAGCGTCCTGCCAGACTGATCAATGTGGATCTGGGGTAAACGCGTCGACGATCGGAGGCGTCCATAGATGACTATGCAACAATGACCCCATCGCAGGCGGTAGTCGCCAATGCGAGGCATTCAAGTAGGATTGTGCTGACGAGCAAAAACCGTCAGCAAATGCCTACCGGTGTTTTGTGCGTCGAACCGACAGAGTGCCTTGGTTCGAGCGATTAAGATGCGATAACCGTCGAGCCAAAGGAGGCTCGCTGCATGTCAAACGACCACCGCGTTGCCATGTTCACTTTAATCGAGCGGGCGGGCTGCACCGCCGACAATCAATGAGGAACTCCATATGCACGCGACATTCGCCTACTTGAACGCCGCCGGTCGGCGCGCGACTCGCTTGACCCCGAGCAATGGCGGATTCCTGCGAGTGATGGATACGCTGCTTGCCGGGCTCGCGGGCGTCCAAGGCGCACGACCCAGAAAGAAAACATCGCCACGTCCAATTTGTAAGACCGGCAAAGTCGGCTAACGCTCCCGGGACCGGCATCGCGCGATGCCGGGCGCGCTCGCGCAACCCACTGCGCAGCGCGCCACGATGCCGCGACTCGCCTGATCAGCAATGTAGGATATATCTGGTGCCGAAAATCAGCAGATTCTCGCTGCCAAATTACGGAAACCGCGCCAATCTACAACATGAGTTTGAGTTAACGCTTCAACCTCCACCTTACCGAGGAGGATACGATGCCGGAAAAGCAAACATTGGAAAGGGCGCGGCGGGACCGGCGCGAGGGCAGGGCGCCGAGTACCCAAGCAGGCGAATTCATTCGCGAGCAAATCGAGCACATCCGTAAGGGCAAGCACGGTGCCCGCTCGACCAAACAGGCGATCGCCATCGGCCTCTCACAGGCGCGCCGGGCCCGCGAACGCTCGGCCGCGGCGAAGAAGGCCGTCAGGACCAAAGGCCCGACTCGGCGCTCGGCAGCGGCTCGAAAGGCCGCGCACACTCGCGAAATGCACGCCCCATAAGCGGGTCGTTGCAGCCATCGGCACGGATGGAGCCAGCGATGGATACTGCTGATTCCCTAGTCTCTGACACTGGTACCCGCGCTACGATGCGTTTCAAGCGTAACAGGCCGTTTCAAGCGTAACAGGCAGTTGCTGGTGAACCTTCGGGGCGACTTGTAGGATATGTACGAGTAACGCACGAGGATTCTGGAAATGGACAAGGGTAGAGCTCTCCGGCCGTGGCTCTTGGGCGGACTATCGATGGCGATCCTCGCAATCGCAATTTCTGTTGGTTGGGCAAAAGGAATTGCACCAAACAATTCGCCTGCGCCAAGTGAAACAACGGCTCATATGTTGCCGGACGCGGAGGTGACGACCAAACCTACGCCGGCACCGAGTTCAACTGCGGCGCAAAATCGACCGGTGACGGTGCCGACAGCACCAAACGTGGAGCCAACACGCAAAATCTGGGAATGTACGCTAAACGGCGTAAAAACTTTTTCCGATAATCCGTGCGGCGACAAGTCCTCACTCTTCGAAGTAGGCCCAATCAACAGAATGGATCCAACACCCGTGGTTCCGCAGTCTCGTTCATATGTACCGGAATCAAGCGTCCAGCCCAACTACTCCTACCCGAGCCAGCAAGCAGACTCCTACACCAGCGATCAACAATCCGCGGACGACTCATATCCCACGGATAGCTCATATCCGGTGTTCTTAGGGATTCCAATCGGCGAGCGCGAGAGGTCCGATCATGAGCACCGGCCGTACAGCCGGCCGCAAAGCCACAATCGTGGACCACAACCTCTGAGAAAATAGCGATTCACCGCGGCGAAACTGACGTTTGATCGCAAGCGCTGCCGGGTACGGGGCGACTGGCTTCCGAGCTCATTCACGCCTCCTCACGGCGAGCACAGAGAAGGTGAAAGCCAGCACCACCCATCCGGTCCAGGCGCGGGTCGATACTCTGGCAGCGCTCTTGCTGAGGGCGTTGAAAAAACGAAGCTCGATGAGCCCGCGTCGCAGTTCGGCGTGTGGACATTCCAGCGTGAGGTGTCCCTGGGGGTCGGGAGCGGTGGTACACCCTGGCGCATGCCACAGCGAGTGATAGGCTTGTTGAAAAACGAAGCGCGTGGTCGGCAAATCAGCCTCTTCGCAATCAGCCCCTGGGTGGGCGAGTGGACAGTCCAATTGCAGCTGGATGGAGCTCCAGCTCGAAAAGCGCGCGCGCCACACG
>WNFI01405140.1_pt1 | contig 10057 bp, 7 predicted proteins | sample 5400471 | NCBI WGS metagenome assembly WNFI01 (sample SAMN13153348, study PRJNA577476) | soil metagenome | isolation source: 100 cm saprolite on Douglas fir-dominated hillslope | place: USA:California | collected 2013-09-17
GAGACAGTTGGCGACAGAGGGCGGCGAAGAGGAGGTAAGCGTCCTCTTTATCGAGGACGACGCCGCGGTTGCCGAGATGTACCGGCTCAAGCTCGAGCTCGACGGATACACCGTCACGATCGCACCTGACGGCGAGCAGGGCCTCAAACTGGCCCGCGAGACCCGCCCTGACATCGTGTTCCTCGACATCCGGCTGCCGCGGATGGACGGCTTCTCGGTTCTCGAAGCGCTTCGGGCGGACACCAACCTTCGCCGCATCCCGGTGATCATCCTCTCCAACTACGGGGAGGCAGAGCTGGTGGAGCGGGGGCTCAAGCTTGGCGCGCTGGACTACTTGATCAAGGCCGAGACCACCCCCTCCTCGCTCTCGCGCGGCGTTGGGAAGTGGATCAAGGAATGAGTCAGGCCCCGTTCGACCTGGACAAGGCGGTTTATACGATCAGCGTCGCGTCCGAGATCCTGGAGACCCACCCGCGGACCCTGATGATGTACGAGGAGCTGGGCCTGGTCACCCCCCATCGCACCACCACCAATCGCCGGCGTTACAGCCAGCGCGACATTCGGCGCCTGCAGGTGATCCAGCACCTCACCCGCGAGCGCGGAGTCAACCTGGCCGGCGTGCGCCACATCCTGAGCCTGCTCGAGGTCATGCACAAGGGCAACCTCACGCCGCACGCGGATTTGAAGCAGGCCTACCAGATGTACAGCGAGATCCTCTGACTGCCGAAGCCGTTCTCCGGCGCCTGACCGGCGCCGACCCTCGCCGCTGGCTGGTGGCATTCGACTTCGACGGAACCCTGAGCGAGATCGTCCCGCGGCCGGAGGATGCCGTCCTGGACCCGGCTCTCGCTCCCGCGCTCGAGCGGCTGGCCGACCTGGTGGGCTATATGGCCGTGATCTCGGCGCGGGACCGCGACACTCTCACCCGGCTGGTCCCGCCGGGCTGGCTGGCCCTGGGCAGCTACGGCCTCGAGCTGCCGGAGTCGATCTCGGCTTCCGGGTACCCAGACGGGTTTGACCCGGTGGCGGCACGGGCGTCGCTCGACGCCACGGAGCACGATCTCGCCGCCCTCGTCAGCCGCTGGCCGGCGGCCCGCCTGGAGCTCAAGACCTGGGGCATGGCGATCCATTTCCGCGGCGGCGCCGAGGACGTTTTCGCCGACGTCGGCACCTTCGCCGCGATCGAGACCCTGGCCGCGGCCCAGGGCTGCCGCGCCGTCGCGGGCAGGCTCGTGATCGAGGTCGAACCCATCGGCGCGGTCAACAAGGGCTGGGCGGTGCGCTACCTTGTCGAACGGCTGACTCCGTCTGCAGTCACATTCACCGGCGATGACCTGGGCGACGTGGCCGCCTGGAAGGCGGTCGGTGAGCTCGCCGGCACCATGCCGGCGCTGGCCTGCGGCATCGAGTCGCCCGAACTGGTGCCGGCGGCGTTGGAATCCTGCGACGTGGTTCTGGCAGGCCGTGGCGGGCTCACCGGGCTGCTCGGCCGGCTGATCCAACTGGCCGAGTCCTGGCCGGGCCAGGACGGGCGGCACCTCGACTAGGAGGCGATCCGCCTCCGCGCCGACCGGTTGCGCGGCCTTCCCGGGGTGGCCAGGTCCCTGATGTCCTGGAGCTGGCTCGAGATCCAGCGGGCAATGTCGTTCTGGCGCACGGCGTTGCGGATGCGGACCATGCGCGCGTGGCGCGGGCGCTCGTCCATAGTCAGCGCCTGGTAAAGCGCGTCGGCAGTCTGATCCACGTCGAAGGGGTTGATGGTGAACGCCCACTGGCCCAACTCGGCGTAGCTGCCGGTGTTCTCGGAGAGGATCAAAACGCCGTTGCGCTCGTTGACCATCATGCCTTCCTTGGCGACGAGGTTCATGCCGTCGTATATCGAGTTGACCATCAGGACGTCGAACTCCTTGTAGGCCGCGATGGCACGATCCATGTCCTCGCGCAACTCCAGGCGCACCGGCTTCCAGCGGTCGTGGCCGAAGCGCTGGTTTAGCTCGCGGGCGACGAACTGGACGTCCTCGAGGTACTTGCGATAAAAGGGGATATCCTGTCGCGACGGTTGCAGGTAAGCCCAGAACTGGACCTCGCCGATCAGCTCCGGGTGAGATTGGAGCATGCGATCGTAGGCGGCGAAGCCCCGCAGCAGGTTCTTGGAGGGATCGCTCCGATCGACCCGGAGGATCAGCCTCTTGGTCCGCCAGCGGTGGATGTTGCGCTGCTCCTGGAGCACCGCCGGGCTCTCGGCGCGCTCCAGGAATTGATCGACGTCGATGCTGACCGGGTAGGAGCGAACCCAGACGGTGCGCCCGCGGATGAAGACCGCCTGCTCGATGTAGTCGACCGACAGCCCCATGTTCTCCTCGCATGTGAGCAGGAAGTTGCGGCAATCCCGCGGTGTCTGAAAGCCGACGATGTCGTTCCCGAGCAGGCCCTCCACGATCGGGTCGCGCATCTTGCTGGGCAGCACCTTCCAGTACTGGGGCGTGGGCCAGGGGATGTGGATGAATTGCTGCAGGGTCACCTGGGGGAGCTTCTCGCGAACCATCTTGGCGACCAGGTAGAGCTGGTAATCCTGGATCAGGATCAGCGGCCGCCCCTTGCCTTTCTCGCCTGGCCCGCTGCGGCGGACGGCCTGGACCACCCTGTCCGCGAACAGCCGGTTGACCTTGACGTATCCCTCGGTCCACGCCTGGTCGGTGGAGGAATCGATGGTGGGGTTGTGGCTGAGGTTCCAGAGGTAGTGCTGCAGGAACCAGAGCAGCGGGTTGCTGATCTGGTTGTAGTACATGTCGTACGTGGCTTCGTCGGGGGTCACAAAGCCGATCCGGTAGCTTCGGCCGTCGTCGCCGGTGATCGCCACCGGGCTCCGAGGATGCCTGGCCGCGACCTCGCGGTCGGCATCGGTGCGGGCGCAGCCGACCCAGACTGCGTCGGTGCTCGATGCCAGGGTCGAAAGGGCCGAGACCAGGCCGCCGGCGCCGCGCGTCGCGATGTAGCGGTTGCCTCGACGCTGGACTTCGACGGGCGCCCGGTTAGCCACTATGACCGGCTGCCAACCTTCGAGCAGGTGTCGGGCGTACTCCTCTAACATGCCCTCCCCGGCAATTCGAACCTTATAGCGAGCATATCATATCGTCGAATCATCGTCAGGGCTCTCAGAGGGATTGGTCCAGGGCCACTCGTGTAGCATGCCCAATCAGCCTCGGCCGGGCGGCGGCCGACTTCGAGGGGTAAAACGTAGCGTGAAAGAACTCGCTCGGGACGCACTAGATACCGCCCAGGTGGGGGGAGCCCAGTACGCCGACGTTCGGCTCCAGGAGACGCGCCACCAGGAGGTCTCGGTCAAGGACGGCCGCGTCGATGGGTTGAGCCAGGACTTCTCGGAAGGAGTCGGCGTTCGGGTGTTGGTGGACGGAGCCTGGGGCTTCGCCTGCACCTCGACCATGAACAAGGCCGACATCGACCAGGCCGTCGGCGTGGCCCTGGGGATCGCCCGCGCCAGCGCCCGGGTCCACCGGCGCCCGGTTGACCTCGGCTCCCCGGTGGCGCACAAGGGCACGTACGTGGCGCCCGTGGGCACCGATCCATTCTCAGTGAGCCTCGAGGACAAGGTCGCCCTGCTGGTCGAGGCCGAGGGGCTGCTGCGCTCGCAGCCGTCTATTCGCGTGGCCGAGGCGTCCACCGAGTGCACGCACTGGAAGAAGCTGTTCGCGTCCACCGAGGGGGCGGAACTGGAACAGGAGGCGTATGAGACCGGGGCGGGGATGGAGGGCAGCGCGGTCAACGACGATGAGCTGCAGAAGCGCAGCTATCCCAATGCCGAGGAGGCGGCCCAACTGCTGGTCGCGGAACACTGCCCCTCGGGCCGCAAGACCGTCATCCTAGACGCCTCCCAACTGGCACTCCAGGTCCACGAGTCGTGCGGGCATCCCACCGAGCTCGACCGCGTGTACGGGACCGAGGCGGCCTACGCCGGCACCAGCTTCATGACCCCCGACCTGCTCGGCAATCTCCGCTACGGCAGCGACAAGGTCACCATCGTCGCGGACGCCACTGTCCCCGGTGGACTTGGCAGCTTCGGCTATGACGACGAAGGGGTCGAGGCGCAGAACGTCAAGCTGATCGATGAGGGCATGTTCGTGGGCTACCTCACCAGCCGGGAGACCGCAGCCCAGCTCGGCGGCGGCCCCAGCATGGGCGCGATGCGGGCCGACGGCTGGCAGCGCATCCCGCTGATCCGGATGACCAACATCAACATCCTCCCCGGCGACAGCAGCCTGGAGGAGATGATCGCGGGCACCAGGGACGGCATCCTGATGCATACCAACAAGAGTTGGTCCATCGACGATCGGCGCCTGAACTTCCAGTTCGGCACCGAGATGGCCTGGGAGATCAAGGACGGCAAGCGCGGCAAGCTCTACCGCAACGCCAGCTACGGTGGCATCACGCCTGACTTCTGGAACTCCTGCGACGCCGTCGCCGGGCCGTCGGAGTGGCGGATGTTCGGGCTGATCAACTGCGGCAAGGGGCAGCCGGGACAGGTCATGCGCGTGGGCCATGGCGCCTCGCCGGCGCGCTTTCAGAACGTGACCGTGGGAATCGCGTGATCTCGGAGCGGCGCAACCTCCGCGACATCACCGAGGAGATCCTGAGCGCCTCGGACGCCGAGCAGACCGAGGTCATCGTCACCGACTCGGACACCGCGCTGACCCGCTTCGCCAACAGCGAGATCCACCAGAACGTCGCCGAGCGCAACCTCGATGTGCGAATCCGGGTCATCAACCAGCAGCGCACCGGCGTCGCCAGCACCAACCAGATGGGCGCCGACGCCCTGCGCGAGGCGCTGGCCCGGGCGGTCGAGAGCGCCAGTACCCAGCCGGCCCGGCCCGACCTGCCCCCGCTGGCGCCGCCGGTGGACATGGACCCCATCGTCGTAGACGACGCCACCGCCCACGCCACCCCCGAGGAGCGCGCCGAGCGGGTGGGTGCGATCTGCGCCCAGGCCGAGGCCAGCGGCGTTCGCGCCTTCGGCGCTCTCAGCACCGGTTCCGTGAACTACGCCGTGGCCAACAGCAACGGGCTTTTCATCTCCAGCCCGCGGGCGGTGGCACACCTGCGCACGGTGGCGATGGCCGACGACGGCAGCGGCTACGCCGACCGCTCCAGCTCCCATATCGCCGACATCGATGCCGAAGCCGCCGGCGCCGAGGCGATCGACAAGTGCCTGCGCACCAAAGGCGCGGACGCCATCGAGCCCGGCGTCTACCCCGTCATCCTCGAGGAGTACGGCGTCGCGGAGCTGATCGAGTACCTCTCGTTCATCGGCTTCAGCGGCCTTGCCGTTGAGGAAGGCCGGAGCTTCATGCGCCCCGGCGAGAAGATCACTGGTGACGCGATCAGCATCTGGGACGACGGTCGGGACCTCGCCGGTCTGCCGATGCCGCTGGACTGGGAAGGGGTCCCGCGAAAGCGGGTCGAGATCATCACCCAAGGGGTCGCCACCGGGTTGGTCCACGACATGGCCTCGGCTGCGCGAGCGGGCGTCGAGTCGACCGGGCACGGCCTGCCGGCGCCCAACCCGTTCGGCGCCCTGGCGGTCAACCTCTACATGGCCGGCGGCGCTGCGAAATCCAAGGAAGAGCTCTGCGAGGGCATCGAGCGGGGCGTCTGGGTGACCCGGTTCTGGTACGTCAACATCGTCCATCCCAAGCAGTCGCAGCTGACCGGGATGACCCGCGACGGCACCTTCCTGATCGAGAACGGCAAGGTCACGCGCCCGATCAAGAACATGCGCTTCACTCAGTCGATCATGGAAGCGTTCGGTTCCGCGTCAGCGCTGACGTCCAATACCAAGCTGCAGGCGGGCGACGACTACGACTTCACGGCCGGCATCCGTGTACCCGCGGTCCGCCTGGAGCGGTTCAACTTCACCAGCGTCACGCGCTAGCCGCCGGCCCCGTTCGCGCGGCCCGCGCCCGTAAACTGACCCGATGCTGCGCACGGTGAGCCGGATCCGCAACCTCCCGCGCGAACGGGAAATCGCCGAGGTATTTGCCAAGCACGGCATGGGGTTTGTCCTGCGCCGCTACGCCCTGGGCCGCTTTCTCCTGCGGACCCGAGGAGTGTCCCACGAGGATCGCCTGCCCACCCACTGGGGCGACGAGCTGCGCCAGATCCTCGAAGAGCTCGGTCCCACCTACATCAAAGTCGGCCAGATCCTCTCGGTGCGGCCGGATGTGCTTCCGCCCGAGGTCCTGCTCACGCTCCGGGGGCTGCGGGACGAAGTCAAGCCGGTGCCCTTCGACGACATCCGCGAAGTCATCGAGGAAGACCTCGGCGCCACCATCGAGGAGCTGTTCGACTCCTTCGACGAGGAAGTCATCGGCTCGGCGTCGATCGGCCAGGTCTACGTTGCACGGCATATGGGCCGCAAGGTGGCGGTAAAGGTGCAGCGCCCGCGGGCGCGCCCGCAGGTCGAGGCGGACCTGCCGGTCATCGCCGACATCGCGGCCGTCGTCAAGGAGCGATCGCCCGACCTGCCCTTCGACGCCGTCAAGCTGGTCGACGAGATCAAGGCCTTCCTCTATGCGGAGCTGGACTACCTGGAGGAGGCTCGCAACACCCAGCGCATCGGCGAAGACTTCAGGGGCGACGCGCGGGTGGTGATCCCGGAGGTCCACTGGGACCGGACCAGCAGCCGGGTGCTGACCACCGATTTCATCGATGGCACTCCGCTGTCAAAACTTGAACCCACCAAATACAGCTGGGAGGACCGCCGCAAGCTCGCCATCCTGGGCGCCCAGATCTCGATGACACAGGTGTTCGAGCACGGCGCGTTCCACGGCGACGCTCACCCCAGCAACATCATCGTCATCAGCCCCGAGCAGTACGGGCTGATCGACTTCGGCCTGATCGGCCAGATCAGCGACCGCGAGATGCGGATCCTGACCGACTACATGATCCACCTGGTCCGCCAGCAGCCCGACCGGATCGTGCGGGACATGCGCGCCATGGGGATGGTGTTCTCGCGCCAGCACGACGACGACATCGCCAGCGCCACCGACGGCATTCTGCGGCGCTACACCGGCGTCACCCTGGCCCAGGTTGACACCCAACGCCTGGTCACCGAGCTGCTCGACATGGTCTATCGCTACCGCATCAAACTGCCCACCAAGTACTTCCTGATCCTCCTGGCCGGCGAGAACGTGGAGCGCGCCACCGAGCTGGTCGATGTCGTGGGCCGCTACCCCTACCAGGTCGCAGACCTGCTGGACGACTTCCACGAGACGCTGACCGAGCTCCGGAAGATCGAGCAGATGGTGGACATGTTCTCGGGGCGGGCCGGAAAATATTTCAACCGGGTCGCCGCCGCGATCTTCCTCTCGGCGCTGATCGTGGGGTCGTCCCAGGTGCACATTGGCCCGCGAATTGGCGACATCCCGGTGTTCGCGCTGATGATGTTCACCACCGCGTTTTTCCTGGGCCTGTGGCTGCTGTTTGGCCTCTTTCGCTCCGGGGGACTGTAACCGGCCCGCCAGACTCGACCCAGGGCTCTGCGCACACCGCCGAGGTTCCGTACACTTGCGCGGTGTTCTCCGCCGTTCCGGTCCTGCCCAAGAAGTTCAAGCAGTACGAGCGGATCATCGGAGACGAGGCCACCACCGAAATCCGGGAGCTGGCCTCAGAACTGAAGGGCGCCCGAGTTCTGCACCTCAACGCGACCGCCTTCGGTGGCGGCGTGGCGGAGCTTTTGGGGACCTTGGTGCCGCTGATGCGTGACCTCGGACTCAACGCCGACTGGCAGGTGATGCACGGCACCGACCGCTTCTTCACCGTGACCAAGGCGATGCACAACTCGCTCCAGGGCGCCAACCAGTGGAGCAAGGAGCGCGCCGACCTGTGGCGGAAGTACAACAAGCAGAACGCCGACGACTGGGACGAGGACTTCGACTTCACCGTCATCCACGACCCTCAGCCGGCGGGCATCCCCCACTACCTGAAGCATGCGGGGCGGCCCCTGCAGGGCGGGCTGACGTGGCGCTGCAATATCAACCTCACTGACGCCCTGCCCAAGACCTGGGCGTTCCTGGCTCCGTACCTGGACGAGTACCAGAGCCTCATTTTCACCAGCGAGGACTACGTCAAGCCGGAGCTCAAGGGCCGCGACATCAGGATCTGCGCGCCCGCGATCGATCCGCTTGCGCCCAAGAACAACCGGCTCCACAAGGAGACCGTCGATGAGATCCTGCGGCGCTACGGCGTCGACCCCGAGCGGCCCATCATCTGCCAGGTCTCCCGCTTCGATCCGTGGAAGGATCCGCTGGGGGTTATCGACGTCTACCGGCTCTGCCGTCAGTACGAGCCGCGCCTGCAGGTGCTGATGATCGCGTCGATGGCCACCGACGACCCCGAGGGTTGGGGCTTCTTCGAGCGCACGGTACGGCGGGCAGGCGAGGACTTCGACATCCACATTCTCTCCAACGTCCACGGCGTCGGACACGTCGAGGTCAACGCCTTCCAGCGCGCCAGCGAGGTGGTGATCCAGAAGTCGCTTCGCGAGGGCTTTGGGTTGACGGTGGCCGAGGCGTTGTGGAAACACCGCCCCGTGGTCGCGGGCAACGTAGGCGGCATCCCCCTCCAGGTCGAAGATGGCGTCAGCGGCTACTTGGTCAGCTCTGTCGAGGAGTGCGCCGAACGCGTCACCCAGCTGCTCCAGCAGCCCGAGCTGGCAGAGGCCATGGGCGAGGCCGGACACGAGCATGTCCGCAAGAACTTCCTCATCACCCGCTACCTACGTGACTACCTGCGGATCTTCGTGGACCAGAAGAATGGTGCCGCAGCCATAGGCGCGGGCAACGGGCGAGGGCTGAAGAAGGCGGTCGAAGCGGTCCCCAGCTGAGCCGCGTGGGCTGAGTCTCACGATCCCGGCGACGGGCCGGGCGAGGCGGCCAGGTCGGCGACGACCGAGCCTACGACCTCGACGGCCAGGGCGCTGACTACGCCCGACCGCAGCGATGGGCCCTGGGCCAGCAGGCCACCGGGAATTCCTCCGGCGGGATCGAACCTGGCGGCTCCGCCGATGAGAGCGCGGGCGGCGTTCTCCTCCAGCTGGGCGAATCGGCCGCCGTCATCCCGGTCGTAGTGGTGGGCGGCCTGCAAGGTGAGCACCGCGGCTTCGACATCGATCGGGGTGCCGTCGGACGGTCCCGCGGTGTGCACGTCGAAGCCCGAGATGTAACCGGTGTCGCGGCGGATGCCGACGGCCTCGTCGAGTAGTGGCTGCAGGACGGTGCGGGCGTCGGCGAAGTACTGTGCTTCACGAGAGGCGTCGAACGCCTGGAGCAGGGCCTCGGCCATGCCGGCCTGGTCTGCGATGCGAGTGTTGCTGTCGGCTACCGAGTGGCCGCCCTGGGCGGTGGCGCTGACCAACCCGTAGACGAGCCCGAAATGGGGATCGAAATCGTTTCGCATCTCGATCGAGATGATGTTGCCGCCGGCCTGGATCTTGGACTCGTCGTGCTCGGCATACCCCGCGACCACAAGGGCGGCGCCGACGTCGATCGCCTCCACCGGCCGGTACACGGTGGTGGTCTCGCCGACGTGGAAGAACATCTTGCTATCGCCCGCGTACCAGGCGGCCAGCAGGCCATCGGAGACGTGTTGGCGCAGGCATTGCGGGTTCTCCTGACCGGGGATGGGCGACACGCACGGATTGGGTTTGTCGGTGGCGCTCGGGCCGGCGGCGACGGTTGGCGACAGCCGGGCCATCAGCAGGTAGGCCGCTCCCTGGGCGCCGTCGAGCTGCCGGGCGGCCGCCGTGGTCGACGCGGCCAGCGCCGTGGCCTGGCCTGTGAGCGCGTCGCCGGTGCCACCGGTGGGATGAGCCGCAAGCGATCTCGAAGCCAGTAGCCCCAGCGCGTCAGCGGCGGTGGCATCCTCGCGGTAGGGTCCAGCCAGCGGTGATGTGGGGCCGGCGCCCCAGGTCAGCGCCACTTGACCACCCGAGGTGCGGGCGGCCAGCGCAGCGGCCGCCTGGGCACGCAGCTTCTGGAGGGCG
>WNFI01427529.1_pt1 | contig 10056 bp, 16 predicted proteins | sample 5400471 | NCBI WGS metagenome assembly WNFI01 (sample SAMN13153348, study PRJNA577476) | soil metagenome | isolation source: 100 cm saprolite on Douglas fir-dominated hillslope | place: USA:California | collected 2013-09-17
GTCGTATGTCCCTCCAAGTGCAAAGCAGCTCACCCTGCCACTACGCAAAATTCCCTCCGAAGCTTGCGTCAATTTCCATGAGGTTCGTTTCTCAACAACCTGGGTTCTGCCTCTTTCGGGTTGCTAAAATACACCAAGGCCGTGCAAGACTATATGCGCTTTACCGAGAATCATACCAGACCAAACTTGCAGCAAGCTCTGAAGGTCGCGAGGGAAGGTGATGATCTTCTCGTGATTTCAGTGTCGGTCATGCTTGAGGGCACGTACTCTACGCACATATACGATTTTTTGTACCGCTCCATCTCTTGGGAGCCTTCTGACAAGGGTCCAGTATCAGCAGTGCCAGTGCCAGTGCCAGTACCGGCCAAATAGCGTAGGACGCATAGTTCCGCTCTTCCATACACGTATATAATTTACTAATATATGCATGGATTCCATCCCTGCTGATCATCAGTGTTAACGACGCAGCGAAGATGAAACTAGATAGACAGACACAAATAAACCAACGCTTCCGTGCATACGGCTGTGATGATACTTATCCAGTTTTGTGATCTGGCCCAGAACTGGTGCTCATTCGGTTGTTGTCATCATCACGGAATTCTATCTTTCTTCTCTAATGTATGAGAAATATGTATACCACATTAGAGTTTGCCAGTGCCTGATTGAGTATTCAAGACATGTTGAGTCAATTAAGCTATAAGGACGAGTATAAATGGTAGGGAATCCCCCTCAACTTCCCCTCAACTTTCAAACATTTTGGGCAGACTGATCAAGCGAAGCTTTTCTGGCATGGTATACAGTAGCCTAGATGTGAAAGAAATTGAAAATAGAGAAGGGGTGTAAGTAGACCCAGTTATAGAAGGGCGTGTCAGAGTCGCTGATGCGAACTGAGTCGGCGCTTGGGGCGATGTGGGGTTCCTGACCAACCGGATTGGCGTGCCCCAGCTACGCCAAAGAGGCATTCCTCCATGGTACACTGGACTAGAAAATAGGCGCATCCCTCAAGAAGAGTCTCGCTTCTTCCTTCTTCACCCACCGCGCAACAGCATTTGCTGCGCTAATAACCGCACTCTTCGGCAGCCCTTGTGACACGGCAATGTACATTTCGAAGGGTTGAGTGATCTGCATATTCCGCAGTGTGAGATGACTCCGGCTGATAGACACCCTAAGCATACCCAGCCCATAACAGCCTCCTTCTCTGTGCGTATATACTGTAGTTTGAGGGGTAGATCCTGCCCCGACTTTACGTGGATATTGTCGTGCATCGTTTGATAGAGTGTGATCAACCTGAAACCAGCTTCAGAGAGCACGAATGCGACAAGCCATTGCATCCTGACCGCCTGCGTTCCTTGATATCATCATACGGTTCTTCGTAGGTAGGTGTCGTGATCTGGACGTGCGCCCTTGACTTGTAAATGAAATGGCGAAGACCAGGGATGCTCAAATCAGCCACACTATATTCTGTCAGTCCATTGCGAACGGCTTTCTCAATATTTGCCAATGTGCCATCATTTTCAAGGCGCTGAGCCAGCGGGTCGATGAGGACTCATCTGATGGACACCGGAACAACTCACCCCAGTAACGACGCTGCACCAAGCTCGTATAGACTCGAAGTCACCATTTGCAGTTATGCAGATAAGACCCACGTCAGGAACCGAAATGGCGTCTCTGTTGGAAAGTTCTGCTTTAAAACTATCCCCTTGAGCCAAGGTCTCAGAAAGCAGATCACCAGAAGGGCTTATTCTTGATTTTGCTTTGGGTTCCGGAGCAGGTGCACCAGATTCTGAACAAGCCTCCGACTGCAGGAACGTAACGAATGCGTGAACAAAGCCGGATGGATTATATTTAGCCAAGCACAGGGGGAGCCAAGATGCAGATGCGGCCGAGTTCACTATTGATGGAGAATGGACCGTATTCATCAATATGTGAAGATCTAACGAGGACCAAAGGTAAGACATCGCAGACTAAATGCGACTAACATTACCTGCGGGGTGTATTGAGTGCTTTTTAGGTCTCGCAAGGGTTATAACACGACCCTGTGCGACAAGAATGAGGTAAAGAAGGTCCTAGTAAACGACAGGACGTAAGAAAGGTATCGGAACAAGTATAATATAGTCCTCACTTTCATCTTCGAAGTAGGAATGAGGTGATTAGCAGCGCGTGACCGCACGAGAGGATCCAATTTCAAGCAATGAAGTGAAGAAGTCCCCATGGCCATGTCATTCTCCGCTCTTTCCAGTAACGAATGAACGAGGATTTCCGATCCTTTTAGAGAATGAGTCTCTGAGATGGAAGGTGAGACAAAAGTCATGCCCACCGCCGAGGAGACGCCCAAGATCGAAGTTGGTGCGACGTTCGAATATTCGCCGTAGCTGGCTGACAGTAACTATGCTCAAGACCTGCAAGTACAGATTCTCGAGATGGGAACGCGTCTTGCTTCTTAAGTGTGAGAAAGAGACACCACAAAGAAGGCTGGAAACTGACCACTGATTCAGGCTCAACCCAGGATGAAACGCAAACATAATACAGAGGTGGGCGCATAAGAACGTTTATGCGAGTTTTGCCCGCGTTGATGCATCGTAACTTATCCCCGTCGTCGAGAAAGACAGATATTAAAGCCTGCATGATGCCCATGATTGACGCAAGGTCATCAGGGTCGTGGTCGATGAAACGACTGTAGACACATGGGTTATCGGTCAGGTTGTCAGCAAGAACAATAATCAAATGCCTTGTGAACACGGGCTTGCCAGCATCAGTCAAGACAAAGTATTGCCTTGGGGGATAAACGTCCGCTGAGATCTATTCAATGAAATCCGCCTAAGGGCCAGGACATAGTAACGAACCTATTTCCAAGGATACCTCATCCATGTCTATAGACGCCTTTCTTCTCCGGCTGCGACGCGAAGCGACGTCCGTATCTGGGGTTCTTGAGTAAGGAGTATCTCAACCATGGATGGCACGCACCAATATACGAGTCCTTCTTGTTGAGTGTCCTTCTTAAATGGTCCCTCAATGCTTTTTTCGACGCCTCGTCGCCAACGGGTGTGCTCGCAGTAACATACGCATTCCCAGCTTCGTCAACCAATCCTACCTCTGCATCTGCCTCCGGGACAAGAATACCCTCACTCATATCGACGTTTATGACGGAAGATGCAGAGCTCCCTCCACCCATATGAGACGTCGTGCCTCCAGGAGTCAGGCTACTCATATGAACGTGCAGATTGGAGAGTGAGTGAGTTGGTCTCAAGGCAGGCGCTATGACAAGGCGCGAAGGAGAATGAGGGCTGGGAGTTGCTGCGCGGGAAGGAGATTTGGAAGGGGAAGGGGACCATGCGTCGTGATTCGGAGTGGCAGCTCCGGACATACTTTTTGAGGCACGTCCGCATGATGCACAGGGCCGATTTAACATGGCACCGTGAGGCACTGTCTCTAACAACCCATCTCTGATTTCAGGACTAACCTTCTGAATTCGCCATTGTTTCAGGCCCCGGGTGTGTCCTAAGCACTCATGGACGGCCTGCGCTTCACTATTCCACCAGCAAATCGTGGCGACCCTTGGTTTGAAGACGGAAACATCATCCTTCTAATTGAGGACGATGACCACCGTATGCTGAAGGCGTTTAAAGTCCACCGTGGTGTTTTGGCACGTCAATCCGAAGTCTTTGAAGCCATGTTCGATATTCCTCAGCCCGCACCCACCTTGGACCCAATAGACCAAATAGACAATTGTCCGGTCGTCCGCATGTATGATCTCCCCAACGAGCTCTCAGACCTAATAAAAGCTCTATATGATGGCGTGTAAGTCGCCCAATCTCTTTTGTTTGGTTCCATCTCTGACTGAGCCCATTCGAACAGCACGTTTCACCAACGAAATGCGGAAGATTTCTTTTCCCTCGCTGGGATTCTACGTTTATCTTCCAAATATTTTATTAACCACCTGCGTGTCAAGGCCATCCGATATCTAACCGAAACATGGTCGTATACCATCCGCGGGCACGACGAAATGGTTGCCCAAGCGTTAGCAGCTCCTTCTGTCAACGGCACAACATACCCTTACGTTCACCCATTGCACGTCCTCAACCTTGCCCGCGAAGTCAACGTCAACGTCGTCGTCCCATCCGCACTGTATTTCTTGTCCATTTACTCGCTGAAACAGCTCCTGAGCGGTGAGCACCCTAAGCTTCAGCATGAGCATCCCTCCCGCCCATCCAGCCAACTTTCCCTTCACGACGTGTCTCAGTATACACTTATGTATCAACATCGCATCAACATGATCCTTGACTTCATCCGCAACACGTGCGGGGAACGCGCCGTCGACGCACATTGTCGGTCACCGAGGGAATGTCGCCGAGTGTTTTCCCGCCTTGCTTCCAATATCAATCAGTCATTCACCCCGCGGACGGGACCGTTCCATAACATGGCACAGGCAATGCAATGGATAGACGATGACGACACAATCTGTGGACCCTGTAAACGCGCATTCCGCCGCGACGTGACGGCGTTTCGTGCACGGCTCTGGGATGAGTTACCCTCTGTCATCGGTCTTCCGAAGTGGACGGAGTTATTGGCAATGGACCTTCCGCCACCACAGGTTTCTGGAAAGGTGGCAAGCAGTTCCGGAACCGATCGCATCACGGCTATGTAACAACATTAACTTATTTAAATCCTGGGCGTATGACGGCTTCTTTATGGCTAATACCGGAATAGCCAATCCACGGCGGCACGATACGTTCCGATAGGCAAGCACCACAAACCCTCGCCACATCCGGGCTGGGGAACTGAGAGGCCGCCCAGGACGTCATCCCACGCAGATCGCCCATTCATAGGCTCCCCCGTCAAAAGCCGACCCATATCTTCCCACCATACGCCATACAATCTCCTCATTCCTCGATGAAGTTCAGTAAGGCAACTCAAACAACCCGTGTCACCATCTGGCTCAGAGGGGTGTAAAAGTGCCTCTCGAGAGCCCCTCTTGGCGGGCTCTTGTCGAAGCCTTGCCTCTTCAAGTTCTGCCCCTATGGTGGCGATGATCGAGAACGCGGAACGCCCTTTTGCAGCGTCGCCCAGTGGCGTAACAGCATCACGTTGATGAGCCGCAAATGCCTCGAAATTGCAACATGGCCGTCCGGCGTTAGACAGGGATCTGTGCCTGTCGAAGTTGCAACATAGCTTGAGCAACGAGTCGACAAACTCAGAGTTGCGTTCTCGAAGTAACGCAATCGTGTTTTCGTCGTGCGACCTGCTGAATCCGGGAGCGGGAGCGTCGGATTTGTGATAAAGCGCAGCCTTGTCAAATCCGAAGACTGACCCATCGACAAAGGCGATGGACAGCATGGAGGAGGCTGGCTCCGGAAGAGAGCGGGTGGCGAGAATTGTATGGCCGGGCTTTACGGGAGGCGGATGGAATTCCGAGGTACCGTCCCAGTGGGCATAGGCGTCCAACCTGTCGCGCATACACTCTAAGAGGCTAGTCAGGGCAGCCTCATCTAGTATTTCAATGCAGAAGGTGTAAGCCGAGGATGCGTATCGAGCGAGGGAGTCCACGGAAAGTTGTGTTCGTCTGTGCAGTTTCAGGGTTATTTCCATAGACGTCTCGATAGAATGGACAGTAGTACGTACTGTTCTTGTAGCAGAAGGTACTCAAGTACGTTTCTCAACTCGGTGGCATTGCACCCGAGCTCGAGTATGGGCATCCATGTGTCATCCTGGGGTTGTTCTGAGATATGGCCGAGAGAACTCTGGACCGTTACAGAGTATTGAAGTAGGACTGCCTTTTGGAAAAGCACGGCAATCTTGTCCGTGGTGATGAGAAGGACATCACCGTTTTCATCCCAAAATGTGGTGTCACGATTCGACTCGGGCACTTCGTTATCAGCGGTGAGGGGAAAAGGAACTGCATTTGGATTGATGGTGAGCATCGCGGGGGTAGAAGTTATTGATCTGACAGAGGTAAAGGGGAAGTGAAGCATCTTTTATAACTGTCTCTATTACATTTATGTGAACACAAGGACGTGCGAGATGCCATAACTCGTGTTGGACCCCCGGGCAGAGAGCACGGGCCACTGACGAACAGACACTCGCCGCAAATAGAATGGTTCCGGTATTCAGATCCGCGCGAGATCCACGAGGACACGGGTACCATGAGACCCAAGCCACAACCACAATAGTTGAAATAAATATTACCCAAAGAGAATTCTCTGGCCTTGAATCCACAAACCCGTTCGGTTTCTTGTATCACCTAAACACCACCATTTTTCAATCACTTCAGGGGACAGCGGCTGGGAAGATCCGGGATCAAAAAAGTCCAACGGACCCGTGCCCGCAGGTATTATTGCGCCGGGGTTGAAAAGAGATACTAAAATGTGAAAGGGGAAAGTTAGCATATGATCCACCCAGTATACAAGAGGAGCAGGTGCCAACTCTGTTGGGCATCAAAAGGGGCGCCTATCTTGAATACGCCACCGCCCAGGCCAAGGACGAGGGCCCCACCCCTGGTCCCCAGATATAGAGCCTCCTTCCAGTCAACCTGAACGCCACGTGTATCGATCGCGGGATCGGTTTCCCAACCTTTGGCACCTGACGCCTGCCACTCGGATCTTTCCAACCTTGCACCTTCCAACAGGCGGGACACGCCCACCGCCCACCGCATGGCTCCCATGATGTCAATGCTGTAGCCTCCTGCGACGTCAGTACCCAGGCCAACACGTACGCCACGATCTAACGCTTCCCGCAAGACGAATTGCCGTGCAGAGAAGTATGCATTTGAGAGCGGACAGTGTGCGATGGCCGTTCCACGTTGAGCAAGAAGAGAAAGTTCCTCAGGTGAAAGGTAAGTGCAGTGCGCTTGGATCGTTCGTGGGGTCAACAAGCGGGCCTGTGCCACCCGTAATGGTTAGTTGTATTGACAATGCGTCCCACAAGCGACTCACGCGGTCAAATAGTTTGAGGTCACTCATGCCACGACTTTCCTGGACGGCTTTCATTTGATCTCTCGCCTCGGCAAGATGACTCTGCACCCTGACCCCGGTCTGTTCCGCAAGCTCTCCTAGGCCCTGTAACAGGGCGTCCGAACACGTTGGAACAAAGCGGGGGGTCAATACGGGCTCCACAAGGCGAGCGTGATCGGGAAGATGAGAGGTGAGCGCCTTCACACGATCAACAAACGAGCGGGCGGATGCGATGGACTCAGAATGGGTGGGTTCGACGTAGGTCGGACGTGTTGAAATGTCCATGGACAGCTTGCCAATGAACGCACGTATGCCTATCCGTTGCATCGTCTCAGCAAGTATGAGGCTGCCAAATGGACCAATCAGTGGGGAGGCACACAACAGGGGATGAGTCCCACTTGGTCTCCTCCTTGATAGTCCCAAACAGCAAAACCGCTCCGGTACCATTCTCAACCAGTCTCTCTCCGAGTCGCGTGTAAACGCGTCTTGCAAGATTGGCGTCCTGGTCTAGGCTCTCTTCAGCTTTGAAAGCATATTCGTTCAACCATTCCATCAAAGGCAGATGCAAGCCCGTTCCCTGGTATAGGAATTGTGGTGCGTGTAGATGGAGATCACAAAAGGTCGGTAGAATAAAGCTGCCTGGGGGAATGAGCCTGATATTATCGTCAGACTCATTGGAGAGCAGGGAACGGGAAGGTGTCGTCGATGCATGGTCGAAGTGCGAGATATGGCCTGTGGTATCAACGGCTAACAATACAACGTCATTGATGAGTGCAAGAACGACATGCTCATCAGAGCTTGCCTAGTAAATAATCGCGACAAATCCTGAGATCGGAAAGCGATTCAGTATAGACGAAATCTCCTCTGTACAGCATCCTTCAGAAAGAATGAAGGCGGGTCCGGGACTTGCCGGGAACCGCGCACCGAGTTGCCGAAATTGCTCTTTTCCGCCGTTGCACACAGAGTCGAGTCAGTGCACGTCCCGTGGAGCTGGAGCCGCATACATTCTGGACTATTCTGGAACGACAATGGTATAGTCTTTATAATCCGCAGACTCACGAGCCTGCTCCTTCATTTCACCTTCATACCACTCCTTCAACTCCAATATGTCTATCGCTCGCCAGTTTCTCAATGAATTCCGCCCACTCATCCGAATGCTGGAAGAGCCACTGGGGGGAAGGTTCGGTGCTTACAGATTCCCCTCGAGATCAGTCTTCGATGATCCATTTTTCTCTGCGCCTCGTTTCGCACGACCGGCGGTGGACGTATCCGAGGATGGAAAGAATTACGTTGTTGAGACGGAGCTGCCTGGTGTAAAGAAAGAGGACATGGAAGTCCGCATTGGAGACGGCGGTCGCAGTGTCACCATTGAAGGGAAGATCCTGCAGAGGAATACCTATGCTAACGGTGATGGGTCAACTGCTTCCACTTCGGACAAACCGGTGGCGGAGGGACCTGCGGAAGGTAGGCATGCATATTGAAGATTACAGTGCAGTGAGCTGATACGTTGATAACGGGATCCACAGCAGTCCAACCTACCCCGACTGAGGACAATCAGCTTTCCGTCGAACGGTCGTTCACAGGCAGCTCTAGATTCTCACGGACCGTTTGGTTGCCTCGAGCTGCAGACACGAAGAACGTGAAAGCAAACTTAGCCGACGGCATCTTGACACTTAGAATCCCAAAAGCAGAGGAGGATGATGGTGTTAAAATTGATGTTGAATGACTGTAGAGAGTGGACTGGCTTTTGCCACCCAAGCTACTCAAGCTTTGTTATGTCTTATGTAGTTGTTTGCAAATTTGACGCCCATCTCACACCATGTCTGGTCAGTGTTTGGTAAATGAGAGAGCAGAGGTGGACCATCCCTAATTCGATAGACCAATCACAAAGGCCAAGGCGAGCATGAAATTGAGCGAGGACGGGTCAAGTGGAGGGTCGAGGAGAGGTGGCCTGGTGGCCAGAGCAGGAGAAGGTACAAGATGGAACGCGTTCAGCTTTTCAGTTCCAGTTATCCCGCGCCTGAGCCTGGCTGAGCCCACGGTTTGGCCCACCTCTCTTTCCCCCTTTATCCATCACCGTTCCCTCCTTTCTTGCCCCATCCCGCACCACTCATGGACCCCATCTACCTCGACGGGTCCTCAACACCCGCACCTTATGACCAGATCGAAATAGATGACGATGAGGAGGACCAGCTGGCCTCGGACATCGACGAACAACAACCCCACACCGCCCATGCTCCTAGTGGCGAAGAACTAGAACCAGACCCTGATGACGAGGATGGCGCGCGTGAAGGTGGGCAACCCCAAAGCTCTACCACACCCAATGGGAAGCGGAAACACCAGCGTAAAACGGCCGAGCGCGTTCCCGGACACACATTACTTCCACATACTCGCCTCGAGAATATCCTAAGAGCAGATGGTATGCGCCCTCGCCGGATGATGTCACATCCTCCCTCCTCACCACAGTCCTTCAGGAGAGAGTGGTCCAATGTCGAAAGAGGCGCAGTTTGCTTTGTCAATCGCAACAGTACGTCCCACATCCCCCGACGTGGCAATTCCAACTTTCGGCTAACGCATTTTGTCTGCAGGAGGAGTTTATCAAGTGTTTCACCAGAGCTGGCCACCAGCTCTCGAGTGCTGAGAAACGGAGTATCGTCAGCTATCGCGATATGGGTACGTTCTTTCATGCTCTCTGCCCTGCCTCCCTGTTGAACTACCTACCCAGCGGCTGTCGCAGCTCAAAGTTCGCCTCTCAAGTTTCTCGAAGGTACCACCTCCTCGTCCGTCTTCAGCCCTGAGTTTTCTTACAAAGTAAATAGATGTCGTCCCCCTCCCAATGCCGCTGTCTGTAGCCATCGAAACTCGCGCCCTCAAAGAGAAAGAGCGCATAGATGAAGATCCCGCACTCAGCACGCGTCCTATCCCATCCTCGCTCCCAAAACCTACCCTTCTTCCTTCTGCCTCATCCCGCCCGGTCTCTTCCACTACAACACCCTCGGCAATAGCAACAACGACAGCTGCGGCCGAGTCCTCCGGATCGGCGCTACCATCAATGCCCAGCCGCACAAAGACCAAGCCGAGTGCATCAAATGGACGTACTGGCGGTGCA
>WNFI01427640.1_pt1 | contig 10055 bp, 10 predicted proteins | sample 5400471 | NCBI WGS metagenome assembly WNFI01 (sample SAMN13153348, study PRJNA577476) | soil metagenome | isolation source: 100 cm saprolite on Douglas fir-dominated hillslope | place: USA:California | collected 2013-09-17
CGCGATTTACCGAGCGAAACGCTGAGATGCTGAGGAAACGAGGTCTGCCTGTGACGCCCGGAACGCTGTACCTGGCTCACTTTGCCGGTGGCGCGGGAGCCGTGGCGATCCTGTCAGCGATGGAGAATGCCGATGCCGCCCTAGTCATGGCGACTGCCGACGCAACGGGTCGAACCAAGCGAGAAAAAATAATTAAGGCAAATCCCTTCCTCGAACGCTTCACCGTCGCTGATCTTAGGAACTGGGCGGACCGCAAAATGCAAGTTCCTGGTTCATAGTTGCGCAAGAACCGCACCGCCTATCTACGATTTTCAAATCCTTCAATACTCGGCAACGTCACGGCGTCCCGAATGCGACGACGTTCGAATGCCCGTTGCCTCGATCAAGGCCATTGACCAACCTGAGATCATTACCTGTCGTTTTGACAGCTTTGAACCACGCTGTTGAGACTCTCAGCAATGAGATCGGCGTCGCCTGATTCAAAAGCTAGGACCGGAAATCGTTTCAACGAAGAGCGTCGAATTGCAAAGGGCTGCACCTCCTCATAGTAATTTACCGGGTTCCAATCATGTTCCTCGCCCATTAATTCATCGACATCAGCAAGCAAGAGGCTTACCGGCGCACTAGGAAACTTATTCGCTTTTCGCTTTTCGACGATGACAAATTTTTTGATTGAGGTCTTTTCTATCATAGAGGATACGAACCGATCATAGCGAGATTGCCAAAGTGGGCTCCTGGGCGAACCGTTTGTCAATTCTGGCGACTGAGCCGTAAAATTTGCGGCACGACGCGTCCGCGGGGGTTCAAGGGCTATTCTGATATATTCCGGCGCATCAAGAATTTTGACGGAATTTGGGTCTATTCCATTGAAGTTCAGAAAATAGGCTACATGACCAGTTTGGCCTTTCTTGTATGAACCATCAGAACTCTTCTGCAACAATGATTTCTTGACATCCAGTGCTGCAGAAAAAAAGCACGCACCTTCATATTTGAATTCCCGGATAGGGTCGGGCTGAGCTATTACCTCGCTAAGAGCGGGATTAAGCGTTGGCATAACTCCCGAGAGAATGCCATATGTCCGATTACAGCCCGAATCTGAGAGAAAGAAGCACTGTCTAAAATTCTGGAATGCGATCTCCTGGTAAATTTCTCTCACGGCTTTAGGTGATTTTCGACGCGCATCGGTAGAAATATCGGTCGTAAATTCGTCAGCCTGCGCGTCATTGAATACCGCCAAAAATGTCTCTTCTGCCAACTTTATAAAATCATCGGCAGTCCTCAATCCTTTCATTAAGAACTGAAGATTTGGCGGCGCGTTAGCAAGATTCCGGGAAGCCTTTGCTTCCGCTATTTTTCGTTGCTCAGCTCTGTCTGCCATGATCGGGGGCAACGGAGCGATGGATGGCGCCCCTGGAGGTCGTTGGTCTGTCGGATTTGTTGGCGCTTGAGTTGCTACGAGTTCGGGTGAAATTGCCGATGCGTCCACTGCCAAGACTCGAAGAGTGCCGCGCCCCCTCCGACCATAGCTGGCTGCCCAAACGAAACCAGCGCCGCCGCTGAGGCGGTAGACGGGCAAGCCTTCTTTGGCGGAGCGAGCAAAGTTGCCGATGAAGTCGATGAAATATCCTTTTGTGGTTGGACGCCGCCCCTCGGCGAGCGCCTTTATGCTATCGTTGTCGAGTGGCTCTAATTCAACTTTGCCCCATGAAGCAAGTATGCCATTCGGAAAACCGGCTCGGTGCGGCATTCTCGTTATGCGTGGCGACTCACCGATCTTGCGCGAATATCGTTGAATGTCGTCGTTGGCTTCTCTTGCGCCGAAGAAAGCTGGCTCTTGATAGCGATTGACGTAAACAGCCGCTCCGTCACGCGAGTGCAAAATTGAGTAGGTCACATTAAACCTGCCCCGCCGTTCCTTGTCTTTGCGGGTTTTCTGACACCACGTAAATCCGTCGAATTGATCGCTAGGAGCGCATTTGTACTCTCTGTATGCCGAACTCCCGGACTGAACTGTTGCACCAAGAGCCACGCCACCTACCGCATACACCGACCTCTGACTTCCGGTCGGCTTGGGCTCCTGTCGTTCGAATTGATTCTGACAGTTTGATCGCTCGTTGGCGAGCCTGGGGTCGGATGGCAACACGCCCCGCTCAATCAACGCTTCCACGCTGCCACCTTGCTGGTACAGAGCGTCGTTTACGCATCTGGCTTCCTCAGAAGGAAGTTTAGCCCACGCAGCCTGCGTTGCTTGCACAGTGGCAGGTTGCGTTACGGTCCCAAACGTTCGGAGAAAATCGTCCGGACCTTGCGCAAGAGCTGATGACGCGCTTCCCAATAGACAAAGGAGCGCGAATGATCCGCGCCATGTTGGCACAGTGTACCCCTGATCGTGCGCGGTCCTAATGTTACAAGCATCAGAGCGGTTTTCAATGCAGCGTAAATAGCGTCGCTGATTCAGTGCATTGGGCGAAATGTTCAAGCCAGCTTCACCTCATGCGCGATCGGGGAAGCGTCACGATGTTCGTCCTCCCCCCGTTCGCCGGTCTGCGTGTGGGCGAGAAGATCCCCGTGCACCAGAGATACTGATTTAAATCCGCTCATTGTGCCGCAGGACGAGCATCAAATGCCCTCCTGCTCGCGCTCAACCAGTCTTCGGGTAGAGGAGATCGAACAGCTTTTTAGAAATGCCATTCAATCCGCAAAGAATGCTTATGCGACGACCGACGATTCAGGGCTCTTGCTGATCGTGCCGCTGGCAGATCAGCTGCACACCGCTTAGAATTTTTTCGGCGTAGATGCCGGCCTGATGAACGGCGTCGGCCACGGTGGCGCCATAACTCCATCCCAGTTGTGGCCAGGCTCCGAACGCTTCCTTGGCCGCCCCTGCTCCAAGGCTATGGCCCGAAAAAACTGTCCGCTGCCGCCTCCTTCAAACGTCTTAAAGGCAGGAGGACAGAAGCCGGCGCCCGCGGCAACCACAAAGGAAAGATATCGCCTTCCAGCAGGGAGAAATCATCGCTGTACAGACATACGTCGAGTTCGATCCCGGTGTCGTCCGAATGTTCGTCGGGGTAGTGATCGGGCAGCACCTGTGCATCGCGCACAATACTGTCGCGCCAAGGCTTGCTGACCTGCAGCCGTAGCTCGTATCGCTTGGCGCAGACCAGCGTTTGGTTTCCGGGAACGTGACTTCTTCCGTCCATGAAGCACAAGTTGGCCACGCGTCGCTTGTCGTGACGCTCGCTGACTCCAGGTTGCGCCAGCTTGTCCCACGGGAAGAAGACGTTGCGGATATTGGCAAAATGCGGCCGCAGTTGCCGTACGTGCCGTTCCAGCACCGTCCGGAAATTGTTGTCCTGCACCCATGCGAACCCCGCAGGCGTATAGACCTCCGGCGTGAAATCGGTGGTGAAGAAGCGGTCGCTCTTGAGACGCCGCGAAGCCATCAGGATGAAGATGCGGAAAGCCGTATCGGAAAAGCCGAAGCCGGGTGGCGCCTCCTCACAATGCATACCGACCAGGAGATCGACCTGCTCGACGGATTTGTAAACGGCGGCGAGCTCGCGCTGCCAATCGGGATTGGACGTGAGCTCCGCGAAGCTCTTCGGCACGCGCATGCCGAGATGGCGACGAAACGCGCAATAGCGCGGCACGCCGCGCTCGCGATCGCGCAGCACGTCGGTCGAGGCCACATCGACGAAGATGTCATCCTTTTTGTGTAACCTGCGTAGCCCCTGCGGATAATTGTGCAGCACGAGCGCGCCGGGATTGCTGGTGGCAAGCGAATAGACCACATCCTCGTACGGCACCTTGGCGTAAAGTTCACGAACTCCTCCGCCGGTGACCTCCCTGAACTCTCGCCGGGCAATCTCGCTACCGTCGCCATGGCTGCGGAATGAGAATTCGTCGGGCAACAGCGAATGCATGCGGTAGACCGCGGTGAATTCCTCCGTCATTGCATACGGCGCGGCGTGATGATCGGTGGTCGAGCCCGGGATACCGGAGAGAATTTCCCCTGTGCCGAGGCGGCCGTAAGCGCGCGCATACTCCTCGCCAAGCAAGCCCCAGAAGTTGCCACGCATGGCGAAACGCCCTTCGGGCGAATTGAGTAGCGCCGGCGTCCACTCCACCGTGTGGATCTTGGCGATGAGGGCGGCATTGATGAGCCGTGCCTTCTGGAACAGCCATTCGCCGTCGGCTGCCGGGTAGTCGATGCGTAGCCGGTCGACGATCGCATTGTGCTCGCGCGCAAACAGCGTGTGCATCACCGACAGGCCGACCCACCAATTGCCGTTCACTCCCGCAAGCTCTTGGTTCGGGACATCGCTTTTCGGATCGACCGGGAGATGTCCCCGCGCATCGAGTTGAAGCTTGCCGTCCCCGCGCAATCGGCCGGTCGCCGGATCCGTGCGCACCGCCCGTTGGATCTCGAGGTCCGACCCGTAAATCTGCGAGCCATCCCACCAATGCGTCTCGGTGTTGCGATAGGTCGCGGGCTGGCCCTGATCCGCCGGCGAAAGCCGGTCGTCCGGCAGCGTATGCAAGATGGTCATGTCGGGAGGAGGCCAGTCGTCGCCGGGCGGCAGCGGCAGGCGATGGGGCGGACGCGTGGTGTCACCCCCGCCGTGGCTGAGCCAGTCGTGCACCATGAATTGCAGCCAGGCCGGGACGAGCACGTTGAGATGCGGAACGGGCACGAAGGTGCGGCGCGCGAGCAGATCGCGGCTCACTTGCCGTGGATTGGGCTCGTAGAGTTCGGGCGGCTCTTCGCCAAACGTGTCGGCGATCGGCACATTGCGGCCGAAGCGCGCGCCGGCCATGCCCATCCAGGGGCAACCGAGATCATTGTAACTGCCATCGGCCTCGCGCTGATCGCGGGGATTGGCGCCGCCTTGCGGCTTGAGCAGCGAGGGATCGCGTTCGGTATCTGAAAGGTGGTGCTCGCGCATATTGACGCGATGACCGACTAACGTCAGCATCGCGAGTAGGAAGGGAAGCCGATACCAGACGCGAAATCGATTGGTCAGTCTGGCGAAACGTCCGAGCAACCGCTCGCGAAGCGGAATACCCACGTTCCCTCCTGCAGACTCGAATCCCACTCGACGCGATTATCGAGCCAATATTGAAGGTACCACATGGTTGCAATGGCTTCCCTTGCGACAACACGCGGAGCCACGGTTGAGATGAGACGGTCGGCGTCGGTTTTGTATCCGAGCGATGCGGCCTCCTCCCCGCCCGGCACGCCGATTTAGCGGGCATAGGATTTCCCCGGCCCTCGCGCGCGTCGGGATCCCAAAGTCTCGAGGCACGCTCTACTGGCCCGGCCGCGCGACTGGCGCCGGCAGCCCGAGGCGCACTTTGCCTAATTTTTATCGCTTGACAACCAATTCGGCGACAGCCGCGTGAAACGACAGTGGACAGAACCCTTCCGAATCCGCCCCCGATATCCGATACTTGCTGCGGCGCACCTGAGTCGCCCGAATTTCACAGCTTCTCACCACATTTGGCAGCTTGTTTGCGGGCCCCTACTAGGCCTTGACGGTACCGCCGTCTTGGCTGATATAGCCTCGGCGACCCGGAAACGGACGAAGCCGCCAGCCCTGGCAGGCGAGGCGGCTTCTAAGTTTCCGACCCGCACTCCCCTTAGCCGGGCGCGGGACAGTCTGATTTGCGTCTCTGGTTAGAATCGAAATTCGACTCGCGGTCAAGCCCGGCTTCCAGAGCAGGAAAGCGGCGATGAGTCGTATCGCCGGAGGCACGGATGAGCCAACAGTCGAAAATCGATGAACTGGAGCGGCTCCTCAACAGCGAGGAGGACATCCCGATCCAGATTCTGCCGAACGGCGAGATTAGGCCGGTCGGTCACGCCACGTCAGCCGAACTCGGCACCAAGAAGCCGCTGACGATGAAAGAAAACCTCGGCGGCGAATATTGAGGCCCGGCATGGACATCGCTCGCATCCAACGCGAATTCGCCGAAGCTCAGAGGACTTTCTCGCTGGTCGAACTTCGCCCGACCGCCGACGGCAAGGTCTTCGCCCGCGCGGCGCTCCAGACCTCGAACGGCCGGAACTATGTCCTATCGATCAAATTCCCCAACAATTACCCGAACGAGATGCCGCGCGTGTTCATCGATGCGCCGGCGATCACCCACGCGCCGCACCGGTATCAGAGCGGAAACATTTGTTACCTGCATCCCACGATATGGAATCCGGGCGTGCACCACCTGACTTTCGTCATCGGTCGCGCCGCGAAGTGGCTCAACAAATACGAGGTCTGGCGCAACAACGGCGGCACCTGGCCGGGCGCCGAGATCAGGCACTGAGGGGCGGATTTTGAAAGTCGATTTCAAGACCTTGAAGATCATGGAGCTGCGCAGCTCGCCGGCGAGGTCCTCGACCGCGTGGCGCGGGACGGCGAGGTTGTCGAACGCAACGGCCAGCCAAAGGCCTGCCTCGTCCCGGTGTCCTTCCTGCTGCCCGACATCGCCCCCGACCGCATCGCCAAGGAGCTTAGCAAGCTCGACGGCAAGAAAGAGAACTACAAGCTCACCATCAACGACAGCAAGGAATTGGAGATCAGTTGCTCGGAAACGGCGGCTGGCGAGAATGTCGTCATCAGCATCGTCCTCCCCCACGGCTACCCGAACGCCACGCCGCGCATCTATGCCGCGCAGACTGCGCCCAACGCGCCGAAGCGATGGCCGGACGGCTCGTTGTCGATCTTCGCGCGACGGCGGCGTGGAACGTCAAGACGCACGATGCCACCCACGCGCTCAGTCTGGCGCGAAGTCTGGCTCAAGCACTACGCCAAATGGCGCAAGACCGGCGAATGGTCGGAAACGACGGATGCTCCATGACCGACCGCACTTTCGAAAGAATTGAAACGCTCTTCGATATCGCGCTGTTCGCCGATGTGAAGGTCCTCGTCGCGGGCTGCGGCTCGGGCGGCGCTAGCGTCGCGCTCCAGCTCGTCATGTCCGGCATCCGGAATTTCACGCTCATCGACAACGACATCCTCGGGCCGGAGAATGTCATCCGCCATGTCTGCGGCCGGCGCTACATCGGCCAAAAGAAGGTCGATGCCGTTGCCGACGCGCTGCTCGACCGGAATCCGAAGGCGACGATCGCGAAGATCGACAGCGACATCCTGGGCCATCCCGGCCTCGCGGCGGAGATCGCGAAGGCCGACGTGGTCGTGCTCGCCACTGACAACGAGCCCTCCCGCTACACCATCAACGAAATTTGCGTCGGAGAGAGCGTTCCCTTCGTCGTGGGCCGCGTCTTCACCCGAGGCATCGGCGGCGAAGTGTTCGCCTATCGGCCGCCCGACGGCGCCTGCCTCGCCTGCCTCGAAGCCGCTTTCCAGCGAACGCCGTTTCGCGAGGGCATCCGCGAGATCGATCTCATCTCCGAGGAGGAGCGCGAGAAGGTTTACGGCATGGAGATTGCGGAGATCAAAGATTCGCCCGGCCTCACCGTCGATATCACCTTCATTACCTCGTTCCACACCCGCTTTGTGTTCGATGCCATCGCGCGGCGCCTGCCTGAGCGGCCCAAATTTCTAGACCCCATCAGCGAGAACTACCTCGTCTGGGGCAACCGGCCTGTCCATCCCTTTAACAAGCATTTTCACCTGCAACGAACCGCGCTCAGCCCCCAGGAGCAGTGCGCCGTTTGCGCCATGAGGAGCGTCGCCCATGCTGTTTAGATCAAAAAAGCCCGTCTTCTCGATTTCGATCGCGCTCAGCGCCCTCGAGTCGATCTTCGACGAGTGCGACCGGCACGACGTCGATGAAACCGGCGGCCGACTCCTCGGAACCTATCGCCACCACAACGGCCGCTGCGACATCGAGGTCAAGGGTGTCCTCGAGCCGGGACCGAATGCGCAGAGGTCGCCCACCTATTTCCTTCAGGACGGCGACTATCAGGAGAAGCTATTCCGGACGATCGAAGCCAGCCGCCCGGATATCGAGCATCTCGGCAATTGGCACACGCACCACGTCAACGGCTACCCGACGCTGAGCAGCGGGGACAAGACGACCTACTTCAAGACTGTCAACCACGCAAAGCACAACACCGACTTTTTCTACGCACTGCTCGTGGTCAGCAAGAACGGCGGCGGCAACCCGCGCTACGCGGTCAAGCATTTCATCTTTCGCCGCGGCGACGACACCATATACAAGGTTCCGGCAAAAGACGTACGGCTCGTCGAGGCGCCGCCGCTGCGGCCGCGCGCCACGGTCGAGCCAGCCGAGCCACGCGATCATCCGCCGCAGCGCGGCAAGCCAGACGCCCCGAATCCCGAGCGCGCCAAGGATCAAGAGTTTTTCTCCGAGTTCTATCCCGGCCTCAAAGCGTTGCTCTCGAAAGACAGCGGCGCTCCTTACTGGAGGGGTTCCTTGCTGCTCGTCGACGGTTCGCGCGCCGAGGTGGTCGCGATGGAAGACCCTGACGACCGGGCGCGGTCCTATTCGATCGCCACGTCCTGCAAGAACCCGGTCATCGCCGACATCCTGGCGCAGTACAAGGCGTGCAAATTCCGCTCGGCGCGGCACGCCGTTCTTCATTTGGAGCGCGATCTCAATCAGGCGCTCTATCGGGGCAGCAAGCGGTAAGCGGCATGAACATCATCACCGTAAATGTCGGCCAGGGCGCGCTCGCGATCGTCAGGCACCAGAAAGAAGCCATCATCGTCGATGCGCGCGTCCCGGCGGCGAACGACCGCACGGTGGCCTACGTCAAAGAGATCATGGCGCTCTCCCTCAAGGATCATTGCGTGAAGGGCCTCATCCTAACTGGGTTCGACGACGATCACAGCGAGATCGTCGGCGCGTCGATCGTGCTGCGCAAGTACCGTCCCGACTGGATCATGTACCCGACCTATTACAAGGAGAGCGACGAGGCCAGGCGCGTCTTTGCCCTCATCAACGCGGAGGAATCAGCGCGGCGGCTCACCAACAATCCCCTGAAGAAAGTATCGGTGCGCGTTGACAAGCTCGCCAACCGCCACCTGACCGGCCTCTCCGACAAGTTCGATTTCGAACTGTTTTCCCCGCACATCGAGGATATGGACTGCTCGAACAATTGCAGCATTGTGCTCAAGCTCACGGGTCTTGGCGCGCGCGGCTTCTCCTACCTCATTACGGGTGATACCGAGAATCCACGCTGGGAGCGGATTAACAAGCTCTTCGGCAGCGCGCTCAAATCGCACGTGCTCGCCGCGCCCCATCACGGCTCAAAAAACGCGACGCACCCGGCATCGCTCCTCAACATCGCCCCGCACACGGTCTTGATCAGCGCCGGCGTGGACAGCCAGTACGGCCACCCGCACCCGCAGGCCGTGCAGGTCTATAGCCGCGTGGCGAAGCACGTCTTTTCCACCAACATGGAGGGCGGCGTGTCGCTGCTGACCCAGCCCGGACCCACGGAGCTGACAACGACCCTCATACGCTCCATCAACGCGCCGGCCACCGCGGCCTGAGCGGCAGGGTTCGCATGAACGAAGCGGTCGCCCCCAAGATTGGCTTGGCTCTCTCAGGCGGCGGCTCCCGCGCCATTGCGTTTCATCTCGGTTGCCTCCGCGCGCTCAAGCGGCTCGGGCTTGGGATTGCTGCGCGAAGGCGAGCATTGGCAGCAGCACCGTCGCGATGATCAGAGTTTTCAGCATGATGATTGTCTGCAGTGAGGGTCGGGCTTCGGCCGGGCCGACAATTCTCGCTTACGGGCCATCTCAACCGCGGCGTTGACGGCGTCTTCGAGATCGTTCGTGTAGTAGGCGGTCGTCTCGTTTCCATCGCGGAAGTTCACGCGATAGTCGCCAGAGCGCACCTTGCGCAGAGTGAGCCTGAGATGGCGCGCGATCGATTTAGCTTCCTGGAGCGTCATCGATCGACCGCCACGAGACATTGAGAACACGCCTTCGGGCCTGAACTGGCGACCTGCACGCGCCGCTTGGCGGTACGAAGTGCGCTCTGTGCCGACTTGATAGCCTGTCGGACCTTGGCAACGGCGGTGGGACACTGCGCGAAGATCAATGCCTCGCGCGCCTGCCCCA
>WNFI01427750.1_pt1 | contig 10055 bp, 8 predicted proteins | sample 5400471 | NCBI WGS metagenome assembly WNFI01 (sample SAMN13153348, study PRJNA577476) | soil metagenome | isolation source: 100 cm saprolite on Douglas fir-dominated hillslope | place: USA:California | collected 2013-09-17
GCGGTAAGCTGTGGTCCACGCACCAGCATATTGATGCGTTTGGCGAACTTAAGCAGATGCAGCCCTTCTTCAACGGCGCTGTTTCCGCCGCCGATGACGGTCACATTGTCCGCGCCCCGATAGAATGGGCCGTCGCAGGTTGCACAGTAATGCACACCCGCGCCGATGTAATCTTCCTCGCCGGGGATGCCGAGCCTGCGGTACGACGCGCCAGTCGCAATCAGGATTGCGTAGGCGTGAATATGGGTCCCATCAGCCAGATCGACGGCTCGGCAGCCATCCTCGTCAGGCTCAAGCCTCGTCACTTCCTGCGCCTGCAACACCTCGACAATGAAGCGGCGTGCCTGCTGCACCAACCGCTCCGCGAATTCTGCGCCAGAAATTCCTTCTGGGAAGCCCGGAAAATTTTCGATGTCAACTGTGATGCCTGCCTGTCCACCCAGGCCGCTGCGCTCGATCACCAGTGTATCAATGCCTTCGCGTGCCGCATAAATCGCCGCCGTTAGACCGCATGGCCCACCACCGATGATCACGAGATCGTAAACGGGTAACTTCGGTTGAGTCTGCAAGCCGAGCTTTTTCGCCAATGCCGCGTTCGAAGGTTCGACCAGAAACGAACCGTCCTCGAAAACAATCGTTGGAATAATGCGCTTGCCGTTGTTCTTCGCCTCGACAAACGCCCGACCTTCGGCATTTTCATCAATATCGACCCAGTCGTAGCGGATGAGTTGCTCGGACAGGAATCTTTTGGAACGCCTGCAATCCGGACACCACGGCGCACCGTATACAGTAATCTTCGCGTTCTCGTCAGCCATGAACCTTTCTTCCTTCTCCTATTCGGTACATCCAAGGGACTTGCAGATACCCCGAAACGTTACACTGGAAATCCCGATACTATAGTGTAAACTATGATGTGAGAAAGGCTTTAACCGAGGTTATTGGTAATGGCAGATGTAACTTTTGATGAAGTATTTGAATTGGCTAAACAACTCGATCCCGCGCAACGGCTACTGTTGGCAATGCGGCTGGAAAAAAGTATCCCGACTGCTGAACGTGATGTTGCGTTGCGTGAAGCGCTCCACGCTGAACATGAGCAGCTTCAGGCCGAAGGCGCTTTTAATCATACCGAGAGTTTGTTTGGCAAATTCGCTACGCCCGGAGTTGAGTGGGATGAATCAGAGCTTAACGAATATCTGTACAAAGCGCAGACGGAATGGGAACAGGAAATGGACGACCTAGAGGATGGCGACACCAACAGCGGGTCTTGAACAAGCATATGTAGTAGATACGAATGCCTTATACTGGTATCTTACGGGCGATAAGAAACTTACGGCAAATGCCACGTCCGTATTCAAAGCAGCGGAACAGGGTCAGACTCAGCTATATATTTCGGTTGTGAGCCTCGCTGAACTGTATTGGATACTGCAAAAGAAACCACACTCATGGACTTTTGCCGAAATCTATTCAATTATGAAAACAAAGCCCTATTTTGAATTTGTTGGGCTTGAACCTGATCATATACTTGAATTCACACGGGACAATGCAATTCCGGAAATGCACGACCGCATGATTGTTGGTGTGGCACAGCGACTGAACGCACCGTTGTTCACGTCTGATGCACCGATTGCCGCCGCAAATTTGGTAAATATCGTTTGGTGAGCATAGGCGGGATCAGTGCAAGTCGGACGGCTCACCCAGATCGAGGCGGCGCAATCGCCGGATAAACTCGACACTTTTCAGGCGGCGTTCGAGGATATGCGCAATATAGTTTTGAAGGATGCGCTCAAGCTCAAGGTGCAGCACGTTATCAACGCGCAGTTTCTGGACCACATCGTAGCCGCGAGTCTGTAGATAACGTAACGTCTTCAGTGTCGTCAAATTGATCGGCACAATCTGCGTGCTGGCGCGGACATGATCCGGGCAGACGATGCCACCGTCGGCAAGGCTGAAGTATTGATCCTGTGCTTCGATGTCTTCCTGCCCGACGATACACTGAAATAGCGATGGCTGAAATCCGACGAGGCTGAGCAGGTGGAGTTCGTAGAAGCGTCCTACCAATCGAAGGTCTACCTGTGGCGCGGATAGCCAGCTAAGCGTCGCATCGAGTAGGTGATACAGCGAGGTGTTTTGTTCTTCAAACTCGCTGAAGTGATCGAGCAGTTCGACGATGTAGTTGGCATATGCGCCGCGTTCCAGATTTTCGTGGAGCGGCAAGAACGATTCGGTCATCTCCGCCTGGGAGACGACGTGAATCTCGCGCCCACGCGAGATCATCATGGCGGATCGCGTAAATAGCTCGACGTGACCTGTCTTGCGTCCGGCAGGCTTGGCGACCCCTTTGGCGATTACCTTGAGTTTGCCATGATCGGGCGTGAAAATCGTCAGCAAGCGATCCGCTTCGCCGTAGTCCTGGCGGCGCAGAATGATCGCATTCGTTTTGAAGGAGCGTTCAGGCCGTGCCATGCTTGTGGACCTGATCTGGCGTGAATCCTTTGGGCAGAAGCTCTGCTAACGTGCTTTCATTAACCATGATACCCTCGGCATCTACCACGATCACTGTCATCAACGGGGAAAACTCATACATCATCTGGCGGCACAGGCCACACGGAAACGCGCCGTTGTCCGTCACCACGGCAATTGCTTCAAACTCACGTTCACCTTCGCTGATGGCCTTGACCAATGCCACACGCTCGGCGCAGATGGTCGGTGAAAAAGCCGCGTTCTCAACATTGCAGCCGGTGTAGATGGCTCCGCCATTCGTCAGCAGCGCCGCTCCCACCAGGTAATCGGAATAGGGCGCATAGGCGTGCTGTCGCACGGTTTGCGCGGCTTCGATCAGCGTGTGGCGCACCTCATCGGTCAAATGGGGCGTAAGTGCCTTTTTTCTCGACGGTTCTGTTGATGACATATGAACCTGACTTTGTATCCAGCGATAGACTGAATGGGCATAATTTATTTGATGGTGCTAATTATAGCGCATCTGGCCTCAAGATTTCTTGCTGAGAATAGTGAAAGGGTGAAGTTCGATCCAGTCGCCGATGACTGTCCCATCTCGCGTGACAGGCAGCATCTTTTGCGCACCGGGATCGATCATTCCGAGGCGCAGTTCGTATATGCCGGGTGGCGCGTTTGGAACAATGATCCGCCACTCGTCCTTGATCGTTTCGCCCGCCTGCCACAGCCGGGTGTGGTAGTTGAGATCGAAGTGCGCGCCTTTCACCAGATACCAGACACTCCACGCGCCGGACACGGGTTCGCCGCCCCAGACTCCCACTGCCTTATTCGCTTTAGTGTCCCAAAGATAAATAAAAACGCTGTAATCGAGGTCCGCTGGACGCAGTGCTTTCCAATAGAGGGTCAGCAGGAATGGTCGAGTTGGAATCCCCGCCGTAGTGCCAATATCGTAGCCGTACAGTAAAGCGAAATCACCGACCTGCAAATTGATCGGCCCGTTGGGCGACGGAACCGCAAAGCGCTGTTGATTTTGCAACGTGTACGCGGAGAAGCGGAAGTTACCATCATCAACGGTGAACGCGCGCTGCATGACCTCCTGCCGCGTTAGCGACGCGAGTATCTGGTTATAGGTAAACTGGTCGTTGATGTTATAGAGCCGCTGGCCCACCGAACTATCGACGAAATAATCTACATCGGCGATCTGGTCTAGCGCAATCGGGTAATCCGTGCGGATATCATCGAGGGGAAAGAAAAACGGCAGCCGAAGTTCGGCGGGCGCGGACACGACCAACGGGCGGTTAAGCACAACCGGGCGGTGATTCGGGTCTTTGCGCCAGTGCAGATAATCGACCAACGCCATCAGCGCCGGGTTGCCGCTGGTATATTTGGCATGATCATCAGGCAGTGACCCGGTGACAGCGGGTTCCAAAGCCGTCAGCCCGGCAGCATATCCCGGCAAAGCCAGCGCGATAATGATCATGCTCAAGGCAAAGCGCCGGAGTCTCAGACTTGTGGCAGGCATCGCTAGCGCCGTGCGGAGTGCGTCCAGTACAGCGGCGAATAACACGATCAGCAGCGGCACAATGGCAAAGCTCAGCCGGGGATGGTAGGAGTACGACCAGAACCATGTCACGAAGTACGGGCCGATAAATGCGACAAGGAGCAAACCGGTTGCCCGCCATTTGTCCGCCAGCTTTTGCCAGAGCGGGAAAGCAGCCCAGGCCAGCAGCGCGACACCTACGCCAATAATCGCGAACTCAACGATCCCTAGATGGTATGGCGTCAGGCTATCTGGCAGCAGTCCAACCGCTAGCTGACTGAGTTCGCCATAGGTCGGCAGACGTCCGCCAAAAGCCGAGGGGAGACTGCCCACCAGTAGCAACAGCATACCGCCGAGCGCTGCCGAGATCCGCTGTCTTTTGACGACAAGGAGCGCCGTCAACGCCAGCGCAATCAGCAGCGGCCAACCAAGTTCCATCCCGGAGCGCTGTGCGGCGCTCTGCCAATATGCCTGCGGCAAAACAATCGGATCGTGACCGTAGAGAATGTTACGGATATACCACATGCCGCCCATTGGGGCGGCGCACATCAGCGCTAGTAGGGGATAGCGGATGGCGGGATTAACCTCACCCCCTGTCCCCCTCTCCGTTCGCGGAGAGGGGGAACCTGTGGGCACAACTAGCCCCTCGCCCCGCTTGCGTGGGAGAGGGGGCCTTTGGGGTCGGAGACTGGTTGGGCTAACAAACCACCAAGCGACCCCAAAGGACGGGGTGAGGGGCTTAGCATTGTTTCCGTTCCGCCGTATATTAGACCATAGTACGAAGAGTGCCCACACTCCCGCAATCAACACCAGACTCTCCGGCAGCGCAAACGCGGTTGGCTTGGTCCAGAGCGCCGCGCCCATGAAGACGCCGCTCAGGATAATGTAGCGTTGTTTACGCTCGCGCCAGCCGAGCACAAAGAACAGCGCCGTCGCCGTAAAATATAACGTGATAGGCACTTCGAGATCACCGAACTGGCTCCAGGCGGTGTGCTGCGGAAACAGCGCCCACATTGCCGCCGTGAGCAGGCCAACCCGGCGGTTGAATAATCTTGAACCGAGCAGATAGGCCATGAGGATGCTGGCAAGCGCGAAGATGGGAACGACGGTTCGCGCTGCATGATCGTTCAGCTCACCCCACATCAACTGACCGAACGTATACGCGAGCGGGATCAATTGCGGATAGTAGCCAATGCTCGTCGGGATGTTACTGTGCCGCATGAACATTTTGGCGTTGTAGCCGTACACCCAGAACTCGTCGTAGGTCGTGTAGGGCCAATAGGCAGTGTTCCAGAAGCGAATGACCAGCGCCACAACGGCCACAGCAATCAGTGTGATATCCATTACCGTCAGCGGTTGGGCGTCAATCCGCGCTGTTACTTTTGGAGATCGATCGCGTGCCGCGAGAATCGCGCCAATCCCTGCGACGAGGACCGATGCAACTAATACATTGGCGATGGAGAACTGCCCGAATGTGCCAATCAGGAACATGGCGGTGGTCGTCATGGCAGGACCGAGCGCCAGCGCCACGCCGATCACGGTAACGCGGTTGCACCAATCCGAGCGCGGCAGCAGCGCCCGCGCCCAGGGTAGCCCCACACCCAGGAACATCCAGAGCAGGGCAGGTAGCAGTAAGAAAGTTGGCAGCAGCCAATCGGGGAGGGTCATAGCGAGACGCTAATGTAGCGTGAAAGCCGGGAAGTGTCCAGTGCTCAGGGTGAGTGCATCAAAAAAGACTCACCCTCAGCCCCTATTTCGAAGAGTTCGTGCGCGATGAAGGTAATCTTGCGGCACATACGCTGAAATTCCCTGTATTCACGGGTTTTCTAAATGTCTGTTACAGTTGACATTACTCAGCACCTGAGCTTGAATTATCTCACCAGCCAGATAACACACATTACAATAAGGACACGGCTTTGAGTACAAATCATCTGTTTATGGAATTGGTCCAGACGCATGAGCGCGGGTGGGGAACTGAGCAGTATCCAGGCCGTGCATCGCTGACGGACTTGCTGCAACGTCCTGTGGTTGTCTTCTGGACGGGCGATGACAAGACAGGCAAAGGTCGCTTTACCGTATCGGTTCACGAACACGTCGAGGAGCTACAGAGCGTGCTGCTGAATATGATCCTCGCCAGCAAAGTGACTGCTTCCACCAGCCGCCGCCTTTCCCGGATTTTCGTTAAACAAAAGCCAGTGACTATCAAAGGTATAAAGCTGATTGTGTCCGAGGCCGACTCCGAATAAGCTCAACTGTTCGGGTCTTGACAAAGGGATGAGTACGGTTGTAGCCTGAATTTGCATCCACCGCGTCCTACTCCGAATCCAAAATCTTCTATATTCTGGGGCCGCGCCATGAAACGCAAACTGATTATTCCCGCTATTATCGGCATCTGTATTTTGTTGACCGTTCCGAGCGCACCGGCCAGTGCGGCAATCGATCTGCACGCTTATCCCATTGTCCCCTCGATGTCGGGTTGGGTGGCAGCGCGCGTCCAATATCTGGTGCGACGAGGCAGGCGCTCCGGCAATCGTCCGGATGTCTTCTCCAAACTTGGCGATAGCATCACCTACTGGCCCTTCTTTCTGACGCCCATCGGCAGTGGCAGCCTGGACCTGGGCGGCTACGGCGACCTCCAGAGCGTGGTTGCCACGTTTTCGCGCGAAGGAACCAGAGTCGGCAATTCGTTCAACAATATCAGCCTGGGGGCAGGCAATGCCTGGACCTCGGATGATATGCTTGACCCGGCGAAAGCAGAGCCAGGCGCGTGTGGCAGCGATGAAACGCCCGTTGGCTGCGAACTGCGGGTCAACAAACCTTCTATTGCGCTTGTCATGGTCGGAACCAATGATCTGGTTGATGGCGACATCAATCACTTTAGCAACAACCTGAACCGTATCCTGACCATTATTCAAAACCATTATGTCGTGCCCGTGGTCAGCACTATCCCCTACCGCAGGGACCAGCCAGCGCTGCAAGATCGCGTCTATGCCTACAACGTCGTGATTGTGCGGGCCGCCAATTCACACGGCGCGCCGCTCTGGAATTACTGGTTGGCAATGGAAGGCTTACCCAGTAACGGTGTAAGTATTGATGGCATCCATCCAAGCCTGCCGCCGGACAACAGGACAACGATCTTTGACAACACGCATCTCCAATTTGGCTTTACGATGCGTAATCTGACGGCGCTACAGGTCTTGCAACGGATGATGACCTTCGTGAACTGAGCCGTAACCAGGCGTGTTGCCTCGTGGTTTGGTTTATGCAGTGTTGACCACGATGTAAATTGCCGTTATCTTCAATCCTGACATCCTTGCTACACAAAGGGTTTTGACTTATGTTATTCCCGCGCTCCAGCGGTCTACTGCTCCATCCCACGTCGCTGCCGGGCCACTATGGGATCGGCGATCTTGGCGAATGGGCCTATCATTTCGTAGATTTTCTCGAAGCAGCCGGGCAGACAATCTGGCAGGTGCTGCCACTCGGTCCAACCAGCTATGGCGACTCGCCGTACCAATCGCTCTCGGCCTTCGCGGGCAACCCGCTGCTGATCAGCCTGGATAAGCTCATCGGCGCTGGCTGGCTCACTGGCGAGGACGTAGCTGCTCATCCTACATTTCCCGACTATCTGGTCGATTATGGCCCGGTTATCACGTATCATAATCAGATGCTGGATCTGGCGTATATACGTTTCGTGGCAAACGCGCAGCCTGAGCAAAGGTCGGCATTCGAGGCATGGTGCCAACAAGAGTCAAGTTGGCTGGATGACTTCACGCTGTTCGTCGCGCTGAAGAACGCAAATGGCGGCAAAGCCTGGGTTGAATGGCCCGAAGGTGAAGCGCTGCGACAGCCCGCCGCCGTTGCCGAAGCCCGCCGTAACTATGCCAATGAGATCGATGAGCACCGCTGGCGTCAGTGGGTGTTTTACGAACAGTGGTCCGAACTTAAAAGTTACGCGAATAGCAAAGGCATTCGTATCATCGGTGACATCCCGATTTTCGTTGCCCATGACAGCAGCGACGTGTGGGGCAACCGCGAGCTATATTCGTTGGACAAAACGGGACAACCTACCGTCGTGGCAGGGGTTCCGCCGGATTATTTTAGTGCCACCGGGCAGCGCTGGGGCAATCCACTCTATCGTTGGGACGTGATGGCTAAGGACAACTATGCCTGGTGGATACGCCGTATCCGCGCCATGCTGTCGCTGGTCGACATCATCCGCATCGATCACTTCCGGGGCTTCGAGGCGTACTGGGAAGTGCCAGCCAGCGAAGAAACTGCCGTCAAGGGACAGTGGGTGCCCGGCCCCGGTAGTAAATTCTTCGATTCTGTGCGCGATCAATTGGGTGAGTTGCCCATCGTTGCCGAGGACCTGGGCGTGATGACACCCGGCGTCGAGGCACTGCGTGACGCTTACAATCTTCCCGGCATGAAGGTGCTGCAATTTGCGTTTACCAATGAGTGCGAAGACAGCGACTATCTGCCGCATAATTTTGTCTCGAACTGCATTGTCTACACTGGAACGCATGATAACAACACCACGGTGGGTTGGTGGCGCGAGGTAAGCGATGGCATACATGCCTGTACGGAGCGCTATATCGGGCACAAAATCAGCAAGCCGAATTGGAGCTTGATTCGGCTGGCGATGATGTCCGTGGCCCACACTGCCATTTTTCCGCTGCAAGACATCTGGGGATTCGGCCCGGATACGCGGATGAATCTGCCCGGTGCGCCTTCTGGCAATTGGGGCTGGCGCTTTACCCCGGAATGGCTCAGCAACCCGGCCAAAGAGCGCCTCGCCGACCTGACTAGGTTATACGGGCGCTGGCCTGAGACTGAGGAAGAAAATCCCGCCTGACTTGCGGAAAGGCGTGTCGGGTGAATAAGATATCGCTTTACATTCGATCAAATCATTGGGATAGAAATGACTTCAAAAAGCAGAAAAGTTATGCTCATTGTTCTGTTCGTCCTTTACCTGCCGACTCTCGGCGTATTTCACGTCGGAGCCGCCAGTGAGTCAGTAAGTGTGCTGACAAATCGCTACGACATCAACCGCAGCGGCGCGAACCTCAACGAAACGATCCTAAATACATCGAATGTAAATGTACAGCAGTTTGGCAAACTTTTCACCCGGCAGGTCGTGGGTGATATTTATGCCCAACCCCTTTATTACCCTACCTTGAGTATTCCAAACAAAGGAACCCACAACGTTGTCTTTGTCGCCACAAGCGACAATAACGTCTATGCCTTCGATGCGGATGACCCCCAGCAGTCCACAGCCCTGTGGCAGATCAATCTCGGACCGTATGTAACGAAAAACCTTTATAAGGGCGATATCTGGGACGGTCAGGATGGTGTTCTGAGCACACCCGTTATTGATCCGGCCACTCAAACGATGTACGTTATCTCGCACCATCCAAACGGGAATAGCAACGCCAAACATGTTTTGCACGCGTTGGATATAACCACTGGTGCCGAACGGACAGCGCTGGGATCGCCAGTCACTATCCAGGCGACGGTTCCCTCATTTGGCTGTGGTAACGTTGGCGGCGTGCTCAGTTTCGATAGCAACCTTCAGTTGCAGCGTCCGGGACTGCTGCTGCTTAATGGCGTCGTCTATGCTGGCTTCGGTTCAAGTGGGAGTTCAGGCTACTACCACGGGTGGCTCCTGGGCTTTGATACCAAAAATATTCGCCAGCAGACAGTCCGCTTCAATGCCAGCGCAGGCAAAGCGTGTCGCTTTCTGTCGACAGAAGCAGGGAGAACGATTTGTAAGACCACGCCGGATTACGTCTCACCGAGCGCGCAGGAAGGATTTGGGGCATCATTCTGGCAATCTGGAACTGGACTCTCTAGCGATGGAACGTCGATTTTTGGCGTAACCGGAAATGGTGCGTTCAGCGCCTATGAAGGTGGCACGGATTACGGTGACAGTGTGCTCAAGCTCAATCCCAAGCTTGTTGTTCAGGATTACTTTACGCCAAATACTCAGTTTTGTCTGGATAAAACCGACTATGATCTGGGTATCACGGGTGCATTAATTATTCCGAATACGAACCTT
>WNFI01089531.1_pt1 | contig 10054 bp, 9 predicted proteins | sample 5400471 | NCBI WGS metagenome assembly WNFI01 (sample SAMN13153348, study PRJNA577476) | soil metagenome | isolation source: 100 cm saprolite on Douglas fir-dominated hillslope | place: USA:California | collected 2013-09-17
CGTGCGGTCCGGATCCCTCCTCTGCTGGCGATGCGGACCGACTGACGGATCGCCTTACGTCCACAGCCGCAGGAGCCTCGCTTATCGTTCGGTGGGGTGATCGGAGGGGCGATATGCTCTGCTTCACCAGCAGCTTTGCGCCCGCAATCTGGTGGCGTAATAGTCCCGAGTGGCACCGCCGCCTGATGTTGATCGCGACCTGGTGGTCACTCGGCGAATTCACCCGGTGTACCTGATTGCGCTTCCAGCGTTACTGACCGGCCAGATCATGGTCACCTACACGGCGCTGCACACAGTGTCGTCCTGGCTGCGAATCGCGCACGCCATTCTCGGCTGTTGAGCGGTACCGAGCTGCGTCATGAACTACATCCTGTATCAAAACCCGGATCGGCGCGCCCAGCTCGCGCCGAAGAGGATCGTCGCCCCACACAAAGTGACTGGTGCGCCGCCGGTGACGGCCATCTTCTTCAACTGTCCGGTCGCGGCCCAATAGCCCAGCCATTGACTATCGGGCGAGAAGAAGGGAGTCGTGAGATTCTCTTTGGTCCCGGGAATGAGCCGAGCCTCCAGGTCTCCCATCGGGCGCTGATACAGTCCCTCCCTGGTTTGGTAGACGAAGGCACGTCCGTCAGGCGAGGCAGCAATCACGGGCCGCTGGGTCATTTCGAGCTGCTGGCCCTGCGGACCTCGCCCGTAGAATTCGTCGGTACATCCGGCACTACAACCTATCGACGAGCCGCTCCGCTGGAGTTGTCGCAGTCCGGCGCATCGAATAGTAGTCGACGTGCTTCACTGTTCTCATCGAGTCTCACTCCTTGCGTTACGGCGCTTGGCAGATGAAGTTCGCGGCTTCATCCGTGTTGCCGGTCCCCTTGTACTTTGCGACCTGCGGGAATGGGCACAACGGACGCGTGCGATCGACCTTGCCGGCGGTGAGGTGCGACGCGACGATCTGCGTCGGCGCGCCGCCAGACGCCACCCACCGTTCGATTACGCCCATCTTGTCGAATGTGTCCGTGCCGGCGCCGCCCTGGCAGTGATTCATCCCCGGGACCATGAAGAGCGCGATACCGCGAGCGGCGGGGTCCTTGCCGACGGTCTTTAGAACTTTGTCGTAGTAGATCGTGCTCGTTTGCGGTGTCACCTGCGGATCGGTCCAGCCGTGATACATGAGCAGCTTACCGCCGCGATCGAAGAACGGCTTGAGATTCGGGTCGCCGGAGAACAGCGCGCCGCCGTCCGCCTTGGCGGCCTGGTCGTAGCCGTTCGCCACCTCGAACGTGTGCCAATCCCATTTGGGATCCTTGAACAGAATGTTCGCCAGCCCCGACACCGACAGCCCCAACGGCGAACCCGCCACCGAGCGTCGCCCACCCCAGCTCCGAACCCGGCCAGAGGTGACGCTCGTCGATCACCTTGCCGGTCTTCGCATCGGTCAGCGGCGACGTCAGCGCTTTGGCGGACTCGATTTGTCCCTGCGTGAGGCAGTCCACTCCGTCGGCGCCGGTGCAAGCGAGCTTCGCGTAATCGAAGTGGCACTGCAGCGGATTCTCGATGACGCCGTCCCTCACACCGTCGAGCGCGTCGCACGCATCGAGCACCGCGTGGTGAATCATCGGGAACTTGCGGGGCGGGATGACGCCGTCCGGATTCCTGTTTATGACTTGGCTGACCGCCACGCGCACCGCGTGGAGGCGCATGCTGTCCCACGCGGACGCGCCCGCTACGATCGCGTCGAAGTCGGCGGGATAGCGCTGCGCTTCCGTGATCGCCTGGCGCCCGCCCGTCGAGCAGCCGTTGAAGAATGAAAGCTTCGGCCCGCTGCCGTAGAACGCGTCGACGAGCAATTTGGCGAACAGGGTCGTCTCGTGGACGGCGCGGTAGCCAAAGTCGATGAGCTTTTCGGGATGGCCGAGCGCGAAGTCAGCGGTGCCGCCCGTGTGACCGGTGTCCGTGCTGGCAGTGGCGTAGCCCGCGGTGACAGCGGCTGACATCGCAGGATACGAAATCACGCCGGCAAAGCCGCCGCCGCCGACCCCCTGATATTTGCCGTTCCATCCCGACGCGGGCAGCCAGACTTCGACCTTGATGTCGGAGTCGCTGGAGGGCTTTAGCGTCGCCGCCACACGGCAGAACGCCGGCAGGTCGCGGAACGCCTGCGCTGCGGCAGGCAGCGCTGCCGCCCCGCCAGCGCGAGTCGGCGGCGTGAACGGCCCCGGACCGACCGTCTGCGCGAGCGTGATCGTCGCGTGGGGCAGCGTTAGCAACGCCAAGCTCTCACACGACTGGGCTGCTGTCGCTTCTAGTTCGCCACTGATAGCAGACGCAGCCAGGGCGCCCGCGACGACGACCGCGGTCATCAAGACCTGCATCATGGAATCTCCAGTCCTATCCAAGCCAGATTTCCTGGCCATGCGTCGAGGGCATGGTCGAGACGCATTATGCGCGAAACCAGTGGAGCGCGCGGCCTACGCCCAACACCAAGCGCCCGGGAGAGTTCGGACCGTGAGTAGCAAAGTATTCTCCTGACGGTTATCTAGCGGCCATGGAAGAGCATCGCCTGAAAGTTTCGTGATGACCGACTGCGGGTTTCGAAGGCGGCGATTCAGCGTGCGTGGTGAACGAGCTGATGCACTCACTGATGCGACACCCCCAGCAGACGGGCGGCAGTGAACTCGACGCGGTCTGTCACCGTAGAGTGAGTATCAGGTGGCCGCCCCACTTTACGGTTTCTCTTGAGCCCTCAGCCTAACTGCCGGACCATGCCTCGGCTCACCGGCGGAGTATCGAATTCGATTACAGCGACGGAGCGCGTTCGTGCGTCTGTTAGCGTGGTGGGCAACGAAGGAGGCGATCGTGAAATTCGGACTCGTTTTGGCGCTCCGGGTTCTGCTGCTCTTCGTCGTGATCATGGGGTGTTTCATGGTCGCGGGCGCGGTGTCGAGCCTCGCCGGGGGATACGGCGCTTCTGACCCTGCGGCGCGCGCAGACTCGGGCAGCGCGGCCGCATCGTTGCTTAGCGCGCTGCTGCTGGTGTGTGGACTCGCCTCGCTCGTCGTGTCCAGCATCGTGCTCCGGGCACGCGCCTCTGGCTGGCAGCTCGCGGCCGCGCTGTCCATTGCCACGTTCGGCTTGATGACGTTCCTGTACTACATCGAGGCCCAGGTCTTCCTGCGCACGCGGATGTCGCCGGCAAACATGAACGGGATGCTGGTGATGGGGGGCGTCTTTTCCGTTCTTCTCGGGCCTCTCGCCGTGTGGATCCTGGGACGGTGGGGGCGTCCATCGGCCGCGGTGTCTCGGCCGGTGGCAATTCCGGCAGGTTCCTGGCCATGGAAGCTGGCGGCCATCGGGCTGTGCTACGTGGCGTTGTACCTGACATTCGGCTACTTCGTGGCGTGGCAGAACCCTGCGCTCCGCGCCTACTATGGCGGCACCGATCCCGGCAGTTTCACGGCAAGCGTGCGTCAGAACTGGGTCAATACTCCCTGGATCTTTCCGCTACAGTTCGGCCGCGGGATTCTCTGGGCCCTCTTTCTTGGGCCGTTGATTCGAAGGTTCAGCCGCAGCTCGGCCGAAACCGGGTTCGCGATGGCGCTCTTCTCTGCTGTCTGGTGCCTGCAGCTCCTCTTCCCCAATCCCTACATGCCGGCTGAAATCCGCTGGAGTCACCTCGTCGAGACTCTCGGATCCAACCTGATCTTCGGCTTCGGCGTGGGCTGGTTGTTGAGCCGTCCGGACGCCATCGCGATAAGAGCCGGAGGGGTGGAGCTCGCTTGATTCGAGCGGGTCATCGAGTGCTGTACGGGACTGCGGACGCGGTCCGGGGGCTGCTCCGCGGATGACGAAAGAAGAAGGGCGTCAGCTCGACGAGCAGGGCTTCGTCGTGCTCGAGAACTGCATGGGCGGCGATCTGCTCCGCGAGCTGCGGGAGCGGATCCACGATATCGCCAACGCGGAAGGCGATCGCGCCGGGTCCGAGTTCCGCACCGAAGTGCATGCCCACCGGCTGGCAAACCTGGTGGACAAGGGCGAGGTGTTCCGCCGCGCTATCCTGCTGCCGCGGATTGTCGAGTGCGTCCGGCATGTCCTCGGCCCGCAGGTGAAGTTAAGCAGCCTGAACGCGCGTTCCGCCGATCCAAAGGGTGAGGTGCCCCAGCCGCTGCACGTCGACATGTCGGCGCTGCCCGACGAACAAGGCTACTGGGTCTGCAACACCATCTGGATGCTTGACGATTTCACGATCGAGAACGGCGCGACGAGAGTCATTCCGGGCTCGCACAAATGGGGTCGCCGGCCCCAGGAGGTGCTGGAAGATCCCCTTGCGCCACATCCGCAGGAGGTTCTGGTGCTCGGTCGCGCCGGCGGCGTTGCCGTGATGAATGCGCATGCCTGGCACGGCGGAACGGCCAATCGCACAGCGGCACCGCGCCTTGCGATGCACGCGTTCTATTGCCGGCGCGATAAGCCGCAGCAGCAATACCAGAAACAGCTGCTTCGCCGGGATGTGCAGGACACCCTCTCGCCCGAGCTGCGCGACATGCTCGCGCTCGACGATCCGGTCAACGATGCCGTCAGCGCCAACGTATCCACCCGGAGCGGCTTCATCTGACGGACTGCGGGCCAATCGGCCGGCTTCACGATCCGATCATGAGGCGCTATTTGGCGTGACGCGCGGAGTTTAGGCGGAAAATCGCGAAGTCTAAAGAGCGCCCGCCAAGCCCAGCTCGACCGTCGTTCGAGCACACCACCAAAACTTCTATACAGCTGACTGCGACCCGCGCGGTGAGGCGCCGATAGGCGGATCGAGGATTCAGTGTCTGACGCCACGATATGTGAACAGCTCAAGCGGGCGAGAACCGCTCTCGGCGAGGATCTCCATGCGATCGCGGGCCGCGCCGGCGTGGCCGAACGGCTGCTGCGCGCGATAGAGGACGGCCGGTTTGACGAGCTGCCTCGCGGCATCTACGCCAGGTCGACGATCCGATCGTACGCCGCTGCGCTGGGGCTCGACCCTGCTGAGGTGCTCAACGCCTGTGAGCCGCTGCTTCCCGCGTTGGAAGAGCCCATCGCCGCGATGGGCCGTCTCATCGGACTGCGTCCGTCGAGACCGGCCATCATTCCCGGCGGGTCATCGTCAGAGCCGCCCGCCACCAGCCAGGCTGTCCGGCCTCCAGATTGGCGGCTCTTTGCCGCGGCTGCGCTCGACGCGGCTCTGATTGGCGCGATGCTCGCGATCGTCGTCGCCAGCGCCGCGATCGTGGCGGGCGTGCCGATCCGGGCGCTCGATCGTGCCGCGGGAGCGTTCGGCGTCATGGGCCTGATGCTGGCCGGTACCTACTTCACCTGGCTGGGAGGGCTGTGCGGCATGACGGCAGGGGACCGCGCCGTCAAGCTGCTTCCGTTCTCGCAGGATCTGTCGTCGCTCAATCTCCGCGCGATCGTCACGCGCGCGTGCCGGTGCGCGAGCGGCGACCTGAACTTCATTTGGGAGTTGGGCGTGTGGCTCGGACGACTCGCCACCAACGACAAGTCCTCGGTGGATCTCTCATCGACGGATCCGGGGAACCAGCGAACAGCCGTCGCGAGGTAGGCCGGGGGCTAACGCGACACCGGAAACCGCACCTGCCGAACCGAGTTCGCGACGACGAACACGCGGATGTTGTTGGTGTTCGGATCGACCGGCGTGACGAAAAATCCCTGGCCGTCGGACCGATAGTTCAACGTCGTCCCGACAATCACCTCGTCGTCGTTCAGCGTCACCTCGACCCGCCGTCCCCGCTGTAGTTCGCCGCCGAGGTCCTTACGCTCGACGTAGTCCGGATTGCCGTCGAAGTCGCGGACGAAGAACACCGCTTTGAGTCTCACCAGCGGAACGACGACCGTGTCATCGGGCAGTCCCGCGGGCGTCGACTGGAAACTGAAGTGCGGGCGCGAGGGGTGAAAGTCCGGGGTGTACCCCTTCAGGGCCTGCCCTTCGGCATACCGGACGACCACCTTCTGCCAGACCGTCGCCTCCGCTGCGGTGTCCGCCGTAACGGGCGGAGCGGGAAGCGGCGCCGCGGACGCTGAAGCTTCCGGGCCCTCGGGCGCGACCACGGCCACGGGACCAGAGGGGTTCAGCCGTTGAAGCAACGCGATCAATCGGCTCGTGGTTCGGAGAACGCGGGACTGCCACGGAGTCAACGGCATGCCCAGGGGGAGATCGATGCTGACAGGCGGGGAGGATGCCGCGGCTCCTGGCGCACTGATGAGAATCGAGCTGAGCCCCGGGTCCGAGGACCGGTTGTCGGAGCCGGCGATCCGCAGGCGCGCCTGCGGCACGACCCGTCGAAGCTCGCTCTCCATACCCTCGATGATCGCCGACAGTCCGTCTTGGCGTTCGAGCCCGGGCACGACAACTCCCAACAACGCGCCGAGCCGCTCCCCCAGTGGATCCACGTGCAAATGCAGCGCCCGCGCGCGAAGTGCAATCAGGGCCTGGAGGATGTGCGCGGGAGACAGCACCCCGGCCTCGCCCGGCGCTCCGACGCGCTTGGCCAGGTTCTTCAACGCGAGATCGAGATCGAGCACGGTACTCGCTGCCTCCGGCACGTCCGGGGGGATCTGCGTCGGCAGGCTGCGCAGGGCCTGCGTCGCAAAACTGGGCAGCTCGAGCGGCCGAGTGAATTGACAGGCGCCGCGGTACGTCAGCCCAGCGGCGCTGAGCTCTCCCACTTCGCATCGCAGGACTCGAAAGGGGACGACGGTGTCCAGTCCGCCGCCGATAATCTCGAGCGCCAGAACGGCGTTGGGACCCAGGGCGACGGGTGAATCGATGAGGGCCCCGCCGGCGGACAGGTCCACGAGCGATACACTTTGTCCAAATCGCAGCCGCGCCAGTCGGACCCACTGCAGATCCTCCTGGCGATGCCGCAAGTAGGCGCGGCGCTCGCGACCGGTCTTGAGATCGACGAGCGCCAGCTCCGACGCGAGCGTCACCGCATGCGAGCCGCGATCGTCGTGCCACTCGAGTTCGGTCGTTTCCAGTAAGGCTTGGCCCACTGCTCACTCTCGCTTTTCCGCGTCAGATAGGGAACGGGGCTCCCTTCGCAAAAGCCCTGCCCCCCGATGCGCGTGAGGCTGTAGCGAGTAACTCTAATTTCCGTAGATACTTGCAGGCTGGGTCCTGACTACTGTCGGCGCTTGGGGTCCCGGAGATTGCTCCGTCCTGGAACACCTATGTGCACAAACGGAACTCTTCCAGTCGCGCCATTCGCGGACTCGCTCACGGCCCATGCCACCAGGACGCGATCGGATCGCCAGCGGGAAAGAGTGACTTGGGGCGCGTCAATAGCAGTGGCTCACGCCGCCAACGGCATCGCGTTGGGCTGGCTACTGGTCGAGACGGTGTCCGCGAGTGTCGACACTCCACTCAGCACGATCGCTTTCACAATGATCATCCTGGTCCTCGCAGCATGCGTCCACCACACGAGTGAGCGTGAGCATCGTGCGCTGTTGGTGGCCGGTCGGCAAAGCAAAGAGGAGTAGGTCCCGCGCCTAATATCGCTGGGGAGCGGCTTCGTCGCCGAAGAAGATGGCATCAGTGGCATGTTCCACGCGGATTGTCGCCGAATCGATCCGGACGGCAACGACGACGGCGTCACCAACGACGGAGGGCGCGCTTCCACCGGATAGGCGGCGCCGGAACAGCGTGACGCGCTGGCCGACCCGAACACCGGCCGCGGCGCCACGATCGATCACCATCAACCGCCGCGGCGCACCAATCAACTGCCCGATGTCTGGAAACAGAATCGTGGCTGCGTTGCGATAGTCGGGAGTCCCGAGGGGCGCGGGAGCCCGTAGAGGTTCCGGGTTGAACGATGCCAAGCGATCGCCCGGCATCATGGCGTCACAGGCGTAAATCACCACGGCCACGGACGCGTGCTCGTCCGCGGCGACGATCTGGACGAGACCGGCAGTGTGCTCGCCTGTTTCGCTGCGAGGGTCCCACTCGATGCGATAGGTGCGGCGAACGACGAAGTTACGTCCGACCTCGATTCCCCTGAGCGTGCCGCCGTCGACCACGAGCTCGTCCCCTTCCGCATAGAGCCCGTTCGCGGCGTAACGGCGCGACCGGATGATACCGAATGACTCCGGCGCCTCGCTGAGTTTCGCGGGACCGCAGATGGAATCCCGGTCGTGTTCCGGCACGGTTATCGTCACCGGCCTCGGCCGGGGAGGGGGAGGCGGTGGGGGCGGAGGCAGCGCCGGGGGCACAGGCACCTTGCCATGAACGACGACCGTCTCGGATCGGGACGCCACCGCCAAGCGCTGACTGACATAGGCGTCGGCATCCGCGCCAATCGCGACACGGACGGCCGCCGGAGAGAACCCTTCGAGCTGAAATGTCAGAATGACACGTCCTGGCGCGAGCGGGCCGATGACGTAGCGACCCGCGCCGTCCGTGACCGCCGTCGCGAGGACTCGTCCGTCCGCGGACATGGCGACGACCGTGACGCCGGGCAGCACTCCGTCCGATTCGTCGAAGACGACGCCGCGAACGTTCCGCTCGGCTCCATAACTGGAGGAGGCCGCGGACCACAGTCCGAGCAGCATGAAAAGGGCGGTCGTGAACCTCTTGAGTGAGAGTCGCATAAACGGATTCGGGCTTCTCGTTCTATCGGCGCGAGGCTTCCGCCACTCCACTGAGGCCGAAGTCCCCGGCCACGCCGAGGTAGAATCCGCGCATGCGCACTTGTTTGATCGTCGTGGTCCTGCTGGGCACCCTGGCGGCGCAGGCGGCCACGCCGCAGAAAATCGCGTTCGCCCGCGTGTTTCCCAATGCCGGTCAGGTGGCGCTGTTCATCGCGGCCGCCGACGGGAGCGACGAGCGCCCGCTACTCGCCTCCCCTGACATCGACTACAACCCGGTCTGGTCACCCGACGGCGCGTCGATTGTATTCACATCCGACCGGGCCGGATCCGCGGACCTGTTTCGCGTGAAGCCGGACGGAAGCGAGCTAGAGCGGTTGACAAACGACCCGGCATACGACGATCAGGCCGCGTTCTCTCCGGACGCCGAGCAGTTGGTGTTTGTCAGCACTCGCGGAGGCGGAACGGCAGACCTCTGGACGATGGACCTGGCGACCCGAAGAGCGAAGCCCTTGACCGCGGGACCCGCGGGCGACTTTCGCCCGTCCTGGTCGCCAGACGGCAAATGGATCGCGTTCTCGTCGGATCGTGAAAGCACCCTGCCCTTCGCGTTCGGACGCTGGGAGCGCCTTCAGGTGGTCGACCTGTACATCATCCGACCCGACGGATCCGGGCTGAAGCGGATCACCGAACACGGACATTTCTGCGGAAGTCCGAAATGGACGAGCGACAGTCGTCATGTCCAGGCGTCAAAATGAATCCGTTCCCGCTGGCAGGAAACGAGCTGGCGTACGTCCGCAAGGACACCGCGGATCCGGGCGCCGGGATTTACTACTCGGGCGGCCGACGAGGACCCCGCGGCGACGTGCGCGCGGCGTCATGGTCGCCCGATGGCAAGCGCGTCGTCTTTCACAAACGTCTCTTTGTACCAAACCCGCCATTCCGGAAGACGTTCAGTCGAAATCCAGATTACGAACTGACGCTAACGGGCACGTTCCTACCGTCCTTCAGCCCGGCTGGAGATCGGTTCGTGACAAACACCCGGCCCTCGACAAACCCCTTTGGGGCGACGCTCTTGGTGACGACGACTGGCACGGACCGCTCGGAGGTCATTTACCAGGACAAGACTCGTAACGTGCTCGCTCCGCAATGGTCGCCGCGGGGCGACAAGATCATTTTCGGCATTGGCGCGTTCAACGCGTTCTTCAACGGCTTCCACGGACTCTTCGTGAAACCTCAGGACCGCACGGAAGGTGGCGCGCAAGTCGCGATCATCAACCCAGACGGCACCGGCTTTCACGAAGTGACATCCGGATCGGCGAACAATGCATTCCCGTCGCTGGCACCTGACGGCAACCGGTTTGTGTTCCGCACCTTTGGTCCGGAAGGCAACGGGTTGCGAATCATGAGTCTCGACACG
>WNFI01141491.1_pt1 | contig 10054 bp, 10 predicted proteins | sample 5400471 | NCBI WGS metagenome assembly WNFI01 (sample SAMN13153348, study PRJNA577476) | soil metagenome | isolation source: 100 cm saprolite on Douglas fir-dominated hillslope | place: USA:California | collected 2013-09-17
GACTCTTCCTCGTCCTTTCAATGATTGGTCGACCGCTTCAAGTATTTTGACGACCCGCAGTCCTGCTACCCCGTCATTGAATGGCGTTCGGTCGTTCAGTATGCAGTCGATGAAGTATTCAAGCTCGACCTTCAGCGCCTCAGTCTGTTCTATCCTTGGCGCGCAAACGTCTCCAGATCGATAACTGACCAGTAAATCATAGACACCTCGCCCATTCGTCATCTGGACGCCTTTATCGTAGACTTTGATTTTTTCATCGGCCTCAAGATCATTCCACACCAGCATCTTTTTCTCGCCACCGATTAGAGTCTTTCGAACCTTGACCGGAGAAAGCCAGTTGACATTGATATGCGCGATTACGTTACCGGGAAAGTAAACGGTAATGTAAGCAAGGTCCGTCAGACCGTTCAAATGCCTCCCACCCGTTGCAACGACGGCCTCCGGTTTCGCCCGGATAACGTGATCCATGATGGACAAATCATGGGGAGCAAGGTCCCACGCGACGTTTACGTCATGTTGGAAGAGGCCCAGGTTCACCCTGGTCGAATCAAAATAGTAGAGATCTCCTAAGGTGCCATCGTCGACGAGCTCGCGGATCTTCCTCACTGCGCCACTAAACAGAAACGTGTGATCCACCATGATCTTGAGGTTCTTCCGCTCCGCCAACTCGATTAGCTCCTCGGCCTGCTGGTGCGTCGAGGTGAACGGTTTTTCGACGAAGACGTGTTTGCCATTTTGCAAAGCGGCTTTGGCCAGCTCGAAATGCGTCCAGACCGGAGTAACCACCGCGACGGCGTCGATTTGGGGGGAAGTCAAGAGCTTCGAGTAGTCTACCGTCAACTCGACGCCCGGATAAACTCGGCTTGCGCGTTGGAGCGAGTCTGAATTCTTGTCGCAGATTGTAACGAGTTGACAGTTCTCGAGACCCTGCAGATTCCTGACTACGTTCGGACCCCAATAACCGTAACCAATGACACCAACACGAACGAGATTAGTCGGGTTTGGCCGCGCGCGGTATTTCAACTTCCCGGAGATATCTGGGATATTTATTAATGGATAGCTATAACCAAGGGGATCTGTCTGGGTTCCCATCAAGCACTCTCCAAGAACGCTAGTTATTGGTTTTCTTTTTGGCGTTCTAGGCGTTTTTCTGCCTGTTAGCCTTTGGCGCGAAGCGCAAGAACTCGAGCGTACAATCGCGGGCTCAATAGGCACCTTCGCCGGAAAAGACAGCCCGTGGGGTTTGCAAAAGGATCTTGATATCCAGCCAAAGCGACCACGTTTTCGCATATTGGAGGTCCAGACGAACCATGTCGTCGAACTCAAGCCTGCTGCGACCGTTCACCTGCCATAGCCCAGTGATTCCCGGCTTCACTTCCAACACACGGCGTCGGTGCCAGACCTGGTACGCCTCCAACTCGTAAGGGATTGGGGGACGCGGCCCGACAAGAGACATGTCGCCCTTTAGTACGTTGAAGAGCTGAGGGAGTTCATCCAGGCTCGTCGTGCGTAGAAATCTTCCGACACGGGTGACACGTGGATCCTCTTGGATTTTATAGACGAGACTTTGGTTATCGCCATTCTGAGCCAGATCCATTTCTCCGGCAATGAATCGCCTCACATATTCGCGGTGAATGCGTGGATCGTTGCCACTCTTCATAGATCTGAACTTCAGAAACGTGAACGGTAACCCGTTCTGACCTACCCTTTCTTGCTTGAACAGGATTGGCCCCTTCGAAGTGAGTTTGATGATCAAAGAGATCATCACAAATACAGGAGACCAAAGGCTTAGAGCCACGACGCTACCCAAAATATCTATCGTTCTCTTCACCAAGCGAGCGAACTTCCTGGCCTCGTCCCGATTGGATAAGTCGGGATAAAGCTTCGCGTCAGCCAATCGGCCGAGGCTAGGCTTGTCCGAAATCTCCGGAAATACGTGGAACGAGATGTGGCCTTGATCAGCCTGTTTTGGGCCCAAGTTTGCCCGCAGCGATGCGATCACCTTAGCGCGCGTCAATTTCAGAAGTGTGTTCGTGTTTTCGTCGGGGAAATCGGTGAAAATGACACCTAGAACCGTGCCCTGCTGGTACCAACCGACAAGGTCCGTCTCTCTGGTGGAACAGCAAAGTGCCGATACTATTTCTGATAGCGCTCTTTGGTTTTGCTTCGCCTGGAGGATTCCTTCCACATGCAAGAGCATTAGCAGAAAGCACCTGCAAGAACGCTCCGCTCTCTTCCGTTCCCAGCAAAGAATCCTACGAAACTCCTCTTCCGGTAGGATTTCAGAGTGCTCTCGGACTAGCGGCCGACGACGCCGCAGGGTGAGATTGGGGGTTCCTCGGGAACCCAACTTCGTTGTCAGGATTCCGCTCACTGAGTCACAGGTTCCTTGCAGTTTCACAGGGTAGAAATGTAATGATACGCGGCTCTGTCGCCAATCCGGTTCGTCTCGCAATTCCAAGGAGGAAAATTCTGCAGAAGGACGTAGGGGAATTCCCGCAGTCGTCATCCGGTCCGAATCAGCCCATCGGACTAAGTCGGCGGTTTAGGTGATCAGACTGATCCTCCTGGGTCCGCTAAGGATGGCCGAAAAAGGAAAAAACTAGGTGGCCGATCACAGTAGGAATTGTAGTCCCGTTCTGTATCCGTCGATCGTGGAGATCTCTGAATCCACCTAACCGGCCTCAGCGTAGGAATGGCCTCGCGAGCCCCAGAAATGGCTCTCTGACAGCACATGAGAAATGATCTCGGGATCGACCGTTTGCTAAGGAGATAAGCACCACCCTGCTGATGGATGTGTTGGAGGAGTTCGAAGTTCTTGCTCATGAATGCTCAGCTGCTCCGCTTTCGGGGTCGAAAATCACCTCGACCGGGAGATGCTCCCTCCTCATTTCGGGGGATTCAAGGGAAAGTGAATTACTTGTCCCACATTCAGGTGGTCGGGATTCCTCAGATCCGGATTGAGCTCTCGAATTTTTGATAGGACGACCTTGTCGTAGCGCCCCAAAGTCGATACACAAAGGTCGCGCAGCGTGTCTTTCGGTTGAACCACATAGGTGAAAGAAGTCGACAAACTCTCAACAGCGCCGGTTCGCGAGAACTCATGAGGCTGCGGATCGCCGGAGGCGTCCGCGACAGGCAGTGCGGACGCGGACTCAGGGCTAGGAACCGCTGGAGTACTTATGGGATCCTGATTGGTTCCAGCCGGAGGTCGAACCGTTCCCGCCCCGCTGCGGGCTCCAAAGTAGATCAACAAGCTGCCACACAAAAGGGAAAGAGCCAACGTCTGAGACAGCCGCCGTCTGAAAAGATTGTGTCTAGTCCAGGGGCGGAAAGACTGCAACGACGGGCGAAAAACAGGAGTGGTGGGTAGCGTTGATTGTGATTGCGGGATTAGGGGTGTTGGGGCATGGGACTCCAGCGACAGGTCCACTGCAACTCTCCGTATGATACCGGAAGTAATTTGCTTTTGACCGGTGGCGCAACCCAATGATAGTGCATTGAAGCAAACATTGTTTATGAGCCGAGGTATCCCTCGGCTGAGCTCCGCGATAAGTTCAAGAGCCCCAGGAGTGAACAGCTCAGTACCCGAATATCCTGCTACTTGCAACCGATGACCGATATAGCGAACGACCTCGGGGGCAGGCAAAGCGTCCAATCGCGCCTGGACGACGATCCGTTGACGCAATTGTGCCAAGCCCGGATTCGACAGCCGCTTTGCCAGTTCTGGCTGTCCGGCGAGAACAATCTGGAGCAGCTTCTTGTCTGTCGCCTCAAAATCTGACAGCAAACGCACTGTCTCCAGCACGGTATCCGTTAAATTCTGCCCCTCGTCAATGAAGACAACGACGGGTCTCCCTGCCAGTGACTCGCGAAAAAGGAATTCGTTAAGCTGTGCTTGCATCTGCACCAAATCATTGCTGTCGCTCTTGAGACCTAAGTCGTTCAGCAGGTAGCGGATAAGTTCGCGGGAATCGCACTGAGTTTGGAACAGGAAAGCACTGTGGACATGGCCCCTCCAGCGTTGCAGGAGCTCGAACAAGAGCGTGGTCTTGCCCATCCCCGGCTCTGCGACAAGAGAGAGAAAACCACGCCCCGTTTCAATCCCATACAGCAAGGAAGCCAGAGCTTCCCGGTGCCCGGGGCTGAAGTAAAGGTACCGAGGGTCGGGAGTTACTCCAAACGGCTGCTCAGGCAATTGATAGAAATCGAGGACCATGGGTTCTAATTGATAGGGTTAATTGGGATTCGTTGAGGTTGGCGTGGATCGGTCAGGCCATGCCGCAATTGCGGGAGGCTTTGCCGCATGTACGCCACTTACCCAGCTACGATCCAACTCGACTGCGACTGAACGCTGCAGTAAATTGACCGATAGCACGAGCTTCATTCCGGACTTGATTTTGACCACGATTCCCGTCAGACCCCGCAAAGGACCATCCTCAATTCGCGCCACATGGCCAACCTGCATATATGGCCAGGGCATCGCCGACAGACCGCTTTTTTCCACTCGCTGGATGGCCACAATCTCTTCTTCCTCGACAGGTATGGGCATTTTCCCTACGCCGACGATTTGGATGACTCCAGGTGTCATCAAGACGGGCAGGCGATTGTGCGGGTTCATCCGGCAAAAAATATACCCGGGGAATAGGGGTACCTCGATTTCCTTCATCCGATCAGACCACCGACGCGTGCATTTACTCACGGGGAGAAAGCACTCGTAGCTCGCATTTTCCAAGAACAGGGCCGCAGTCTTCTCTCTGCCGGTTCTGACCATGACCGCGAACCATGGCCACTGTTGATTACGAATACCCATAATGACTCCCCTTAACAGGCTACCGCCGAAAGAGTCCCAGTATTTTTGGAACCCTAATCTGGCTCCGGCCTGACATTCCCCGAAACACCTCAGCCGGCTCAGACCAACTTTCATGCCGAGGGGGAGTTCGGCCCGTGGGCAGCAACCGTAGCGTATGCGGAACCCCCTCACAATCCGGTCTTGACCTTAAATGGCGCAGCGGATAATTCCCGACCCAATTGTGCTTATATTATTCGTTGCCTCCTTGAACACCGGGCGAGTGGTGCCAGTTCTATGTGAGAGATGTCTGGCGTGCAGATAGGTGAGGCCAGTGACCTTGTCAAGCACGCTCTCCACCCGCTCTCGTTCAGGTATTCCCCTCATTCCAATTCCTTGATTCAACCGATTGTCTCCTCGGCAAGAGGATGACTATTCTTGGCGAACCCGGCGGAACTATGAAGAAAACGGTACGCATCCATTTGACTCGGCCCCATGCTTTTTGACTCTCCAGCTTATTTCCTGTTCTTGATACCAGTCGTGCTGCTGTACTGGCGTCTCAGTCACCGCGCCCAGAACATTTTCCTTCTGCTCGCCAGCTACTTTTTCTACGGCTGGTGGGACTGGCGCTTCCTCGCGCTCATGATCTTCAGCACCACGGTGGATTTTCTGATCGCCCAGAGAATTGCGCCCAGTCGCTCGGATTCGCGCCGGAAAAAGTGGTTGATTTTCTCGCTCGTCTTGAACTTTACGATTCTCGGGATCTTCAAATATTTTGATTTTTTCGCGGGCTCCTTCGTTGAAGGGCTTGGCAAGCTTGGTCTTCACAATATTCCCGTGCCCTTGATTCGCATCATTCTTCCGCCGGGCATCTCTTTTTACACGTTTCAGGAAGTCGCGTATATCGTGGACGTCTATAAAGGAAGGATTGAGGCTTCCAAGTCATTCTTCGACTATGGTCTCTTCATCAGTCTGTTCCCCCACTTGATTGCGGGCCCCATACAGAGACCGAGCCACCTGCTTCCGCAGGTTCAGAAGGAACGCTCTTTCGATGCAGATCGATTTTTCGACGGCCTGATGTTGATTTTTTCTGGGCTCATCCGCAAGTGTGTGGTCGCGGACAATTGCGCCCTTCTCGCAAACGCCGTATTCGGAGGTCAATTCGGCCCTTCGAACTTCTGGCTTGTTCTGCTTGGGACTTATGCATTTACCTGGCAAGTCTACGGAGATTTCAGCGGTTACAGCGATATTGCGCGCGGCAGCGCGCAACTTCTAGGTTTCCATTTCATGGTTAATTTCCGGCAGCCCTTCCTCGCGAATCGGCTTCAGGACTTCTGGCGGCGCTGGCACATCAGTCTTAGTACCTGGCTCCGCGACTATTTGTACATCCCATTAGGTGGCAGCGCCAATGGACAATGGAAAACTTCCCGAAATCTTTTCATTACCATGGTCCTGGCGGGCCTCTGGCATGGCGCCAATTGGACGTTTGTCATCTTTGGCGCCATTCACGGGGTCGTGCTGGCTGTGGAACGTTACTTCTTCCCTGTCAAATCGAAATCAAGAGGTGCGGATCTTCCTCTCCTCTCCACTGGTTTCTTCTCTCTTTGGGCGCAGAGAATTCTGACATTCAACATACTTTGCTTAAGCCTGGCCTTCTTCCGGGCGACTTCCCTTCGCGCGGCGGTGCAATTGTTGGCCGGATTGTCCAATTTCGCATGGCGGAGTGAGTACGCCTCAGCGTTCTGCATGCTCTGTCTTTTCTCTATCCCTTTGTTCGTTGTGGATGTGCTGCTGGAAGCCGGCAATCAAGAATACCCATTCGCAACCTCGCCGTACGCTGTTCGAACCGCCCTCGCGGCCGCCGCACTTGTCGTGCTGGCACTTTTTTCCGGGAGCAATCTAAATGCGTTCGTCTACTTCCAGTTCTAAGTCCGGCGCGCTCTTCTATACAAGGCTCCTGCTTGGAATCTGTGCGCTTCTCATCGCCGCCTTTGAATTCTTGAGCGATTATGTGCTCAAACATAATTCCGAAACCTATACTCGCGTTTCCCGCCAATACGCCGAGGCCGTCAAAATCCGTCCCGCAATGCCGGGCGAGCCGATCTCGGTTCTCATGGTAGGCAACTCTCTGCTACTGGAGGGAGTCGATATTGAACGGTTGAAGAGATTGACCTCCGGCCAGATGCACATCTATCCCATCTTTCTCGAGGCCACCGGCTACTATGACTGGTTCTATGGATTGCAGCGCCTCTTCCGCGAAGGCTCGCTGCCGCAGGTCGTGGTTCTCGGTGTTGGAGTGGACAGCTTGCTCGCAAACAGCGTGCGCCAGGACTATGCTCCATTGATGCTATTTGATGTGCGAGACTCCCTCGGTGTGGCGTCCGATCTTAAGATGGATCGGACAGCCACCAGTAACCTGTTACTGGCGCATTCGAGTGTCTTCTGGAACACGCGCAGTGTCCTTCGAACACAGATTCTCAGTCACACTGTTCCCCACTACAGAGAGCTCGTCTTGCTCCTGAAGCCACAGCCTGCCATTCCGCCGGCCCAGCAATTCCAGGCGAAGGCAAACTCCCGGTTGGAGCAACTTCGTCAACTATGCCAGGCGCACGGCGCCAAGCTGATTCAACTCTGAGGGCGCAGCGCTCTTCACGGCGGCATTGGCAACAAATCTTCCCCAGATCGTGATTCGGGAATCAGTGACCTCGCCGGACGACTAGCGATTCGGAAATCATAAGGACATACCATGCCCCGCCACAACCGATAGGGGCGATTCCCGAGCCAAGCGATTTAGAGTGGCTCATCAGAGTTATCCCGTCAGAAGCTCTTTTCTCACGCCGGTCAGATTTTGCAAATCTGCGCACGGACTGTCTGCGGAAGATTCGACTCCCAGGGCGCACCCCTTCGCTTGCGGCGAGCCTCGGTCTGAGTGAACTGACGCGACGCCGCGTAGGCGGCACCTTGCGCTCTCTAGGCCTGACCCCGGGATCGAAGAATTCTGGAGCCGAGGGCGAGAGTTGAACTCGCGACCTGCCGATTACGAAATGCATAGTTTCCTTCTATCTCTTTTACTTTCTTTCTCCAGCCTTCGCCCCTAGTCCCCCGCTTTCGCCCCCTTTCGCCAGTCGAACTTGCAACGCAATTTGCAACGTCCTTCTGGAAGGCTGAAATCACGGTTGTTGGGCTGGAGTGGCTTGGGATTATGCAAAAGAGTATGCAAAACTTTGCCTCACAAAGAGTCTGTTTCTCGGAACGAGACCTATGCCTTTTGATTTGCCTCTCAATCACAAGTTCGCCTGCATCGCGCTGGAAAACGCCGGAGTAGACCCCGCACTTCGGGATCCGCTGAACCTTGGCGGAGACCTTCAGATTATTTTCGAGCCGCCGTTTCCCTTGGGTGGAGTGTGGACGGAGTGGCTTGGTTCTCTCCAAATCGAACAACTCGAGCGTAGCAACATGGTGCTCATCGCACACAGGCTTTCCGCGGCCCCGGGCGTCTTAGATGGCGAGAACGCGGCGCTACGCCAGCAAGTCCTGAGTTTATGCTACGCGATGTTTCTCATTGAAGTGTTTCATTACGATAGCGGACTGGTCTTCACTGGGGCGGATGTCGATGGAGCGCCCAATGTGCGCCAAGTGAGCCGTCTGGAGAGATTCTATCGTCCCAACCGGGTGACGATAGCCAGGCTTAGCCACGCCAATCTTATGAGCGCGGCGCGCGTGGCTGCCGGCATGCAAACCGTGCATTCGGGCACCGGACAGTCCTTGCGGCTTCGCAGTGGCTTTCATGCTTGGGTGCGCGGCATGATGGAATATCAAGGCGACGAGCGGTTACACCAGTTCATCCGGTCGGTTGAGGCCGTGGTCATGCCACCGAAAGGGAACGGAACGGCAATTTTCGCTCACCGCTGCCAATTGTTTGCTGGCACTTCCGCTCCCGTGCAACCATTGCTCAAAGAACTTTATAAGTTAAGAAATGCCGCTGAACACCACAATCTCTTTACCCAGGTCCTTGCGCCCTACCCGGCCGCACAGCACGAGCGGATTGCCCTTGAGCGAACTTATCAGTCGCAAGCGCTGGCCAGCGACGTGTATCGTAGGATCTTTCTAGACGCGGCACTCCAGGCACACTTCGCCACCGATGCAGCTATCTGTTTTCGGCTGTTTTTAACTCGTTCGGGGGACAAAACGGGGACAATCGGCCCGGCAGAAACCCCAGGCTTATCCGGAATTCGATTTGCCCACCGTCAAGAGCTTGGCGCCCAGCTCGGCGATTATCTTCACGAATAGATCCGGCGCGTGCGTGGCTGCGGCTTCACGAAGCCTGTACAGCATCCCGTCCTTTTGTTCTTGAGGGTAAGTGAATAATCTCTGATAACCTAGCTTGGTCTCTAGCATCTCCCTCTTCGGGAAGGGCACCTGACCCCTGTGGTGAACAAGACTCCTCACACGCGTGATTCGCAGGCAACCGTGCTCGGCAATTCCGACAGACTACGATTGCCCCGAGAACAGCTTGTCTTGATGGTCATCCTCGTGGCGCTTTTTTCCGCCCTTCCGGCATTCGTCGCCACTGCACTTACTACCTTCGCCACACCTGAAACGGTGCGTTGGTATGCGATTTTTGTGTCTCCCGGCTGGTTCGTGTCTGAACTGTTTTCGTGGCACACGCAGCGCTCTTCAGGGTGGAGTGACTTCTGGTTTAACTTACCGTATTATTTCGGATTTGTTTTCGCCTTTGTCTTTTGGGCCGATAGAAGATGGCGGCGGAAGCGCGTCACCCGAATCACTGGCTAGCGTAGACATTCCCTGATTAACGCGGTGGTCTCAATGGGTCGACGCAACACTCAGCTCGAACCCACCTTGCACTGAAAACAAGAGCTAAAATCGCCCACGAGGTTAGATCAGTCGGAACGCTACCCTGGCTAGGGTTTTGACCGAGTACAGCCAAACAGATCGGTTCTCCAGGGGAAGTATTGTCGGATCAACTGATTAGATGGTGTTGCGTCGACCGTCTGAGCCGGCAGCGTTAATCAGGCACAATGACGAATTCTTTCTAAAAGCTGATTGGTGCCTTGCAGCGATACACCGGGTCTCTTGAAAGACTGCGTAATACAGGCCTATATTGCATGCATGTCGCCACGCGGCTTGCCAGCGGTCATTTCGCTATTTGTGGTGTGCATTCCACCCGCCTTTGGACAGTTGCCAAGGAGGGTCGAGAAATGCCTGCCTTATCCCACGCTGGCTCAAGAAATCCAGGAGATGCAA
>WNFI01691092.1_pt1 | contig 10054 bp, 15 predicted proteins | sample 5400471 | NCBI WGS metagenome assembly WNFI01 (sample SAMN13153348, study PRJNA577476) | soil metagenome | isolation source: 100 cm saprolite on Douglas fir-dominated hillslope | place: USA:California | collected 2013-09-17
GCCAAGTTCTACCAGACGGCCATGCGCCGCAGCGACTGGCGCGAGCTGTGGGAGGCGCTGCGCGAGCAGGGCGTGGAGGTGCCCGACGTCAAGGAGATCGACCCCGACATGCTGCGCCAGATGGAGGAGCGCGAGCGGCAGATCACCACCAACATCGACATCAGCCCCGTTCTCGACCGCAAGCGCGCGGCACTGCTCGCCCACGCCAGCCAGATCCGCGATTCGTGGTTCAGCAAGATCCCGCCGGAGCTGGCCGCGCGGGTGTTCGGCCGCGAGAGCTTCATCCGGGCCAGCGACACGACCGGCGCGCCCGTCCCCGAGGATGACCTGTTCGCCGGCCTCCGCTAGCCGCCCTTGCCCGCGGGGCCACACCCGCCATGATTGGGGAGACTACTGCGCGATTACGGCCGTAAAGTCTCCCCAATCACGGAAGGCGGTGGCCGGCTGGAGTGAGAGGAGGTTTGCGGACGTGAGCAGCACGCTCGGCGGCCGCGTCGCGCTCGTCACCGGCGCGAGCGGCGGGATCGGGCAGGCGCTCGCGCGCCGGCTGGCCGCCGAGGGGACGGTCCTGGCGCTGGGCTACGGCGCGAGCGCACGGCCCGCCCAGGCGCTCGCCGCCGAGATCACCGCCGGAGGCGGCCGGGCCGTCGCCATCGGGGCTGACCTGCGCAGGCCCGAGGCGCCCGGCGAGCTCGTGCAGGAAGCGGCCGACGGAGGCATGTACCCCAGGTAAGGAGCCCGGGAGTGAGCCAGCGCATCAGGACAGGGGTCCGCGTGGAGGGCATCGTCCAGGGAGTTGGCTTCCGGCCGTTCGTGTTGTCGCTCGCGACCAGCCTCGGGCTCGGCGGGCTGGTCGGCAACGACGTCGACGGGGTATTCGCCGAGGTCGAGGGGCCGCCTGCGGTTGTGGAGACCTTCCTGGTCTCGCTGGCCCGCGAGGCGCCGCCGCTGGCCAGGATCGAGCGGATCACCACGACCACGATGCAGCCGCACGGCACGGCATCCTTCTCGATCGCGCCGAGCGAGGCGGGCCGCGAGCGGCGGACACTGGTGTCTGCCGACACCGCGACGTGCGCGGACTGCCTGGCCGAGCTCGCGGATCCCGGCGACCGGCGGTTCGGCTACCCGTTCATCAACTGCACGAACTGTGGCCCCAGGTTCACGATCGTCCGTGATGTTCCCTACGACCGGTCTTCGACCACGATGGCGGGCTTCGTGATGTGCGGCCGCTGCGCGGCGGAGTACCACGATCCGGCGGACCGCCGCTTCCACGCCCAGCCGACCTGCTGCCCGGCCTGCGGCCCTGCGCTGTGCCTGCTGGACCCGGCCGGGACGCAGCTGTACGGTCAGCCGCTTGCCGTCGCGGCGGGCCTGCTGCGGCAGGGCAGGGTACTGGCGGTCAAGGGCCTGGGCGGCTACCACCTGGCCGTGGACGCGTCCAGCGAGACGGCCGCCGCGACGCTGCGGGAACGTAAGATCCGCGAGGACAAGCCGTTCGCCGTGATGGTGCCCGATGTTGCGGCCGCGCACATCGCATCGTGCCTGGCCGACAACGGAGCCGACGGCCCGGTCATCGGGGTGGCCTTCGACGGGACCGGCTACGGCACGGACGGCACCATCTGGGGCGGCGAGTTCCTGATCGCCGACCTGGCCTGCCGGCCTGGACGTGGCCAGGCGAAACCACGAGTCCTGGCCCCACGTGCTCACCATGGCCCGGCGCGGCCTCAACTCGCCGGTCACCTCCAGCGCCGGGCGGCTCTTCGACGCGGCCGCGGCGATCCTCGACGTGCGCGACGCGATCCACTACGAGGGCCAGGCCGCGGTGGAGCTCGAGCAGCTCGCCGACCCCGGCGAGCGGGGCGCTTACCGCGCCGCGATCACGGGCCCGGCCAGCACGGGGGAGGAGCCGCTGCGCATCGCGGGCGACGATCTGGTCCGGGCGGTGGTCGAGGACCTCGCGGCCGGGACCGACCGGAGCGTCGTCGCCGCGCGCTTCCACAACGGCGTCGCCGGCCTCATCACCGACTGCTGCCTCAGGCTGCGCGAGCGGCACGGCCTGAGCATCTAGTGCCGAGCTGTCAAGGAGCCGAGGTGTCAGGGAAATGAGCGCGAGGCGCCCGAACAGGCGCGAGGTGGCCGCGGCGGAAACCCGCCGCGAGATCCTTCGTGCCGCGCGGCGGCTGTTCGCCGAGCACGGCTACGCCAGCACGTCGGTGCAGCAGGTCGCCGAGGAGTCGGGCGTGGCGGTGCAGACCATCTACTCGAGCGTTGGTTCGAAGGCCGCGCTGGTCCTGGCTCTCAACGACCTGATCGACGAGGAGGCCGACATCGGCAAGCTCGCCGCGGAGATTTCGGAAGAGACCGACCCGCCCCGGCTGATCGCCCAGGCGGTGCATCTCACCCGCCAGCTGAACGAGCGCTGCGGGGATCTCATCCGGGTGCTGCTGTCCGCTGAGCCCGCCGAGCCCGAAGCCGCTGCTGCCGTCGCCGACGGAATGCGCCGACACGAGCACGGCGCTCGAGGGCTGGCCCAGCGGCTAGCGGCGCTTGGCGCACTGCGAGCCGACACCTCGCCCGAGCGGGCCGCCGCAGTGTTCTCGATGATGACGTCGCCGGCTAGCTGGCGGCAGCTCACCTCCGGCGCCGGGTGGACCTTCGACGAGGCCGAAGCCTGGCTCACGCCGTCCCTGACCCAGCTTCTGCTCTAGCGCTGCCGCTAGGCGCCTGCGACGTCGGGCACTGCCCGAGGGCCGGGCGGCGCGCTACCAGGTCTGGTCGCCTGCCCGGACGAGCATTTCGTTGACCGCCACCCGGCGGTCCCGCGTGACGATGTAGGCGACGCTGTCGGCGATGTCCTCCGGCCGCAGCGCTTCGATGCCGGCCACCTGCTGGCGGGCCGCCTCCCGCACGTCCGCGCTGAGATGGTCGACAAGTTCGGTGTCAACGGTCCCTGGCTCCACCACGCCGACCCGGACGCGATGGGCGAGCATCTCCTGGCGCAGGGACTCGGAGAAGGCATTGACTCCGAACTTCGTGAGGTTGTAGACGCTGCTGCCCGGTCGGGCGACGCGTCCGGCCGTGGAGCTGATGTTGACGATGTCGGCCACTCGCCGGGGCGATGTCCCCGCGGCATCGACCAGGTGCGGCAGCGCCGCATGGGTGACGTGAAGCAGCGCCTGCACGTTGAGCGCGACCATTCGATCCCATTCGCCGGTCGGGGCCTGCAGCGCCGGGCCCAGCAGCATCACTCCGGCGCTGTTGACCACGATGTCCAGGCGGCCGAACCGGTCGACGGCCTGCCGCACGGCACCGGCGGCGTGCGGCGGCTCGGTGACGTCGGCCTGCACGACGTGCGCGGTTCCGCCGGCGTCCCGGATGGAGTCAGCCACCTGCTCCAGTCGATCGCGCCGGCGTGCGACAAGGACCACGGCCGCGCCCTCGGTGGCCAGGCGTCGGGCGGTGGCGGCGCCGATGCCGCTGCTGGATCCGGTCACCAGCGCGGCCGTTCCGGCCAGCGCGTCGGCCATCAGCGATCCCCTCCGGGTCCAGCGACCCGCTTCGTTGTTACACCGTTCGTTACGGCGTAACGCATTACGGTGTACGTTACGCTGTAACGCATGGTGAGGCAAGCGGGAAGCCAGGCCGATCCCATGGCCGGGAGCATTGTCGAGACGGCGCTGCGGCTGCTGCGCGATGAGGGGCCGCAGGCCCTGTCGTTCCGTCGCATCGCCGCGGCCCTCGGCATCTCGCACACCACCGTCCACCGGCACTGCGTGAACTTCGGCCGGCTCCTCGACATGTGCGCAGACGAGCTCGCCGGACAGCTTCCGGACATCGACGCCGGCCTGCCGTGGCCGGAGCAGGCGGAGCGCCGCTTCACGGCGCTTTACGACATGTGGGTCGCCAACGCCGCGCTCCTGGCCCTCCGGCGAGGACAGCCGTGGTGGGTGCCGAACATGCTCACCCGCTTCGCCGAGCCGGCGATGGCAGCCGCGCTGCGCGTCGGCATGGCCCCGGACCAGGCACTTCAGGCGATCCGGCAGCTTTACCTGTTCACGTACGGGTGCAGTTCGACGCACGCGACCTATACCGCGCGCCAGGCCCGCAGCCTGCTGGCCGCACTCGAGCCGGACGAGTTCCCGGTGCTGACCGGCAACATGGACCTGATCGTCAGCGCCGCCCCCGAACGAGACGTGTTCACCCAGGGCCTGCGGACCCTGATCTCCGCCGCCGAAGCCCCACATCGGCGTCACGGTCAACGCCCAGCCGCTGCCGGTCGTTGAGAGCCTCCCGCGGACGTGCCTGCCGCCGATCGTGCCGCCGACGGGATGCTCAGCCTTTGCGCCCCAGGTCTCGTCCGGGTCGAACGGCACCGCGATGACCGCGCGGCCAGCAGGGTCGGCGGCGATGACGACGCGGAACCGCTGCGGGCCCATGACCCTCATCGTGGCACGGCGACGGCCATGCCGGGAGGTCAGACCCCGGAGGGGCTACTCCTGCGGTGCCGGGGTGCGGCGCCGCAGCCAGGCGTACCACTCCTGCATGCCGGCGCCGGTCGTTGCCGACAGCTGCAGCATCAGGGCGGTCGGGCTGGCCCGCCGGACAGCGGCCGCATGGCGCCTGGTGTCGAAGTCCACGTAGGGCAGCAGGTCGGTCTTGCTGACCAGGACGAGATCGGCCCGGCGGAACATGTGGGGGTACTTCACCGGCTTGTCGTCGCCCTCGGTGACCGACGCGAGGACCACCCGGTCCTGCTCGCCAAGGTCGAACAAGGCCGGGCAGATCAGGTTGCCCACATTCTCGATCACGACCACCGATCCGCTGGGCGGGTCCAGCATGCGCAGTCCCTCGGCCACCATCTCGGCATCAAGGTGGCAGCCGGCCCCGGTATTGATCTGCACCACCCGGCAGCCCGCGGCACGGATGCGCTCGGCATCCAGCGCGCCCGCCTGGTCGCCCTCGATCACCGATATGGCCATCTTGCCGGCCATCTCGCGTGCGGTGCGCTCGAGCAGCGTGGTCTTTCCCGCGCCCGGGGAGCTCATCAGGTTGACCGCCAGGACGCTCCGCTGCCGCAGCCAGTCCCGGTTCAGCTGGGCCAGCCGGTCGTTCTTGGCCAGCACCTTCTGCTCGAGCAGGACGGTCCGCCCATGGTCGGGGGCGTCGTGGTCGGGGGCGTCGTGGTCGGGGGCGTCGTGGCTGTGCTGGCCGCCACGTTCGTGCGGGCGCCCGGCGTCGGCGCGGTCCGGCTGGCCGGCCGGGAACAGCCGGAGCACCGCGCTGCCCGAGCATCCGCACGTGGCGCACATGCTCAGGCCACCTGAACCGAGGCGATCTTGAGCTCCTGCCCGGAGAGCACCCTGATCTCGATGCTTCCGCACGGGCAGAGCGTGATCGGGCCGTCGGGCTCGAAGTCCACGCCGCACACCCGGCAGTGGCAGCGGCCGGCGACCTCGATGATCTCCAGGCTCGCCCCCTCCAGGTTCGTCCCCTCGGTGACCAGGTCGAAGCAGAACCGGACCGAGTCGGGCACCACGCCGGACAGCGCGCCGATCTCCAGGCGCACGCAGGTGATCCTGGCGTCGGGAAGCCGTTCGGTGACGGCGTCCACGACGCTCTCCGTGATCGCTAGCTCATGCACCGTCTTCCTCCCTCCATTCGGGGCGTTGCCTGGTCCGGTTCAGCAGATGCGGGGCAGCGGGTCGCCCACCAGCAGGTCGACGATCCGCGTGCCGCCGAACGCGGTCTTGAGCTGGACGATGCCCGGCGGGTCGTCGGTAACGTGGCCGATGACCGCGGCCTGCTCGCCGAGCGGGTGCGCGCGCAGCGCCGCGAGCGCGCTATCGGCCGCCGCGCCGTCCACGACGGCGACGAGGCGGCCCTCGCACGCCACGTACATGGGGTCGATGCCAAGGAGCTCAGAGGCGCCGCGCACCTCGGCGCGGACCGGGATGTCGTTTTCGCTGACCAGCACGCCCACGCTGGCGGCCCTGGCGATCTCGTTCAGGATCGTGGCCACTCCGCCGCGGGTCGCGTCCCGCAGCGCGCGGACCCCGGGGGTCGCGGACAGCAGGCCGGCGACGAGCCCGCCCAGCGGCGCGGTGTCGGACGTGACGTCGGCCTCGATGTCCAGCTCACCGCGGGCCAGCATGATCGTGACCCCGTGGTCCCCGATCGGGCCGGACACGATGACTGCGTCCCCGGGGCGGGCGTTCGCCACGCCGAGGTCCAGGTCATGCTCGATGGCGCCCACCCCGGCGGTGTTGATGTAGCAGCCGTCGGCCTTGCCCTTCTCCACGACCTTCGTGTCGCCGGTGACGACCTGCACCCCGGCGGCGTCGGCCGCGGCGCGCATGGAGCTGACGATCCGGCTCAGGTCATCAACGGGGAATCCCTCTTCCAGGATGAAGCCGGCCGACAGGTAGAGCGGAACGGCCCCGGACGTCGCCAGGTCGTTGACCGTGCCGTTGACGGCCAGGTCACCGATGTTGCCGCCGGGGAAGAAGAGCGGCGACACCACGTAAGAGTCCGTGGTGAGCGCGACCCGCGCCCCGCCGACCTGAAGCCGGGCGGCATCCTCGAGCGGCTCGAGCAGCCGGTTGCGGAAGCCGTTAAGGAAAATCGCCTCGATCAGCGTCTGAGTAGCCTTGCCGCCCGCCCCGTGCGACATCGTGATCCGGTCTTCCCTGACCCTCGGGCGGCTGCGGCGGGCCCGGTCGATGCGCTCGAGCACCAGCTCCTCCCGCACCGTCCCGGGCAGCGGCTGCGGAGAGCCCCGGCGAGCATGCTCTTGCTCGTCATGAACCCGGAGTGCCTCGTGCACCCAGCCCGCCTCCGTCGATCCAGGAGTGGTCATGGCCGGCTCGCCTCCCTGACCCGCTGGCGGGTCAGCCGGCCGTAGTTGTAGTAGGCCGCGCAGGCGCCCTCGGGCGACACCATGCAGGTGCCGATCGGCGTCTCGGGCGTCGTCGGCGAGCAGCCCGACGTTGATCACGCGCCGGACCCCGCTGACATCTACCCGGGCCAGGTCGGGCTGATCAGGGAGGAACTCGATCACCTCACCGGGTATGCCGAGGCACACTCAGATCAACTCCTTCGTCGGTCACCGGCGGCCGTTCTCGGCCGCGGTACGGGTGCCGGTGCCCGTCCCGGCGGCACGCACTAGGTCCAGCACGACCCGCACGGCCTCATCGACCGCCGCCGTGACCGGCGCGCTCAGCCCTATCCCCTCTCGACGCTGGCCGGCTCGCAGCCGACCACGAGGATCCGCCCGGCGTCGGCACCGAGCATGTCCAGCATGCTGAGCACCACGTCGGGTTGCATGCCGTGTGCGTCAAGTAGCGGGTTTTCCCCAGCCGGCCCGGTTCGGGCCTCGACCTCCATCACGTATACCGTGCCCGGCTCGCCCCCGCGCGGCGACGCGTCGACGAGGATCGTGGTCGCGTAGCCCTCGGCCAGGTCACAGGCCAGGTGCATGCCGCTGATCCCGTAGTCGGCGACCCGGACCCAGTCGGGCAGGTCGACGGCGGCCAGGCGGCGGGCGACCTCCGCCCCGAACCCGTCATCGCCCAGGAAGATATTGCCGACGCCGGCGATCAGCATGCGACCCGCCATCGCCCCACCCGCCTCCGCGTCCGCCGCCCCCCGCCGGGCCGGGCGCGGTCAGGGCGCGCTGGGTGAGCTCCCACAGCACGTGGTAGATGGTGGTCTGCGCTTCCTGGATCCGGTGCACCGACGAGGACGGAGCGACGAAGAGGTAGTCGATGCTGTCCAGCTCGGCCATCTTGCCGCCCTCGTAGCCGGCGATGCCCACGGTGAGCAGCCCCCAGCCGGCTCGCCTCGTCGAACGCGCGCAGCAGGTTCTCCGAGCTGCCGCTGGTGGACAGCCCGACCGCGATGTCGCCGCGGCGGCCGAACGCGGCGATCTGCCGGGAGAAGACCACCTCGACGCCGATGTCGTTGCACAGGGCCGTCACCACGGAGCAGTCACTGGCCAGTCCGAGCGCGGGCAGCGGCCGGGCATCCCCGCCGGGGTTCAGGAAAAGCGTGGCCAGCTGCTGGGCGTCGGTGGCGCTGCCGCCGTTGCCGAAGGCCAGCAGCCGCCCGCCGCCGGAGAACCGGGCGGCGGCGTCGCAGGCGCAGGACACCAGCCTGGCGCCGTCACGGGCGCTGACCAGCCGGCGCAGCTCGGTGATCTCCTGGGCCTTCGCGACCGTGGACCGGCGCACCTGGTCGAGGACCGCGGGCAGGCTGGTGCGGCTTGCGGCCGGGTAGAGGAACGGGTAAAGCGACTCGATCGCTCCAGCGCCCGGCTGGCCGTGCCGCGTCATCCGGTCATCACCGCGTGTCTCGCGCTCGCATGCGGGGTCCCGCCAGCTCGCTCTGCAGGACCGCGATCGCTTCCCTGGCGTGCACGAGGATCGTGTCACCTATTCCCGCGGAGACGAGCGCGACGCTGACCTCTTCCTCGCCGTCGCCCGTATCGACCACGGCGAGGCCGTCGTCGAGCAGCCGCACGATCGTTACCGCCACGGCCGTGTCCGAGCAGGTGACGCACACCTCGTCGTAGCACTCCAGCTCGCTCACGCGACCACCTCCGGCGCAAGCAGGCCGGGCTGCTCGAAGAGCACGTGCACCAGCTCCCAGAGCACGTGGTACGTCGTTACCTGAATCTCCTTAACGATTCGGGGGTCGCCCGCCCGGGCCAGCAGCAGGTGGTCGACGGCCGGGCTCGCGGCGATCGCGCCGTCCTCGCCCGCCCCCCCGCCCTCGCCCGCCAGCGCGATGGTCAGCATGCCGAGCAGGCGGGCCGCCTCCAGGCCGCCAGGACGCTCGGGCAGCTCCCGTCCGAACAGATGCCGAGGGCGATGTCGGCCGGCCCCGCCAGGTGACGGATCTGGTGCGCGAAGATGCCGGCCAGGCCTTCTCGCGCGGCGACCCCGGTAACGGTCGCGACATCCGTGGTCAGCCAGAGCGCCGGCAGCGCGCGCTTCCCGACGATCACCGGGTGGACGAACTCCACGGCCACATGCTGCGCATCAGTGCTGGACCCGCCGACGCCGAACACCACGAGCTTCCCGCCCATGTGGAACCGCACGGCCATGGCGTGGCAGGCGCTGGCCACCGCCTCGGCCTGCGCGGCGAAGTCGCTGACCGGCGCGGACCGCAGCTCGAACAGCAGCGCGGCCTCGTCAGGGCTGACCGCGGTCACGCCTGCGTCCCCGCCCCCCGTGGTACTGGTCCGGCCCGGGCCTGCTGACCTCCAGCCGCAGCGGCCTGGCCGCGCCGGCGAGCGTGAGCGTGCCGATGATCGCGCCGCCGCCGTCCGCGCCGGGCTCGAACTTCTCGGCGGCGAAGCTTGCCTCGGGGTGACGGTCGGAACCGAGGGTCTTCCGCGCGGTCACCGCGATCTCGCGCCGGTCCCGGTCCGTGAGCGGCTTGAGCCCGCCGCTGCCCTCGCGCACGATCAGCGAGCCCATGTCGATCCGCACCGCGAGGCCGGCCGGGCTCAGATCGTCATTCAGCGTCAGCTCGCCCGACCACCGGCCCACCTCGACGACCAGGTCATGGCCGGCCTGCGCCGCCATGCCCTCGCGGAACGTGTGCAGGATGATCCGACCACGTTCCGTGCCCAACTGGTAGCGCCCAGCGTGAACCGCCATGGCAGCACCGTAGGACTCAAGTGGGGGGACGTCCAGTAGTCCGGTCAGACAGGGCTGGCCACGGTCAGGGGAGCGGCACCTGGCCGAAGATTTCCTGGATCCGCCGCAGGTCCCGCATCCGGGGCTCGGTAGCGCCGCCGACCCAGCGGCTGACGGTCTTCACGGACACGCCGAGCTGGCGCGCCGCCGCCTCCTGGGTGAGGCCCTCCCGGCGCAGCGCGGTCGACATCCATTCCGCGAACGTCGCGGGATGACCGGGCTGGCCGAGCGTGACGGGGCCGGCGGGGGTCGGCCCGGCGGCGGGAGTCACCGCGCTGGCGCCGCCGGGCCCGGCGCGGCAGGAGCGACGGCCAGCCCGACCGGCGAGTCCGCCGCGGGCCGTCGGCTGCTGC
>WNFI01287612.1_pt1 | contig 10053 bp, 7 predicted proteins | sample 5400471 | NCBI WGS metagenome assembly WNFI01 (sample SAMN13153348, study PRJNA577476) | soil metagenome | isolation source: 100 cm saprolite on Douglas fir-dominated hillslope | place: USA:California | collected 2013-09-17
AAGCCCGCTAGCGGAACGAAATTTTGAGCAACTCAGTAGCTGGCAATTGCGTCTAATAAGACGCGGGGTCTCTGGTAAATCCCAATACATTCCTCCAAGGCGCTTGATGTCGGGGCGTTTGAGATTGAACGGCGATTTTACTTTCCAAGGCTTGCCGGTGACCAGAATCTTAATCACAAGGAGAACACATGCGTTCAGACTTGATTTATGACGCACTTAATCCAATCAACAACCGCTATCTTTTGTGCCAGGTTGTCTCCAAGGCCACGCGCCGTTTTCACCGGCCGACAACCCGCATTCAGGACACCATGAATGACGTCCTGCTTCGGGTGGGCAAGGCAGCCGAGCCAGAGGCTGTGCTGGCTGAATCCCCGGATGCTGTTGCTGAACCGCAGCGCCGGGCCGCATAATAGTACTTCCTGAATCCCGCCAGGCCAACTTGGCTGGCGGGTGTTCGGGACCGGCCCCGAATACTAACTCCCGCCCTTGAATCGCTGGCGCAACCTCCCAAGAAATAAAATCCAACCCCAAAAATCCCGTAGGTGAATATGACGATTGCGGAACTCAAAGAAAAGAACATTACAGAACTTACCAAGATTGCCCGGACCCTCGAACTCCCCGGCGCCAGCGGCATGCGCAAACAGGACCTCATCTTTAAAATCCTGCAGGCGCAGAGTGAAAAGGAAGGCCACATTTTTGCCGAAGGCGTGCTGGAAATCCTGCCTGACGGTTACGGTTTTCTGCGCTCTCCGGACTACAACTACCTGCCCGGCCCGGACGATATTTATGTTTCACCTTCGCAAATCCGCAAGTTCGACTTGAAAACGGGAGACACCATCAGCGGCCAGGTGCGTCCACCCCATGAGGGAGAGAAATATTTCGCGCTGGTAAAAATCGAGGCGGTCAATTTTGAGTCGCCCGATGAGGCGCGCAACAAGATTCTGTTTGACAACCTGACGCCGCTCTATCCGCAGGAACGGCTCAAGTTGGAAACGGTGAAAGACAACTACACCGCCCGCGTCATGGACCTGTTGACGCCTATCGGCAAAGGACAGCGCGGCCTGATCGTTTCGCCGCCGCGCGCCGGCAAGACCATGATCCTGCAGAACATTGCCAATTCCATCACCACCAATCATCCGGAAGTCGTGCTGATCGTTCTGCTGATCGACGAACGTCCGGAAGAAGTCACAGATATGCAGCGCTCGGTGAAAGGTGAAGTCATTTCTTCCACCTTTGACGAACCCGCCGCGCGCCACGTGCAAGTCGCTGAGATGGTGATTGAAAAAGCCAAACGTCTGGTCGAACACAAGCGCGACGTGGTGATCCTGCTCGATTCCATCACTCGCCTGGCGCGCGCCTACAACACGATTGTGCCGCCATCGGGCAAAGTGCTTTCCGGCGGCGTGGACTCCAACGCGCTCCAGCGGCCGAAGAGATTTTTCGGCGCGGCGCGCAACATTGAAGAAGGCGGATCGCTCACCATCGCGGCCACCGCGCTGATCGAAACCGGATCGCGCATGGATGACGTGATCTTTGAAGAGTTCAAAGGCACCGGCAACATGGAAGTCATTCTGGACCGCAAGCTGTCTGACAAGCGCGTGTTCCCAGCCATTGACATTCAGCGTTCCGGCACGCGCAAGGAAGAACTGATTATCCCGAAAGACGACTTGGCCCGCATTTGGGTTCTGCGCCGCGTACTCAGCCCGCTGTCACCAGTGGAAGCCATGGAACTGCTCACCGAGCGGCTGGGCAAGACCCGCACGAATGCGGAATTCCTGTCGAATATGAGCGCGCTGTAAAAAATGCAAATGGCAATTAGCAATTTGGCCAGAAGCAATTGCATCGGTCAATTCCCAAATAGGTCTTATTCGTGCGAAGGGCGAAGCAGCGTACGGCTTGTCCAATTGCTATTTGCTAGTTGCCAATTGCTCTTCTAACACCGCACAATTTTCTCTGACTTGATTCCCTTGGTCGCGTTGCGCGTATCCACAACCAGTTGGGATTCCTTCACGATCTTCGGATAGTCGTAATCCGAATGGTCGGTCACAATCAGCACGCAGTCGTATTGGGAGAGATTGTCCAGAGGGGCGCAAGTCATCTGCAAGTTGTATTTGCGGCCGCGGCCCACCGTGGGGAAATAAGGATCGTTGTAGGAAACTTCTGCGCCCTGTTTCTGCAATTCTTCGATGATGGTCAGAGCTGGAGACTCGCGCAGATCGTCAATATCGCGCTTGTAAGCAACGCCCAGCACCAGTACCTTGGAACCATTTAGCGATTTCTTGTGGCGATTGAGCGCTGTGGCCACGGAAGTCACTACGTGATAAGGCATGGCCGAGTTGATTTCGCCGGCCACTTCGATGAAGCGGGTCTGGAAGTCAAATTCCCTGGCTTTCCAGGAGAGATAGAAAGGGTCTACCGGAATGCAATGTCCGCCCAATCCCGGCCCGGGATAAAAAGGATGAAAACCAAACGGCTTGGTGGAAGCCGCCTGGATTACTTCCCAGATATCGATGTTCATGCGCAAGCTCAGCAGCTTGAGTTCGTTGACCAGGGCGATGTTCACGCAGCGGTAGATGTTCTCCAACAGTTTGGTCATCTCCGCCGCGGCCGGACTGGATACATGCACAACGCGATTGAAAATACACTTGTAGAGCGCGCCCGCGATTTCTGACGCGGTCTGATTGAGGCCGCCAACAACTTTGGGAATATCGCGGCGGGCCACCGTGTCATTGCCGGGATCTTCGCGTTCCGGTGAAAAAGCCACCAGGAAGGTATTCTGATTGGTCTCTTCGCCACGGGCAGCCTTCAGACCGGCGAGATTGCGTTCTTCGAGAATTGGCGCCATCACCTCTTCTGTGGTGCCCGGATAGGTGGTGCTTTCCAGGACAACCAGTTGACCGGCGCGCAGGTGCGGGGCAATCGCCTCCACTGTGGCCCGTATGTAGCTCAGGTCGGGCTCGCGGTACTCATTCAAAGGCGTGGGCACGCAGATGATAATGGCGTCCATATCCGCCACCTGACTGTAGTCGCCGGTGGCGGAAAAGCCTTTGGACCGCGCTGCCGCTATCTCCGTCTTGGGAATGCGGTAAATATACGAACGGCCGTCATTCAGGGCATGGACTTTCGCCGCATCAACGTCGAATCCGGTGACCGGGAAGCGTTCTTCGTTAAAAAGCAACGCCAGCGGCAGGCCCACGTATCCCAGGCCGATGATTCCTACTTTGGCGGTCCGGGCTTCGATGCGCGAACGGAACCGCTCCAAGCCCGCCGAAGGTTGAGTTTGAGGGGACATAGTCAGACTAAAATTCTACACGTAAGCTTGTCCTACCCGCCATCTCCGGGCGGCCTTCCGCAACGGAGGTCCTTGACCTGTCGTGCGGGTGAACCAGACCAGTTATCCGTTTACGCCACCGACTTTGGGGTAAGCTAAAGGCCGTTGAGAGCTTTCAAACGGGTGAAAAGCCTGGGCGGGACCGTTGCGCCGCAAATGCGGCAGCCCACTTTGGCGGTCATGTAATTGTGTTACTCTGTAGCCGTCTGGAATCTTTCCCTTAATAAAAGTCAGTGGCAAAGAAGAGAAAACTCGCTTTTCAGATTTCCTACGTCACCATCACTTACCGCAGTGTTTTTTTCGCGATCCTCGCTCTGTTCGCGCTGTTTGTCATCGTGATGTATTTTGCGTTTCCGGAGACCGGCAACCGGTGGTTGCAAGCATCCGAAGCTTCACTGGGAAAAATCCTGGCGAAAATAGGCCTGGGTGGTACGAAAGGCCCCGTAGGCATTGATCCCGGACCGCAACAAGCGCATTTCACCAATATTGACGGCACCGTGAGAGTCAAGAAGGTGAGCACCAACAAATGGATTACCGCCGACTACAACGTTGCCCTGGAAAAGGGAGACGTTGTCCAAACGGCGTCGGAGGGTATTGCGAAAATTGTCCTCACAGACGGGACTAACTACACTGTCAAACCCGATTCCCTGATCGTTGTTCAGGAAAACTCGGTCAATTCAGCGCAGCAAACCAGCGTGGCCGTGCAGGTGACCACGGGTACGGTGGATCTGGCTACGTCCACCGTGAGCCAGGGATCGAAATCTCAAGTGACTGTGGCCGGAGCAACTGCCACTTTGGCATCGGATACCACGGCCCAGGCAACGAATGATGTTGGCCATGATAGCCATGAAATTCTGCTGAAGAAGGGCTCCGGCGAAGTCAACCGCAATGGCGAGACGGTAAAGCTGGCAAACTACGAAAAGGTCACGTTCAAGAATGACTCACCCAACCTTATTAAGACCAAGGTGCTCAGTCAGGTAGTGGATACGACCCAAATCAAGCTCAATGGACTCCGGGAGGGCAGTTATTACTGGGAAGTGCAGTCAGTGGGAGAAAACGGAAAAGAGTCGGTAGCGAGCGACAAAAACCGGGTTACGGTCATCCCCAAGGGCGCCGACAACGTGAATATTACTCTGGAGCTGGAGCCCATGATCCAGCACGGGCACGTGATTGAAATCCGAGGAAAGACCGAGCCCAACGCCAGGGTCATGGTGAATGGGCAGGAGGTAGCGGTCATCGCGAGCGACGGCAAGTTCTATCACTTTACCAATCCGTTGCCCACCGGCATGAACGTTATTACGATTACCGCACAAAACAGGAAAGGTGGCGTGAATACCAAGACTCAACCCGTCGTAATCCAGTAGAATCAGAGCATTGCTGCGTTTTGGGTTTTTTGGTCCAAGCTGCTTTCTCTGCATACAGTCCTGGGCGGGAAAATTTGTTTTCAAAAAAATCAGCGGCCTACGTCCGGCGGTTCCGGTGCGTTACTTAGGGAAAATTTAAAAGCAGAAAGAAGTAGTCATGTCGGGAAACGGTTTCAAGTCAGAGAACACGGCAAGGAAGCCAAGGAAATGCTGGGCCGGACGCCGGGCAACATTGTAGCCATCAAGCCTATGAAGGACGGAGTGATTGCCGACTTCAAAGTCACGGAGAAGATGCTGAACTATTTCATCCACAAAGCGCACAACCGGAAAATGATGGTGCATCCGCGCATCGTGATCGGCGTGCCGTCTGAAATTACGCAAGTGGAAAAACGCGCGGTCATGGACTCCGCGTATCGCGCCAAAGCCAGCGAAGTTTATCTGGTGGAACAAGCCATGGTGGCCGCGATCGGCGCAGGGCTGCCCATTACGGAGCCCAGCGGCAACATGGTGGTGGACATTGGCGGCGGGACCACCGACATCGCGGTGATTTCACTCAGCGGAATTGTTTATTCGCGCTCGGTGCGAATGGCGGGTAATCAGATGGACGAAGCCATCATGAATTACCTCAAGCGCAAGTACAACCTGCTGATCGGCGAGCGCACTGCGGAACAAGTGAAACTCGAGATCGGCTCGGCGTACCCTTTGGACAAGCCGTTGACGATGGAGATCAAAGGCCGCAATCTGATCGAAGGCGTGCCCAAAACCATCACCATTGATGACAGCGAAGTGCGCGAGGCGCTGGGTGAATGCATCAGTACCATCATGAACGCCGTTCGTGTGGCTCTTGAGCGCACGCCGCCGGAATTGAGCGCGGACATCAGCGACCGCGGAATCGTGCTGACGGGCGGAGGCGCGTTGTTGAAAAATCTGGACAAGCGCATCCGCGAAGAAACCGGACTGCCTGTGTCCATTGCCGACGATCCGCTGGCCAGCGTGGTGCTGGGCACGGGAAAAATGCTGAGCGATTTCAAGCTTTTGCGCAAGATTTCTATTGAATAGCGTCCCTGCACGGCGGGACGATAAGTGAGTATGCAGTTACACCGGCGGACCCTTCTCTAAAGCAGCGTCATGGAAAGTTTTTTCAGCCGTTATAAGAACCCGCTGATCCTGGTGGCAGTCCTCTTTGTTCAAGTGATCGCGCTGGCCACCCAGATCAAGCGGCCCGACAATCCCAACTCGCCCCGTTCGGGCAGCACCAGTCTGCTCCGCAAATGGGTAGCGACGGCCTTTGCTCCGGTGGAGAAGGGCCTTGCCGGCACGGAAAACCTTTTTCGCCGGACCTGGCGCAACTACATTGATCTCCATAACGTCCGCAAGGAAAATCACGACCTGAAAGAGAAAATCGACCAGCTGAAAATTGAACAAGCGCAGTTGAAAGAGCAAGCAGAACAAACGCGCCGCTTACAGGCGCTGCTGGGATTCAAGCAACGGTTTGTCGGGGAGACGGTCGCTGCGCAAATTGTAAGCGCCGGCGGAAGCGAGCAGTCACGAGTGGTCTACATTGACCGGGGATCTTCCGACGGCATGAAGCCGAACATGGCGGTCATAACACCGGACGGCATCGTAGGCAAGATCAAAGAGGTTTACCCGCTGACCTCACAAGTTTTGCTGGTAACCGACCATGAGAGCGGAGCGGGGGTGGTCCTGGAAAAGGCGCGCCTGCAGGGCGTGCTGCACGGTTTAGGACAAGGAGAAACGCAGGTCAACGACATCATGTCCGATGAGAAGGTCCAGGCCGGTGAACAAATCGTGACCAGCGGCGGCGACGGGATTTATCCCAAAGGCCTTCCCGTGGGCACAGTAGCCAGTGCGGGGGCCGACCGTGAAAGCGAGCCTTTCCTCAGAATCAAGGTCAAACTGGCGGCCAATCTCGACCAACTGGAAGAAGTCCTGGTCATCACGAAAATGGTTGAGCAAAAAACCTCGGTGATGGAAGACCCCAACTCTGTCCGGGCAGCGGATGTCCTGGCTCGGCGATTACCCACGGTTACCAGGTCTGCGGACAAGGCTACGGGCAACTCGCCAGAGCCGCCGCAGAAGCCTGTCACTACTCCCGTAAAGAAGCCGGAGATTGAGGTACATCGGTTTAGTCCTTTCGTGTCTGTCCTTATCCCGCTGGCTGCGATGTTTCTCCAGATATGGCTTCCGCGCAAGATCAGGTTTGTGGGGATTTTCGATCTGCCTTTGCTGGTCACGATATTCTTTGCCGTCGCCCGGCGGCGTCAGGTTCCGGGTATGCTCACCGGCGCTTTGATGGGCACTTTGCAGGACGCTTTTACCAACCATCCCATAGGCGTGTTCGGGATTTCCAAGACCATTATTGGTTTTTTTGCTTCGTCTATCGGGGTCAAGTTGGACGTAGAGAACCCTGGTTCCCGCTTCCTCATGACGTTTGGGTTCTATTTCCTCCATCGCTTCATCTACCTTCTCATTAATCGAGGTCTGGTTGGCGTAGTTGAGCCGTGGGCCTGGGGACACACCTTGCTGGCGGCCTTTGCCAACGGATTGCTCGCTGTAGTGCTCTTTGCCGGACTCGACCGGTTCAAAGGGCGCAGATAACCCCACACACAATCGGGGAAATGCGGTACTCTAGAAGAGCGGCTCCCTCCGGAGCAGGATTCTTCTCTTATCGTAAAGCGATAGATATTTCAGGACCGCATGTTCGGGCGCAACGAAAAAATCCCGTCCTTCAAATTCACGGTTGTTCAATACATGGTGCTGGCTGTTTTTTTGCTGCTCGCCTTCGGATTGTGGCGGCTGCAGATTTCCAGCAATGACGAGTATTCCGTGCGCGCGGAACAAAACCGCATTCGCAGCGTTCCCATTCTGGCGCCACGCGGCAAAATTTACGATCGCGAAGGCCAGCTCATCGTGGACAATTATCCTTCGTTTTCCGCTCTGCTGCTGCGCGACCAGGGGCGCGACCTCAACGCGGATGTCCCGAAAATTGCCGCCGGTCTCCACATTCCTGCGGATGATATTCGCGATAAACTCCGCAGGTATCAACTGGCCCGAGTGCCTGGCTATGAACCCATCCGGATCAAAGACGACATCACTCCTGACGAGCGCGCCTTCATCGAGTCTCACCGCGACGAGTTCCCCGAATTGGAAACGATCATGGCGTATCGCCGTCTCTATCCCCAGAACGGATTTATGGCGCACCTGATCGGCTATGTCGGGGAAGTCAGCGAAGAAATGCTGCATTCGCCCAGGTACGAGGTCTATGCGCCGGGCGACATTGTCGGCCAGTCCGGAATTGAACAGTCTTATAACGACATGCTGGAGGGTAAGAACGGCTCTCGCCGGGTGATGGTGGACAGCAAGGGCAGGGAAGTAAAAGGAGCAAAGCCCTTGGAGCAGGAACCGCCGTCCGTGGGTAAACCACTGCACCTGACGATAGATCTTGATATTCAAAAGGCCGCTGAGTTGGCGCTGGATGGTAAAAACGGCGCAATCGTGGCCCTTGATCCGCGCAGTGGCGAAGTCCTGGCGATGGCCAGCTGGCCGACATTCGATCCGAATGCGTTTTCGGTACGGGTCTCCCGTAAAGAGTGGAACCGGTTAGTCAATGATCCTTCTCACCCGTTAATGAACAAAGCCATTCAGGCACAACTAGCGCCTGGATCAACCTTCAAGATCATCATGTCTGTGGCCGGTTTGCAGGAAGGTGTTGCGGAGAACATGCACGTCTATTGCACCGGCGGCGCCGAGTTCTATGGCCAGCATCGCGCCTGCCATGGCGTGCATGGCGCTACCGACATATCGAAAGGCATAACTCAATCCTGTGACACATTTTTTTATACTCTGGCCGACCGCCTGGGTATCGACAAAATAGCCAAATGGGCCAGTGCTCTGGGCATGGGCCAGAAGACCGGCATTGATTTGCCCAATGAAGCCAGCGGAACCATGCCCTCCGAAGAATGGAAGATCAAGAACTACCGCCAGAAGTGGTATGCGGGAGAAACCATTTCTGTCGGGATCGGACAGGGCGCTGTGACCGCGTCGCCGATACAACTGGCCCATACCATCGGGGGCATCGCGATGGATGGCGTCCTCTATCGTCCGCATATCGTGGCTCCAAACCAGTTGCCGCCGGAGTTTAAAAAAATGGCTGGTGCGAACCCCGGCGACATGGTCCGTGTGCCGATTGATCCACAGAACTGGATCACGATTACCAACGCGATGGTCGGTGTAGTAGCGCCCGGCGGCACCGCTGCCAGCGCGCACCTGGAAGGCGTGGATTTTGCTGGAAAAACCGGTACGGCCCAGGTAGTGAGCCACGCTTTCCGCCAGGGCAAGAGCAAACTGGGCGCTGAGTACAACGACAACGTCTGGTTTGTGGGTGTATCGCCGCGAAGAAATCCCGAGATCGTGGTTGCTGTTCTACTTGAGGGTGGCCAGAACAGCGCACTTGCTGGCAGGACAGCGGCCCAGGTGGTAAAGGCATATGTAGAGAAGCAGCGCCGCATCCGCAAAAATCCCTCGCTGTTCAGTGATAAGAACACACCCGCTTCGGTGCCTATGGCTGCTTTGTGGCACGCGCCTGCACCAGGACCAGACGCTAAAGAATCGGCAAACTCCCTTCAAGGCGGCACGCTTCTGGTGAAAATGGGGAGACAGGCCGCGCATAAACCGGCTGCGGTTGATCCCGCTATCCTTAAACCCACGGTCCTTAAGCCAAAGAAAATTGCTCTTGGTAGTACCTCGGCAGGCGGAGACTGATGCGGCGTTTTCTTTCCTTCCATGATTTCGATTGGGTCTTGCTGGGTTTTGTCTTGCTGATTTCCGGACTGGGTGTTTTGGAAATCTACAGCAGCACGTATGGGACAAAATTCGCCACAACTACAGGCACGCCTCTGTACGTCAAGCAGATTTATTGGATTCTGGGAGGGCTGGTGCTGATGTTCATTGCCAGCCTGGTCAACTATCAAGTGCTGCTGGAGAATGCTCATTGGTTTTACATTGCTTCGATTGTCGCGCTGCTGGCGGTACTTGTCGTTGGGGAAAAACAACTGGGAGGGCGGCGCTGGATCAAATTGCCCGGCCACCAGCATTTTCAACCTTCTGAGTGGGTCAAGCTGGTACTCATCCTGGTGCTGGCGCGGTATTTCAGTCTCAACAATGATGATCGCACGCCCACGTTAAAAGACGTGGCCAAAGCCGGCTTGATTGCGCTTGTGCCCATGTATCTGGTGTTTAAGCAGCCCGATCTGGGGACCGCTCTGACGTATGTGCCGCTGGCCATCATGGCGTTGTTTCTGGGAGGCATCCAATTCCGTCACGCAGCCTTCATCGCGG
>WNFI01019777.1_pt1 | contig 10052 bp, 8 predicted proteins | sample 5400471 | NCBI WGS metagenome assembly WNFI01 (sample SAMN13153348, study PRJNA577476) | soil metagenome | isolation source: 100 cm saprolite on Douglas fir-dominated hillslope | place: USA:California | collected 2013-09-17
TCCGCTTTGCCACAGCTTGAATTACCGCGAGTGGTCGGGATATTACACGGTCAGCGTGTATGAGGTGCATCACGAGCACGAGTACAACGCCATCCGCAACGCGGCGGCGCTGATCGATATTTCGCCGCTCTACAAGTATTTAGTCACAGGCAAAGACGCGACGCGGTTGGTGAACCGCGTGATCACGCGCGACATCAACAAGGTGAAGGTGGGGCAGGTGATTTACTGCTGCTGGTGCGATGAAGAGGGCAAGGTGATCGACGATGGAACGATTTCGCGGCTGGAGGAAAATGTTTACCGCTGGACGGCGGCCGACCCGAGCCTGCGCTGGTTCCGGCAGAACGGCCTGAACATGGACGTGCAGGTCGAAGACATTTCCGAGAAAGTTGCGGCGCTCGCGCTGCAAGGGCCGACTTCGGCGAATCTGCTGAAGACCGTGACCGATGCCGACATCGCGAATCTGAAATACTTCCGCGTCACGCGCGGGGCAATTGCGGGAGTGCCGGTTGACATTTCCCGGACAGGATACACCGGCGATTTGGGATATGAAATCTGGGTGCCGTGGAATGACGCGGTAAAAGTGTGGGATGCATTGGCCGAAAAAGGTAAGCAATTCGATCTGCACGCGGCTGGGATGTTGGCTCTGGATGTGGCGCGCGTGGAAGCCGGACTGCTGCTGATCGAAGTGGACTACAGCAGTTCGAAGAAGGCATTGATTGCGTCGCAGAAATTTTCGCCGTATGAACTCGGTTTCGGCAAGATGGTGCATCTCGATAAAGAAAATTTCATTGGCAAGCGGGCGCTGGAGCAGGATGCGAAGAATGGCGTGCCGCGGCAATTTGTCGGTGTCGAGGTGGATTGGACCGACGTGGAAGCGTTGTATGAACGCTACGGCCTCACTCCGGCTGCGCCCAGTCAGGCTTCGCGCGTGGCCGTGCCTCTGTACTCTGGAGAGAAGCAAGTTGGCAAGGCAACGACTACGAGTTGGTCACCGATTCTGAAGAAGATGATTGCGCTAGCCAGTGTTGAAACCGAGCATTCGAAGATCGGGACGGAGTTGCAGATGGAGATCACGATCGAGGCAATCCGGCTGAAGACGAATGTGAAGGTGACGGCGATGCCGTTCTTCAACCCTCGGCGGAAGACGGCGACGCCCGTTTAGGGAAGGTTCAAAGGCTTTAACCACCAAGGACACGAAGGTTCACTAAGGAAAGCCTCATTCCGCCGCGATTAGCGTGGGATGTAATCGTTCAGCAGCGGGCTTACCGCCGCTGGCCACGCCGCGATCGTGCGCCCAATACCAGTACAGCACCAGCTTTCGCGCGCCCGCTTTGGCGATAACGTAGCGGTTGGCGGGAAACGGCCCGTGGCCGGGCAGCGAAAGCGTGATGCGGCTATTTTCCTCGGGATTCCATCCCGCGCCGGGCAGGCAATGCTGCGGAGAGTGGATGGTATCGCCGGCGCGCTGGCTGGGAAAATACGCCAGGAATAGATCGATGGCCGGCGATTTTTCAGCCGGGTTCCGATACACGCGCTCCATGAAGTCGCCGGCGCCAAGTACTGCGAGAGTGTCTTTGTCCAGTTCAATCTCAAGGCTGTCCCAGTTCCCGAGTTGCGCGGGAAAGGAGGAGAGCGGCAATCGATTGGGAATGATTTCAGTGCGACCACGTGCCTGCAGCAGGATGGCCGTGAGGGCAATCAGAGTCGCAGCCCAAACGAAGCGCAATATTCCGGATAAGTTCATGGCTTCATGGCCTCGCCCTGCCAGAAGGCGCGAACGGCGCGATGCAGCAGATAAAGCATGAGCAGCGAAACCACAAAAATCAACCACCCCGAGAATTCATGAAAAAAACCTTGGGCTTTTTCCGGATCCCAATACTGTACCAGCAGGCCCGTCCCCACGATGCGGAAGCTGTTGGCGGCAACCGCGATCGGAACCGATGCCACAGCTAGCAGGACGCGCACTCCGACTTTCCTCTCCATCAGATAGCCGTAGATAACAGCGAGAGTGGTCAGAGACATCAGGGAGCGGATGCCGCTGCAGGCTTCGGCAACTTCCAAAGCCATGGCCGGGAGAACGATGACATTGCCTTCCCGTAAAACAGGCACTCCCATCCAAGGCAGCGTCGTGCTAGCCACTTTCGAGGCCAGTAACTGCAGCGGGAATGTGATCTGGTTGAAGACAATCGCCGGAATGGGAATCATCAGGAGCAAGAAAGCCCAGGGAAACAGAAGGGCCCGGAAGAAATTCCATCCGAAAAAGAGCACAAGAAGGCCGGCCAGCACGATCAGCAAAGACAAACGGGAAAGGAAGAGTTCAGCGCCCATCTGACCGACGATGAGCACACACAATCCGAGTCCCAGGAACAACAGGCCAGACCACGAGGGACGAAGGCTCAGGGCGCTCAGGCGGGCTCGCTCCTGCCAGATCACGAAGGCAGAAAATAAAGGTACGAAAAAACCGTGGGAGTAATTGGGATCGCTCCACCATTGCGCGACAAGGTGGACGAGCGTGGGCATATACAGCCAGAGCAATAATGCAGCAATGAAGGCGGCCTTCCACCATGAGGGCCGTGCCAGATCGGCGGCGGGCGTTCGCACAATTGGTCGCTCGGATTGCAGCACTTGGCTCACTAGGAGTCGGGTCTAATACCGGGGGATGCTACCAGCATATGCGAAGTCGAGTGGTGCCCGCAATCAAAAGCCGGATTGCAGGTAATCGTTCGAGTGACTACGGGCGGTCAGAAACTTGCCGTGCCCTAAAACGTCGACGAGGACTCAACCGCGCCGGGGATGTCACTGGACCGGCGCCGGGTACCGGAGAGGTTTCAGGGACTTCTCTCCCATCTAGCCACATACCTGAAGGGAAAGGACTTGGGAACTATTGCCCATGGAAAGAAAAGAGAGGGGGGACTGGTTACTCTTGATTGGGCAAATACTTTCCCTTTTATGCGGAAAAGTGTAGGTTAACGGGAGTAGGTTTTTCTCCCTCCGATGCCGGGTTCTGGCTTGTATACTTTTGAAAACATGGCGTTAACCTTGGAATGGGATCTTGGCCCGCGGGTAGGGCGTCTGGGATTTGCCGTGCTCTTTAAGAGAGTCCTGAGATTGAGCAGGATGTTGTTTTGTTTTTGTTCTCCAAGCATGCGGAGCGTGGAAGCGATCATGCGGGAGGTCGCACAAAGCGAAGTTCCGGTATTGCTTCTGGCGGAGCGCGGAGTGGGTAAGAAGGCGACGGCGCGGAGGGTTCACGACCTTTCCCGGCGCGGCAGACATACATTCCGCGTGATTTCTTGTACCCACTTTGGATCCGAGAAGTCTGAAGATTCAACGGAACCGGCGGGGTTAATGGGTGCGGGCACGGTTTTCCTGGAAGAATTGGCAGAACTGAGCGCGGAGGGTCAGGCTTGGTTGCTTCAGGCCATGACGCGGAGCAATGGAAACGGGGTTCGCTCGCAAGCTCGGCTCATCTGCGGAAGCGCCCGGGACTTGGAAGCGGAGGTCAGGGCGGGGAATCTTCGCGAGGATCTGTACTACCGTATTAGCGGGGTATGCTTGCGGCTGCCTCCGTTGCGCCAGCGCCGGGAAGATATTCCGGTGCTGATGGAACATTTTCTGCGGAAATACGGTCGCGATTTTCAGCGGCCGGTGCCGGCATTAAGCGAAGAAACGTACCGCTTGTTTCAGGAGTATTCGTGGCCGGGCAATGTTAGAGAGCTGGAGAACGCCGCCAAAGCGATCGAGGCGCTGGGCGATGAAACGGTCGCGATGGGCGGATTGCGCGCCATGCTGCTGCGGCCGGACCTGGGGAGCAACGGCAGCCGGGTTTCGCTGAAGCAGGCGTCCCGGGCCGCCTCTCGCGAAGCGGAGAAGGAAATCATCTTGCGAGCTTTGACCCGCACCCGTTGGAACCGGCGCCGCGCGGCACAGGAGTTGCAGATCAGTTACAAGGCTTTGCTGTACAAGCTTAAACAGATGGGATGCTCCGAGTACGGAGCCATCTAAGCTCCACGGGAGAGCGCATGATAAGAATGAAGCTGGCGTGCTTGCTGCTGTTGGGATTTGTGACCCTCAGCCTGTGGAGCCAGGATGATACTGACGCAGGTGCAGACAAGGCGCCGAAAACCGTCACACCGCCGGAAGCCCAATCGACCGGTCCAGGGGTCCCAGCCGATTACATCATCGGCGCCGACGATACCCTGCACGTCACGGTGTGGAAAGAACCGGATATGAGCGTCACACTGCCGGTGCGGCCTGACGGGAAAATTTCGATACCCTTGCTGGACGATGTTCAGGCCGCGGGCATGACTCCCATGCAACTTGCGACTTCGATCAAGGACAAGCTGAAGAAATATATCGCCGATCCGCGCGTAACCGTGGTCGTGACGGCGATGACCAGCCAGCGGATTTACGTGCTGGGCGAAGTGCTTCACACCGGTCCTATGCCGCTGCTGCCTCACATGACGGTGTTGCAGGCATTATCCACTGCGGGATTTACGCAGTTTGCCAATCTCAAGGCGATTTATCTGCTGCGCGTGCAAGCGGGCGGTCAGCAGACGAAATTGCCGTTTAACTATAAGGACGCCATCAAGGGACGAGGCACGCAGCAGAATATCGTGCTCAAACCAGGCGACACCATTGTTGTTCCGTAGGCTTGGTAAATGAAGAGTGAAGAGGAATACGGATGAACAAAGGCCAAATCATTTTGACCCTGACGCTGACCCTATATGCGGCCAGCACGGCCTGGGCGCAGGGCGACGAGCCGCCCGCGCCTTCCCCTGCGCCCGCCTTCGGGCAGGAAAATCCTGCGCCTACGGTGAGCGAGAACCCGCCCATATCCGCCATCGACCAGCCGGGGTTGGAGCCGCATGCCGCTCCGGAGAGTTTCCTGTTGCCCGGGCTGCATTTCAGTGAGTCAGTGGATTCTAACGTCGGCAACACGCTTGGCGGTTCGTCAACCAACTCAGTCACGAGGGGTCTGGGAAGCCTGACTCTGCAAAAGCTTTGGAGAAACTATGCGGTGGCGATGGATTACATTGGCGGCGTCGTCTATTACAACCGAACGGGAATCGGGCTCCAGCAACTGCATCAATTCGACATAGACAACAGGATCAACTGGAAACGCGGACAGTTGGCGATCCGCGACTCGTTCAGCTACCTTCCCGAAGGCAATTTCGGTTTTGAAGCCTACGGCGGCAGTGGGGCGTACAATTCAGGCCTCGCCAGCCTGGGATCGGGCATGCTGGGTGCCGCCGCATTCGGCGGGCAGAGCAGCTCTTTCAACGGTAGCGGAGGCGGCGTTTCCGTGGGCCAGGTGCCGCGCCTGACGAATTTGGGATTAGCGGACATCATCGAGAACCTGAGTCCGAAATCGTCTGTAACACTTTCCGCGGGATACGGGATCGTACATTTCTACGGAGATCTCACCTCCCTAACCGGTGCGCCAGCCAACATTTCGTTCATCGGCAGCAGTGAAGAGACCGTACAGTTCGGATATGACCGGACCCTGAATCCCAAAGACCAGATCGCGCTGAGTTATGGCTACCAGGCATTTAACTTTTCTACCGTCGGCACTGCAATGCACTCCCACGTTTTGCAGGCCATGTACGGGCATCGCATTTCCGGGCGCATGGATTTCACGATCGGAGTGGGGCCGCAGTTTACCCATATCAGTGACACCGCGTACCTGTGTACTTACTTGGGCATTCCGGTGTTGATTAATCCGAATGACTGCTCGAGCATTGGAGGCAGCCTGGTCGGCACGCCTCAGAGTGCGAACCACATCGGGGTTGCCGGCCGCGTTTCGCTCCGCTACAGATTTCCCAAGACTTCGGTGTCGCTGAGCTATCAACGTTTCAACACCAGTGGTTCAGGGCTTTTCGCGGGCTCGCGCAGCGACATTGTGGAAGCCGCCGCGCAAAGACCCTTGAGCCGCGTCTGGGATATCTTCGGCGACGTCGGCTATTCCAGGAACAGTCGATTGCAGGCTGGCGGATCCAGTGTCAACGCGAACAATTTCAGCTACGTTTATGCCGGAGCGGGACTTCACCGGCAGTTCGGGCGACATCTTCGCGGGTTCGTGAGCTACCAGTTCAACCACATGGCTTTCGATAATTCGTGTCCAGTCCCGGCAAGTTTTTTGAGTTCTACGGGCACCGTGGGATGCAGCAACAGATCGGTGCGGCAGGTGGGTTCGATAGGACTGGACTGGACTCCCCGGCCAATCCGTCTTGACTAATTTAGAGGCTGGCCATGAAGGGCTGGCGGAACGGGTACCAAACAATATGGAAAACCGCGAACTGACCATGGACGACTATCTGGCGATGTTTCGCCGCCGGATGAAGGTGATTCTGATTCCGGCGCTGCTGGCGCCGCTGGCTGGATTTTTAGTCTCGTATGCTTTCTCCCCCAAATACACGTCGCAATCGCTGGTGCTGGTGGAAGCTCCGAAGATTCCGGACGCGGTGGTACAGCAGGTTTTTACCGAGGATCTGACTCAGCACATCGCCACGATTGAGCAGCAAGTGCTGAGCCCGAGCCGGCTGCGGCCCATGGTGGAGAGGTGGGGGCTCACCAAAGGAGGCCAGAACGTCGAGGATGTGATGGACAATATCCGGCTCAATATGACGATCCAGCCCGTGATTACGGATCTCTCGCTGTTCGGCGGCAAGAAGAAGCCCGGCCAGAGCAGCCCCGTGCCCGGCTTTAACGTGAACTACACCGCGTCGACCGCCCGCGAAGCACAGCAGATATGCACCGACCTGACGTCGATGCTGCTCGAAGAAGATCTCAAATCCAGGCAGGATGCGACGCAAGGCACAACCCTCTTCCTCACGAAGCAGGTGGAGGATGCCAAGCAGAATCTTGACGATCTCGATAAGAAGCTGGCGGCTTTCAAGAACCAGCATATGGGGCGGCTTCCCGGGGACGAAGACAATAATCTAAAGATTCTCATGGGATTGAATTCGCAGCTCGACGCCAACACGCAGAGTCTGAACCGGGCGACGCAGGACAAGGCCTATACCGAATCGATGCTGGCGCAACAGGTAGCGGCATGGAAGGCAGCGCAATCCTCAACCAATCCCCAAAGCTTGCAGACGCAACTCTCGACCCTCCAGGCGCAACTCATCGACCTGCGGGGCCGCTATACCGAGGATCACCCGGACGTGATCAAGACGAAAGGCGACATCGCGGAGGTAAAGAAGCAACTGGCGGCAATCAACGCTACCTCCGACAAGGCAACCGATCCTGCCAGCGAGAAAGGATCCGCAACGGAGCCGCCGGAAATTCGTCAACTGCGGCTGCAGATTCACCAGTATCAGGACATGATTGCGCAAACCACACGTGATCAGAAAAAACTTCAGCAGGAAATCGCGGTGTACCAGGGCCGGATCGCTTCGAGTCCTGGGGTGGAAGGGGAGTACAAGGCGCTGGCTCGCGACTACGACAACGCGCAGAAGGTTTACCAGGAAGACTTGGCCAAGCAGAGTACCTCGAAGATGGCGACGCAAGCTCAACAGCAGCAGCAAGGGGAACAAATGGCGCTGCTTAACCCAGCCAACCTTCCAGATTCCCCGAGCTTTCCGAACCGGTTCTTGTTTGCCGGTGGAGGATTGGGTGCCGGACTGGCAGTGGGGCTTGGTCTGACCTTATGGCTCGAGCTGCGCGACAAGAGCATTCGTACCGAGGCCGACGCCGAAGCTGCCCTGGGGCTTCCGCTTCTGGTTTCTGTTCCGTGGGTGGTGGAAACGGCCACGGCAAATGGCAATGGCAAGAGCCACTTCTGGAGCCGAAAAAAAGCGCCAGAAGAAAAACCCGAAGCGGCCAGGTTCTAGACGAAGAAATCTTAGGCAAAGACCATGTACAAGGATTTTTACGGCCTGCGGGCGAATCCGTTTAACGTTAACCCCGATCCGCGTTATTTATTCCTGACGCGGCACACCGAGGAGGCTCTGGCCTGCCTGACTTACGGCATCCAGAGCCGCAAAGGGTTTGTGCTGCTGACCGGAGAAGTGGGAACGGGCAAGACCACGCTCATCAACAAGCTGCTGGAATGGTTGCGCCTGCAGCAGGTGGCGACCGCTTTTATCTTCAACTCGCGCCTGAACACGCCGCAGTTTTTGGATTACATGATGGCCGACTTTGGCATTCCATGCGATTCGAAGGCCAAGAGCCAGATCCTGCTGCGGCTCTACAACTGGCTGCTGGATCGTTACCGCGCGGGCGAAACCGCGGTGCTCATCGTGGATGAAGCGCAGAACCTGAGCGATGAGGTGCTGGAAGAGATCCGAATGCTGACCAATCTGGAGACGTTCACCGAGAAACTGCTTCAGATCGTTCTGGTGGGCCAGCCCGAACTGGAGCAGAAGCTGAAGCAGCCGCAACTGCGGCAGCTCCGGCAAAGGCTGACGTTGCGCGCCAAGACGCATCCGCTCACGCTGGAAGAGACCAAAGCATACGTCCAGCAGCGGCTGCGGATTGCCGGTTCCAACGGCCAGGAGATTTTCGAGTCCGAGTCCCTGGTCGCGATTCATCGTTATGCCAGCGGCATTCCGCGAGTCGTCAACCTGCTTTGCGAGCATTGCCTGGTGAGCGCGTTCGTCGATCAACAGAAAGTGATCGCTCCTGCAGTGGTGGAGGGCGTGGCCCGGGATTTTGATCTGGGCGACGGCATCGCGGCTGGCGTAATGACGGCGCCACCTCCATCCGCGGGCCCGGAGAAATTTGACTTAGTGGAAGCTTTACGGTCGCTGGCCACTCTAGCCGACCGCTTGCGCGAAGAAGAGAAGGACCTCCCCAGGGAAGGGAAACTATGAGCAGAATTCACGAAGCATTGAAAAAAGCTGAACAAGAGCGGGCGGTATCGCAGGGAGGTTCGGCGCAGCCTGGTTTCACGATGCCGGAAGCGTCGGAGCCGCCCATGAGGACGATGCAGGAGGAGCCGCCGGAAACGGCGGTTACCGGAGTGCCCGCCGGTGGTGTTCCACTCACCTCCGCGATGCCGTCGTTCGCCAGTCCCTTCAGCCTCGACGCTTTATTGGGGCGCTGCCCGCAGTTGGAGTGGAAGCCCGAGGAGAAGACGATGTTGTTTTTCAACGGCGACGATACCGCGCGGGGTACAGAGGAATTCCGCACGCTGCGGTCGCGCCTTTACCACACGCGCGAGAAGATGACGCTTAAGAAACTGCTGGTAACCAGCGCATTGCCCAAAGAGGGCAAATCCTTCACCTCGGCAAACCTGGCGCAGGTGCTGGTGCGGCAGCACGGACGCCGCGTATTGCTGATCGATGCCGACTTGCGCGGCCCGCGCCTGCACATGATGCTGGGCACGACCTCGTCCCCCGGCCTTTCCGATTACCTTCAGGGCAGAAGCGACGAGTTTTCGATCATGCAGCGCGGGCCCATGGAAAACCTGTTCTTTATTCCCAGCGGGGACGAAATCTCCGATCCCGCCGAGCTGGTGGCCAACGGACGCCTGAAGTTCCTGTTGCAGCGGGTAGAAGCTTTGTTCGACTGGATCATCATCGATTCGCCGCCCGCGGTGCCGGTCTCCGATGCCAGTGTGCTGGCGAAGACCTGTGACGGCGTGCTCATGGTGGTGCGCTCCAATGCGACGCCGATCGATATGGCGCGCCGGGCGCGGGAGGAATTTCCCGACCAGGCCCTGGTGGGGGTCGTGCTGAACGGCACGGACAGTGATTCCATTCCTTATTCGCGTTACTACTACGCGGCGTATGGAAAGAATGTGACCGACTCCAAGTCCTAGGGAAATAGGGAAACGTGATCCGGCTGTTCAAAGTCTATTATCCGTTGCGCACGTTGATTCTTCTGGTGGGCGAAGCCATGATCGTTTGGCTTTCGTTCGTGCTGGGAACGATGCTACAGAACCGCGAGGATAGCTGGCTTCTGCTCAATGTGGAAAACGGCTATGTGAAGATTCTGGCGGTCACCGGTATCGTGCTGCTCTTCTCCCATTTGTTTGATCTATACGATTCGTCCAGCCTGGGAGCGAAATGGGACCAGATATTTCGCGTCTTGCTGGTGCTTGGGTT
>WNFI01123044.1_pt1 | contig 10052 bp, 11 predicted proteins | sample 5400471 | NCBI WGS metagenome assembly WNFI01 (sample SAMN13153348, study PRJNA577476) | soil metagenome | isolation source: 100 cm saprolite on Douglas fir-dominated hillslope | place: USA:California | collected 2013-09-17
GAACGCTCCCATGACTTCCACAGATCCGCTCACTTTACGATCCGACAGGAGTGGGGAGGGCGCCTCCTTCACAAAGAAAGCCAAAGGAAAGGAAACCAGAATGATCAACCCACCCAGCAATCGCAAAGCTGATTGCCAGCCGAAATGCTGTATCAGTGCATGGGAAATCCAGGGTACGGTCGCGCCTCCGATCCCGATTCCCAGGTATGCGAAGCCCATGGCCTTGCCGCGAGACTTGTCGAACCAGCGCGACAACAGAACGTGGTTCGGCAGTGGCCCTCCGCACACGTAGCCGAGAGCGTTGAAGAAGTAAAACAAATAAAACATGCCCAGAGTCGAAACCCAACCCAGTCCCACCAGCGCTCCACCAGCCATCAGGATACCAGCCATCATGACGCGGCGCGGACCAAAGCGATCGATGATCCAGCCCGCGACAAATCCAAAGACCGGTCCCACAACCAACTTGCTCAGCGCATTTCCCGAGGTGACCTGGGCGCGCGTCCACTCGAACTACTGCACCATGAAGTCGTAATAGAAAGGGAGCCCCACAACAAGACCCACAATGCAGAACAAGACGACAAAAGCTGTTGCGGCAACTTGGAGGGCGCCCGGCCGAAATTCCGTTTGCCGGTTCGCACCAGTCGGACCTCGATCCGGCTGAATGCGCTCCCGCTCGTCCAGCAACTGTTTTGGTTGGTTCACCATGCTCCTCGAGGATTGCCAGCCTACCCTACACAATATTTCCAGCGACAAAACCTCTGATATGATGCCGAGCGGATTTCACAATATCATTCACGAGAGGCTGCATATGACGATCACACGGCGTGAAATGTGCATTATGCTTCCCGGACTCTTGCCGGCCGCGGCCGGGTTGAACGCTCTCGCCGAAGCCAGCAATCCCCTGCCCTCGGCTGATTATCCTTTTGACAAGCTGGCCGTGCAAACTCTCGACCACGCCGAAATGCGCCGCGTCCTCAAGGGCAAGTTGGCTACCGGTGAGGCGTTGGAGGTACATGAGACCATGCTGCCGCCCGGCACCGCGCCTCACGCTCCGCACCGTCACGCGCACTCGGAGATGTGGCTCATTCGTGAAGGCACGGTCGAACTCGCGGTCAACGGAGCCAGCTATCGTCTGGGTCCAGGCGGTGTGGGTTTTGTTCATTCGAACGATGAGCATGGAATCAAGAATGTCGGCTCGACTGCCGCCAGCTATTTCGTCGTGGCCGTGGGGCCGGGCGCGGACGCCTGATCCCATTCGCCGTTTCGTTCAGTCGACAACGAGTATAGGCTGAGACACGGCCAGAGTTTGTTTAGTTCGACTCAAAGTCAGAATCGGTTTTTACGAATTGACACTGCAGAAGTACGATTCCTATAGTTTGCGGGGCGTTGCGAATGGGGACTGCTTCCAACAATCGTAGAGGTGAGTAGATGAAAGTATTTGGGTTGATGGGCTTGATCGTGATCGCTCTTCTGATGGTCAGCGCGGAGGAAAAGATGCCGGACGGTTTCCAGCAGTGGACAGGCGCGTCCCTCAAGGACCTTGAGCAGACGCTGAAAACCGAAGCCGATGCGAGTTCTCATCACATGTCAGTGCGCCGCCTGGCGGATTTTCCCCAAGATACGTTCATGCTTTCCCGGCGCCAGGCGGATGGTGTCGTGGAGTGGCACGAGAATCAGGCCGACGTGTTCTTTGTGCAATCCGGCTCGGCGACGCTTCTAGTAGGTGGCACCATGGTAGGCGGCGGAACCACCGAACCGCATGAAAAGCGCAACGGAACCATTCAGGGCGGCATCAAGCGCAAACTGTCGGCGGGCGATGTGGTTCGCATTCCTCCGCAAGTGCCCCATCAGCTTTTGCTCGATGGTTCGCCTGAATTCACCTACTTCGTCATCAAAGTGAAAGGCTACTAGGCTTTGGCTGGTCGCACACTACGCTGGATTTCCTGCCGATGGCACGTGCGAAGTTCGAGGAGGAGTACATGTCTCTGCGATTGCTCAAGTTTCTAGTGGCGCCGCTCGCAGTATTTTGCACCGTGAGCGCGCTAGCCCAGATGCCCATCCCGTATGGCCCCTCGGTCAGTATCGAGAACGCCAAGAAGGCCGCGGCGACTGCCCTCGATGAAGCGCGGAAGGGCAACTGGAAGATGGCCGTGGCAGTGGTCGATACCGGCGGCGTGCTGGTGTACTACGAGAAGATGGATAACACGCAGATCGGAAGCGCGGACCTCGCGATTGAGAAGGCTCGCACCGCAGTACGGTTCAAACGCCCGACCAAAGTGTTCCAGGACGCGGTAGCGGGCGGCGGCGCCGGGCTACGGATTCTTGGTCTGCCCGGAGCAATACCAATCGAAGGCGGCGTTCCGCTTGTCATGGACGGTCAAATTGTAGGTGCAATCGGCGTTTCAGGCGACAGCAGCGATCACGACGGAATCTGTGCCCAGGCGGGGGCGAGCACGCTCAAGTAGCACGCTCCCCGTTATGACGTGTCGCGGCATAAACGATGACACGTATGGGGTTCACAAATAGCGAGGACAGCTCCGCAACGAAGAACATCGCAGCGTTGAAATAAAGGCTCACCTTCCAACCGGGGTGGCCCGGCTCGCCCGCCAGCACCGCCAGCCAGGCGACCACCGGTATGCTGATCACCTGGCCGAGGTTGCCGATCGTGTTCATGAAACCCGCAACCGTGCCGGAGTAGCGCTGTCCGATATCAATCATGGTGGACCAACTCGCGGCCATTCCAATCCTTCACAAACGAAGAGAGACACAGTGAAGCGAACGCCAGGCCGATGCAACCGGGGTAAGCGCAACGCTAACCAGCATGAAGACGCCGCCGAGTCCATAAGCGATCACGCCTTGCAGGGTACGTCCCCAACGCGGTCCCCAGAGCCGCACTTGTCGATCAGTCAGGAAGCCGCCCAACAAGCAGGCAGCTCCGCCAAAGAAAAGCGACGCGCCAGAAACAACCACGAGGCCGACTCCTGACAGGTGAAGATCGTTGCGTAAATATGGTGTAATCCAGGACGTGAAGAATGACCAGCCGGCGTTGCTGCAGAAATACATCAAACTAAGCGACCACAGAGTCGGGCTGAGAAGCATTGTGCTCCAGGAAAGGCGAGCGGCCTTCCCCGCATCCTTGCGCCCTTCTCTGATGAGGGCACGCTCCGCTTCGTTCACGGCGAGGTCCGATTGGGGCGAATCTTTGTAGCGTGAGGTGAATCCCCAAAGCCAGACGCCCCCGAGAATGCTCATGAGCACAAACCCACCTCGCCATCCCAAGGGTTGGGCCAGAACCATCATCAGCAGAGGTGCGGCGGCGCCTCCCCACCGGCCGCAAAGCCACACCATGCCCTGGGTAAAACCTCGTTCTCTGAAGGGGAACCATTCGCGTGATGCCCGGCTGATGTTGGGGAATGTTCCCGCTTCGCCAGCTCCGAAAAGAAATCGGAACACGATGAGACTAACCAAACCCCAGGCCAATCCCGTCAGAGCAGTGAAGGCGGATATAAGTGAGGGCAGAAAGGCTGCAGAGCCAGGCGAGGACCTTCCATCGGGCTCGGGAGGGGGCTGGCATCAGAGGGAGTCTGGTCCAGCGAAAGCGGAAAGAATCCGACAAAGGTTTGCCTCGGTGCGGCGGAGTCTGTGCCGCTGCCTTTCTTTCGCCCTTTCAGGGCTTGATCAGTCTTTCCGCTGACCCAGGGCTTGCGCCCTGGGCACTAATCTTGCGCCGCGTTGCGGCTCAGTCGCTACCTATGACAAGAACGGGGATAACCTGGCCAACGGCATCCCTGTCGAACCTTCGGTCTGGCAGCAGTTGGATGCCCTCTAGGTTAGCGTCCTACTTCCGTTGAGTCCGGCTGAAACCAAACTTCAATTTTTATGGTTTGACAGCTACAATCCGATTTCTATACTTGAAACGGTTTCTATGTTGGATGACTCAGAACGATGAATTTTACTGCTCGATTGGCAGCGGTGCTGCTCTGCCGGTGTAACAACTGAAGCTGGTTCGAATCGCAATCTCACAAGCATCCAGCCGTAGTTGCGAGTAGGAACGCGCTCCATTCGCATTATTTGTTGCAAGGGAGTTTCTAATGGGCACGCAGGTGGACGACGGGAGCGATCAAATAATCTTTCGCAAAACGCACGCGCATACCGGACGCTACGTCGCCATTACTCCTGGAAATAGTTCCATGAAACATCTGGCCTACGGGCGCATTATCCTGAATGAAGCGAAGCCTGAGGAATCCTTTTCGACCGGGGAACGCGAGACCGGATTGATCGTCCTCACGGGCAATGCAACGGTAACGACGGAATCCAAAGAAATCTCCCTGGGACAATACGACGCAATCTATATTCCGCGCGATTCTTCAGTCAAAATTTCTACCCCCTCCAGTGTGGATATCGCCGAGTTTTCTGCAGAGGTTTCCAGGCACTATCCGTTTCAGGTCGTACGTTTCTCTCAAGTCGAAAACGATCCTGGCTTAAAATTCACCACCGGCGGATCGGGATCGTCCCGCCAGCTGCACATGCTTTTGGCCAAAAACATCGAAGCGGGAAGATTGGTCGCCGGTTTCACCATCTCCGAACCTGGCAACTGGACGAGCTGGCCTCCGCATGAGCACGCCAAGATGCTGGAAGAGATGTACGTGTATTTCGATATGCCCCATCCGGCATTCGGCATTCAACTTGTGTATAACCGTACTGACTATCCGGAGATCGTCACCGTCGTACGCGATGGCGACGCCGTGCTGATGCCCAGCGGGTATCATCCAAACGTCTCGGTTCCGGGTCATCGCATTTGCTTTCTCTGGGCGATGGCGGCGCACCGCGAGGGCGAAGACCGGCAGTTTGGCGTGGTCAACGTTCAACACGGATTCGATCAGGGATCTTCCGGATTGGAAGCCGGACGTAAGAAGTAAACGCTACAATCCAAACATGGACCGAGCCGCTAGCTCCGCGAACCGAGTGCCTTCGGTGGATTCGGCAGCGGTGAAGCCTGAGACGTCGTCACCGGCCGGCTACTTCCGCTGGATCATCTGTGCTCTCCTGCTCTTCGGAACCACAAAAAACTACATGGACCGCCAGGTCCTGGGAATCCTCAAAGGCCCACTGCAACACGATCTGGGATGGAACGACATCGACTTCGGCAATCTGGTGCTTGCCTTTCAGGGGGCTTATGCGGTCGGCATGTTGGTGATCGGCCGGGTCATCGATCGGCTGGGCACACGGCTGGGATACGCGCTGTCCATAGTCTTCTGGAGCCTAGCTTCTATGGGACATGCCCTGGGCGGCTCTTTTACCAGCTTTCTTGTCGCCCGGTCGGCATTGGGATTCGGGGAGTCAGGTGTTTTCCCGGCCAGCATCAAGACTGTCGCGGAATGGTTTCCCAAGAAAGAGCGGGCGCTGGCTACAGGAATTTTTAATGCCGGGTCAAACCTCGGAGCCATCGTCAATCCACAAGTGCCGATGGCGAAAATCAAATGGGCCCGCCTCATACCCCATCGCCAGACCTGGGCGTTCGTAGTGGGCAAATTCATGACCGACCCGATCTGGTGGTTTTATCTGTTTTGGATTCCGGATTTTCTGCAACGCAGACATGGACTGGCGCTGATGAATATTCGTCTACCTATCGTGGTGATCTATGTCATCGCCGACGTTGGCAGCGTCGCCGGAGGGTGGTTCTCATCTTGGCTGATCCATCGCGGAAAAAGCGTTAACATGGCTCGAAAGAGCGCGCTGCTGATTTGCGCGGTGTGCGTCGTCCCCATTGTGTTCGCCTATAACATGGAGAGCTTGTGGGGAGCGGTCCTGTTGATCGGGCTTGCGGCCGCGGCTCACCAGGGATTCTCCGCTAATCTGTTTACCCTGACCTCCGACACTTTCCCCGCCCAGGCCGTGGGCTCGGTGGTAGGAATGGGCGGAATGGCCGGCGCCATCGGAGGCATGCTGATCGCCACCATCGTCGGCCACACGCTGCAGTGGACGGGCAGTTACATGATCCCGTTCCTGATGGCCGGTTCCGCGTACGTGCTGGCCTTGGCGGCGATTCAGTTATTGGTACCCGAACTGGAACCCGCCGACATCCACTGAGAGACGCGATGATTCTTGAAGCTTTCGAACTCAAAGGCAAAAACGCGCTTGTGACCGGTTCCAGCCGCGGTCTCGGCGCGGCGATCGCCATTGCGCTGGCCCAAGCCGGTGCCAACGTCGGCTGTCATGGGCGAAGCGCCGATGGCAGGACCACGAGCGAAACCATCTTGCAGATGGGCAGGAGTTCTTTCTACCTGGCCGGCGACATGTCCGATCCGAAGTTCTATCCGGCTTTGATCGGAAAGACCGTTGAGGAATTTGGCTCCATCGACATCCTGGTCAACAACGCTGGCACGATACGGAGAGCACCGGCGGCCGAATATCCACCAACTGATTGGGACGAATTGATTGCAGTAAACCTGACCGCCGTATTCCGGCTTTCGCAACTTGCCGGCCAGGACATGCTGAAGCGAGGCGCCAAGGGCAAGATCCTCAACGTCGCTTCCTTGCTTTCATTTCAGGGAGGGATTCTGGTTCCGGCATATGCCGCGGCTAAGGGCGGCGTAGCGCAACTTACCAAGGCACTCGCCAACGAGTGGGCATCGAAGGGAATCAACGTAAATGCGATTGCTCCCGGCTACATGGCGACTGACAACACCACCGCCCTGCGGCAAGACCCCCAGCGCAGTCGACAAATCCTGGAGCGGATTCCCGCCGGCCGCTGGGGAGAGCCTGGCGATATCGCCGGCGCCGCGGTATTTCTTTGCTCTTCCGCCAGCGACTACATTCATGGGCACGTCTTGGCGCTCGACGGCGGCTGGCTAGGGCGCTGACAGCCACGATCATCAGGTCGTCAACATCGTCCGCAACGATTCCGCTATCGATACCGTGAGTTTGCGCGGATAGTCGGTTTGCACCATAGCCAGCGCCAGACTCCGCGTGATGGGATGCCCGTCCACCCGGAAGGTTTGGAAGAATCCCGTACGTCGCCGGAGCGCATGTTCGGGAAGAATCGAATAACCAAAGCCGGATTCCACCAGACGCTTGATGGCCTCGGTATCTTCCGCCTCCATTACGACCTTCGGATTTACGCCGATATCCTTGAAGAAGCGATCGATGATCACTCGCAGCACCGTTCCTCGGGGATAGAGCAGGAACGGGACCCGGGTCAACTCGGCAACCCGCACCGATCCCGTCTGATGACCTCGAACTTTGTTGTTCGACGGGCGCACAATCATGAGCTCTTCGTCAAAAAGCGGAATAATCTTCAGATTCTCTTCCGGAACCGGAAGCGAAATGAGGCCGAGATCGAAGCGGCGATCGTGCAGCCCGGCAACGGTTTCCTCGGTCACATTTACAGACACGCGAATCTCCGCCTTCGGAAACTGCTTCCGCAACTGGCGCAGGGGTTTTCCGAGCTGATAAATCAGCGTGGTCACGCCGGTGGCAAAGTGGAAGGGCCGGGTATCCGTCGCCAGATCATTTTCAAACTCCTGCTTGATCTGCCCCATCCGCTTGATCAGATCTTTCGCATGTTCCGCCAGACGTACGGCGGCGGGGGTAGGAACCAGCCGCTTCCCACTGCGAACGAACAGCTCAGTATGAAGCTCGTCAGCAAGATTGTGCAGTTGAAGGCTGACCGCTCCTGGAGACAGGAACACCTTTTCTGCAGCCCGAGTCATAGTCGGAGATTCCATCACCGCCAGGAATAATTCCAGCTGATGAACATCCATATCCCTACTCCAATCGGGGCCGAACCGTGGGACGAACGCTTCCACTCATCCAAAAAAGACAGCCTGAAGAAGCGGCGGCCTTTTTCGTCTTGCTGAAATGCTTCTTTAGCTTTTCCAATTTGACAGCGCTGGTGCCCCTGCCTATCGTTTCAATGCTGGCAGCGTTACTTTAGCAAATCTAAAGGATGGAGGTGCCAACCAAAGGATTTTTGAGGTTTTCGATCCTCGGTTGGTTGTGGTCACCTAAAGCTGCAGCGCACCATCACTACGACCACTACTCCCCAGATCATCACAACGGATTTCCCTTTCTCCTATAGATCAAGCTGTAGGAAATGCCGGTAGATGTAAACTCCAAGCAGTAAGCCCATACGACTTGGCGTCGCCAAGGTCAAACACGTGACATGACAGCGCCGACCCAATACACTGCTTGCCCGTCCTAAAGAGGTGTTTATGCGATGGACCACCTCGCTGTCGTTTTTCCTTGTCTTCTCTCTTTTTACTCTACCCGCGCTGCCCCAGCTTGGGGCTCCACTGGGTCGATGTGGAGTACAACCTCGCGACGCCGGTGCGCAGCAGAACCAACTGCCAACCGAAGAAATCTCGTTGCACGGCCGGAAGACTCCCGTATTTGACAGGGTCAGGCTCGAAAAGGGATGCTCAGGAACTGGTTGACCTCTCCGCTTCCGTCCGCACTGATATAGAACACGCAAAACAGGGCTTGCTTTCCAAGGATGTGGTGGAAAAACTCAAGCGGGTGGAAAACCTTTCCAAGCACTTACGCAGTGAATTGATGCGATAGCGCGCGCAACATTTTTGTTGGGTGGCTGGTACGGCCCAGTGTAGTTTCAGGGGAACGAAGGAGTAAGGTTCGTTATGAACAGAAGGTTCCAACGAGCAGTAACTTGTCCGCCTGGCCTTGACTCACGTTGAACTTTCTGCCAGGTTACCCATTTTTCGAAATTGCCACGGAACATGCGGTTCACGTCATGCTGCATGATTTGCCGCGTGACCCCTCGGCCCGCTTCAGGGATGGCACGACTTCGGTATCGGAATATGCCCACCAGGCTCGGACAAGACAAGCGCAAAACTGGCTGAATTGAATCGTTAGAATTTCTCGTTTGACAATATCTCTCGATTGCTTCAGTCTCCTCTGCGCCGCCTCGAAAATAACTGGTCACCGGCATAAGAGACCCAACGGAGAGATCATGTTCGACAAGCCCACTGAGAGAAGAGACTTTCTGAAGTTGACGGGAGCCGGGATCGCCGGCACCGCGCTGGGAACCGCCGCACCCGCTCAGGCAGCGTCCGCAAAGACAAGGTCAACCCCGGCAATCGGCGACACGTTCGACGTAAGGACGTACGGGGCTGCCGGCGATGGCAAGACTCTGGATACGCCGGCGATCAACAAAGCCATCGATGCCGCGGCGGCCGGCGGCGGAGGCATCGTTCGATTTCCGGCCGGAAGCTATCTCTGTTATTCGATCCACCTGAAGAGCCATATCCCTTTCTTTCTCGACCCAGGCGCGACCATCGTGGCAGCGGACACGCCGGCCGGGAGCCCAGGCGGTGGCTATGATCCGCCCGAGCCCAATGCATGGGACAAGTTTCAGGATTTTGGACACAGTCACTGGCATAACAGCCTGATCTGGGGTGAAGACCTCGAAAATATTTCGATCGAAGGTCAGGGGCTAATCTGGGGCAAAGGCCTGAACCGCGGCGACAGGGACCTCGCCCTGGCTCCAGGCGTAGGTAACAAATCCATCAGCCTCAAGAATTGCCGCAACGTGACCCTGCGTGATGTCTCGATCCTTCACGGCGGGCATTTTGCGATCCTTGCCACCGGAGTGGACAACCTCACCATAGACAATCTGAAGATCGACACCAATCGGGACGCGATCGATGTCGATTGCTGCCGCAACGTGCGCATTTCGAATTGCAGCGTCAACTCGCCGTGGGATGACGGGATTTGTCTAAAGGATTCCTATGGCCTGGGATTCGCGCGTTCCACCGACCACGTCACCATTACCAACTGCTACGTCACCGGCGGCTATGAGGAAGGCACGATGCTCGATGCCACCTACAAACGCTTCCCTCCCGACTCCAAGGTTCCCCGGAATGGGCGCATCAAATTCGGTACCGAGAGCAACGGCGGCTTCCGCAACATCACCATCTCCAACTGCGTGATCGAGAATTGCCGTGGAATTGCCCTCGAGTCCGTAGACGGCGCAATACTGGAGGACGTCGCGATCTCCAACATCACCATGCGGGACCTCGTCGATGTTCCTTTCT
>WNFI01526236.1_pt1 | contig 10052 bp, 9 predicted proteins | sample 5400471 | NCBI WGS metagenome assembly WNFI01 (sample SAMN13153348, study PRJNA577476) | soil metagenome | isolation source: 100 cm saprolite on Douglas fir-dominated hillslope | place: USA:California | collected 2013-09-17
AGGCGCTCGAGATCGCCGTGGACGTCGCCGACGATCAGGACAGGCAGGTGTTCCGAAGCCATTCCTCACCCCGGCCTTCGACGCGCCGCACGGCCCTGGTGTAGGACCCGATCGTCTGCAGCTCGCTGCGCGTCGAACGCCATTGCCACGTGCGGCCGAACACGGCCTCTGCTTCGTGTCGTGCGAATGGGTGCGCTTTGGTGAGGGCGCGACTCCGAACGGCCGTGCCCTTGAAAACCCAGAAGGAATCCCAACGCGCAGTCGCTCGCGCACGCCGAACGTGCGCATTGCGGTCCCACCAGCCCGGACCGGGATCGGAGGTGACATCTGCCAGCACGTCGTCCACGACGAGGCCACCTACGACATGAAATCCCGCCGGCCCAAGCGCAGGGTGCAGCCGGGCAAGAAACGCGATGAGGTCGCCACTCGCTGCACGGCGCAGGCTGAAGGCGCGACCGGCTCGGCGGCAGTTGTCCCCATACGTTGGCGTCGGCTCGGAAAAATCAGGATCGAGGTGGACAGTGCGTTCGCGCCAAGCGGCCGGGGCGTGGGCAGCAAGCCCCGAAATGTCGCCCAGCCGCAACATCGGCGGCGCCCACGGATCTCGCTCGGGTATCGGAAGCAGTACGAAGCGGCCGTCGGCGAAGAGCGGCGAGCGGGCTGCATGCGCCGAGTTCACGCCGACGTTGGCGAGGAAAGCAGCCATCCGACGATGCTAACCTTGGCTTCGGCCGATAGGGGCGTAGCTCAGCCTGGTCAGAGCATCGGTCTCCAAAACCGAGGGCCGGTCTCCAAAACCGAGGGCGGAGGGTTCGAATCCTTCCGCCCCTGCCACTCTCCTGCGCACGTTCTGTCATCGGCTCTCCTTATGGCTGCGATCAAAACAATCAATTTGCCTTATAGGTGCGTTGAGACTAGCGTGACTCACATGAGCGGCAGAGCTCGTGGCGCGGCGGATGCCGTCCTCTATGGCGCCGACGGTTCGCTGGAATCAGCCGCCATGGCCGATGTCCTGAACGAGATGGGCGTCGAGTTCGAATACCGGTCGGTGAGCCGGGACCCGGCGGCAAGGCGGGAATGGGAAGACCTCGATGGGGAGAGCATTCCGATGCTTCGCCTGGGCAGCATGGGCATCGTGCGGGGCCTGGACCGCATCAAGGTCCAGCAGCTCTTCGGCTGGGTGGGCTGCTAGCCAAGCCCGTACTCTTTTCGGTCGCATGACCGAGCAAGAGGTCGTCGTTCTCGCCGATCGCACCCTAACCTCGACGTGGCGAGAATCGCTGATAACCAATGAGACATGCGGATGCCGGCCAGCTTTGCCCGCAGCGGCGCCGGTGAGCCACCCACTCTTCGCGAGATCGTGAACTTCACGCCTACGACGACTCCTGGGTCCCGGAGATGCTTGCCGGCAAGACCATGGAGGAGGCGGGCCGCGACAACCACTAGGGCGACCTGATCGGCCCAACCCCAAAGCTGGCGTTCTCGGCGGTGGTGGACAGGGCGTGCAAAGCTGCTCAGGACGTCAAGGACCTGGGCTTCACGGTGCATACGTCCTTCGGTGACTTGCTGCCCGCGACTACCTGATTCAGATCACGTATTTCCGCGGGCTACGGGCACACGACATTGCCACGGCGATCGGCGTCGATCCCAATTTACCGGCCGACCTGGTGCAAGGCCTTTGGGACGAGCTGAGCCCGGTCGCCGACGAGTGGCGGGGGCTCGGTGCGTTTCCACCGCGCGTGGATGTGCCGGGCGACGCGCCGTTGCAGGATCGCCTCCTCGGACTCACCGGTCGCGACCCGTACGCCGCCTGAGGGGCGAATCGTGCCCATGGTAAAGTTCCGCTTCGCCCGATTTCGCTCGGGGCTTACCCTTACTGAAACGCTGGGCCGCTAGCTCAACTGGCAGAGCGCCGTGCTGATAACGCGGAGGTAGGTGGTTCGAGTCCACCGCGGCCCACCATTCGGATGTGTAGCGTCCTCGACCACCTGCCCCTGGTCATCGTGGGACTCACATTGATCACTGCGTCGCGTTCTGACTATTCCGCTGGCGCCGCAGGCCTGACCCGCGAAGCGAGTGCAGCTTTCAGCTCGAACATGTGTCGTAATCGCGGCCGTAACTCGAGATCGCCGGCGTAGACTCGGCCCGTCGTGTCGCCCACTGCTTATTGGAGTTTCTATGCCGTGGGCATATTCCTCGTGGTGTGGCTGCTGCTTGGGCTGCGCTCGTACTACAGGACCTACAAGGGTCGCGGTCGTGCAGCCGCGGTGGCGGCGCTCTGCGAGCAACGGGGAATGTCGCCGATGCCAGGCACCAGCCTCCATTTCAATCCTATGTCACTTCCCGTGGGCGCCTCGGCGAAATACTTGAACACCTTTGCGACAACCAACCGCGACCAGTCACTGTGGATCAGCGACATCCAGGACGGCGTGGTTAGCAGCGTCACTGACACACGCAACGATTGGACGCTGATGATGTTCTCAGTCCCGGACCTGAATCTTCCGTACATTGCGCTGACGCGCAACGGCGACATCCTTTCAGTGGGCGCCCAGGGCAGGCCCGTGCACTTCGAGTCGATCGATTTCAACAATCGTTTCTCGGTGCATGCCGACGACCCCCGCAGCGCGGTCATGCTGATCGACCAGGGCATGATGCAGTGGCTGCTCGACCTCGACCGGGTGAATTTCCAGGTCTCCGGTCCGCTGGTGAGCGCTTACGTCAGGCAGCGCAGGCCCGACTCGGCAGACCCTGTGGAGGTCAAGATGCTGTTGCGCTTCTGCGACGGTCTCGTCGCCCACATCCCGCAGATAGTGCACTTGGAGTACGGGGTCCAGGGTTCGCAGCCCGCTTCATAGGCGATGAAACGTGACCGCGTGATGGGAAACCCCGCTGTTCTTTGAGGCCGGATACCACATAAAACCGGCTGCGGCGCTCAGCGCTGCTGAGATCACTTGGGGGTTGGGCGCAGCGCTCAAGCCCCGTTAGCGCGGAGGTAGGTGGTTCAAGTCCACCGCGGCCCACCACGTTTTGATCTGAAATCAGCCACCGATCGCGGCTTCGCGCCTTGCGCAACGCTCTCGTGGGGCGCGGCTGGATGGTTGAGACTAGGCGCGAGATGTGGCCCAAACTCTCGAAATCACGCCCGAACCTGTATGACAGGATTCGCGGTTCTCTGAGCAAAGGCTTGGCCGGATCGCGGGTAAAGGAAAAAGAGGCTTTGAAAGAAGCAACCCTCGACCTTGTCGCCCAGGCTCTTGACGCCCGTGACCTGGTCATCGCGCGTCACTCTGTTCGTGTGGCAGCACTCGCCGCACGGCTGACACAGCAGTGCGATCTGGGCCAACGACATGTCGAACTTATGCGCATGGCAGGCAAGCTGCACGATCTCGGCATGATCGGCGTCCGAGACGACATCCTCAACAAGCCTGGACCATTAAATGGTGACGAGTGGGAAATCATGCGGTGTCACCCCGACATCGGGGCTGACATGATCCAATGGCACCCCGCCCTGGCCATCGTTGCGCCGCTTGTGCGCCACCACCACGAGCGCTGGGATGGCAGCGGCTATCCAGCCGGACTAAAAGGCGAGGTCGTACCCATGGGCGCTCGCATACTGGCTGTGGCCGAGTCGTTCGACACGATAATCAACAAGCGGATCTACCGCGCCAATCCTTTGAGCTCCGTGGATGCGATACGAGATATCAGCGAGCACTCGGGCTCTTGGTACGATCCAGCCGTGGTGGAAGCGCTACGCGTTCTCTCGGATACCACATAAAACCGGCTGCAGCGCTCCGTGTTCCTAAGATCAGGTGAGGTTTAGGCGCAGCGTTGAGGCCCCCTTACCGCGGAGGTAGGTGGTTCGAGTCCACCGCGGCCCACCACTGTCTTCATCGCTGATCCCCAGCGAATCCCTGAAGCCCGGACGGCCCTTTGATTTCGAGCCATAATTGCCGCGTCGTGATTGACGTCACGGCCTTTCGTAGCTTCGAACGTGCCGGCTGGAACGAGCGAGCCGGAGCCTACGAGCGCTTCTTTGCAGCTGTTTCCGAGCACAACGTTGCGCCACTGCTCGATGCCGCGCACGTCCAAGCCGGACGCACAGTCCTAGACGCTGGTTGCGGGACCGGCAACCTTGCTGCTGCCGCGGCTTCGCGCGGCGCCTTTGTAGTCGGCACCGACTTGTCGGATGCAATGGTGATGCTCGCCCGAGAGCGCAACCCAAAAATTGAGTTTCGAGAAGCGGACGCCGAGCAGCTTCCATTCCGCGATATGACCTTCGATTCGGTTGTGTCGAACCTACTGGTCCCGCACCTACCCCGCCCAGAAGCCGGAATCGGCGAGCTTGCGCGCGTCTTGAAGCCAGGTGGTCGATTGGCTGTGAGCATGTGGGATCTGCCAGCTCGATCTCGCCTCGTCGGGGTCATGTGGGAGGCGATTGCCGAGGTTGGAGCGCCTACGCCGCCTGGTATCCCACGCGGCCCTGCCGCATTCAGGTATTCAGACGAAGGTGAGCTCGGAGGGTTGCTTCGATCGGCGGGTCTAGACCACATCGACGTGCGCCGGATCGAGTTCATTCACACGGTTGCGAGTCTCGACCGTCTGTGGGAAGCCTGGACCGAGGGTAGTGTCCGTACCGCGTCTGCCGTACGTGACCAACCTACAGGCATCCAGCTTCAAATTCGTGCCGCTTTCGACCGCCTGGCGGGTGCTTACGCCGACGATCAGGGCCTGAATGTACCGGTCAGCTTCTTAATAGCATCTGGTAGCAAAGCGCTGACAGATCACGCCACATAACACCCCGCCTTACGCGCGGCCATCCCACTCTTGACGCACAGCGCTCAGGGCCAATTACCGCGGAGATAGGTGGTTCGAGTCCACCGCGCGTTGGGGGCCCTCTCGTGGTAAAAGTCCCATGATGGCCGAGATATTGCTATTTCACCACGCACAGGGAGAGACACCCGGATTCCTTGCGTTCGCCGACGAACTCCGCGCAGCCGGGCACACGGTTCACTCCCCGGACCTCTACGAGGGCAAGACGTTCGCAACGCTCGATGAGGGCGTTGGCTACGCCAAGCAGGTCGGCTTCGATACGATCCTCGACCGATGTCGGCTCGCTGCTGAGAGCTTGCCGAACGAGCTCGTCTATGCCGGCTTCTCACTCGGGGTGATGGGAGCGCAGATGCTGGCCCAGACTCGTCCCGGCGCGAAAGGAGCCTTGCTGTTCAGCGCCGCCTTCCCGGCCTCCGAGTTTGGGGGCTGGTGGCCGCCGGGAGTTCCACTCCAGATCCACATGATGGAGGCCGACGAGTGGGCGGTGGAGGACCTCCCTGCCGCGCGCGAGCTCGTTGAGACCATCGAGGGCGCTGAGCTGTTCCTGTATGCCGGCGATCGGCATCTGTTCGCTGACAGCAGCCTGCCCGACTACGACGAAAATGCCGCGAAGCTGCTCAAGAAGCGCGTGCTTAGCTTCCTCGACACCATCGAGTAGCTGCAATTGCTCACCGCCTCCGATGCTGATGGAATCGGAAGCGTGAGGTTGAGACGGATACCACCTAAAACCGGCTGCAGCGCTCGCTGTTTCCGAGATCAGCCGACACTTAGGCGCAGCGCTTAGGCCCCCTTACCGCGGAGGTAGGTGGTTCGAGTCCACCGCGGCCCGCCACCATTGGGGACGATAATCCACGCATGGACGGCCCGTTTCGATCGTCTGTACCCTTTTGCCTGTGGATAGAGCCGGTAAAGCCTAGGTGGATGTCAGTCGCATGCCCTTAGAGGTCGAAACCCGAAATCTCGCAGGCGAGGTAACGGCTTGGGAAGCGCCGGTCAGCTCACGCTGGTTGTAGATCGGCCAATCGAGGCCGGTGGCGGAGGCCGCGGCTTCAATGGCGGTCAGCTCATGTACCTTGCGATCGCCGGCTGCATATCAAACGACCTTTTCCGCGAAGCGCTCGGACGTGGCATCACGTTGGATCAGGTGGTTGTTCGAGTCGCTGGAGACTTCGTGGGCGATCCCGCGGTATCGACCGAAGTCACGTACGAAGTCGAACTCAATGGCGACGCAGACGAAGAGGCACTGCGAGGCCTCATCGACCACGTCGACCGGATCGCGGAGATACCGAACAGCCTGCGAGCCGGCACACCCGTGCGCCTGAAGAGAGGCACTATTCTGCCGAAGTCGCGATAAGCGGTCGACGACTGTTGCTCAAGCAACGAAATCATTCTCGGCTTGTATTTTCCAAACCACTTAGCCCCCGCGCTACGCGCGGCCTCGCCGACATCGGAAATGGCTTTCCTACGAGGGTCTCGCCCAATTCTTGCCGTTCCAGACGTAGGTAGCAGCCGCGAGAAGGACAAGCTGCCCACGAGCACTGTCAAAAACAATCGAGTAGGTTCGCCCTACAGCGGTGCTCAGGGCGGAGCCTGCAATCCGACTCCAACCGCCGCCTTGCCAGGACCAGACCTGAGCGGCGCCATCCACGAGCTCCGCAGTGCCGGCAGGGCCGAAGTAAGCCATGGGCGGTGGGTCGTCTGGAGCAACCGCGGGGGCCAATACCGAAGTGAGCTTTGTCCACCTATCGGCGCTGAAGGTCCACATCTGGGGAGACGCGTTGCCATCGACTCCGAAGAAGAGGATCCCGTTGACTGAGGGAACGTAGGCGGCGCTACCCCAGATTGGCGGCACGTTCGAGCTATTCGCGTGCGACCACGCGGATCCTTCCAACGTCCAAACGTCCGGTCCCGTAGGGCCGGCGGGATGGAGCCCGTTATTCCGCACCAGTACGACGAGGTGGCGCTGGCTGTCGTAAGCGAGGACCGGCGCGGGACGTGCCCATCCCAGCGTGCCATTGGCAGGCGGGGAGTTGGCTGCATGGATGGAAGCCCAGTTGGTGCCATCCCAGGACCAGAGGTCGGCGCTCCATATCTGGTTCGCGAAGCCTCCCCATAGCAGCACCAGACGGTTGTTGGGATCGTATGTCATGGCTGCGCTCTCACGAGCCGGAGGGCTTTGTGCGGGGTGCTGTCGAGTCCAGTACCGCCCGTCCCACGTCCAGGTTTCGCCAGAGTGATCGAAGGCGACGACCTTGCTGCGCGCCTCGTCAAACGCCAGGCTCGCGCCGGTGGCCGGGCTCGGCGACGCGACCTGCGGCGTGGCGATGGGAGTCGAAGTCGCCCCGGCGATAGCCGGCTCGCGAGATGGCGGTCGCAGTCCGAAGGGACCGATGAGGACAACAGTCGCGGCGATAGCGCCGCTCGTGAAAGCCACCAGCGCGACCGCGCTAACTCCCCACGCTCGACCTTTCATCTGCACTGGAAGTGAGAACGGTAATTCAACCCGGAACGGTACTTTGTGCCGCGCCGCGGCCCCACTAGATCCTTGTCAGTCGCGTAGGTCCAGGACATACCAACGAGTGCCGTGGAGCCGGTGCATGACCGGACCACGTCCAATCACGTGGGTTTCTAACGCTTCCTCGTCAGGCATTCCCTCCACATAGCGGACGTCCTCTATAGCGCCGCCCTCGCCTAATCGGCCGAGCACCATCGAGCCAGGGTCGCCGTAGCCACCTCCGAGCAGGATGGTTTCGCCATGCACAGCCAGCGCCCGGCCGGGATCGCAATCAAGGTGCCAGATCCGCCGAGTCCCGTCGCGTCCGATGCTCACTACTGGACAGCCCTTGGTCGTGCCTGGAAAGATGCTGTAGCAGACCCATGCGGTGCTGCCGTTGCCAAATGCGTTAAGGCCGTCGCACCAGAGAATCGGATCGATAGTCGCCGTCTCAGTGAATCGCCAGGAGACCTCGCCCCGATGCGTTGTGCGCAGAAGTCCGGAATGTTCATTGTTCGACCCATCGCCCCAGACCATCGGTTTGGAAAAATCCCTGTGCAAATACGGAATCGAGTCGGACGTCTCCTGGACAGGCCAGACGCCCATAAACGTCCCTTGGTCGTAATAGCTGACCCAAATCTCACCTTCGCGGGTCGCCTGCACGTCCTCGATCCCATCGCCGAGGATGAATTCACGGATCGTCGCACCCTTGAAGTCCACCACCCGCGCGTTCGGTTCGCCGGCAGTATGAGCTGCGACCAGCAACACCTCGTCCGCGCCCAATGGCTGCACGAACGCTCGCTTTCCAGGGTGAGGGACCGAAACTGATGAGTGCAGAACGCCGTCCCGGAAATTGAGGACGGTGAGTTCTTGGGGTTGGGACCAGTCGGCGGCGCTTCGTTCTGCGTCGAATGGTGGCCGATCGTACGCAATCATCCATAGGTCGCCGTCCGGACCAACGCTGACCTCAGCGGGATGGAGAGTGTCAATCTGGGCCCGTACATCAGCCACCAGCCGAAAATGCGGCGACGCCATGGCTTGATCCTAAGCGTGGGTACAAGTACCGCGCCCGGGTGGTCGTGGCTAACGATTCTGGCGTCGATCCGACGGGCATCCGCGGGGCGGGACATGGACACGTCTGCGGCCGGGTGGCATCATCGCAATGTGCCCCTTCGTTCGAGGAATGGCGATGGTCGATGATCCCGTCCTGATAGACGATTGGCACCCCGTGGCGCTGGTCGCACAGCTTGCAGATGGTGGACCGATTGCTGCCCGGGTGCTCGGCGAGGACCTTGTTGTGTGGCGCTCCGGCGACGAGTTCTTCGCATGGCGCGACATTTGCGTGCATCGAGGCACTCGACTGTCGCTCGGCCGCGTCGTCGACGGCGCGCGGCTCGAGTGCCCCTATCACGGTTGGACTTATGGAGCGGACGGGCGGTGCGTGCTGATGCCGGCCCACCCCGAGCAGGCTCCGCCGGCTAAAGCGTGCGTCGCCACCTTTCGCGCGGCTGCGGCTTATGACGTCATCTGGGTGAGTCTCGGCAGCGGCGGTGGTGGGATCCCAAGGTTCGCACTGCTCGATGATCCGGCCTATGAAGTGCTGTTCGCGGGGCCCTACCGCGTTAGGGCAAGCGGGCCTCGCATTGTCGAGAACTTCCTGGATATCGGTCATTTCCCGTTCGTGCACGAGGGGATCCTGGGCGACCGAGCGCGTCCGGAGATCGAGGACTACACAACGACGATCGGGGCTGACGGCGTCGTCTCAGAAGGCGTCAAGGTGTTTCAGCCCGACCCCTATGCGACTGGTCACGGCTCAGTGGTGACTTACACATATCGCGTACATCGACCGCTTTCCGCGTCATTCATCAAGCATGGCGAGCACTCGTTCGGGATGCTCCTCTCAGTGACGCCACACGATGCAGTCGACAGCACCGCGTGGATGTGGATGGCCATGAACTATGAGCCGCGGTCGTCGATGGTCGAGTTCCAGGACCGTATCTTCGCTCAGGATCGCCCGATCCTCGAGTCCCAGCGTCCGGAGATGCTGCCGCTGGATCTTCAGGCAGAGCTGCACCTGCGTAGCGACAGGACCGCGATCGCCTATCGTCGATGGCTCCGAGAGCTTGGGGTGCGGACGGGCGCCTCGTAGTGGCCGTCTGGGCGATGAGCCCGATTTCGGGAGGAAGACTATTGGAGACTCCATGATTCCGCCATCCGCGCCCAAATGGTCGTAGGCCGCGTCATGGATGCAACCAATCGTGCCCAGCTGGTCGATTGACGCAGTTAGAGCGTGTCACTAACGTCTTGATTGGTGAACTCCGGATTTTCGGTCCGTGACGCGACTGTTGCAGATCTTGAGCGAGTCAGCGATATCAAGGTTCGCAACTGGGGTGACACCTACAGCTCGCTGCTCGAGCCGGCGGTTTTGCGCCCGTTCCTCGATCGAGACGCGCAGCTGGCCGAACTGCGCGAGAAGTTCGCCGAACCTGGCACCTTGATGCTGGTCGCGGAGGACGAGTCTGGCGATATCGCCGGATTTGCGGTCACGTATCTCGAGGATGAGCCCGAACCATGGCTTGAATCTGTGCACGTGCTGCGCGAATTCCGAGGCTCCGGCGTCGGTACGTTGCTCATACGTTGCACTGCTGAGCGCGTGATTGCTCGCGGTCACAACAGCATGCGGCTAGGGGTGATTTCGGGGAATGTCGCCGCCGCCCGCTTTTACGAG
>WNFI01704186.1_pt1 | contig 10051 bp, 15 predicted proteins | sample 5400471 | NCBI WGS metagenome assembly WNFI01 (sample SAMN13153348, study PRJNA577476) | soil metagenome | isolation source: 100 cm saprolite on Douglas fir-dominated hillslope | place: USA:California | collected 2013-09-17
AATGTCCCAGGTGTAGCGAGCCTTCGAACCTGCATTCAGGCGCTCAAAGAAACCGAGTGTCTCCGCAGGAGAAGAAAATATGGAATCCGGCTCGTTCTCTATAGTCACGCTCATACCGGCTCCGGCTGCGAGATCAATGACTTCGCGGTACACATCATAAACCCAGGGTGATTCTCGTTCAAGACGAATGTGATGGTTTCCTCCATCACTACGAGGTGCCAAACAACAGGCAAGTAGGCGAATCATGGTGGGACGAACGATGCGTGCCGTCTCCAGGAGATTTTCCATTCCCTGGAGGAGGTTGGCACGAAACCTGTCCTGTCCAATAATATCAACCCGTTGATGACCGAGCACTGAAGATAGACAATAGACCTCCATCCCTGTGTGCTCCATCAATGCAACCAGTCGCTCTCTGCTCTCTCCATCGAGATCTTCTATTGCGTGGCCGAATATATGACTTTTCAAGTCAAGATATCGGATGCCTAGCCCCTTGATTTGATGGACAGCCTGTTCAAGATCGGCTGCCATCATCTCATTGAGCATGGTGAGATATGCCATGTTCTTTTCCTTCCTTCTCTTCTCTCTCTTCTCTTAGCATTCTCGAGAAATCTCAGAAACGGCTGAGCCAGTGAGTTTCTCGGCAGACATGAGATACTTCCCCTTGGGACAGGCGGCCCTGCTTGAGTTCCGTCTTGAAGGCATCGTTTCACTGTTGACAGAACTGAGCGGACGTCAGACTGCCGGTAAGTACCTTATCCATACCCTCGTCAAGGATCACATGCGATTTAGGAGGCCAGAACGTCCAGATAATAGAGCCAAAGACACCACTGGCCGCAGCAGCGTTCAACTTCAGGTAGTGATCCTTGAAGCGCGGATTTGAGGGAAAATCTGAGTCTTTTAAAGTGATGGCAATGGGTTCTATTTTGTTATTGCTCTATCTTCTTCCCTCTGTTATAATATACAATATACAATATACCAGGTCAATAATGATGGAACGCAAGAGTTAAATGAAGGACGGTATGTTTTCATGAGGTATCAAGATGGAGAAGAGTAATTCGATGAGCAAACTAGAGCATGATCCCCTGAATCGGCGCATCTATTATAAAGTGCGTGAACTGATCGAGTCGGGTGCCATTCCTCCTGGTACGCAACTCGACGAACGTACTCTCGCTAATGATCTGGCCGTCAGTCGAACACCCCTACGTGAAGCCATCGCCACCCTGGTTGAGGAAGGGCTAGTGGAGCGCCGTCCCTATCGAGGCAACTTCGTGCGCATGTTCACGGCCAAACAGATTAATGATCTTTATGAGGTACGCAAGACGCTCGAAGGGCTGGCTACTCGCCTCGCGGTCCTCAGACTCACAGAGGAAGATCTAGAGCTATTACGCGCCATTCTTCATGACACACAGGAGGCGCTGGAACGAGACGATATGCCGGGTTATAGTACCAGCGATCAGCGTTTTCATAGCACTATAGCTCGCCTGTCTGATAATGAGATTCTGCGCGCAGTTAATGGAGGAGCATATTGAGGGCGTTCGCCGTTCTGTGATAGAGCAGATTGCAAAATCTAGCGTGACAGAAGAGATGAACCTCTAGTTTTTGTCTGTGGTCAAGGCAGCAGAGACCTTTGAGGGAAGGGAGATTTCCTGGCGAGAAGGTTCATCGCCAGATGTGTTGATAACGATCAACATTGTTCTGATACTACTTGAGAGGAGTACTGATAGTTGAACAAGCACGATATGATCAGAAGCGTGACAGACAATGAACATACTCATCACCTGAGTTGGGGTCACCTTACGTGGCTGATAGGAGCCGCACAAATGCCTGGGGCAGAACAAACATTAGGAGTGGTAACTATTTATCCAGGCAAGCGGAACCCTTTGCATGTTCACCCTAACTGCGAAGAATTGCTCTATGTGATATCCGGTGAATGTGATCATAGGCTGGGAGATGAGATCATTCATATGACGCCGGGCACAGTTATTTGCGTACCACGTGGGATACCCCATTGTGCCAGTTGTACCAGCACTGAACCGATGGTGGCGATCGTTTCTTTCTCTTCGCCGGATCGGCGCACCGATAGCCTTGAAGGTGACGAGGTCGCATAAGTGTTAAAAGTCAACTAGAATGGCCCTTCAGCAATTTAAGTGAGCCTGCTTGCTTTGTCCTTCATTCGGCATAGCCAGCACCATACGCACACATGCCGACGCGGGGAGAATTGACCACCGGCAAGAGCATCTCTTCCCCACACTCGTGCGTCTTGGCGCACTCGGCACAGAGCCAGCCCGCTTCCTCATAGACGCACACGGTACACACGGAGGTGGCCGGTTTCCCGCAGACGCCGCAAGGGATCGATGGAGGCGTGTTGCGGGCTAGGAGCTGGATCGACTGGCCGGTCGCTTCCCGGGTTTCCTCTGCCACCACCTTGAACCGTAACTCGGTGGTGGTGCCGAAATCATACTCGTAGAGACAACTGAGCCCTGGATGAAAGACGCGATCCAGCCGCACCCGCAGGCCGTGTTCGTCTGGTTGCGCCTCAAGGTAGAGACCTGCGCCTGAGACATAGCGTTGCCCGCCGATCTCAAAGGCGCTCATGTGCCCGCAACACTCCAGCCAGGTCTCTCGGAGGAACGCATCGAGATCGGCCAGGGTGATGCCGGTGCGCACTTGCAGATGCATCCAGTACATGGGCAGATCGCGCCCTTCCACCACCAGATGGAAGTGTTTCATCGTGCGCCCCGGTTTGTGGCCTGCGGCACGGGCAGCCTCGGCGGCTCGGCGCTGGCATGCCTCCAGGTGTTTGGTCATGCTCGCGCGACTGAACTCCCCCTGGCAAAGCGCACAGGTGCCTTTCGAGATCCGTTTGGTCATACCCCACCTCCTCATGGTTGGTCTTGTTCTTCTTCCCCGAGTGTAGCACAGGAGCACAAGGCAGGAAAGAGGAGAGATCAGGCCGCGTTGAGTAAGCGTTGTCTGAGCAGGGGAAGCTTGGCACGTCCAAACATCGAGCGCTTGACCAATTTGAGCTTCTGAACCTGGGCCTCCACCGGCCCATTGCTGTAGGAGAGTGACCTTGACCCGTTTTCGTAGAGCCTTCAACGGTTGGAGCTGAGAGGATGGAAGACGTTTCTACGTAATGTAACGTTTACGTTTTTATTATACCTTAGTAGGTGTAATACGTCAAACGTTTCTTTTTGTCTGTTGCTCTCTAAGCTGTTCATAGATGAGCGGGCTCATGTATCCGAGCGTTGAATGACGCCTCTGGCGATTGTAGTAGACCTCCAGGTACTCAAAGAGTGAGAGCCTGGCTTGCTCATGGGACGAATAGATCGTACTCCCCACACATTCCTCTTTGAGAGAACCAAAGAAAGATTCCATGGCGGCATTATCCCAACAATTGCCTTTGCGTGACATGCTCACGACCATTCCTGCTTGCTCTAGCCTTTGACGATACGCGCGGCTGGTGTATTGGCAGCCTCGATCACTGTGATGCAGGAGTCCCGCTTTAGGGCGACGACGAACCAGAGCCATGTGGAAAGCCTTGGCTACCAGCTCCTCATCACAGGAGGCCGACATAGACCATCCCACGACTGCCCGTGAATACACGTCCAGGATCACCGCAAGATACAGCCAGCCTTGTGCAGTAGGAATATACGTGATATCTGTCGCCCATTTTTTGTTCGGTTCTGTTGCCGTAAAATCTCGATGTAAGAGATTGGGGGCCACAGGATGGGAAGCGTCTCTGCGGGTGGTAACTACACGATGTCGTTTTCCTTTGGCACACAGTCCCGCTTCACGCATCAGCCGAGCCACCCGTTTGCGGGAGACGCTTTGCCCCCGGTCTTTCAACTCGGCATGCAGGCGCGGGCTCCCATATCTGCCTTGATGAGAGGTAAAGACCTGCCGAATCTGGGTGCTGAGTTGAGCATCTTCTCGTTGGCGCTGGCAGATTGGGCGCTTACGCCATGCATAAAAGCCACTCTCTGAAACGTTGAGGACTCGGCACATGACCACAACGGGAAATTCTTGCTTCTGCTGTTCGATAAACTGATATTTCATTTGGATTCCCGCGAAAAGATGCTCACTACTTTTTTTAGGATATCGCGCTCCTGTTGTACTCTCTCCAGCTCGCGTTTGAGTCGGCGGTTTTCCTCCTCTAATGGGGTTTGATGTCCGCTGCCTGGAAACGCTTCTTTGCTATGCTGAGCCAATTCCTTGCGCCATTGATGAATAGAAGTGTCAGAAATTCCTAGCTCGCCGGCCACCTGCGTGATCGGCTTTCCACTGGTTTGGGCAAGCCGCACCGCTTCTTCTTTGAATTCTCGTGTATAGACTTTTTGGACTTTTGCCATGCTGACCCCTTTCCTGATTTGATAGAGTATATCTCAGCTTTGGGGACTCTACCAAACCGGGGTAAGATCACTTTGTGGTCACACCTTTCTACTGCTCTCACAGCGCTTTGCCTGGGGAGAAGAGCGGGTGTTCTTTGCTGATCCTCAGACACAACAGGTCCGCTCTATGCCACTGGCCTGGACGAATCTCGCCCTTCCTGATCCTTTTGTGGTTGTTGCTGCTGGCAAAGCTGTGCTACGTTTTAGTGACGTGCAACAGCTCACGCAGTTTCTCAAGGAGAAGCAGACTCACCGAAAGGCGGGATCACTGATATGCTTCAGCATGTGACAGCTCATCATCTTACCCGTCTGGCTTGTTTGTATGTGCGTCAAAGTACTCTGCAACAAGTGTTAGAGAACACGGAAAGTACCTCCCGCCAATATGCATTGCGTGAGCGAGCTCTGGCGCTCGGATGGGCGGACGAGCGCATTGTCGTGATTGATCAAGATCTGGGCCACTCGGGAGCTTCCACTGCCGACCGCCTGGGCTTCCAGCGGCTCGTTGCCGAAGTCGGACTTGGGCAAGTCGGGCTGGTCCTGGGGCTGGAAGTCTCCCGGCTCGCACGCAACTCGAGCGATTGGCACCATCTCCTGGAGATTTGTGCGCTCACCCACACCTTGATTTTGGATGAAGAGGGGCTCTATGATCCCTCTACGTTCAATGACCGTCTTTTGCTCGGTTTGAAAGGCACCATGTCAGAGGCTGAGCTTTTTGTGCTGCGTGCCCGTCTGCAAGGGGGGATTCTCAACAAAGCACGACGTGGAGCCCTCAAACTCGTCTTGCCCATGGGGTTGTGTTACACGCGATCCCGACACCGTTGTTCTGGACCCCAATGGGGCCGCGTACAAGCCACCATTCGGGAGGTCTTTCACCGCTTTGAACACACCGGATCGGCTTTTACGACGGTTCGCCACTTTCACCAGGAGCATCTGCTTTTTCCGCGGCGGGTGCGGTGCGGGCCGCATCAAGGAGAAATTGTGTGGGGAGAGATCGAGCACCATGATGTGCTGCGGGTGCTGCACCACCCGGCCTCTGCAGGAGCCTCTGTTTTTGGACGTACGCGCTCGACAAAGACCGCCGATGGAAAAGTTCATATTGCCGATGTGCCTCGCTCAGAATGGTTCGCTCTTGTGAAGAATGCCCATGTGGGGTACATTCGCCTTCGAGGACTACGAGAGAAACGAGGCGCAACTTGCAGTGAATAGTCAAGCGTATGCTCCCCAGCGTTTTTCTCCGCCACGGGAGGGACCGGCGCTCTTACAGGGGCTCATCATCTGCGGCAAGTGCGGAGAACGCATGACGGTGCGCTATCATCAGCGCGGCGGTCGGCGCATCGTGCCCGATTATCTCTGTCAGCACAAAAGTATTGAACAGGGCGAGCACCCCTGTCAACGCATTCCTGGTTCTGGCCTGGATCGAGCGATTGGAGCGCTTCTGGGAGAGCGGGTGACCCCAGAAGCAGTAGCGCTGACGATAGCAGTGCAAGATGAGATAGTGAGCCGAGCGGCAGAAGCGCAGCGCTTGCGGCAACGGCCGCGTAGAACGCGCCCAATATGAAGCCGATCTGGCGCAACGCCGCTCCTTGAAAGTGGATCCTGACAACCGCCTAGTGGCGACTGTGTTAGAAGTAGAGTGGAATGCAAAGCTGCGTGAGTTGGAAGCAGCCCGCGCCATCGAAGAGCAGTACAACCGAAGTGATCAGCACCAGGTGAGCGCAGAAGAGCGTGCGGAGATCGAGGAGGTCCCAGAACGCTTTCGCCAGTTCTGGGATGCTCCCAAAACCTCCGTGCGCCAACGCAAACGTGCGGTTCGCCTGCTGATTGAAGATGTGACGGTCTTCAAAGCTGATCAGATTGTCGCGCATCTTCGCTTCAAGGGGGGCGCGACACAGACCATCACCGTCCCATTGCCTCCACCCTTTGCTCACTCGCGTTTGACGGCTCCCGAGACCCTGGCAGCCATCGATCGCTTGCTCAATGAATATACCGATGCCCAGGTGGCTGAGCAGTTAAATCAGCAAGGCTATCGTACCTTTGATGGACTCCTCTTTCAGAGCATCCATGTCTATCAACTGCGTCGTCACCACGGTCTTGCAGATCGGTATGCACGCTTGCGAACCCTGGGCATGCTGGCCGCCGAAGAACTAGCCCAACGTCACGGCGTCTCCGCTCAAACCATTTGGCGCTGGTATCGCCAGGGGCGCATTGCCGGGGTGTGCTACAATGATCGTGGATCCTGTCTTTTTTCTCCTCCCCAGGAGGAGCAACAATCGCTGGCTGAATCGCATTGATACTGATCCAAGTGACGAGGTGCATTATGCAACGTAATCGTTGCTCCAAGAGATGGTTAATCCCGCAAGTACTGCATCTTTATCTTTTTGTACCCCCGTAACAAAGGTTTGAAAAGCTTTGAGATGACTGGCTTGCACTGCTCCCAACCAAGCATCAAGCTGTTCCTCCGTGCGCTCACGCACCATATGCAGAAACTCTTTTACCAGCTGATAAGTAGTTTCCAGGTGTGGGCTCGCTTGTCTCAGTTGTTGGAGCGTCTCCTGCTCTTCAGCTTTCAAATCCTCTTCCTTACGGAAAAAAAGCCAGGTGGCCTGTGATGCTGAGAGAGTTAAGAGCGGATTGGACTGGATCGAGGAAGCCAGGATCGATGCACTTTTGTGCTTGGAGGAAGCCTGGGTCGATGTTTTCAACGTCTCTAGATAACGATATATCCCGTGTTGCGATCCTTTGTACCCTTTTGCTCTCAGTTCCCTTTCCAGTTGTGCTCCCTTGTGACACCCCTGGTACCAGCGCTTCAAGAGGTAGGTCTTGTAGGGATCAATGAGACGTGCTCGTTGTCGTTTCCTGTGAGCATAGGGGATGTTTCCAGTAGCGATCCACCGTTGAAGAGTTCGCTGGCTCATATGAGAGCGTCCTGGCAATCTCACCGCTCTTCATCCCTTGTTTTTGCAGTTCCAAGATGTGTTCATACCGAGCCATTCGCTCGGCTTGGCGGGCCTGTTGCGCCTGTTGGACGGCTTGCGTTTGGGCAGGACGCTGTTCTTTTGCACGACGCAGTTGGGCAAACGTCTGAGCGATCTGCACCGAGACACATGCGGCCAGATTCTTGATCAGATGCCAGCGGTCGCTCACCTGTCGAGCCTGTGGAGCACCTTTCTTAATGGCTGAAGCATATTCCGATGAACCATCACGGCTGACAATCTCAATAGAGGGATGCTTCTTCAACCAAACTGAGACGGTCTCCACCGAACGGTCTGGGAGCAAATCAATGGGTTGGCTGCGCTCCAGGTCACAGATCAGCGTCCCATAGCGCAGTCGGCGCTTGTGCGCCCAGTCGTCTAAGCCAATGATTCGCGGCTCCGATATGGCTGGCTGTGGAGAGCGGCGAACCAAACGCAAGATCGTATCGCGACTCCCGCTGATGCCCAGATCGCTTCCCACATCGGCTCCTGCCTGACCTCCTCCTCTGAATCCAAGCTGACAGAGCGCTTCCTGTAGCCGTTTGGTGCGTTGGGCATGAGGATGGCAGAGCGAAGGAAGTCGTTCAACGAAGATCTTTTGAGCACAGGTACTCTTTTTGCAGAAAAAACGACGGACATGCATGATGAGACGGATGGGATGCCCAACGGAGGGAAGATCGCGCAGCGTCCGCGTATAGCGACTTTGGATGCGCGAAGATGCGGTTCCACATGAGGGGCAAGAGGCTGTTGGGGAGGTCGTATGTAGGGTCAGAGTGATCTCCTCGGCTCCCTCTACTCCCTCCACTTCGACATTGGGAAGGTCGGGAAAAATGATCATGGAATGTCTTTAGGTCCTCGAAAAAACCATACAAACGTGAAAAAATGTTCAATTCCTCGATATACCACATCCTTGATCAGCAAGGTTGCGTAAGATTCATTTTATGAGAGATGCCAATCTGCTGAAAGCGCCTCTCAAGCCAGCATGGACAAGTTTTATGATACAAACGCGCCAGGAATTACTTTAAATGACAACGAGATGAGTGCGTTTACGGCATTCCTGAAAGCGACATACTTTAAATAGCTTCAGTATAGAGGGTGGCCACGAATGCGGAAGGAGAAAGTGAAACCTAAGATGCCTGCAAAAATGTGCGGAGAGCCATGTTGAAGATTAAATTTGCCTGAAAAGGGCCGGCCACGTCGTCCAGATCTAGATTTTGGGCGCATTTTCTGGTATACTCTTCTTAATGAAAGCCCATGGGAAGCCAATGGAACGGCTTTTCCTCTCTTACTATTTGCCTCGTACTCCTTCGTATTTCACTCCGACCATGACGTCTTGCTCAGAAAAAGAGGCGCGGTTCTCCTTGTCTGTTGTGTCACACGAGCGTCTTTTTTGGCATCTGTATAAAGAGAGGCGGGCATCCACCCGCAAAAGCGAGGTTTGACCCAGGAAACGTTTTTGCTGGCTTTCCGCGGCATTGACGCAGCCCGCGCAGTGAGCGGACCACAGTTTCAAGCCAAAGCCTGGTTGTTACACATTGCGGTGAATACGACACGGATGTATTGGCGCCGCCAACGAGGCACTCAGATCGTGCTCTTTTCTGAATGGCAGGGTGAACACGATGCTGGAAGGCTGAGAGGACAGGCAGAGGAGATGCCGATAGCCCCTCAGGAGGAGATTCAGGGGGCCGACGATCCAGGAGCACGTGTCGCTGAACGCGATCTCATCCAGCGTTGCCTGGCACACCTGCCAGAAACGCTGCGTCTTCCGTTATTCCTGACGATCGTCGCTGGCTTCTCGACCAAAGAGGTTGCCCGTATGCTGGATGTGCGCGAAGCCACGGTTCGCCAACGGCTGACGCGGGCCAGAAAGCTTTTCCAGCGCCTGTACCTGCAGGAGAGCGGCGAAATGCTCCACGAGGAAAGAGAAGGAGGACAATGCCTATGCCTGATGCCTGGCGTTCAGCCAGGCTGTGCTCGATCCAATGAAGCATCGATAGGCTCTTAGGTGGGAAGGAGGAGTATCCCGCCTGAGAGCCGTTTTTGGCAGATAGCTGGGTGCCTCCCCGTTCTTTCGTTTCGTCGTGTCGTTTCTATTCTCTTCCATGAGGAGGGCCAGGCTATGTCAACGCCGCGCAGCGCTCTGCGCTACCGTCCCATTCTGGGCACACCACCTACTGATATCCGGCCTGTTCTCCCGCGGGCGAGCCGGATGCGTTCATCTTCTGCACCGTCTACTGATGTGCAAGAGCCATCTGGTTGTAAATTACAAAATTCTATGTCGTAATTTCTTGATAATTCCATGTCGTATCAAGGGCTAGGAATGACCATCTCTTCATGAGGGAAAAGTCTCTGGGAAATGGAGAGCACATCTCGCTCATGAGCCCGATGAACTCGACGCCTCTTTCGCTTCTCTGACATAGCGATATAAAGTAGCACGAGAGATCCCAAGGGCCGCACAAATTTCCGGGATCGAATGACTCTGGTCAGCAAACATCCGCCGAGCCAGCGCCACTTTCCCGTTGGTCTTGAGCTTTCTGGGCCGCCCACCGACACGTCCTCTCGCCTTGGCCGCTGCTAACCCGGCGTTGGTACGCTCACGAATCAGATCGCGCTCAAATTCGGCCAGCGCTCCCATCAGATGGAAGATGAGTTTGCCGCCTGGGGTGGTGGTATCGATCTGTTCCGTAA
>WNFI01705612.1_pt1 | contig 10050 bp, 12 predicted proteins | sample 5400471 | NCBI WGS metagenome assembly WNFI01 (sample SAMN13153348, study PRJNA577476) | soil metagenome | isolation source: 100 cm saprolite on Douglas fir-dominated hillslope | place: USA:California | collected 2013-09-17
CTGTCATAATCGTTTGCTGTGTCGAGCCCAGGTTCGTATGAGGGCCTATGACCAATGACGCCGTCGCCATTCATGATGCCAGGCAACCAGTGTGAGCCTAGACCTCCCGGTGGCGCTGATTCTACGGGTAAAATTGTTTTCGTGTTATTAAAACTTTCATGGCTTTCTGACGCTTACCCCACGTCAAGGGTGTTGCCCGAAACAAGGACAGCACAAAATGGTGTTACCCGGATATACATTACACGCATTTAATGATACTCTGCTTGGCTTTGGTGCCCCTTTCCGCGCACCCCGAGTTTTCTTACCGTGAAAGATAAGATGACTAGTTTCCCGGAGGTTCGGGTCGGAGGACGACCCGACCTCTGCTTATCGACTAATTTGTCATTAATTGGGATTGCACACGTTACCCTCTTCAAGCCGGCCAATGTTCCAACTCGCGGAGAAACGCGGATCCGTGGAATTCAGAAAAAGCTGGTCTACTGCACCCAAATACCTGACTTTGTCGTTGAGTCGTTTACGGATATACGATGTTTTGATCCATCCGGGACATCCAGGGTCGAGTTCATCTACACGAAAATATGAATGCCTACACCGTTCAAGTTTCCAAAAAGAATATCCCACCTCTCGAACAAACAAGACACTGCGTGATTAAGTAAATTTGAAAATATTGGTAAATAGGTTCTAGCGTTGACCCGTGCACGCTACATACGGTTTTCACACCCGTATCAGACCACATCCCGAGAACAGCAAAATTTATACAAGTAGTGATACATATTTACAGGTTATCATATGTAATTACAGACAGTAAGCCACTCACATGTCCATAAATAAATGGGAAACATATTGATGGTTCAACGAGAGTTGAAGAGCGCTCCTCGCTCTACTCCCCCACGAACCTCTGAATCTAAGAGAAGACCTTGTACTTGGCCTAACCCACTCTTTAAAAGGTGGTTCTGGATGGTGGGAGGTGGTGCAGATATCGGCAAAAAGGTATGTCGTCCTAACAGGTAGTTTGATCTTTTGATAACTCTTTTATTGTGCGATTAGTTTATATAATGGTAAGACAAATTCAATATTAATGCGGCATGGGGCATAATATATAGGCATGCCAAAAAACCATCATTTATGCTGAGATTATCTCAAGTCACCTCTCTCTTAGATCTCATTAATGCAGGAGGTCGGCTTAGTCTGCTTTGCATGATGCAGACACGAATTTTTTAAATCTCCTTGCCTGGCTCCTTGATTAGTCGTATCGTGGGAATTCCGCGCTCCAGCTCGATATTTGTTGGAGCTCGTCGAAATTTGAATGTGGTGGCTGCGCCGAGGCCATTCGAGGTGGAACTGGGAATTTCATCGCAGGTCACGAGTCATACTACCTGGCAAGTTCACCGTAATCAATAAAGTAGTCCTGGGCACTTGTTATCACTCATCAGCACCCCAATGAAATTTGCTAGGTATCATTTCCGCTCCCTTGTTCTACTGTCGAGTCTCATCTTTTGAGAACGAAGGTATCTAGACGGTGCGCAGGTGAAGTTCATGCTTCGATGCCTTAGATGACATCTTGCTTACGCGCCATCACTGTATGTCCAAGGCACCAGAATGGAAACGCGCATATATGTACGTATTTTGCAGCAGTCCCCTTATAGGTTCTGTGTTTTGATGGTCGTATGACAGCGACTACCGCAGCTTAAAGAAGCGAATCACAGCCATAAGACGAGCCCAAGTGGACCCTGGAAGCCGCGTGTATGTGTCATCGGAGAGCGATTCTGATCACTTCCTGGGAGACTCTCGGGCATCAGCGCGCCACAATGACGGACAAGAAATTGCAGATGGAGGTCATGAAGCCGATGATGAGGCCAATGCACGCAACGAAAGGCACGAACACCAAACCGACGTGAACGTTTATACCGACTCGATCGAGTTCAAGGAGCTGAAAAGAAGTACGGAAGATCATGGCAAAGTAGATATGGCGTACTTTTGTGTGCACAAGTTTAATAATCTCTCTTAAGGTGACAATCTGTGCATCTCCTAAATCCACTTCCGCCGTCCCGTCACTCGTAACGGGCGCAGGGCAAGGCGTTGCCTCCCCACACACGCCAGAGACCAAACAGTCAGCGCTGTCCGCACCCAGACCAAGACCAGTTGACGGTCTCCGCAGACGTACCACTGCACGCTGTGACTATGCTCCTGTCTATCTCCGTGATCACGCTCAACTGTTGACCTGCTTTTTTATTTTTTCCCTAGTCATCCCTTCTCGTTCCGCGACGTCATTTCCGTCCCCCAACCCACCCACACTTGCCCAGGTTCTTGAACCTATGTCGCCTATCCAGTTAGAATTCTTCAACAAGCTCAATGCAGAGTTGTCCAAGGTTGATTCTTTCTTTAACGAAAGAGAAGCTGAAGATCGTGCCCGCAGCTTGCAACTTCGGGGCCAACTCGAGGAGTTGAAAGACCACCGGCGTCTATTCCATGTGACTTGGTCATTCATACCATCATTTGCACGCTACTGACTAGAGAACTTCTCCGACAAAGGAAGCTCACCCAGACTTTCAAGCTGCTCTTCCTTTTTTCCCATCTTCTGGATCAAAGACGTCGACGCTGATGAGCTACGTGCTCCGCCGCTCTCAGCGGACTACTCATACGGACAATGCCGATGTACCAAGAGAATCCCATGCACATCATCAGTCAGCTGGGGCAAGGCTTCCGAAAAGCGCTCAAGAAGTTCGAGAAAGTGACTAGGGTATGGTGATCCGATTCTATTCAAGTATTAATGTCTCTGAGACTACGGCTCTAGGTTCTGGTGCAGGATTTGTACATGAAGGAAAAAGTTAGTTTTACGCTACCTGTCGCGTAGTTATTGATTAGTTCCCATCACAGGTCGATTCGTGCGCTTTCGCGTCAGATAAGACTGTGCAACAGCTCTTGCAGGAGATGGAGGACATGTTCACCGCGCGTTTCGGTATGAGCGTTGTGGTGATCAACTTCATTAGCATGTCTGATAATTCACGCATAGCGAAAGGCGACAGAAAGCGCGCCCTGGTTCGCCTACGGGCGGTTTCTTCTCGCAAGACACACCATTTTAGTACTTTCCGCACAGGTATCGCTCTAGGGCTGGCACTTCCTGCCGCCATTGATGGCATTGTTCGCTGTGAGTCCTCAAATAATCCCGCAATGCTCGCTGAGCCTCTTTCAGGCCTCCAGCCTCATACACGTGTTGCTATACCATCGTGGGCGAGCCTCCTCTTTATATATGCGAATCTGCTCGTCCCCACGCTTTTGCTATTTCTTGTGGGCACAAACATGCTGATTTGGACCACGTCGAGGATAAATTATGTCTTCATTTTTGGTACGGCATCACGAATCTTTTCTGCGATGTCAAATCTATCTCTGATTCATCACAAAGATCTGGACATTAGCACTCGTCTTGATCATCGGGAGTACTTTGAGGTACATCCCAGGAGGTTTTGTAACACATGAAAGAACACTTATAAAGCATCATCGTAGTTACCTTGCGTCATACTCGCAACTCTTTGTTGGGCTTTTTGGCTCTCCTTTACCCGCTCAGGAGAGCCCATTATCCAACCGTGGACATGGCCAATGATTTGGCTACTCTTTGTCGTGGTACTGATAATCAATCCTCTCCCTATCATGTCTCGCGCGAGCCGGTGGTGGTTCCTCCGCAAAGTTGCACGACTTCTGTTGAGTGGATTTAACCAAGTGGAGGTAAGGCGATTGTAGTCCAAACAACCGTTCATATCATGACATGGGGTTTAGTTCACAGACTTCTGGCTGGGGTACGTGCTCTCGGCGAGGGCCAGCGTATTAATTAATGAGGTTCTGCACCATTCCAGAGACCAATTCTGCTCCTTGGCTTTCCCGCTCGGCAATATCTACTTCATCGCGTGTTCGTACGCTGGAGGTTTCGGGTCCAATTCATTCCAAGAGTGCAGTAAGCCCACTCACTGGGGTGTACCCTTCGTCCTTGGTGCATTGCCGTTTTTCGCCCGCTTCGGGCAGAGCATTCGACGTTGGTGGGATTCAGGATTGATCACACATCTAATCAATGTTCGTCTTCTCCCTCCGTTTATGGACCAACAAGCTTAGTTACTTTTATATCTAGGGGGGAAAGTATTTCACAGGGATAGTGTATTACTTTTGCTACCAGTTATGGCGACATAATGGTAGATACTTCTCCATCAGTTCGATCTTGTCGTTAAGGCTGACGGGATTTTAAGGTTCCAGGCACAACAGTGACAGCACTAGCTTCGTATTTTTCTGCCTCCTCGGAACGATTTATTCAACATATACTTCAGCATGGGCAAGTTCAGTGTGTCCTAGGGCGATCAATGCTGACTGCTGGGCATTAGGATTTGCTCATGGACTGGTCTCTCTTACGCCCACATGCGCGCTTCACGTTCTTACGCGAAGAGCTATTGTACTCGAGCTATATTCCGGTGCATTCCATTTCATTATCAGCAACCCTGCCTCACTGACAATCGCCACGACAGTTCTACTACCTTGCCATCGTAAAAGATTCACTTCTTCCAGGAGATGAGGCACAACTGACACAAAAGTGTAGATCACCAACGTTCTCATTCGCTTTATTTGGGTAATTTACATCCCGACGCGCGGGCCAAGCACTGCCCTTCGCACATGGTTAGTAGCGCTTCTCGAAGTGCTGCGACGCAGCCAATGGAACATCTGTACGCTATTTTCGTCTCACCCACGCTTAATCGCTTGCTAACCAAAGAACTCTTTGGTCGCGTGCAGATCGTTTAGAGAACGAACATCTGGGCAACATGGACCAATACCGTATTACGCGCGAGGTGCCTCTGCCCTATTCTTTCGACGAGATTAACCCCGAAACAGACGTGGGTGACGAAGATGATGAACCTCAAACACGAGGAAGTGTACACTCATCCAAGTCGAAGCGAGGATGATCAGGTGTCGCCAACTGCAGGATGCGACAGGTTTCGATGGGCCGAGTTGGAATATGGAGGTTACATACCATTGAAGATATCCCAAACCCCGCAACGAGGAGTATTACAGCATAACATGACCGGTGTCCTTAAACCGCATATATTGTCAACAAAGAAAATGACAATGCTAATCTGGACATTGCGAGAAGAGGTTCATTTCATCGTCGATGCGATCTGATCTAGCTCCCGGGCAATCAATGAATTGGGACACGATGAGCGCAACTTTCTAGACCGCGGCAGTCAGCGAGTTGCGTAGGAAAGGCCAAAAGAAACGTACTCTAGCCTAGCACGATCACCACGCTCCTTGCACTCTTTGCCGGCCATCACCCACTCTCCGCATTCGACATAGAGATCAACACGCTTGTTGGAATCGCAGCGCTGCACATAATTGACAGCTTCCTTTGCGTGGCCTTTCTCAACAAGATGTCTCACGAATGACTCATACCCAATCGGACTCCGCTTCGACCGCGAAAATGCTTCTAAGCCTTCAAAGTCCCGGGTGGCCGTAAACGCGTGTAGCTTTATGTACCAAAACCTGGATAATGGTTGTCATTGTCATCGTCAACAAGCTAGGGTGCAGATACGCAAGGACTCGGTCTCCCACCTCTTGTCGGGCACTTTAAAGTCCGACTTGAGCCTGTCAGCGCGTTTGAACATGCCGTTGAGGAGGCATTTCTTGATAGTCTCGTCGACACTGAGGCCGAAGAACTCTATCTTATCCGTCGTTTCTTTCTCCAGCGTTTGCTGGAATGCCAGTAAGCGACTATACTCATCCATCATCTTCAATGCGCATCATGTTGTTCGTTAGGCAACCGCGCAAGTCGAAATGTGATAAACCAACCTTGGCCTCAAACGAACGTTCTTTATCCTCTGAGAAGAATTTTTGAGCGGCTTTGATCGACGTTAGTCTTGCAGCTGGGTCCTGAGATGGATGTTGATTAGGAAAAAAGATATAGATCAAACCGTTCACGACTTGCCTTCATCCGCCTTGCTTCATCTAAACTCAGTACCGCGCTCTCGACGCGTCTATCATCCGAATAATAGAAGTCCCGGAGCATCTCTGGGTTCTGTTCCTTCGCATACACCTGCAATAGTCGACTTGCTGGAGCGAGGCTGGAACCACCGTCTTCGATTAAACGAAAGAAAGTCCCCAACGGTAGACGGTTGTACAGTTGCAGCAAGACATGATACACTGCATGCATATGAACGGACCCATCCTTTATCAAGTGGCCGTACCGTACCTAAATCCGTGTCACCGCTGTCAACGGCTTTCTGGAGCGCTAGCCGATCTTCCTTCATCATGAGCAATAAAGGAACTTGATCTGAGGCCCTCATCTCATGGTCTAAGAGCTACGTCTCTCTGAATTGTACCCAACGTCGGGATCAAAGGGCGCTGGGTAACTCACCATTGTAGCCAGGCGCGTTCGGCCAACTTCCCACGCCTTCTTTGCAATCTCGGCGTAGCTAACGGTGGTGCCCCCTAGCTTCTCAAATTTCTCTACGATAGCCTTCGATACCTCTTCATCGCCTAGATCAGCATCTTTGCCAGCGTCACTGACCGCCGGCTTTGATTTCGTAATCTTTGCAGACGCCCAGTGCTTGAGGACATTATCAGGTGAAAGAGACAGGAATGAAGATATATGAAGTGCGAGAAGGTGCAGATTACGGGAGGTCAGTCGAGAGATGAGATGCGAAGGCGAGAGATAGTTATATCTTGTCATTTTCAGTCAAAGAGAAGGAAATCACTAGAAGAACGAGCTCACTGAAAGAGAGTGAGGGGTATGCCCACTTCAAACTGACGCACCGCATTGAGGACTTTGAGTGTCTTACCCATATTCACGAAATCAGTGGGATTGTATAGATCCAAAAATGATTTGCCAAAGTTTGCGGCCTAGGGATTTCGAGGTTCTCAGGATTAGAACGAGGGGCTCAACATGCGACACGTACGCTCAAAAGTTTCCGCTGCCACGCAGGTTCCCACTGCTGCCCCGCTGCATCAATGACCTCGTCGACGGCCGCAGCTAGGTCGAGTTTGATACTCCGTATATTCTCATCAGCTTTAGGAGAGCGGTTATTGAAATTCTCCCAGGCGTCGAATAGAATTGCGGAAGGTGACGTAGATCCTGGACGAAAAACGGACACACTGGATACTGAAATCGCAATCAGCAAAGCACATGACTCTGTGGAAAGGTTTCATTACCTGGAACCTTCTGAATAAAGTCACACGCATCGGCAGCGATGATCCGGACCCCATCAACCTCCGTGACAGCAAACGTAGGCCCAGCATAGTAGTACCTATGCTTGCTGTCAGTGACATACGGAGGTATCTGTCACAGAACGCACTGTAATGTATCACCAAATGGGCCTACCAGTAACACAAGTGCATCCCAAGTGACAAGAATGGCATCATTACCACACCACTCGACCTGCTTAACAGGGCCCTCGGCACCAGTAGTCGTGGAATCAAACTCGGCCAAGCTTCGTTGGAAGTCGGTCGAGACAACCCAAAGCATGCCTGAAATCGTTAACAGGGCGAGTGATTTTCCATGGGGTGACGGGGCCATGTGAGTAAATGGTCCCCGGGACAAACGCTGATCAACTGCCTCAAGATTGTCCACAGAAAGGACACTGGCTTCGACAGAGAGCAGAACCTCAACGTGGCGCGATATTGTGAGGTCTGGTGGAATAAGGGTCCAAACGGTGGGCGGCTCGGAGAGATCTACCTATCCAGTCGATTGAGAATGCGCAAACTGAGTCGAAAAAGACTGACTTGGATTGGCTAGAGTTAGTGGTCTGCCACCTTGCCACCCCTTCACTTCCAACAATTGTAATGAACCCGTCATTGCAACCAGACCACTATCGTGTATGCGCGCATCCGTGATTCCAACCTCTCCAGCATCTGTACCTAAAGAGAATTGGACGTAGTCGCCTTGTAGGTCGTAGAGACGGTATACGCCCTCCTCGTTTAGGATCACTAGTCTCTCGTCGCCTGTCCACCCAAAGCGGATAATTTTGGCTTGTTCCCACTAATTGCGAGCATAAAAGATGTGCGCATGAACCGTGAAATCGACACGTACGCCAAGCAGCAATAAGCCCTCGCCTGAAGGTGAATACACCTGAATTTGTGACTTTGAAAATATAGGGGTCGCAGGTCCAATAGCAATCATTTTTTTCGTGTCCCTCATGAGCGCTGTTGAGTCCCCCGTAAACCTCTTTATGGCGGGGCAAAGTATGGCTACGCACCCAAAGGACCGCCATTGCGGCATCCAGCTACGACGCAGTCACCAAGACTAGGTAGCTTTCCATCGAGGGTGTAAAGACGTTGTTGTCGATAGAAGACATTGGCATCCTGCATAGCCTGCCATGATGTCGTGGGGTGTTCTGCCATTGTCCGGAGGGCAGACTGGAATCACGTGCTGGTGATTGGTTTGTGAAGTATATTGCAGATAAGTCAGGGTTATGTAAGTAACAAAAAGGGGATTTCCTCTGGTGTCGTTCAAGTTACAGAACTGCAAACGGTTCACGGAGTATTACAAGTATCGAACCTCGGGGTCCTCAATGGGAGCTTCGTTGCTAAATCTGGTGCCTTATTGGATCCGCAAAGTACGACCGTGACGCCCTTTCCTCCTTCATCCCAAGCGCGGCCAACTCTGCGTTCCACCCTTACGCTGGCATTGAATACCTTCAGTAAGGATGAAGTGCGCACCCGCTTCAAGATCCGCCTTGTTAATTTGGTCTTGGACGGCGTAGGATCGGCTCGGCGACTTTCGATTTTCTTTCGCCTGCCGCAACAACTCCTCCATGTCGTATTGCATGTTCTACGGAACCGACCAGAAGCAGTGATTAGCCTTGGCCTCTCGTAAGGACGACGATATGTCCGCTTCTCGATTGGCGCATCTCCATCTTGCCATCTTGCTTCCGTAGTTCTTTACTCCCTTGCGACGTAGCGTCACGCGCCACTAAGGTATTCAGTATTCCGTATGTTCCTCGCGGCGAGAGTTGCCATCACTGGTAGGTCTTAATGCTGCAGAATGCCTATCATGTCAAGAAATTAATATCGAGGGCACCGCACTCCGCAAACGTTGCTGCGAGAATCCAGAACAGGCCTTGGAAAAAAAACACATTCTACAAATCTGTCTCATTCTGCTTGTGAAACATGCCAAAAAACCATAACCGAGACAGCAAAGCAAAGTCATTAATCATAATGCTCCACCTGAACTCGTCTGTGTCGCTGATAGCACACCCCTTCAAAAATAAGAGACCATACAAAGTGTTCCAGACCAGCTCGTCATCTTAACGCAAAGAAAGTATATGGGTCGAAATGAGGAATTCAACCCTTGTGAGAGCTAGTATGAATAGAAAAATTAATCAAAATTTCGGCCTCGGGATAAGATAATGATAAAAAATAAAACTTACCCTGGAAGGACCAGCCAAGTCGGCCAGCCGTGAGTACCGCGATCCTACATGTCCCACCCACATATCGAAACACTGATCAACGTTGAGGACTTGAGAATGGTGAAAGGGACAACATATCTACCCTTGAAGCACAAGAAGTGGGGCAGAAGAGGCTACCCTGTGAAGCAGGATATACGCGTACGAGCGTGCTAGGTACATGAATAGTAAAGAATATAAGGAACGTAACTATAAGATACTAACCTCAGTCTTTGAGAGAAAGAGCTGAGGTGTAAGGCGAAGAATACATGGCATCTTAAATGTGAAGGTAACTAGTGGAACGTCCGCGGCAATCAAGTAGGTACAAACGGTCGATTAGTTCAAGTGAGATAATAAACGCTATCCGAATCTCAGGAGTCCAATATCTCACTGATCCGAAACGGTCCATTATTAAAATGGTGCAAGATGAGGTGAATTAACCCATATGAGTGCAAAAGCGACACCAAGCCTGTATAAAATGACGGGTGAACTACCCTTGACTTTGAATATGGGGTATACATCGGAAGGAGACCGTGAAAATGTCGTTTATCGTGTATGCCACCACCAGGGTGCTGGCCCTTGCCTGCATTATTCACAGTCGAATAGGTTCAGCCTTACGACAGTTCAATTATAATGTATA
>WNFI01178299.1_pt1 | contig 10049 bp, 10 predicted proteins | sample 5400471 | NCBI WGS metagenome assembly WNFI01 (sample SAMN13153348, study PRJNA577476) | soil metagenome | isolation source: 100 cm saprolite on Douglas fir-dominated hillslope | place: USA:California | collected 2013-09-17
AATCATGTGAACGTCGGCCGCCACGCCCGCATCCGCAACGCCATCATCGACCGTCACGTCACAATCCCCGAGCGCGCCGAAATCGGCTACGACCTCGAAGCCGATCGCGCGCGCCATCACGTTACGGAGAGCGGCGTGGTCGTCGTCGTGCGCGAAGAGTCCATGATCGAGGAACCTGAATGAGGGAAAGCAGTTGAGAGTCGACAGTTGATAGTTGAAAGTGGAAATCATATTTCCCACGGCGATTTTCTCTTAACTGTTAACTCTCAACTGTCAACTTTCAACTCTCTCATCAGTGTTTATCCGCGTTCATCTGTGGTTCCAATTTGGAGGCGGCATGTCGACGAAAATCGCGCGCGTGCACGGCAGGCAGATCATCGATTCGCGCGGCAATCCTACGGTGGAAGCGGATGTCGTCCTCGAAGGCGGGGCGCTCGGCCGCGCCGCGGTCCCTTCGGGCGCGTCCACCGGCGAGCATGAGGCCATCGAGCTGCGCGATGGCGACAAATCACGCTACCTCGGCAAGGGTGTTCTTAAGGCCGTCGCCAACGTGAACGGAGCGCTTGCCCGCGCCGTCACGGGACTTGAAGCGTCCGATCAGCGCGCGCTCGACCGCCGCATGATCGAAACCGATGGCTCGCCGAACAAGGGCAATCTTGGCGCGAATGCGATCCTGGCTGTTTCGATGGCTGCGGCGCGCGCAGCGTCCGTGGCGGCCCGTGAACCACTCTATAAATATCTCGCGCGCTATTCGAGCGACCCATCCGGCAACATCCTCCCCGTGCCGATGATGAACATTTTGAACGGCGGCGCACACGCCGACAATTCCGTGGACCTGCAGGAATTCATGGCCATGCCCGTCGGCGCAAAAAAGTTCGACGAAGCTCTGCGAATGGGCGTTGAAGTCTTCCACCAGCTGAAGGCCGTGCTGCACAAGCGTGGCTATTCCACGGCGGTCGGCGATGAAGGCGGCTTCGCGCCCAACCTGAAATCAAATGACGAGGCCATCGAGGTCGTTCTCGAGGCCATCACGGTGGCAGGCTACAAGCCGGGTGAGCATGTCGCCATCGCTTTGGATCCTGCCTCCAGCGAATTCTTCGACAAGGCGAGCGGCAAATACGTGTTCAAGAAGTCCGACAAGTCCGCGCGCACCTCGGAGCAAATGACGAAGTTCTGGGCTGACTGGGTTCGGCAGTTCCCCATCGTCTCGATCGAAGACGGCCTCGCCGAAGACGATTGGGCCGGATGGAAACACCTTACGGCCGAACTTGGAGGCAAGACGCAACTGGTCGGCGACGATTTGTTCGTGACGAATACGATTCGCTTGCAGCGCGGGATTTCCGAAAAAATTGGCAACGCGATTTTGATCAAGCTCAATCAAATCGGCACGGTGACGGAAACCATCGAGGCCATCGAGATGGCGCGCAAGGCGGGCTACGCTTCAATTGTCTCGCACCGCTCCGGCGAAACCGAAGACACGTTCATCGCCGATCTCGTCGTCGCCATGGGCACAGGCCAAATTAAGACTGGCTCGGCATCCCGCACCGACCGCGTCGCCAAGTACAACCAGCTCCTGCGCATCGAGGAAGAACTCGGTACCGCAGCCCGGTTTCCTGGCCGCTCAGCGTTGGCGCTAAAACAATAATCGGCCTTCCAAAACACACAAACTTCGTGTACACTGTTTGCGTATGAAAAATATCACCCTCAGCGCCGACGACGACTTGATCGAACAAGCCCGCCTAGTCGCCCGCGCCCAAAAAAAGACCCTGAATTCCGCCTTCCGCGAATGGCTGCTTCAGTTCACCCAGCGTACCGGCAACGCGCAGGAATTCGACTCCTTGATGAAACGTCTGCGCCATGTCCGCGCCGGACGGCGCTTCACGCGCGACGAAATGAATGAGCGGTAATTTCTTCCTCGATACCAATCTGTTCGTTTATTCCTTCGATGTGAATCCCCCCAAGAAGGCCCGTCGCGCGAACGAGCTGATTCGCGAGGCAATTTCCACTCGAAAAGGCGTGGTTAGCTATCAGGTCGTCCAGGAGTTTTTCAGCGTCGCGCTCCGTCGCTTCGTGAAACCCATGCGTCCGGAAGAGGCCGAACAATATCTAGCGACAGTGTTTCGCCCTTTGCTGGTCGTACACTCCTCGCAGGCGCTGTATAACGAAGCTCTTCAAGTGCTCCGGCGATACCGCTTCGCCTGGTACGACGCGTTGATTGTCGCCGGTGCATTGCAGGCACAATGTGGAGTTCTCTACAGCGAGGACTTCCAACATGGGCAACGCCTAGGTGAACTCGAAATTCGGAACCCATTCTTATAGAGGCGGAGTGGCCGAAGAGTCTGGCATGTAACACCAGGTTTCGTGCTCCGCATTTCCGTCCGCATTCATTCCGTGTATTCTCGTTCGTGATGCCAAAACGACCGAAGCCGATTGTACTGACTGTCCTCGATGGATGGGGCTACCGCGCTGAGACCAAGGGCAACGCGATTACCCTCGCGCGGAAACCGAATTACGACCGCCTGCTGAAGGATTTCCCCAACACGTTGATCTGGTCGAGGCGATGGAGCGCGGCCGCGCGCGCAATCTGCATCTCCTCGGCCTGCTGAGCGATGGCGGCGTGCACTCGCACATGCAGCATCTTTTTGCGCTGCTGCGCATGGCGCGCGAGCAGCACGTCGAGCGCGTATTCGTCCACTGCTTCATGGACGGCCGCGACACCCCGCCGCATAGCGGCGTCGAATACATCCAGCAAGCGCAGCAAAAAATGCGCGAAATCGGCCGTGGGCGCATCGCGTCGCTTACAGGCCGCTACTATGCGATGGACCGCGACAACCGCTGGGAGCGCGTCGAGCGCGCCTACCGCGCCGTCGTTCACGGCGATTCCCCGGTGAGGACCGCCGATCCGGTCGAAGCCGTCCGCCGCAGCTACGAACGAGACATCACCGATGAATTTATCGACCCGATCGTGATCACCGAGAGTGCCACACCCTCAGCTCCCCCTGTGGGGCCGATTCGCGATGACGACGCCGTGATTTTCTTCAATTTTCGCGCCGATCGTGCCCGCCAGATGACGCGCGCCATCGCCGAACCGGGGTTCAAGGAATTTGCTGACGCGATGCGTCCAAAAAATCTCTGTTACGTCACGATGACGCAGTACGACAAAGCCTGGACGTGGCTGCGCTACGTGATTGCTCCCGAGAAGATCGCGCACATCCTCGCGCAGGTTTTCGCCGAGCAGAATCTGAAGAATCTCCGCTGCGCCGAAACCGAGAAGTACGCCCACGTCACGTATTTCTTCAACGGGGGAATCGAAATACCGTTCGGCGGCGAGGAGCGCATCCTCGTCCCATCGCCGAAAGTGCCTACGTACGATCTGAAACCGGAGATGAGCGCCGCAGGCATCGCTGACAACATCGTGAAAGCCGTCGAAAAGGGCGATTTTGACGCGATCGTGATGAATTTCGCGAACGCCGACATGGTTGGCCACTCGGGCAAGCTGGAAGCCGCGATCAAGGCGGTCGAAACCGTGGACGAGTGCCTGGGCCGCATCCGGCAGGCGCTACAACCGCGCGGCGGAGCGTGGATTGTGACTGCTGATCATGGCAACGCCGAAACGATGATCGATCCCGTGACCGGCGGGCCGCATACCTATCACACGACGAACCCCGTTCCGCTGATCATTGCGACGGAGGACGGCAATACGCCGCTCGCGCCCGGCGGCTCTCTGCGTGATATCGCGCCGACGATGCTCGGCGTCCTCGGTCTTCCTGTGCCGGATGAAATGTCCGGACATGATCTGCGGCAGAGGAAGTGAATGGTGACTCGTGACTGGTGAAAATCCTTGGATTGGAATCTGCTAAGCCATTTCAGATTTCATCTGGCGCCCACCCATGAATCCGAAAGGCGGAGAACGCCCGCAAGGAACTCCACAAGCCGTAGATTTTCATACCATGCCGCGTGCTTATCCGGATCGACGTGAGAAAATGCAGGGGTAATCAGCACCTCGCGCAAATATTTCGGAGGGACTTCCCGTTGCAGCCAAAGGCTCTCCGTGGACGGAATAATGTCGTCGGTCGAGCCATGCAGAATGAAAACCGGCACATGCAGATTGCCCAGTTTCCCTTGCGGCGAAATTGCCGCAAGCAGCGACTCGTCCACTCGGATGACGTCCAACAATTGCGGACGCAGGCGGTCAATTTTCCGCGCGAGCAACAATTCCATGGTGGCCCGGCCAGCAGGAGTCAGCCGCACGAGTAACGCCCGCGCATCCTGAGGCTGCTCCCACAGCCAATCGCGCAGAGCCTCGTGCGCGACGCCCAGGTCGCTCTCTGGAAAAAACTTCTCCAGATTGGAGTACACAAAAACGGCCGCGCCGTAATCGTGCGCGGTATAAGGCACTATGCGTCCATCGGGAAGCTCGGCCTGGCTGGTCGCGAGAAAGCGAGAGACGCGCCCGAGATCATCGTAGGCTCCCATCAGGACTAACGATCGAATGTGCGGGGCATAGCGCGGATCGCAGGCCGCAAGCAGCGAGAGCCCGCCCGCGAAACTCACCGCAACCACCGTCACGGGGCCAGTGCCCAGACTCTGCTGCAGCCACGTGGGAGATTCACCGATCGTCGCAATCGAAGCCGCATCGACATGGTAGTCGGCCAGGGCGCTGATCTCGGGTGTCAGCACCGCGAACCCGGCGCTTGAAGCCGCGCGCGAAAAGCTCATCAACCGCGGCTCGTCAATCCCCAAGTGATGGATTCCGTGCACGACAATCATGCCCGGAGGATGCGCGACGCCGCTTGGCACGTACAAACGTGCTCGTACAGGACCGGTTGCGGTAGGAAAAGTGATCTCCTGCGTGGTCACCGCATAGGATTCCCAGCGCAACAGAGGGCCTGAAGCTTGGGGATCAAGAAAATGTTCCAACAAGGAATAGCTGCGCAAATCGTAACGAAGACGGTAGAAACCAAGACCCAAGACAACGAAAAGGAGCAGCCATAGGAGCCTGGACTTAGGATTCCTGTGTCCCAGTAGGGAATCCTTCCTTGGAATGGCTTCCACCCCAGGCTGGGTAAGGTCGAGGTCCATCGGAATAAGGCCAAATCTCCTAGCCGAATCGAACTGGCCTGTTACCTTGGCTTGACGCCGTCCTTTTCAGCGGTCAGGCCCGTGGCAACCAGGCCGCCGTCCTTTTGTGCGGCGAGGATCAATACGGTCGCGCCCGGCTTCAAGAGATTTCTGTCTCCGACAACCCGGGTTACGATTGGCGTGTCTGGCGCCACTTCGATCTCCTGCTCCCCGTCCTTGTACTTGAGCACGATAGTCCTGCTTGAACTGCCGCTGACTCCGCTGACGGTGCCATTCGTCATGGTCCGTTCCTCCGGCCCCGCTATGGTGACGGTGCCGTTGGTCATCGTGCGATTGGGATCGGGGCCCATGGGGCGATGGCCCTCGCCTGTGCCGCGCATCGCTTCAGGAAAGATGTGAACCTCTTCGGCATGCAGCTTGCCGTCTGGACCCTTATCTGCCGCGGAGCCGACAAAATCGCCCGGCTTGATATCGGCAAGGTTGGCTTTGGCATTCGCCATAACCCTCAGATCCGGAGGAACCGTTATCGAAGTAACCTGGCCATCCTGCGACTTCACCGAAAGTATCTGTCCATTGAAAGAATCGATGGTTCCAAGAATCCGTGCCGGTTGGCCCTGGGCAGGATTCTGAGCGAAGACAGGCAAAGCGAACAGCGCAAGCAAAACACTGGCGCGCAGTAAGTTCATTTTCATGAAGCCTCCGAGTTTCCTTGAATGGCGAGTATACCTCAGGAAAGCTGGCACTCGCAGACAGCATTCCAAAATGGGGCTTTGCAAGAATGAGGTAAACCAGAAAAACTTCAGAAGACGATGACCGAAGACACGCGACCCGGATGGACACGACTGCGCACCGCAACGGGCCGCTACGATTATCAGTTTCAGGGCGAAATGCCGACGCTGCGCGGCGGGCAGTACGAAGAAGCGCGGGATTACCAGTTCCTGATGCCTGATGACGAAGGCTGGCTCTACAAGATTCCCTGCGTCTTGAGTCTGCAGCTGCCGTGGAATTGGCAGCCGATGCCACACGGCTGCGAGTCGCTGAAGCGCAACTTCGAGTGGGCCTTGAAACGTATCGTCCCCGTCAAGGCGCACCTTACCCCAAGATGGACGCTCAATTCGGGCTCAACGCCGCTGGCGCCCGCGAGCTTGCGTTGAAACTCACTCCGTAGCGGAAAAAGTTTTGGTCTATGTAGCGCCCGCCTTCAGGCGGGCAGCTTGAATCTACAATGTCGGCCTGAAGGCCGACGCTACCATAGCGTCTCACGTATGAGTTGCCGAATAGCCTCTAACGCACGGATTGCACACGGCTACTTGTCCACATTCGATTTCGGCGCCGTATATCCCTGGCGGGCGTACACTTGGTACTTCACCTTCTTGCCCTTCTGGTCCAGCACAGTCAGGGGGCCGCCGTCAGGCGCCACGAGTTCCACTTTGATCTTCCGGTACTTCCCGTCGAGCGTTCCATTGGATGGGGAGTAAGCCATGCTGTACTGGTTACGCAAACTGGCAGCCACATCCTGCATGATGCTGGGAATCTCGCCATCGAAGCGCGGGAGCCACGAGCGTCCTCCCGTCATGGCCGCGAATGTTTTGAGTTGGTTCTGCGCCTGGATATAGATCATCTGTTCGCCAAATGCTCCGGGGTTTTGATTGATGAAGAGCTGCTCACCAACGCCGACGGTGAAAATGGTCGCGTCGGTCTCCCGTATCCGTTTCATGACTTGGTCGAGATTCATTCTGCTGAACGTGTCTATCCCGGAAGCCAGGACGAGGACGGACTTCTTGCCCTTGGCATCCTTTATGCGGTCCAGGACATCCGCGAGGGCATCGAAGAGATTCGATTCGCTAAATGGCGGATACACCATCTGGTAAAGTCCCTGCATGATTTCGTCGCGGTTGTGGGTAAAGTCCACGTCAACATTGGAGCGCATGTTGAATGTCTCCAGCGCGACCCAATCATTTGGCTTGAGATTGCTGAGGAAGGCCGCGGACCAGTTGCGCGCATTGTAGGTAAAAAACTGATAGCCCAACCTGCTGAATTCCAACAACAGCACGATCGTGATGGGCGCATCGGAGGGCGCGAAGTTCGTGATCGACTGCGCCGCGCCGTCTTCAGTGATGCGGAAATTTTCCTTCTTCAGTCCCGTCAAAAAATTCCCGTTGTTGTCGGTAATCACGTTTCTCCCGCTGGAATCAGTAGCGTGAAAATGAGCGCCCCCAGCATTAACCCGCGAATAAGACTGGTTCGCATGGCTTGGTAAACCTCTCGGAATCAGGACTTGCTGCCGGATGCGGGAGGCGCCAGCGCCAAACCGCGAGAACCGGCCAAACGGTGCTTTCTCTGCTTGTTCGATGCTGCCACGAACCGCAGGGATGTTCAAATGCAGTTTTTCATCGCGGCACATCGATCTGCTTGCGTGGCTTGCGACCCACACGCACGTGGTAGGATGATTGAATTGCGAGTGTTTTGACACATGCGGAGTATACGCGCCGTCCCGCCTAGGCGGTCTGGCTTCCCGCTCGCCGCGCTGCTTTGGCGGGCGAGTGGCACGTCGGCGACTTGTAGCCCGCCGGAATGAAAGACACTTCGCTGGGAGGATCGCGCCATGTTTCGCCGTTTGTCCCTAATCATCCTCGTCTTTACCTGGCTCACCGTCCTGAGTGGGAACGCCCGCGCGCAGGCGCCGTCCTCGCAACCCGACCTCGGGAAACTCGCCGAGGAGGCTCAAGGCTGGCTTGCCGACATGATCCGAATCAACACATCGAATCCTCCCGGCAATGAACTGGCTGTCGCCAAATACATTTCAGGGATACTCCAAAAAGAGGGTATTCCGAATGAAGTAGTGGAAATGGCGCCGGGACGGAGCATCGTCATCGGCCGCCTGCAGGCCGGCCCGCTGGCGGACCCGGCGAACGCGCTGCTGCTGGTCGCGCACCAGGATACTGTCGGTGTCGATCCAACCAAGTGGACTGTGGACCCGTTCGGCGCGATCGCCCGTGACGGCTACCTTTACGGCAGAGGATCGATCGACGACAAGGGCATGCTCGCCGCGAACCTCGCCACCATAGTCGAGCTGAAGCGCACCGGCGCGAGGCTGGGGCGCGACGTCATTTTCCTGGCCACCGACGACGAAGAGGGAGGCGGCGCGGCCAGCATTAAGGTCACCATTGAGAAATACTGGGACAAAATTGCCTGCGCCTATGCCCTGAACGAAGGCGGGCGCGTGATGTTGAAAGACGGCAAGGTGCAGTATGTCGGCATCCAAGCGAGCGAAAAGGTCTCGTACAACGTTGTCGTTACTGCTACCGGACCCTCGGGGCACGGTTCAATGCCGCGCCCGGACAATGCCGTGGTTCACTTGGCCGCGGCTATCGCAAAACTCGGGACATACCAGGTCCCGGCAGAGCCCAATACGATTACACGGCGCTATTTCGAGCAGCTCGCCAAGGTCGAAGAGAACGATACCGCCAAATGGATGCGCGCGCTCGAACAGCCCGAACGGGCCGACTTGGCGGTGAAGCATCTCTCCGAGGAAAGTCCCATGTGGAACTCGATGCTGCGAGACTCGATCACGCCGACGATCATCAACGCCGGATTCCGGAACAACGTGATTCCCTCGGAAGCCACGGCCAACCTGAATGTGCGAATGCTGCCGGGACATTCCGTCGATGCGCTGATCGGCCAATTCGCGAAGGTCGTCAACGACCCCCAGATCCGATTCAAACTTGCTCGCGACCCTGGCGAAAACGCGCCACCTTCCGACATCACCAACCAGCTGTACAAAACCATCGAGCGGATTACACCACAGGATTTTTCCGGGGCAATCGCTATTCCTTTTCTTTCCACCGGGGCGACCGATTCGGCCAGCCTCCGCCTCCACAAAGTTCAGGCCTATGGCTTGGAACCCTTCCCTCTCACCGAAAGCGATGATGCGCGAATGCACGGGGACGACGAGCGCATTCCTGTCGACAGCTTTCGCAAAGGTGTTATGTTCCTGTATCATGTCGTGAGCGACTTCGCCTCCTCGAAGTAGGCCGAAGAAACCACACACCCCTTCCCGGTCGAATGGGTCCGGAAAAAGACCATGAATTTTCGCAGCGCTAAAATTGTATGCACGCTCGGACCCGCCAGCGATTCCGCGGACATGATCGAACGCCTGATGCGCGCGGGGATGGATGTCGCGCGGCTCAATTTTTCGCATGGAACTCACGAAGAGCACGCGCGGACGATCAAGCGGTTGCGGGAGGCTTCCGCGCGGCTCTCGCAGCCCATCGGGATTCTTGCCGATCTGCAGGGACCGAAAATCCGCACAGGCGCGCTCGTGGACGGCCAACACGTTCAATTGCGCTCAGGGCAACGTTTCACGATTTCGACCCTCGATCGCCCCGGCACCGGCGCCGGCGTAAGCACCACATACAAACGCTTGCCCCGTGACGTCTCCCGCGGTAACCGCATCCTCCTGGGAGACGGCCTCATCGAGCTTCGGGTGCTCTCGACGACGTCGAACTCGGTTTTGTGCCAAGTTGTCAACGGCGGAGAACTGGGCGAACACAAGGGCATCAACCTGCCCGGCGTCAAACTGCGGATTCCCGCCGTCACGGCGAGGGATCGTAATGACCTCGCGTTCGCGTTGCGCCACGGCGCAAATTTCATCGCGGTCAGCTTCGTCCGCAGCGCCGAAGATGTGCTTCTGGCGAAATTCGCGGTTACGCGCGCGCGCAAGAACGTCCCTATCATTGCGAAGCTCGAAAAGCCCGAGGCGATTGAGAATCTTGACGCAATTCTCCGCGTGGCCGATGGCGTGATGGTTGCCCGCGGCGACTTGGGCGTGGAGATGAGCCCCGAAAAAGTGCCGGTAATTCAAAAGCTGATTATCGCAAAGGCGTGCGAAGCGCGGCTGCCGGTGATCACCGCGACACAAATGCTCGAGTCCATGACGCAGAATCCGCGCCCGACGCGCGCCGAAG
>WNFI01665864.1_pt1 | contig 10047 bp, 8 predicted proteins | sample 5400471 | NCBI WGS metagenome assembly WNFI01 (sample SAMN13153348, study PRJNA577476) | soil metagenome | isolation source: 100 cm saprolite on Douglas fir-dominated hillslope | place: USA:California | collected 2013-09-17
TCGTCGAGCGCGTAGCGCGTCACCGAGTTGTCGAGGCCGTAGCAGCTCGCGTTGACCTGCACGCAGCGGCGGATGCCGAGCGCCTGCGTCCAGGCGAGGTAGTACTCGAGCGGATAGGGCAGAGGATCGAAAGTTCGAGCCGTGGCGAGCGGGAAGCCGCGCTCGAAGACATGGGCATGGCAATCGACCGCGCCGGAGATCGGCCAGGCGTCGCCGAGCCGCGCTTGCACTTCCTCGGCCGAAGGCGCCAGGCGCATGGCGCGCCATCGTAATCCAATTTGCATTTTGTGCGGTGCGGGAGTAGTTTTCGGCGCTCCTTGGACCGCGAACGCCACTCCAAACGTTCCTGGCGCCCGGCACTGACGCTCGCCGCATTAGGCGTGGTTTTCGGCGACATCGGCACCAGCCCGCTCTATGCGGTGAAGGAGACTTTCTCTCCGGACCACGGCATCCCGCTCAACACGGCCAACATTCTCGGCGGCCTGTCGACGGTCTTCTGGGCGCTGATGATCGTGGTGTCGCTCAAGTACGTGGTTCTCATCATGCGCGCCGACAACCGCGGCGAGGGCGGAATCATGGCGCTGATCGCGCTCGCGCTCTCGGCGATCAAGGGTCAACCGCAGTGGCGCGTGCCGCTGCTGGGGATCGGCATTTTCGGCGCGTCGCTGTTCTACGGCGACGCGGTGCTGACGCCCGCGATCTCGGTGCTGTCCGCGGTCGATTCATCGCGCTCGCCTTGAGCGGCCTGCACGGCATCGCGCAGGCGCCCGAAGTGCTCGCGGCCCTGAATCCCGTCCACACTTTCGGCTTCCTGAGCAGCCACGGCGCCGCCTCGTTCATCGTGCTCGGCGCGGTGGTCCTCGCGGTGACCGGCGCCGAGGCGCTGTATGCCGACATGGGTCATTTCGGCAAAGCTCCCGTGCGCCTCGCCTGGTTCGGCCTGGTGGGTCCGGCGCTGGTGCTCAACTACTTCGGACAGGGCGCGCTGCTGATGGTCAAGCCGGCCGCGGTGCAAAACCCCTTTTACCTGCTGTTTCCCGGCTGGGCTCTTTACCCGATGGTGGCGCTCGCCACCGCGGCCACGGTGATCGCCTCGCAGGCGGTCATTTCGGGCGCTTATTCGCTCACCAAGCAGGCAGTGCAACTCGGCTTCCTGCCGCGCATGACCATCGTCCACACCTCGGCGCGCGAAATGGGCCAGGTGTATATCCCGGGCATCAACTGGCTGCTGTGCGCCGCGGTGGTCGTCGCAGTCATCGGCTTCGGCTCCTCGTCGCGGCTCGCCGGCGCGTACGGCGTCGCCGTGACCGCGACGATGCTCGTCGACACGCTGCTTACCTTCTTCGTGATCCGCTTCGGCTGGCGCTATCCGCTCCCCCTCTGCCTCCTGGCCACCGGCTTCTTCGTGATCATCGACCTGAGCTTCTTTTCCGCCACGCTGCTGAAGATCGGTGACGGCGGCTGGTTCCCGCTGGTCATCGGATCGGCGATCTTCCTGCTGATGACCACGTGGCGGCGCGGACGCCACATCCTGTTCGAGCGGCTGCGCGCCGAGTCCGTGCCGCTCGCTCCCTTCCTGAAGTCGCTGTTTGTCGAGCCGCCGCTGCGCGTGCCGGGGACCGCGGTCTACCTGACCGCCACCCCTGAGACCACGCCTCATGCGCTGCTGCACACCCTCAAGCACTTCAAGGCGCTGCACCAGCGCGTCGTGTTCCTCTCGGTCGAGTTCCTCGACGTGCCGCACGCGGCCTTCGAGGAGCGCCTCACCTGCGAGCGGCTCGGCCGCGAGTGCTGGCGCGTGCGGGTGCGCTACGGCTTCATGAACCGGCCCGACGTGGTGCGCGCGCTGGAGGCTTGCGGCGCGGTGGGCCTCGAGATCGACTTCATGGACACGTCGTTTTTCCTGTCGCGCCAGACGATCGTGCCGGTGCCCGGGCGCGGCGGCATGGCGTTCTGGCGCGAGCGCCTGTTCACCGCCATGGCGCGCAACGCGGGCAGCGTCACCGACTTCTTCAACATTCCCGCCAACCGCGCCGTCGAGCTCGGCACGCGCGTCGAGATCTAGTCCTCGTCGGCCAGCAGCCGGTAGCCGACCCCGGTTTCGGTCAGCAGATGGCGCGGCTGGACCGGATCGGCTTCGAGCTTCTCTCTAAGCTGCTTCATATAGATGCGCAGATAATGGGTATGCTCGACATGCGAGGGCCCCCATACCTCGCGCAGCAGCTGCCGGTGCGTGACCACCATGCCCAGGTGCTTTGCGAGGCAGGCGAGAAGCCGGAACTCGAGCGCCGTGAGATGGATCTCCACGCCGTCGCGCTTGACGACGTGTTTTTCCAGGTCCGCAGAGACCTTGCCCAGCTTGAGTACCGACTTGCCGGAACCGGGGCGAGTAGCGTGGCGCAGCGCCGCGCGCACGCGCGCGAACAGCTCGCCGACGCCGAAGGGCTTGGTGACATAGTCGTCCGCGCCGGCGTCGAGCGCTTCGACCTTCGAGCGCTCCTGCGCGCGCGCCGACAGCACCAGGATCGGCATCGGCGACCAGGCGCGAATGCGCCGGATCACCTGCACGCCGTCGATGTCGGGCAGGCCGAGGTCGACGATCGCCAAGTCTGGCTTGTGGCTGCCGGCGTCGATGGCGCCACGCGCGCCGGTGCCGGCCTCGACCACGCGGTAGCCTTCGGTGGCGAGCGACGTGCGCAGGAACCTGCGGATCTCCGGCTCGTCCTCGACGACGAGGATCGTCCCCCGGGTTTCGGTCATGCTTCGCGCGGCACCTGCGGGGCCGGCTCGACCGGCAGGGTAAAGCGGAACGCGGCGCCGCCTTCGGCGCGCGTCTCGGCCCAGATGCGCCCGCCGTGCAGGCGCACGATGGCGCGGCAGATGGCGAGGCCCAGCCCGACGCCGGCGACAGTGCCCTCGGTATTGCCGCGATGGAACTTGGCGAACAGCTGCTCAGGGTCGCCGTCCGGCAATCCAGGCCCGGCGTCCTCGACGGAAACGAGCAGGCTGTCGTCCTGCCTGTCGACGCGCAGCGTGATGCGCGTTCCGGGCGGTGTGTGCTTTGCCGCGTTCTCGAGCAGGTTGGCGAGCACCTGCTCGATGAGCGCGGCGTCGACGCGCACCAGCGGCAGCTCCATCGGCAGGTCGACCTCCACCGGGTGCGACTCCAGGCGGTCCTGCAGCCGGCGCAGCACAGAGCCGGCAATTTCGCTCATGCTGTGCCAGTCGCGGTTGAGCGCGATGCCACCCGCCTCGAGCCGCGTCATCTCGAGCACATTGCCGACCAGGCCGCCCATCTGCTGCGATTGCTCGAAGATGCTCGCCGCCAGCGCCTTGCGCTCGTCGGCGCCGAGGCGCTCGCCGCGCTCCACCAGGCTCGACGAGGCCCCGGAGATCACCGCCAGCGGCGTGCGCAGGTCGTGCGAGATCGAGGCGAGCAGGGCATTCCTCAGGCCCTCGGTCTCGGCGTCTACCTGGGCGCGCTGCGCCTGCTCGGCGAGGAGCGCGCGCTCGAGCGCGATCGCGATCTGGCCGGCGAAGGTTTCGAGCAGATGGAACTGCTCGGGCAGGAGCACTCGCCGAACGTTCGCGGGAAGCACGGCCAGTACGCCGAGCACCGTCTGCGAGCCTTTGAGCGGCAGGTAGACCGCTTCGGCGGCGGGAAGCGTGTCGGTGCCCAGCCCCGCCGGCTCGCCGTGGTCCTGGACCCATTGCGCCACGGCGAGATCCGCGCCGCGCAGCGAGCCCGGCGTGCTCGCGCCGCGCGGGTGGCGAATGCGTCCCGCGGCGTCGGGGAACAGCACCACGGCCTGGCTTTCGAACACTTCGCTTACATGCCGGACGGCGGCGCGCGCCATCGGCTCCTGGCCGCGCGTGGCGGCGAGCTCGCGGGTCATGGCATAGAGCATCGCCGTGCGCCGCTCGCGCTGCCCCGCGACGCTCGCCTGCAAGCGCACGCTTGCCGTCAGACTGGAGATGATCAGCGCGACCGTCAGCATGATCGCGAAGGTGATGAGGTACTGGACGTCGCTCACGGCGAAGGTCAGCAGCGGCGGCACGAAGAAGAAGTCGAATGCAGCGACCGCCAGAACCGAGGCGGTGACGGCCGGACCGCGGCCGAACCGCACGGCGATGAGCACGACGGCCAGCAGGTAGACCATGGCGATGTTCACCAGCTCGAACATTGGGCTCGTCAGCGCGCCGATTGCCGTGCACAGCGCGACCGCGGCGAGGCCCACCGCGTAGCCCGGCCAACGAAGCTTTTTGCTTCGCAGGTCCATGTAGGCGCGGCTGCGCGCGAAGAAGGGATTGCGCAGAACACTCGCCTCGTCGGCGCCGCCCACTACCATGATGTCGATGCCCTCGGTGCCGGCGACCAGCTCGCCGTAAGTCGAGGGCCGGAACAAGCGCCGCCACAGCGGCCGGCGCGGGCGGCCGATGACGATGCGCGTGACGTTACGCTCGCGCGCGTAGTTGGCGATTTCCTCGCCGGCCGACGAGCCGCCGAGCGTCACCGCCTCGGCGCCGAGCGACTCGGCGAGCCGAAGCAGCGCGATGCGGCGGTTGCGCTTCTCATCCGACAGGCGCAGCAACTCGGGCGTCTCGACATACACCACGATCCAGGCGGCGTGCAGCGCGCTCGCCATGCGCTTGCCGGCGCGCACCAGGCGCTCGCCTTGCTCGTCCGGGCCGATCGCGACCAGCAGCCGCTCGCCGGCCGCCCAGGTGGCGCGGATCCCCTGGCCCTCGCGGTATTCTCGCATCGCCGCGTCGACGCGGTCCGCGGTGGTGCGCAGCGCCAGCTCGCGCAGGGCGATGAGGTTGCCCTTGCGGAAGAAATTCTCGACGGCGTTGCGCGCCTGCTCGGGGATGTACACCTTGCCCGCCTGCAATCGCTCGAGCAGCACATCGGGCGGCGTGTCGATCATCACCACCTCGTCGGCGCGCTCGAACACGCTGTCGGGAACGGTCTCCTGCATGCGCACGCCGGTGATCCCGGCCACGATGTCGTTCAGGCTCTCGACGTGCTGCACGTTGACCGTGGTGTGAACGGTGATGCCGGCATCGAGCAGCTCCTCGACGTCCTGCCAGCGCTTGGCATGCCGCGGCCGCGGCTCGCCCTCGAGCGGATTGCTGTGCGCGAGCTCGTCGACGAGCAGGATCTGCGGCTTGCGCGCGAGCGCGGCGTCGAGGTCGAAGTCGCGCAGCGTGGCGCCGCGGTAAGCGACGTGTCGGTACGGCAGCCGCTCGAGTCCCTCGAGCAGCGCCTCGGTCTCGGCGCGGCCGTGCGGCTCGACATAGCCGACGACGACGTCCACGCCTCTCGCCTTGAGAGCGCGCGCGTCTTCCAGCATGGCGTAGGTCTTGCCGACGCCCGCGGTGGCCCCGAAGAACACCTTCAGCTTGCCGCGCTTCGCTTTCGCTTCTTCGCGCTGCACGCGCGCAAGCAACGCATCGGGGTCGGGTCTGACGGCCGCCATGCGCCTACTCTAGCGCATCGTGAGGAGAGGGGAACGCTTAGTGACGTCTTAGCTGTCTTCGCGCTCGTGATTCTCGGTTCGCATAAACAAAAGTCCTATTTTCCGGGCGCGTCGAGCGCGAGGTTGAGGCGCAGCACGTTGACACGCGGCTCGCCGAGCACGCCGAGGGTGCGGGATTCGGTGAATTGCTCGACGAGACTCCTGACCTTGCCTTCGTCTATGCCGCGCGCCTTCGCCACGCGGGAAATCTGGTATCGCGCGGCTTGCGGGCTGATGTGCGGATCGAGTCCGCTGGCCGAGGCCGTGACGAGGTCCGCCGGAACAGGCGCCTCGTTGCCCGGGTCCGCTTCGCGCAGTGCCTTGATGCGATCGGCGACCGCCTCGGCGAGCGCCTTGTTCGTCGGCCCGAGGTTCGAGCCCGACGAAGACGCGCCGTTGTAGGGCTGCGGCGAGGTTGCGGAAGGCCGGCTCCAGAAATATTTCGGGTCGCTGAACGGCTGGCCGATCAGCTCGGAGCCGACCGCCTTGCCGTTCACTTCGATCACGCTGCCCGTCGCTTTATTCGGGAACAGCTGTGCGAATGCAGTGACGATCAAGGGGTAAATGATTCCCGTGAGGAAAGTGAGAATCAGGAAGGCCAGCGCAGCGGGGCGGAGTTCTTTGATCATGACAGTCCCAGGGCGACAAGAATCAGGTCGATGGCTTTGATCCCGATGAACGGCACGACGATGCCGCCGAGGCCGTAGATGAGAAGGTTGCGGCGCAGCAGGGCCTCGGCGCCGACCGGCCGGTAGCGCACGCCCCTCAGCGCGAGCGGGATGAGCGCGATGATGATGAGCGCGTTGAAGATCACCGCCGAGAGGATGGCCGACGACGGCGTCGCGAGGTGCATCACGTTCAGCGTATTGAGCTGCGGGTAGGTCGTCGCAAAGGCGGCCGGGATGATGGCGAAGTACTTGGCGACGTCGTTGGCGATCGAGAAGGTGGTGAGCGAGCCGCGCGTGATGAGAAGCTGCTTGCCGATCTCGACCACCTCGATCAGCTTGGTCGGGTTGGAGTCGAGGTCGACCATGTTGCCGGCGTCTTTCGCCGCCTGCGTGCCGGAGTTCATCGCCACCGCGACATCGGCCTGCGCGAGCGCCGGCGCGTCGTTGGTGCCGTCGCCGCACATCGCGATGAGGCGGCCCTGTGCCTGGTGCTCGCGGATCAGCTTGAGCTTCGCCTCCGGCGTCGCCTCGGCGAGAAAATCGTCCACTCCCGCTTCGGCGGCGATCGCCGTCGCGGTCAGCCGGTTGTCGCCGGTGATCATGACGGTCTTGATGCCCATGCGCCGCAGCTCGGCGAAGCGCTCCTTGATCCCGCCCTTGACGATGTCCTTCAGCTCGATGACGCCGAGCGCGCGCGGGCCGTCGGCGACGACGAGCGGCGTGGAGCCGCGGCGCGCCATGGTTTCAACAAGACTCACAACTTCCGCGGGGAAACGACCTCCCTGGGCCTCGACCCATGCGCGCACCGCGTCGGCTGCGCCCTTGCGCACGCGGCGCTCTCCGATATCGACGCCGCTCATGCGCGTGTTCGCCGAGAAGGGGATGAATTGCGCGCCGAGCGACTTCAGGTCGCGCTCCCGGAGGCCGTAGCGCTGCTTGGCGAGCACGACGATCGAGCGGCCCTCCGGGGTTTCGTCGGCGAGAGAGGCTAGCTGGGCCGCATCGGCGAGCGCCTCGCTCGTCACGCCGGGGGCGGGCGCGAACGCGGCGGCCTGGCGGTTGCCGAGCGTGATGGTGCCGGTCTTGTCGAGCAGCAGCACGTCGACGTCGCCGGCGGCTTCGACTGCGCGGCCCGAGGTGGCGATGATGTTCGCCTTGATCATGCGGTCCATGCCGGCGATGCCGATCGCCGAGAGCAGGCCGCCGATGGTGGTCGGGATGAGGCAGACGAGCAGCGCCACCAGCACGGTGATCGAGACCGGGGTTCCCTGGCCGGCGGCGGTCTTCACCGCGTACAGCGAGAACGGCAGCAGGGTCGCGCAGGCGAAGAGAAAAATCAGCGTGAACTTGGCGAGCAGGATGGAGAGCGCGATCTCGTTGGGCGTACGCTGGCGCTTGGCGCCTTCGACCAGCGCGATCATGCGGTCGAGGAAAGTCTCGCCCGGGTTCGCGGTGATGCGCATCACCAGCCAGTCGGACAGCACGCGCGTGCCGCCGGTCACCGCGGAGCGGTCGCCGCCCGATTCGCGCACCACCGGCGCCGATTCTCCCGTAATGGCGGACTCGTCGACCGTCGCCGCGCCCTCGACGACCTCGCCGTCGCCGGGGATGACTTCCCCCGCCGGCACGTACAGGAAATCGCCCTTGCGCAGAGCCGATCCCGGCACGTTCCTCCAGGACTGCCTCTTGGCGGGATCCGAGAGCTTTTTCGCCATCACGTCGCGCCGCGTGCCGCGCAGCGCGGCGGCCTGCGCCTTGCCGCGGCCTTCGGCGACGCTCTCGGCGAAGTTTGCGAAGACGATGGTGAACCAGAGCCATAGCGCGACCGCGAGAACGAAACCAGAGCTCTCTTTTCCGGTTCCAGCGAGCCAGATCAGCGTAACCAGCACGCTGCCGACCCACACCACGAACATCACGGGATTGCGCCATTGCACGCGCGGATCGAGCTTGAGGAACGACTCGAGCGCCGCGCGCTGCACGATGGGGGCGCTCAGCGTGCGAATGTGAGTTGCCATGTCAGCGGCTCCAGAGTTGCAGGTGCTCGACGATCGGGCCGAGCGCGAGCGCGGGAACGAAGGTCAGCGCGCCCAGGATCAGGATCGTGCCGACGAGAAAGGCGATGAACAGCGGCGTATGCGTCGGCAGCGTGCCGGGGCTCGCCGGGACCAGTTTCTTGCGCGCGAGGCTGCCCGCGATGGCGAGCACCGGCACGATGAGCCAGTAGCGCGAGATCCACATCGCGATGCCGAGCGCCGTGTTGTAGAAGGGCGTATTCGCGCTCAGCCCGGCGAACGCGCTGCCGTTGTTGTTGCCGGCCGACGAGAAGCCGTACAGGATCTCCGCGAAGCCGTGCGCGCCGGGGTTGGCGATGCCGGCCTTGCCCGGCTCGACGAGCACGGCGATGCCGGTGCCGATCAGCACCACGGCGAACGGGAACAGCACCGCGAGCGCGGCCATCTTCATCTCGAAGGCCTCGATCTTCTTGCCGAGGTATTCCGGCGTGCGGCCGACCATCAGCCCGGCGACGAACACCGCCACGATGGCGAACACCAGCATGCCGTAGAGCCCCGAGCCGACGCCGCCGAAGATGATCTCGCCGAGCTGGATCAGCGCCAGCGGCACCAGGCCGCCGAGCGGCGTGAACGAGTCGTGCATCGAGTTCACCGAGCCGTTCGACGCCGCGGTGGTGGCGGTAGCCCACAGCGCCGAGTTGGTGACGCCGAACCGCACGTCCTTGCCCTCCATGTTGCCGAGCGACTGCTCGACGCCGAGCTTGCCGAGAATCGGATTGCCCGCCTGCTCGGAGAGCACGCACACCGCGAGGAAGCCGACGAACACCACCGTCATCGCGGCGAGCAGCGCCCAGCCCTGGCGCGTGTCGCCGACCATGCGGCCGAAGGTGTAGCAAAGCGCCCCCGAGATCATCAGGATCACGAGCGCTTCCAGGAAGTTCGACAACGGCGTCGGGTTCTCGTACGGGTGCGCCGAGTTGACGTTATAGAAGCCGCCGCCGTTGGTGCCGAGTTGCTTGATCGCGATCTGCGAGGCGGCAGGCCCGAGAGGCAGGGTCTGCTCCTTGGTGCTCGCCTTCTCCATCACCGGCTTGCCGTCCTTGTCGGTGAGCGGCTTGCCGTCGGGGCCGTTCTTCGGCTGCTCGAACTCGAGGGGCTGCTGCACCAGATCCACCGTCTTGTAGGGCATACATTGCCGATGCCTCGCGTCTGCTTGCGCGCGAAGCCGCGCGTGAGCGCGATCAACACCGCCGTCCCGGTCGCCGCCGAGAAGAAATTCTGCACGCTGAGCCCCAGCATCTGCGTGAGATAGCTCATCGTCGACTCGCCGCCGTAGCCCTGCCAGTTGGTGTTGGTGATGAAGCTCACGGCGGTGTTGAACGACGAGTCCGCCGAGACGGCGCCGAAGTTCTGGGGATTGGGGGGAAGCAGGTGCTGCAGCCGCTGCAGCGCATAGACGGCAGCGAAGCCGATGAGGTTGAACCAGAGCACGCCCCACAGGTAGCGCTTCCAGTCCATCTCCTCTTCAGGCCGCACCCCGGCCGAGCGGTAGACGAGGTTCTCCAGCGGCGCGAGGAACCGGTAGCGGCCCTCGTACACGTTGGCCATATAGGCACCGAGCGGCTTGACGAGCAGGAGCAGCACGCCGAGGTAGATGGCGCATTGCAGGAGCGCATTCATCAGAAATCCTCCGGATTGACGAGCGCGTAGACCAGGTACGCAGCCAGGCCGATCGCCAGCGCGAGGGCGAGCATCTCGAAGCCGCTCATGACTTGCGCTCCATCAGGCGGTCGCACAAAACGCCGAGCCCCAGCGTCGCGACGAACAGCGCTACCGTGAGCAGGATGA
>WNFI01016440.1_pt1 | contig 10046 bp, 11 predicted proteins | sample 5400471 | NCBI WGS metagenome assembly WNFI01 (sample SAMN13153348, study PRJNA577476) | soil metagenome | isolation source: 100 cm saprolite on Douglas fir-dominated hillslope | place: USA:California | collected 2013-09-17
CGATGAGGCACGATTGACTGCCAGTTCACCATCTGGCAGTCCAGTGTAAAGAGTAAAACCACATCCAGGAGAAAGGCGGAAGGGCCTTGACCCGCTCCATCGCTGAACAAACGCTTATGGTTTTCACACCATCCTTCCTTCCTGGCATCGGGGCTCCTTTGCAAACCCCGGTTGGTGTCGTCTCTGCCTTTCATGAACGGCCAGTCTGCTCACCTGCACCTGTCGAAGGCGTCTCCGCTGGCTGCGGTGCCTCTACTGACTGCACGACACGATCCGGCTTGTACGAGAGACGTCCCTTCGTGAAGATGAGGAGCGCCACCGCTGCGACGAGAGGGAAGAGCAGGCTGACCAGGCCGTAGGCTCCGTTTTGGGAAGAGGGCAGTAAATGCGTGATGTAGGCGCTTCCACTGTTGCTCGCATCCAGCGCCGAGTGCAAGAGGATCGCGATGAGGATGCTGCCTTTCGTGTTGTTGAAGACCCAGGTCATGACAATTCTGGTCAGGACTGCCACAATGATCAGGACCCCCATATACACGACCATCGTGCTGACCCCGACTTTACTCTGGAAAAGCTGCCCCGGAACAAAGAAGAAAGGCAGGTGAAACAAAGCCCACAGTGGACCGAGCACCAGGCCCGCCACGCCCCAAAGCGCTGTTGCAAGGCGGGGACCGCGAAGCCCGACCAGCCCCCTTCTTCCCAGATTTGTATGGCAACACTAATGATCAGGATGTTTGGCAGGTACACCGTGAAGAAGAGTGGCCAGTGCTGGAGAAACGCCACGAGCGGAGCCCCACCAGAAAAGATGCTTGCAAATGCAAGCTGGATCAGGGGCACGCCAGCAATCACGAGCAGGTACCAGCGCACCCCAACCCGCCATAGCACATAGCGCCGTAACAACTGCCGCATCCCTCCTTTTCCAGAAATGATGGCGGTCACGACAATGGAAGCCAGAGTAGGCCCTGCGATCGAAGCCAGGACAGAGAACCAGTAGGCCAGCGGTACAAGTCCTATCTCTGGGATAGTGTAGGGGAACAGGCCCAGGCCATTCTGGGCCAGCACCAGGGGCAGGGTGACAATCCATTCCCCCGCAAAGGCGATGACAAAGAAGGCAATCAACGGGTGACCACTGATGAGACGCTTGATCGGTGAGGAGGCCGCAGGTTGCTGCGGCGTTGTTGTGATGGTAGACATGGTGTGTTTCCTTTCTTGCCAGGGATACAAGCTGGCTCTTGCGTTCACGAACGTCCAGTCTGCTCACCTGCACCTGTCGAAGGCGTCTCTGCTGGTCGAGGTACCTCGAAGAGTTGCGCGTTCCGCTCTGGGTTGTATCCGAGACGGCCCCTGGTGAAGACGAGGAGCAGCACCGCGCAGACCGCGAAGGGGAGAAGATTGCCATTATCCAGCCATGGACTTGTGAGGATCGCGGTTGCCCACCCACTCAGAGCGGGATGTGCAGGGATGAGCAGCGCCAGCAGGCCGCTGGACGCATTAAAGCCCGCGTGGACGAGGAACGCGATGAGCAAACTGCCACGGGCATGATTGAAAATCCACGTATACAAGAACGTTGCACCAATGACGGTCAGGATGAACCCCACGATAAAGGGAAGCGTGAACACTCCTCCAGAGATCGGCCCTTGTATCAGTAATGACGGTCAGGATGAACCCCACGATAAAGGGAAGCGTGAACAGGGAGATACACGCTCAAGAGCAGCGACCAATGGGCGATGAAGGCAGTAGCCAAAGAGAATCCATAGAAGACACTCAGGCCGACTAGCCAGACCAGGAGGCTGCTGAAGAGCGCGGCGAAGTACCATCCCGGGCCGACGCGCCACTGCACGAAGCGACGCAGGAGGAGCCGAACCCCAGCTTTGCCAGAGGTGGCAGCCGTCACCAGGAAGGCTGCGAGCAGCGGACCGGCATATGCACTGAAGAAAACGACCAGGATACCGGCATTGCCAAAGCTGAAGGGAAAGAGACCCAGGCCGCCCTTGCCCAGGAGCACCGGAAGATCGACCAGCCAGGTCCCGGCGTAGGCGATGACGAAGTAGGCCACCAATGGATGATCACTAATAAGACGCCGAAGTGGTGAGGAGGTCGCAGGTTGCGAGTTTGTTGTAACGGTCGACATGCTGTTTTCCTTTCTTGTCACAGCCACAATTGACGGCTATTGCTTTCTTTCAGGCGGGATCTTCCGCGGAGAATGCCTGTGTTTCAACGATGGATGTTACAAGGCTTCGTGGCTTTCCGGCTCCGCTGCGCCAGCAACCCGGTTCACTGCCAGCAGTGGCAAGGCCAGGTCGCGCACTTTGATCAACACCCCATGCAGCGCAGCCTCATCGACGAGGGGACCATACAGTACCGTGTTATCGTCAGCATCATAACTGATCGCGAGCCCCTCGAACCACGCCGACCAGCGCTGGTCGAGGTGTCCCTGAACGCGAATTTCATACCAGTTCATGGTACTTCCTTTTGACAGATATCTGACGCTTCTTCAGCGCTACCCTCAGTATGTAGCTCAACCAGGCGGGACATCATGTATCGAAGGATGTGTTGTGGGGTTGATTCTCGCTGATGATGAAGATTAACTTTTAAACATGGCTACTAGGTAGGGGGAGTATAGTAGTGGCACCCCTTGCGGGCAATACAATTCAAATAAGAAGAAAGGGGGAAGAAATCCAGGAGAAGGACCCCATCTGACATCCTAAGGATAGGAAAACCAAAGAGATGTCAGAAAGGACCCGCTCATGCGTTATAGACTACGCCATCTGGATCTCGATGACAAGATGTGTCAGCAAGTCAGCCTGGAAGTCTTTGAACAGGTCTATCCCCCAGAGATCGTGTGCGAGCAACTGAGCCTGCACCAAGCGTGGGAAGAGCGAGAACGTGCTCTCAACATGTTCGTGCTCATTCACCTCTTACTGGCCGGCGCTCTGTGGACGCGACTGGCCTTCCCGCGCGTCCTGGAGCGGCTCGCACGCCCCTTGCACCTGGTGGGCCTACCGCTAAGCGCCATGCGGGTGAGAGGCTCGGCCATCAGCTACCGTCGGCAGCAGTTGGGCTTTGCCCCCTTGCAAGGACTCTTTGCACGCTGTTTACAAGAGCCAATGCCGCCGCTTTTTCCCGCCCCAGCAATCAGTACGGAGTCGGGCCTTTTCCCCAGATCCGCCTGCTGCTGCTCTCGGAATGTGGCAGCCATGCCATCGTGGATGCGACGATCAAGGACAGCACCACCGCCGAGCGGCGTCTGGCCGAGGAGGTCCTGCCCGCACTTTCGCCGGACATGTTCCTCTTGCATGATGCCCAATTCACGGGGCTCCGGTTCTGGCAAGCGGTCCGCGCACGCAAGGCTCATGTGATGGGACCGCTGCCCAGCCATCATCTGCCCACCTACCTGCGCCAACTGTGCGATGGCAGCTATTTGGCCGCCTACGTGCCCAACCACCAGCAGGAGCAAGACGGCGAGCAGCCGCTGTTGGTACGTGTGATCGAATACCGCATCACTGACCCTCGCCTGGGAGAGCCAGCGCAGGTCTATCGGCTGGCCACCACCTGGCTCAATCCACGCACCGCCCCAGCTCTCGAGCTCATCGACTGCTACCATGAGCGCTGGGAAGTGGAACTCGTCATTGATGAGATCAAGACCCATCAGCGCTTGCAACAACCCGTGCTGCGTTCTCGCACCCCAGATGGCGTGCGACAAAAGGTCTATGCACTGCTCCTGGCCCATTACGCGGTGCGTGCCTGGATGCATCGGGCCGCCTGCCAGGCCGAGGTGGACCCCGACCGTCTCAGTTTGACGGACGCGCTCTTTGTCCTCTCTGAGACGACGCGCGAGTTGGCCTTGGTGGAGCACTGCTACCAGGAACCCTTGCTGCAAGAGATGTGCGCGCGACTCACCGCTCAGGTGTTGCCAGAACATCGCTTACGTGCCAACCCACGCGTGCTCAAAAAGCTCTACCGCAAGTATAAGCGCAAGTCGCGCCACGAGTTGGCTGTGCCTCCTTTCGATCCCAAGGATCGGTTTCTTGATTTTGTTGTTCTTCTTATTTGAACAGTATTGCCCCTTGCGGGTGCCAGGCCAGACCCCATGCCCTCGCCCTGTCTGACCCCTTGCGGTCGCCTTGGGGGATTTGCGGTCGCCGTCTGGGGGGCAGTATGGCCCTGCCCCGCTTAGCTGGCGATGCCCCGGCGCATCGCTAGCGCCCCGAGTGCTACAGCCACCAGCGCAGATGCGCCCAACACCAGCAGATCGCGCCCAAGCAGGTCCGAGGAACTATAGAACACGGCCATTTCCAGCGCGTGTCGCCCATAAGTCAGGGGAATGAAGGTCGCGATAGTTTGCAACCAGTCAGGCGCAAACGCCAGCACGCCAATACCGCCTGCCAGGAAGAACAGGTAGACCGACCCGGTGTTGGCAATGGCAATTACCGGCTGCATACGCTGAAGTGCAGCCCCCAGAGCCACACCAAGCCCGGAGCTCATCAGAGCCACCAGGGCTATCGCCAGCAAGGCGCTCAACCAGTAGACCCCCTGGGGCTGCGTCCAGCCTAGCAAAGCCCCTACCAGCAGCACAGCTACACCGAGCGCAAAGGTAATCAAGAAGTTTGCCAGTACCTTGCCGGTGACGAGCGCGCTGCGCGGTGTTGGTGAGAGCAACAGTTCTTTGATGGTCCAGCTTTCCCACTCGCGCGATGTCGCCACACCACCATTGATCACGCCGCCAATGGTCAGCAGCAGCACAATCGTCGGCAGCACACTCTACTCGAACAACTCGATATCGCGGCTGCGCAGGTCCTGCTCCTGCATCGTCACCTTCACCGGACTGCCGCTTCCCTGCGCCCGGTAAAACTGTGTAATCGCATCGGGGACCGCGCGCCTGATATCGTTGGTGAAGTCCAGGTTGAGATTGTTGACCTGGACATCGATGGGCGATTGCTGGTGCGCCTCGACACGCTGCGTGAAATCGGCAGGGATCGTGATGATCGCCACCACCTGGATCTCCTTATAGAGTTTATGTGCTTGCTCCGGCGTAGCATCGGTGATGCGGAATACATTGGCGCTGTGGAAAATGTGCTGCATCTGGATACCCTCCGGTCCATGATCGAGCGTCACCAGCGCCACGGGGCTGCGACCGACCGCCGCTGTGCCCAGCGCACTTACCAGCAAGAAGCCGAGAGCAGGAATGAATATTACCGCCAGGTTGACAGGCTGGCGCAGCCAGACCCGCACATCTTTCTTGAACACAATCCAGACAATGCGCAAAAAGTTGATCAACTGAGCCATCATCGCATTCCTTCCCGTGCTAATGAGCTACTGTAGAACGTCGCAATGCAACCGCCGCCAGGAGTATCAGCGCCAGCGCATAGCCCACAAGGACCAGGGCATTGCCCCCGACACCATAGGTATTCACATTGAAGTTATGAAAGGCGTGCTGCTGTAACGCGATGGCATAGGCAACTGGAAAAAGCTGGGCGACGAACTGGATCGCCGGGGTCGTAAACGAAAGCGGGCCAAAAGCGCCGCTCAAGATGACCAACGGGATCGAAGTGCCAAACGCGAGAGCCAGGACAGGCGTGCGGTTCTTGAACAGCGTCCCCAGCAGCGTTCCCCAGGCCACGAAGATGACCAGGGTCAACAACCCGAAGCCAATCACCTCGTCCCAGTGAGCAGGCCAGACGCCGATCAGCAGGATGAGCGCTGCAATAACGATGATCAGCGAGACCACGCCCACGGCGAAAGCGCCCAACATCTTCCCCACGATCATCGACCAGCGGCTGGCCGGTGAGAGCAGCAATTCTTTTATGGTAGCGCTCTCCCACTCACGCGCCGTCCCGAGGCCTGATTGCAGCACGCCGCCAAGCATGATGCCAACCACCAGGATGGAGACAGACAGGTAGGGAACGTAATCGGTATCCTGGACATAGGCGTCCTGCTCATGAGGTACAACCGTCACGAGATGGGGAAATGCTTTGGCATAAAAGCTCGTGATGGAGAGCGGGACGGCACGCCGGATATCGTTGGTGAAGTCAGTGTTGAGGTTATTGATCTGCACACCGACCTGGACAGGCCGATTCTGCCGGATGCGCGTATCGAAATCAGCCGGAACGGTCACGACCGCCACAATACGACCGGAACGAAGCAGCTCTTCGGCCTCCTGTGTACTGCTCTGCTGCAAGCGGAAAGAATGCGCTCCACTCATCGCCTGGTAAAATTGCTGCGCATACGGACCGCGATCATTCATCACCACGGCGGTCGGAGCATAGCCGCTGCCGATCACAAACAGAATCATGAGGAACAGGAAATTTATCGGCACCAGTGTCCCGACAATCGTAAACGTGCGCTCAGTGAAAGATGTCTTGATATCCTTCTTCATACAGGCCCAGATGACCCGCAAATTGAACATAGTATTCCTCCTAATCGCGCAAGGCCGTTCCGGTCAACTGTAAAAAAATCTCATCCAATGTAGGTTCGCGCACAGCAAGATCGCGCAGTTCAGCATCCTGGGAAACGATATTGACGATCTGCGGCACGATATGATCGACCCCAGCCGTCGTGACCTTCATGCGTCTTCCCTCCCGCTGCACCTCTTTGACACCTGGCAGTTCCTTAATCCGCTCAACATTTTCAAACAGTTGGACAGTCTCCAACTCAAGGATGGTACCGCCGAAAGTCTGCTTGAGATGATCAGGTGTATCTACCGTAATGAGCTTGCCATGATCGATGATGGCTAAGCGCTCGCACAAAGCCTGCGCCTCTTCGAGGTAGTTCGTGGTGATCAGGACCGTCTTCCCCTGGTCGCGCAGCGAGAGACAATAGTCCCAGATGGCGCGGCGAGCCTGCACATCGACCCCGAGCGTCGGCTCATCGAGGTAGATCAGCAAAGGGTCGTGGAGCAGCGCGCGCGCAATGGCCAGGCGGCGTTTCATGCCACCGGAAAAGGTGCTCACACGTGACGCTTTGCGGTCCAGCAGTTGCACCAGTTCCAGCAGCCTGACAATCCGCTCTTTTTTCTCGTGACGGGCAACGCCGAAGAGATCGGCGTGAAAGTCCATGTTGTCCCAGGCCGTCAACTCTTCGTACAAAGCCGTTTCCTGGGGAATTGCGCCAAGGAGGCGTCGCACCTCGCGGGCCTGGTGGCGCACATTGTAGCCCATCACCCGCACCTCGCCTTTGCTAGGCACGCTCAGCCCGCTGATCATATTGATCGTCGTCGTTTTGCCCGAACCATTGGGTCCCAGCAGGCCAAAAATCTCGCCTTGCTGGACAGTCAACGAGAGGTGATCAACGGCGCGAAAGGAGCCAAAGTCTTTACACAGATCGATCATCTCTATAGCAGGGCCAGTATGTTCTGCTGGCCGCGAAGGGGCAGCGATTTGAGTACTGTACTTGTCCATGGATGCTATTCCTTTCTACACTATTCTCTCTTGAATACGTTGCACTCAGGAGTGGTTTTGTACCTATGCCGGGTCCTGGGGATGAGCCTGGGCCATTTCCTTCTTACGCAGGCCCTTTGCCCAGTCGTACTCCAGTTGCCACTCGTCATTGTAATGCTGCATGACGCGTATAACCCTCTCGACATGTGCTTTATTGCTTGCAGGATCATTATCGGGCCACCACGATGAACTCTCCTGGAGGACTTCTTCCATCTGCATCGTCAAATGGATAATGTGAGCCTGGCAATAGTGCATGTAGTGGTCAATGAGCCGTAAGCGCTCAATCGGTTCGAGAAACGCAAAATCACACACTTTCAGAGAGAACAACTTTTGATATTCGCCAGGATTCAGGGTCGTATCCAGTATCAACGCCCGGAAACGCTTCCTACCGGCCTCGGTTATTTCGTAAACGTGGAGCTGGCGATCACCCGGAGTGGCAGAAGCAGGCTCTGTACGGACAGCTATCAGTCCGGCCTGCTCCAACTTAGCAAGTAGGGGATAGAGCCGCCCATTACTGACGCGTGCATACGGACCAATAATGTCGTTGATAATACTGGCTATGAGGTAACCGTGGGCTGAATTTTTCATCAGCTGAGACAGTATGAGATACTCGTACACGCTCACATCCTTTCTGTGGCCGGCGGTAGTCTGCTTTGTAGTGTTGTATGAGAAGCTCGTACACGCTCACATCCTTTCTGTGCCGCCAGCACAGTATCTCTCATCGAGAGTGTCACATAGACATGTCATAGTGACGTACTCTATGACCTATTATGGCCTGTAAAAATGACTTTGTCAAGAGGCAAGAACCCGGGCTCTCCATCTTGTCCGAAGGGGAAATTTGATTCCCGTAGGGGATTTGATTCCTGCTCTCTTGGGTAGGTTTTTTGGAAATGTGCTCGTCAGTCCGTAGGGGCGGGAGTGGTGTGGAGCGGAGTGGGGGCCTTTATGGCCGCCCGCTTTCTCCCCAAAACATTTTCATAGGGGCGTTGTAGGTCCCCGATTTATCGAGGGACCGTAATTATGAGGTATCACACAATAAGGTGGATACTCGTAGCGATGTGGTAGACCACACCGGGAGGGGCGTTGCAGGTCCCCGATTTATCGTGGGACCGACATTCATGGCGCCAGGGGGATGGGCTCACCTTTCCCCGGCGCGATGATGAGTTTTAACGAGCAAAACCGGGACTGTCATGCTGAGCGCAGCGAAGCATCTCTGTGCCCATCAAGCCAGACCCTTCCCCTTCGCAGAGTTTCCCCTTGAGCGAAGCGAAGGGCTCAGGGCTGCGGCTCATGCGCTCAGGGTGACATCACCTGACCGATCTTGCTCGTTAAAACTCATCATCGCGCAGCTACTCCCCCGAGATGATTCTGTATCCATAGCATTGTATTAAAGTCCATCATGGCTCCAGGGTGGGGGGCCGGACTCGCACCATAAATGCCGCCTCCAAGCGCACTACATTCCGGCGGCGAACACCACATGCCATGATCCGCCTGCCCAACTAACATCCATCGAGTAGCAGCCAGCCGTTAAAAGGTAGAGCTCGCTGCCCCACTCGTTCCACCCACTTTCCGGTGTGCCATGATAGCCTTCATCCTGTGCATTCAGTGTCAGGATGGCTTCGGATGGAGGCTGGCCACCTCTGCCCCACCACGCCAGCTGCCCTGTTGCCAGGTTCCTCACGCGCACCGTCGCAGTGACCGGGGTATCTGGCCCCACCTCCCACAGTATCTTGGTTCCGGTCCAGGGATCGTCTTGCGTGCGGGGAAACAATCCTACCTGCAAATCCTGCGGCACCTGCGCCCAGACCGGAGATTTCCCGATCAGGGTCGTATCTATCAGATAGCCGCCCCAGCCTTGCGGAAATACTCTCGTCCCCGGAACAGGCGTCAGGTGACAATTTGATGGTATCGCACCAACCTGGGAACGAGGCGGAGTAGGCACAGGGCCAAAGTTTTCCGTGGGCGTAGGGGTGAGAACGACGACAGTCGTGGCAGTCTGAGAGCTTTTGTGCGCTGGTTGGGATGTCGAAACACCTGCGGATGAGCAGCTTGCCAGCAATAAGAACAAGAACAGCAGCAAAAAGCGATAGGCGTTCCTTATCCAGCACATATCAGTTCACCTTCTGTCTTACTTTCTTAAAAACTTTCTCCCCTTCAATCCTTCAGCCCCATGGGCGTCACGTGAACGGGAGAAATCCCGGCATGCTGAGCCGTTCTTGGTGTACCTTCAATCCTTCGGCCCCATGGGCGTCACGTGAACGGCGTAGCCGCGACATTTATGGCGCCTGGGGCGGGGCAAGGCCTCGCCTTGGATACCTCTCCCCAACCCGGCGCAATGAATCGCGCAACAACGCCTTCATTTCGTTCCGTTATCTTGCCGCCAATGCCCCTTCAATCCTTCGGCTCCCCCTTCGGCAGGTCTTCTCGCAGATCGTAAAGTGGCAGCCCCGTCTTCGCCGCCACCAACGAGAGCAGCGCCTGCATCTGCCGGTTATACTCGTCATGAGGAACCGTCGGCTCCAGGTCCACCCAGTATGTCTTCCGCAGGAACCATGTCGAGCGCACAATAGCTCTTACGCTGGAAAGCTCATAGGTGATAGACGCCCCGCTTTT
>WNFI01619392.1_pt1 | contig 10046 bp, 9 predicted proteins | sample 5400471 | NCBI WGS metagenome assembly WNFI01 (sample SAMN13153348, study PRJNA577476) | soil metagenome | isolation source: 100 cm saprolite on Douglas fir-dominated hillslope | place: USA:California | collected 2013-09-17
AAGCTTCCGCAAAAACCTTGACACAAATTATTCACTGGTGTACAATTCTCATATGAACAATATACAACAGGCACCGGATGAAGAGGTCTCGCTCCTGCTTCAACTGTTGGAGCTGAGTGAGAAGCTTACGAAAGAGCGGATGGAACGCGCCCTCAAGGAGGTACAGCTGAGCAGGGCCAAAATGGCGGCGCTCCAACAGTTGATCGACGCCGGTGAACCGCTCCCCCTGGGACGGCTGGCCGAACGGATTAACTGTGTCAAGTCGAATGCGACGACGCTGTTAGACCGTCTGGAGGCGGACGGGATAGCTGAACGTCTGTACGAGCCGACCGATCGCCGCACGGTGTTCACGCAGGTGACGCAGGAGGGCCGCCGCCGCTATGGTGACGGGGTACAGACTCTCAACAGGGTCAAACAAGAACTCCTGGACCATTATACCCCCGATGAGCGGCGCCAATTTAGCGAGTTCCTGTCTCGACTGGCAGCTCTCTGGGGATGAAGCAATTTGACTGGGAGACCTTTTACAGATTTACCAACGACAGCCCACCCTGGCCATTGATAGTACGCGCCGTGTCGTTGCTGCCGCACAAAGGTCGCGCCCTTGATCTGGGCGCGGGAGCTGGGCGAGATACGCGCTATTTGGTGCAACAGGGATTTCAGGTGACGGCTGTCGATAGCGATCCGCACGCGGTTGATATCCTGAGGAGCTTTCAAGAGGGGAATGTGCAGGTCGTCCAGGCGTCGTTCGAGGAGTTTGCGTTCGAGACCTACGATCTCATCAATGCCCAGTTTGCGCTCCCGTTTGTTTCCCAACGCTGGTTTCGCGAGGTGTTTGCACGCGTGAAACGCGCGCTCAACCCGGGTGGGATATTTGTTGGGCAGTTCTTTGGCATCCACGACCAGTGGAATACACCCGAGCATGATATGACCTTTCTGACGCGAGAGCAGGCAGAAGCATTCTTGCAGGACCTGGACATCATCGAGCTGAAGGAAGAGGATATGGATGGACATACCGCCGATGGATCACCCAAGCACTGGCATACGTTCCATATCATCGCTCGCAGGCCATAGGAGGCGATAACAGGAATTCTTCAAGCGGGAACAAACAGGCTCTCGTCATCAGGTGTTGGAAGGAGCGAGATCCTGTCATGAGCAGGTGAGAGGTGGAACGAGCAGAGTGAACAGGTTCTAAGCGCATGTCGCATGATCGAAAGGAAGATTACCATGGCAGATGGACGACCGGTTCGGAGTAATGGAAGATGGATGTTTGACCTGCAAGTGGCGCACACCTTGCAGTTCCGCATTACCTCTGAGCAAGGAGCGGGTGGCGACATTTTCATGGAAGGGCACGATATCAGCACGCTCCTCGATTACCTCTATGACCACCGAGAACTGATCTATGAAGCGACACACGACCAGGAGACGCGCCACTTAGAGGCGATAGAGGCGTTCGATGATCCGGTTGCCGCTCGTTCGGAGCAGCGGCGAGTTAAGCCTATTCTCTACTTTGATGATGGGATAGAGCGCACTATGGGACCTTATCCATCTCCCTCCGTTGTACAGCAGGACCAGTACCATTAGAGTAGTGGCTGATTTGAGAGTTCAAGAGTACCTCCTGAGAGACTGGAACAGGGTGGGCTTCAAAGTCAGCGGGTGTAGTAGCATCTTGCCCCCTTGATACTCCAAAGATGTGTAAAAGAGGGGTGAGCGTGATAACCAGGAACAAATTGACGACAAGCGCGGCCAGAGCAGCATACACAGAGATGGTTATGCCACCGAAAGAAAGTGGGTACACCGACGACTGAAAATTCTGTACGACGGCCATCCAGGTACCGATAATCATACCCACTGCCCAACCAATGATGAGAGCCCGGCGATGAAACCAGCTCGTGTAGAGACCAAGGAAGACAGCAGGTAGCGTTTGCAGGATCCACACGCCTCCAAGCAGTTGAAAGTCAATCGCAAAGGTATTGGGAAGGAAAAGGATGAAAGCCAGTGCCCCAACTTTGACCAGCAATGAGGTAGCCCTGGCAACATAGGACTCCTCGCGTTCAGTACAGTTGGGTTTGAAATACTGACGATAGACGTTGCGGGTGAAGAGATTTGCTGCCGAAATAGACATGATGGCTGCTGGAACCAATGCGCCAATAGAGATAGCGGCAAGGGCGAAGCCCGCGAACCAGGGAGGAAACATCTGGACGAAGAGTGCCGGTAAGGCAATGTTCGATTTATAGATTGGGGATGGTTTGACGCCAACGGCAATTGCCACGTAGCCAAGTAGCCCGATCATCCCCAGTAAGAACGTGTAGGCGGGAAGGAGTGCGGCATTGCGCCTGACAACCCGCCGGCTATTTGTGCTGAGCACACCCGTGAGCGTATGGGGATATAAGAACAAGGCGAGTGCCGATCCCAGGGCTAAGGTGATATACGCGCTATATTGCTTGGGAGAGAGCAGCAGCTTTTGTTGCGGCACGGCAGCAAAGATATGTCCGAAGCCGCCTAACTTCACTGGAACATAAATCACCGCTACGACTACGACAAGCCAAATCAGCACATCTTTGACGATAGCAATAAGTGCAGGCGCGCGTAAACCACTGAAGTAAGTATAGGCAGCCACGATGACAAAGGCGATGAACAAGGAGATCTCGATGGGAATACCCATCTGAGCGAAAGCAATCTCAATGCCGAACATCTGCAGAGCAATGTAGGGCATGGTTGCCAGGATGCCTGTCAGGGCTACCAGCAATGCCAGCGTCCGGCTATCAAATCGCTCTTGCACAAAATCAGCGGACGTGATATATCCACGATGCCTTGCCACCGTCCAAAATCTCGGCAAGATGACCAAAAAAAGCGGATACACAATAATCGTGTAGGGAACGGAAAAAAAGCCCAAGGCACCTCCCGCAAAGATCAGACCCGGGACTGCAATGAAGGTATAGGCTGTGTACACATCTCCGCCGAGCAGAAACCATGAAATCGCTGTACCAAAGCGTCGACCGGCCAATCCCCATTCTTGAAGTCGATTCAGATCCTCAGCACGCCAACGGGCGGCCCAAAAACCAAGAATGGTGACAGAGATAAACACGACCAGGAAGACAAGTAACGTCTGCCAGTTAATCATGAGCGCGTGTCCCTTCTCGTTACATGTATCATAAAGAGGTTTTTTTCCCTCTTTTGCGCTCCTATCTCTGACCAGAGATAAAGAGGCCGAGTTGCTGAGCAGTGTAGGTGTCAATCAAGATGTTATACAGCGAATTAATGTCCACGTCCGCAAACTCGGCGGATGTGGCCTGTACTTTTTGTAGGTCGGCACCAATCAAGACGATATTGGTGAGAACAGCCCCAGTCAATTGAGCACCCTGAAGTGTAGCCCTGGTACAGTTGGCGGCACGCAGGTACGTTCCAGTCAAGTTGGCCCCGCTCAGATTGGCATCTTTCAGGTTCGCCTTACTTAAATCAGCACCGCTGATGTCAGCCCCAACCAAGTTTGCCAGGCTCAAATCTGCCTTGCTGAGGTCCACCTTATTTAAGTAGGCCCTGGTGAGGTAAGCTCTGCTTAATTTTGCTCCACTCAGGTTAGCCATACTGAGATTGGCGCCGACAAAGTTAGCACTGCGCATAGTTGTGTTACAGGCGTAAGACCCGCTCAAGTTGGCCCCGCTCAAGTTCGCCAGGCTGAGATGAGCATCAATCAGGTTGGCCTTGCTCAGGTTGGTGCCACTCAGATTAGCCCCCACGAGGTTGGTTCCGTTCAAGTCGGCTCTACTCAGGTCGGCTCCATTCAGTATGGCTTTACTTAGATTAGCTTTGCTCAGGTCCGCTCCACTCAGATTAGCCCCACTCAGATTGGCTCCGCTCAAGTCGGCTCCGATTAAGTCGGCTCTACCCAGATCAGCCCCGATCAGATCGGCTTCCACCAGGTCCGCTCTGCTCAGATCAGCCCCATTCAGACTCACACCGCACAGGTCGGTGGCACGCAAGTCGGCGGCACGCATAGAGGCTCCTCGCAAGTTAGCTCCGATCAAATTGACACCGATCATGATTGCTTTACTCAGGTTGGTGCCGCTCAGATTAGCGCCACTGAGATTGGCCTTGCGCAGATAGGCCCCACCCATGTATGCGCCACTGAGATTGGTCTCCGATAGGTTGGCCTCGCACATATTCCCTCCGCTCAAGTCGGTTTTGCGCAAGTCAGCTCCGTGTAAGTCAACTCTGTCAAGCATCGGAACGCGTTCTTCCCGTTGAGCGATGACAATTTCTGCCAGGGCTTTGTCTCTTGCCAGAACATAGTCAATGTGGTCAGCCATTATTTCTCTCCAATCCGGATAACGCCAATATGTACCAGATCACGCAATAGTCCATGTACCTCGTCCTGGTTTTTCCCAGAGAGGTGTACTAACTCCTTGACGGATCTATGCCCATCAACTAATAAGAACACATGCTTATGGATACGTGAAAGCCTTCTCTGCTCGATCCAACGCAGCGCTTCGCTAAGGGGCCGTGTTGTATGGGGAATGATAGTCATATGGGCAGATGGGTTGGGTTGTTCTGCAACCGGACCATCTTGATCACCTGGTATTAGCGAGCCTGATTGCTTTCCCAGCGGTCCTGATTGCTTGTCTGAAGTGGGGGTCTGAATACGTGGATATGAGCCGTTACCTCTGTGTTGATCCCCTATTGCGCCTGGAGACGAGGGTAGAGAGGGCAGCGTGATTGGTGATGTACCTGACGGGACAAATGAGAATCGACACATACCCCAGGTGCTCAGCCAGTTCAAAGCTCCTGAACCACTACGACGACCGACGTTAGCCTGGGTGACTTGACCATTGACAAAAGCAATGGTGCCTTCTTCTTCTGTCACGCCTTCCCCACGCCTGGCGGTCAATATACCGCTGAGCCGCCCAAGTTGAATCGACTTTATAATAGTAACCAGGCGGTCCGTCGCCGTTTCTTGCTGCGACATGGATATACCCCAAAAACAACTAGTTCTTCCCCTACCAAACCAAAGAACGTAGGGTACTGAAAATAGCACCCCAGGATGAAACGGCACTGCTGAGTTAATTTTCCAATAGCGCCTAATTATAGCATTATGAGATTATGAGAATAGTATTTTTTTCCTTTATCAGTACTTTTGGATTATCACAATAGTGAGTGTTGTTTGACATAAATCCGCCATACAGTAAACCCCTTTCTTGTGTCAAACTGTACTTCCTGGTCCGCTGGCGTGAACATTGGGCTCAGGAAGAGGCTGACTCCTCAATTGAAATCTTTCCGGCGGCTCCGTCGACGGTGATCTGTTGCCCGGTCGTGATGCGCTCCGTGGCTCCCGCGACTCCCACGACTGCCGGGATGCCGTATTCGCGGGCCACTACCGCACCGTGCGACATCATTCCGCCCATTTCCATGACCAGCCCGCCTGCAGTCAGGAAGAGGGGCGTCCAGCCGGGATCAGTCGAGGGCGCTACCAGTATTTCGCCCGGCTCCAGTTTCGCGCCCGTCGGATCGAGAATGACCCGCGCCTTCGCTGTGACCGTTCCTGGAGATGCTGGAGATCCCAGCAGCGTGCCCTCAGACACTCCAGCAGCGGCATCTCCTGACGATGTCGCAGCCGTTGGTTCGGTGCCGTCTGAGAGCAATACACGCGGAATTTGGCGACGACGCAACTCGAAATCGTAGCCAGCACGTCGCTCGCTTACAACCTGGCGCATATCCTCTCCTGCCAGAGCCGTGTGTGCTTCTTGCAGCGTAATGAAGAAGATATCTTCAACCTCTTCCAATTGCCCGGCCTCCGCCAGTTCTTTGCCGACCGACCAGAGCGTTTCGCGCATCTGTGCCAGGATGAGCACCAGGCAGAATTTGGGCATCTCGCGCAGACCCGCCAGGGTGCGTACCCGCTTCAGGAAGAAGCGCACAAGCTGGCCACGTAGCCATCCCTTGCAGCGTGCTCTACGTATCAGTTCTGCGACCATGGATTCGGCCTCCTGTGCTCCGCGCTGGAACTGTACATCTGCCGCCAGGTCTGGATTTTTGAGCTGCAGGTAGTTGGCGAGCACGCCAAGGACATACGTTGGGTCTTCGGACCACCGTGACAATCCCAGATCGATCTCGGCAACGCCCCGATGTCCATAGACGTGGAGAAACTTCTTCATTCCTTGTTGAAGTGTCGTGGGCAACGTTCCCTCGCGATACTCTCGGGCTAGCTGCTCGAGCGGCGTTTCATAGAGACGTTGCGCCGCCTGCGGATCAGCCTGGATACGTTGAGCAAGTGCCCAGAGTTCCAGATCCATCTCCGTTGTTGGATTGTGCGGCAACGCTCGCAGCACGATCTGCATCTCGTCAGGAGTTGCCAGGTCCTTCAGCAGCCTGCTTGCCAGAGCGTAGGAGCCTAATCCTCCTATGAGGGGAGGAGCAATGCTGCCTATAACCGGGCCGAACTTGCCGGCAAAGAAGCGTTCAATTTTGTTCAGGCGGTCATCAGCACTGCTTCCTGTGAACGTTGTACCCAGCCCCTGCAGTTGCTTTCTCATCCGTTCCACTCTTGCTACTGAGGCTTTCGGCTTGATGAGTGTCTGGAGGAGGTAGAGTGGTACGCGCGTCTTTTCAGCAAACGAGAGTAGTGCACGTACAATAGGCCGGCGCCGCGTGTACATGATAGAGAGCCGGGGATCTTTGGTGAGCTGCTCAAAGAGTCCAGCCGAGCGGGCCTCTACGAACCGAGCTGCTCCGATCAGCATTGTGCGCCCGAAAGATGTTCGCAGAGGAATAGTGACATCGAGGAAGAGGCGATAGCCAGCATCAACCACCACAGGCGGACCACTCAAGAGGTCACGAGGGGGCAAACCAAAATTTTTAGCGAACGCGCCACCTAAGAGCCGGAGTGCGGAGAGCCCCATAGGCGTGAAGGGACGAAAGACACCCTGAAAGACGTTGAACGAAAAGTAGACCCGCAACACATCATCAGTAGTGGGTGCGTTAGCAGGCAGGGGATACAGTGTTGTAATCGGGCGGGCCTGCGTGAGCCAGAGCTGCCCTGAGCCATCAATAGCCCACTCAATATCCTGCGGCACCCCATAATGTGCCTCTACTCGCGCTCCCAGTTGAGCCAGGTTACGGATCTGCTCATCGCTGAGACATGATTCGCTACTGCTATCGCCGCCCTCCGTTCTCACCGTTCCGCCCCCCGTTGTCCCGCTGATGACGACCTTCTTATCGCCCAACCGTCGCTCCACAATCTCACCGCTCGCCGTATTGACCACAAAGTGATCCGGATTAGTCGCTCCAGAGACCACTGCCTCGCCCAGGCCAGGATTAGCGTCGATCACAGCCTGCCGCCGCTTACCTGTCAGCGGATTCGCCGTGAAGAGCACACCTGCTACCGCCGATTCAACCATTCGCTGCACCACCACCGCCAGCTGCACACTGCGCTGGTCCAGCCCAAGATTCTCCCGATAACTCACCGCACGATCCGTCCACAGCGAGGCCCAGCAACGTCGTACCGCGTCCAGCACCGCCTGAACGCCTACCATATTGAGATAGGTATCCTGCTGCCCCGCGAAACTTGCAAAAGGCAGGTCCTCCGCCGTAGCCGAGGAGCGCACAGCCACAGGGATAGGTTCTCCAGCGCCAAGAACACGATAAGCTTCAGCAATAGCATCAGTAACACTGGCTGGCATCGATGCTTTCAGCATGCAAGCCCGAGCTGTCTGCGCCAGTTCCTCGACATTCCCGGCTTGCTTGGCAGCGTGAGCATCCAGCACCGCATCCAGCCCTGCTTCCGCCGCCACCAGTTCATACGCAGCCGTCGTTATACAGAATCCAGGCGGCACGGGTAACCCTGCGCTCGTCATTTCTCCTAGATTCGCGCCCTTGCCGCCCACTAAGGCCAGCATATCACGATGAATAACACTAAAAGGAAGCACGAAATCGCTAGCCGCAGCGTGGCTCTGCTCCTTACGCTCCTGTTTCTCTTGTCGGAGACTCATACTGTTCTCTCCTTCTTCTCGCAGCTTCGACAAGCAGTACCATAGCTCGGGTAACTTCTGCCTGTTCTTCTGGCGAGAGATACTCCATAATTGCTATCTGTACATCGGCCCGACGTTGTTCCACTGTCGCAATCAGCGCCCGCCCCTGCGCTGCGATCGCTACGCGCTTCATCCTCCGGTCGCGTTCATCTTGTTTCAATCCCTCATTCGGGCTTAGCGCCATTCCGACCCCAAAGCGGGATGCGATCAAAGAGATCGCCAACAAGTTTCAATCCCTCATTCGGGCTTAGCGCCATTCCGACTGCACTGTTTCAACCACAACCGGGGCATTGTTGCCGTTTCAATCCCTCATTCGGGCTTAGCGCCATTCCGACAGTTCCGCGATCCTGTCGGCATCGGACACCGGCACGTTTCAATCCCTCATTCGGGCTTAGCGCCATTCCGACTCTGACAGCAAGCGTGACAGCAAAACGGGTGTGTCGTTTCAATCCCTCATTCGGGCTTAGCGCCATTCCGACGTCTGCCACTCCTTTGAGGAGGAGTCCTCACGCTGCATAGGAGCGAACATCTACCTGTACGCCCACGCGTGCCGCTTCCTCCACGATGTGAAGCAAATGCCTTGTTGTTTCGGCATCCAGATAGGCTTCGCCGCAGTTCTCGCACACTTCAGCGGGCACGTTCTTAAAGACCACCATCGTGGTATCCCGCTCAAGCGTCATGGTCGTGGTGCCTGGCTGGGTTTCCCCTTGCTTACACATGACACATCTCATGGTTTTTTCCTCCTAAAATCAGCCTCCCATTGTCCTGGGTGCGGTTCATAGACGGTAATCACAATCTTCCTTTGCCAGCATGGCGTTGATAGATGACCTGGTACGTATTCACTGTGCTACTCCCCACTCAGATTTGCTACTAGTGTAGCATATGTGCTCAAGTACTGTGGTACCAACGTGATGTCGATCATCATAAGCATGAAAAGAGGTAGAGGTTACAGAAATACGTTATACTAATCACCGTGGTGTTTTGATGGCTTCGAGGCGAGCAAGCTTGAAATCATGCCTATTCATCTGAGCCAGGAGCGCCATTCTATCACCCCTACAGTAAAGTATATCTTGCTGGATTCGCTGGTCTTCTTATCGGCCACCCTACGAAAACGGTACATGCCTATAGAGAGTAGTGATGGGCATGCTGGCATTGATACCTTTCAGTTCTACCTCATCACCTGCCTCGAACAGGTGCACGGTCCAGCGTTTCTCAGTCACTCACCACTAGACATCGACGACCTGATCGTCTGCACTCATCTGGACCTATTCCTGCACGCTTGGGCAAGCCCGGTAATTCCTCTCGCGGATCGGCTCCATTCATCATCAATCCCACCAGACAAAGAGCACACGATCATGTTCATCGTCCAGGTGAGAGAAGCGCATTTCCTCATCTGCCTCCGGTGAGATGATCTCGATCTCGCTTAGCGCCATTCCGACCTGGAAACGCACGACGCAGGGCTAAGCTCTCACAGGTTTCAATCCCTCATTCGGGCTTAGCGCCATTCCGACGTATCCGCCCTGAGAATAACCCTACAAAGAGGATAAGTTTCAATCCCTCATTCGGGCTTAGCGCCATTCCGACACCTGCAGCGCCACCCCATAGGCGATTTCAAGCGCCGTTTCAATCCCTCATTCGGGCTTAGCGCCATTCCGACTTTTATACGATCATAACCGGAAGGCATACCGTATGGTTTCAATCCCTCATTCGGGCTTAGCGCCATTCCGACTGGTTTATTTGTAGCGTTTAGCAAGCAAATAGAGGCGTTTCAATCCCTCATTCGGGCTTAGCGCCATTCCGACCTTGTGGAGGTGTTTGCAGTGCAACGGACGTTGCAGTTTCAATCCCTCATTCGGGCTTAGCGCCATTCCGACATAATAGTCGTATTCAAGTCCTGTTACTATTGCGTTGTTTCAATCCCTCATTCGGGAGGGGTGCAAGTAACTTATAGCTGGAAAAAGAGCGAGACGAGTCCAGCAAAACAGGAGCAAGTAACTTCCCCGTCGAAAGCTGACCGCAGCTTTC
>WNFI01708700.1_pt1 | contig 10046 bp, 6 predicted proteins | sample 5400471 | NCBI WGS metagenome assembly WNFI01 (sample SAMN13153348, study PRJNA577476) | soil metagenome | isolation source: 100 cm saprolite on Douglas fir-dominated hillslope | place: USA:California | collected 2013-09-17
ATCATCACTACATGCGCAATTGTCACTAAAAAGGAACAATGGATCGAGTACATCCAACGTGGCATCTTGATCTTGGGGCTGTTGGGAGCGGCTATTGTCACGTACGAATTCAGGCGTATTGGCGGTGATATCTATACGTTCCGTTATACAGAGCCAAAAATCCTTTGGATGTCTTTACGCGCTCTTGCAACACTGCTTGCCCTGGCATCAATGATTGCCTACGCGCGCTGTCTCTACGCCACAACCGGACGTATGCGTCTCATGTATGCAGCCATGACCGTCTGGTACCTGGCAAGCGTTTACTTCACGCTTGAGAATAGCTGGTGGTTAGAGGTTGGTGTTGCTTTCCTGGTCATCACTATCATCTACTCACGCCGCTTTTTCCTTTACTGCTGTTTACTTGTTTTCGCTGCCATTCCTTTAATAATCAAGGAAGTTAACAAGTTGAGCCAGGTCAAATCTGTTGATAGTCTGCGCTTTGTTATCTGGCAAGACGCACTACGTGTATGGAGCAAGCAGCCCGTGCTAGGCGTGGGTCCTGGTAACTTCTGGACATACGACCAGCGCTTTACCCACTTACCCATTCTGCTGTCAAATTTTAACAAGACTGGATTGGGAGTGGCGCACAATGGGTACCTACAGACATTAGGAGAGCTTGGACCCATTGGCTTACTCCTACAACTGGCGCTCATCTTCCTCCTTGTGTTTACCTGCTTTCGGCTATTTCATCGCTCCCATAAGTCGTTGACAAAGAAGACGCCTACGACATCCAGCGAAACATTCCAGGCGAGATTGGGGATAAGCCTATTTCAGAATTCCGAACGGCGTAAAGATGCGACATTGGGACTGGCTGCCCTGGGTCTCATCTGCGGCTCTGTGGTGGCTGATTTTACTTCCGGCTTTTTCTTTCTGCCGCCTCGTCAGCTAGGTGGTTTTAATGATCTTCCCCAAGTAGTGACTGCCTGGATGCTGTGGGGGTGTGTTATCTATAAAGATCAACTCTGGAGAAAGGTTTCTAGCGGGGAAAAACTTGATGAGTATTATTAATTAATGACAATTTCTGCCCGGTGATCATGAGAAAGGACCCATCATGTCAAGGGCCAGACGCCTGGCAGAAAAAAGAGGGAAAGGCGTTCGCTTCCTGAATGCCTTTCCTAAATATACGTTGAATAGACGACAGTGATATAGATATTATGAAGGAGAAGAGACGAGTGAGCGATATGGGGAGTGTGGCTCAGAGGGCCGTAATACTCTGGTTGAGCGGAACGCAGCTTGCAGATATTCATGATATTCCTGAAGTGCAAAAGCTGGTGAAGAGTGGAGCGATGGCTGAACTCATCTCTGGACCTATTACCGGCCCTCTGGCCCAGGCGCACCAGGCATTCAGTGGTCGATCACTCGCGAGCTTTGGCTTTTTTGATACGCTTGTTCCCCACAACTATACCGTTGTAGAAGAAACAAGCGGGCGCGGGGGCAGCCCAAAATTGTTGCCAGATCTGTTGCGAACTGTTGGTTGGATTGTCCAATATGAGGAGCTGGCGTTAGCAGAACTCGCCTCCCATTTGCAAGGGTGGACACAAAATGCGCCCACCACCTCCACCTGCTTCATAGCAAAATGCGTGCCTGAAACAACATTCGACAAGCAAATAATAGGTCAGGCACTGCAGAGCGCGCAGGCATGGCTAGGGGAAAGTGGCCTGCTGGCCCTCGTTTCGGAGTCGCACCCGGCCCCTGTTACGCGCTTTGTCAATCTAAATAATTTTCTTGCCGAGATGGGGATACTGGAGCGTACTGAGCAGGACGGAGACATAAACTGGTCGAACTCGCTGGCCTACTTTGCTGGACATGGTCAATTATGGGTGAATCTGCTTGGACGTGATCCCCAAGGTGTAGTCCATCCGCAGGATGAATATGAAGAAGTGCGTGATTCGCTGATCAAGGCGCTGCCACGTAAACTGCTTGATGATGGACAAGAGGTGATCGAGCGTGTCTACCGCAAAGAAGAACTCTATAGCAGTGAGTATCTCTTCTGTCTACCAGACCTGGTTGTCGTATTTAAACCCGGATATGCTCCCTCTCCCCAGAGTTCGCGCTTAGCATTTGATGCTGCGACATTCACCCGGGTAACTGATGGTCGCACAGTGAGTGCGGGTGTTCATCCCTCCTGCGTCAAGGGCTTGCTACTCGCGTCTGCCCCTGCATTCGCACATGGTGTAGCATCAACTGAGGAGATGCCGCTAACAGCGGTAGTTCCTACTGTTTTACATGCTCTCGGTGTGGAATACGTCGATATGGAAACACCGGCGGTCAGTGAGCTATTCACGTCCGCCTACTTGCACAGCCACCCTATTCGTTCATCTATGCAGAGCCAGGAACTGTCCGAGGAAGATGAGGAGTTGATTGTCAATCACTTACGTGATCTTGGGTATGTCTAATCTATGTACGCTGAAAGCAAACGATACCCAAACTAACGTATCTTTTGCTTGTAAGGTTGGTTTCGCATGAAAGATGAGCCTGTATCATCATTTCCGGCGCCGATACCACGCCGCACGGAATTCTTGCCTAGTACTGACGCTTCGGAAGGGCATGAAGCTATATATGAGCAAGCCACAGTCGAGTTACCGTCGGTTCACAGGGTGAGTCCACGAAGCAAGGCTTTATTGCGCCAGGAAAGCAAGCCGGCGTATTTAGATGTAGAAACTGCTCAGATTGAGCGAATATCACCACATATCGCGCTTCAGCCTGGTATACAAAACTACGCAGAGCAGCCGACGGTATTGCTTGATAGCGTCAATCAGCCAGGGAAAGTGAGAGAAGGAAAGGGTCAGCGCGCACCTGTCATGCAGTCAGAGATTTCCGGAGCGGCCGGTGCCGGTGCCATGGTCGGTATAGGTAATGTGGCTGGAACCGTATTAAGATATGTCAGCAATCTGATGATTCAACGCGGTTTCGGCGCTGGGCCTTATGGACTATATTCGCTGTGTATGTCCCTGGTGACACTAACGGCGTCTATCTTCACTCTTGGGCTTGATAATGCCATGATTCGCTATACGTCGATCTACCGAAACAAGAAGCAGACACGTTCACTCAATGGCCTGATGATTTTTTGTACCGCCCTGGTTGGAGTAACTGGAATCCTCGGTGCGTTGCTCTTAGTGTTTTTAGCTCCACTCATCGCTGCTACTAAACATGATCTACATTTTTTAAGGCTTTTAGTGGTTATGGCCCCATTGGTTCCACTGACTTGCCTGCAAGTGGTTTGGTTCGCTGGTTTACAGGGTTTTAAGGCGTTCAAAGGGCGTGTAATAGCCCAGCGCATCTTACCAGCTGTAGTTATGATCATCTTAGTGGGAGTCGTTCTTCTTTTTCGCCATGGAGGTAACCCTTATAACGGTATAGTTGGAGTTGCAGTGGCGACGCTGATCACTACGGGAATAGGCGTATTGCTCGGCCTGTACTATCTTTTTCGGCAAGTTTCTCGTGTTAGCGAGCCAGGACCTGAAAAGTATGAACTACGCGAATGGCTGTATTTCTCCACACCGAACTTTTTGTCTTCTATTGTTGACACGGTTTTGACATCAACCGATACGTTGTTTTTAGCATTCTTTGCGGTCCCATTTGTACAGATCGGGTACTATACCGCTGCCTTCAAATTAAGTGCCTTTATCTCGCTACCATTGATTTCTCTTAATACTATGTTCACTCCGATTATCGCAGAATTGCATACTAAGGGAGAAATGCAAAAGCTGACTTCAATGTTTAAGCTGGTAACTAAGTGGACCATTACGCTTAGCCTGCCAATTTTTGGGGTTGTTACGCTCTTCTCGGTGCCTTTACTGAGCATATCAGGTGAGAACTTTGTTGCTGCCTGGCCTCTACTTGTAGCATTATCCGTAGGCAATATGGTCAATACTGGAACTGGCTCTGTCGGTTATATGTTACTTATGACAGGGCATCAGAAGCTCTCGTTCCTCAACTCGCTCGTAGCGGTTATCTTCAATGTGGTATTCAATATCGTGCTCACTCCACGCTACGGGGCGATGGGAACAGCTATCAGTACCGGCCTTGCTTATAGCATAGTCAATTTGATGAGGTTGTTACAGGTTTACGTATTGCTCAAAATCCAGCCATATCGGTGGGATGTGTTCAAACCCTTGGGTGCAGGATTGATCAGTGCTGTAGTGACCGGAGCCCTGCTCTACCTATTCAGTTTCACACACCTATCTTTTCATCTGGGTCACGCAGGTGTGTCCTTGCAGATCTTATTCGTGCCCGTCTTTTTAGCACTCTATATAGGTCTGATTCCCCAGTTTAAGTTCAGTTCTGAAGATAAAATCGTTATAAATGCGCTGCGCAAAAAGATCAAGCGCGGCAAAAAATGAGATGGAGGAAAAGTATGCGCTCAATCATCTTTGGTATTGATGGACTAACTTTCAGTATCATGCAACCCTTGATCGAGCGGGGCGACCTTCCCAATTTTCAACGCCTGGCTCATGAGGGCTGCGAGGCAGTGCTTGAATCAAAGTATCCTCCTCTTACACCTCCTGCCTGGGTATCGCTCTCGACGGGTCTAAAACCTGCTCGTCACGGTATCTATGATTATTGGGAGTATGAAGAGCGAGCGGAACGCGGGACTCCCAGGATTGCGCGAGTACAAACCCAGCGCAAAGGTGGCAAAGCGATCTGGAATATACTGAGCGAATATGGCAAGCAGGTGCTGGTGATTAATGTGCCTGTGACCTATCCTCCTGAACCGGTCAATGGTACCATGATTAGCGGCTATTTGACACCAAGCGAGGATGTGGATTTCACCTATCCTACTTCCTTTAAAGAAGAACTGTTTAAAGTGGTGCCTGATTACCGTATAGACGTACAATTTCATGATACCTTCAGCGTGAAATCGAAGACAGAAGCGCAACAGATGATCGATTCTGTGCTGCGTATGACAGAACATCGTATCGAACTCACCATGCATCTCTTAAAAGAGAAACCCTGGGATTTCTGTTATGTTGTCTTCGTCGGCGCAGACCGCTTGCAGCACGCTTTCTGGGAAGAAACCAGCGCGCTTGATACGCAGGCAACCGAGTATTTCCGCTTATTAGATCACGGCCTGGGGCGTATCCTGGAATTGCTAGGGCATGATGATAGCCTTTTCGTCGTTTCTGATCACGGCTTCATGGGCGCTGGACGTGGCTTTGACATCAATGAGTACCTGTGCAACAAAAACTTGCTTGTGCCGAGTGCTGAAATCATGCAGAAACGCAAGCAGAAGCGCCAACTTAGTATGATCAAGCATACACTGAAGCGGGCGGGATTGCTCTCACTCGCTCGTCAAAGCAAAAAAATACTGAAGTCAACCGGTCTTTTGAAAGCGGCGGGTCTGCAGCAAGTACATGCCCAGGGCGATATCTACCAGCCCCTGGCGAATATTGATTGGCATGATACGCGAGCCTATGTCGCATCTCGCTCATGTTTTGCAGGTGGTTACGCGGATATCTTCCTGGATGTCGATTTTGACCCTGAGGCATTGGCAGAGTTACGCGAGTCTCTCACGTCGTTGCGAGACCCGCAAACGGGTAAACCATTGTTTGATGCGCTGTACTCTACAGAGGTCTTTGGTACCGGCCCCTATGCGCTTCCTGAACCTCATTTGCTGCTTTTGCCCAGCGATGGCATTACCTTCCGCCTGGGTCTTGGCAATGAGCTATTCTGGGATGACGTAGGCATGGAGAACGATATCAATAAGCGATGCGGCGTCCATCAGAAAGATGGAGTATTGTATGCCTATGGTGGGGGTATTAAGAGCGGCTTTAAAGCGCCAAACGCCGAGATCTATGATATTGTTCCGACAGTATTACGCTCAATGGGATTACCACTGCCGCATGAGTTTGATGGTCGTGTACTCGACGAATTGTTTATAGCGTCCAGTCAGACAGATAAAGTACTGGAAGGGGCCGCTAATGCTCCTGGTGGTATTGCGCGCAGCAGATTGAAGAGATTATTAGAAGATTGACACGTGGGACATTCCAGGTAATGTCCAGAAGTAATCACTAAGAGGCTGGCATCTGCTTACTAGAGCATGGATGCCAGCCTTCTTTTACTATTACTATGACCTACTATGACCATCTTGCATTTTGCTGCACAATTTGCTGGAATGTACTGAAAGCAGGAAGAGGCCCTGCTGGTGGATAGATGTTATCTGCCTGGTTTCCATAATTGATGGTGAACCAGAACACCTTTTGAATCACTTTTGATTGTTTCGACTGATCCATAATATATCGCAAGTACTGGGCTTGTATCTGAGGATCAACAGGCTTGTTCGGATTATACTTCGGTGTATGGGTTGGCCAACCCACTTCAGTTACCCAGATGGGCTTGTTGGGAAATCCATACTGCGTTGCTATCTCGTGCATGGTTTGCCACCACGTATTGAACGAAGGAATCGGGCCATGGGGCTGTGAAGGATCATTTCCGCCATTGTAAAAATGAAAGTTCATGTAGTCCATAAATGGGCCATAGCCCCCAGCATACAGGTCGGTCATAAACGTTCGAATGTGATTGCTGTTATGTAACCACTGTCCAAACATGCCTACCGTAGCAGTTGGATAAACTGCCTTAATTGCCTGGTATCCTGCTTTGAGAATTGGTCCATAGGTACTGCCCTGGCGGCATGACTCACTGGTCGCCTGGCTTCCGGTATAGTGCTGATCGTACTCCTCGTTACCGATCTCGAATGAGTCAATATGACCATGACCATGTTTGCCATTGTAGCGTGTTGCGAGTAGGGTAGCAAAGTTCGCCATTTCTTTTGGCCCTGGTAAGTAATTTTTCCCGTCAGCTGTGCAGATGGTCGATCTTTCCCACAGGGGAGCGCTCTCGATGGCAAAATCGACATAAATATGCGATGAGTTCATCAACTGTACAGCCGTGTCCACCTTGCTCCAATCGTATACGCCGGGAGATGTTTCAATTTTCGCCCAGTGAACTTGATAGCGTACCCAACAGACATTTAGCTGTTTATAGAGGGTAACAAGCTGTGCATCTACATTGACGGTAGTGAAGCCATAAGGGCTATTAAGCGAACATGGCCCATCATTATTTGTAGTACCAGTACTAGTCGCGGTGGGTGGTGGATCTACACTGTGGTTGTAGATGCCAAAATAGACAACCGCGAAAATTGATATTGCAACTATCAAGAAAATAGCTGCTATGACCAGCAGCCAGCGCACTGGTGAATTCGGCCTTTGAGGAGGCCTATACGCCCCGGGCATATCGTTTCTCATCATGATGTTTGTCTCTCCTTAGATCGATATCTACCGAGAATGTTGTACTCGTATTTGTGTACCAGTTTAACATACTTGTATCTATCTTAATCAAGGTAATGCATATATTGGCGCCGATTCGTCTCTGCCTAGTATTTCCTGGTAAGTCTGGAGGGTAGCGTCCGCGCTGACCTGGATATTCGTAAACGGTTTTGCCTGTATGTGACCCGCCTGGATCAGCCGTTCGCGTAAATCCTGATCGGTTAACACCTGTCGAATTGCATCTGTCAGAGGCTGGGCTGAAGCGCAGTTTGCGCGAACTACCGCATCCCCAAAGATGTTCACGCTAGCTGCCTCCGGGCTGGCAACTACCGGCGTCCCACAGGCCATCGCTTCCACGATTGGCAATCCGAATCCCTCGTGTTTCGAAGGGAAAACGAGCATACTGGCCGCAGCGTAGAGCGGCCCCAGATCTTCTTCAGTCACCCAGCCAGCAAGATGGATGCGCTCGCGATAGGGTGAAGTTGCTATCTGGCGAACGACCTCTTCACTGCCAAAACCCGTACCACCCGTCAGGACTAAATGCAGATTATGAAACTGGGAGGCAAGAAGATCGAAGGCCTGAACAAGCGTCTCAACATTTTTTCGTGGCATGATGCGTCCAACATGCAGGAGATACTGCTCTCCATAGCGCTGACGCATCGCAAGCATCTTTTCAAGCGCAATATTTGTATAGCCTAGTGAGGGACGAAGTGTATTGTGAATGACACGAATACGTTCTGGATTCACGGACCAGTAAGAGATGAGCTCCTCGCGTGTTTGCTCAGACACAACGATGATACGTTGGGCACGGCGCACACTTTCACGTAGCATATAGCGCCAATAAAGTTGTGCTTGCAGCGAAGATTGATTCTTTACCTTCAGGAATGCCAGGTCATGCACCGTCAGAACGAGTGGCCCACGCCAGCCTAAAGGCGAGGCAAAGGCAGGTGTGTGCAGAATATCGGGGCAAATCTTCCTTAGTATTCCAGGCATGAGTAGCTGGTGCCTTACCAACATCGCGCGCCAGGAACGCGCCTGGATTGGATACAGGTGTATTCGTGGATGACTTGCTAAGGCCTCGTACTCCTCTGGACACTTGCTAATAATGAAGTATTCATTCTTCTGGTCAATTTGAGCCAGCCCATTAAGTACTGACCGCGTTGCTAAAAGCATGCCTCCGGGCTTTTGCTCGGCCAGTAACATATCAATTGCTACACGCATATATTCCTTATAAGCTTAGATGATGCTAGTCGCTTGCGCTTCTCTTCACCATCTTAGCTGTTTCCTATTCTGTAGAACGATCATAGTGGATAGCAAAATAGCGTATAACGCTAGTGTAGCTGAACCCCAAGGGACGTACAAGAGAGAAACGGTTAAGAAATTGGTGTAAAGTGCTACTTATTGTAACCTGATCTTAACCAATTGTATGCCAATCTGGCGCTTGCTCTGACATATACTGGCACACAGCAGGCATGTGTTTCTTTGTAGACAGTGATGTGTTGTGATGGCCTCATTTATCCTCATTTATCAAGGAAGCTTAAAATAAGGAGTGTTAATCAACACATGGGAACAAAAGTATTAGTTATTGGACTTGATGGTGCTACTCCTGAACTTGTGGATCGGTGGGTTGCCGAAAATAAATTGCCATTTTTAAAACAGATGATGCAAAAAGGGGTTTACGGTAAGCTTAAATCTACCTATCCCCCCATCTCACCTGCTGCCTGGACAACGTTTGCCACAGGCTATAATCCTGGAAAACATGGTACGTATGATTTTCGTGATTATGATCCTCGCCGCTATAGTTGCTTCGCTGATACCATCGTTGACTCAAATGCCTTTGCTGGCAAGGCTGTCTGGGATCTGATTGGGGCTGCCGGTCAAAAGGTGGGAGTCATTACCGTTCCTGTTACCTATCCTGCCTGGAAAGTTAACGGCTTTATGGTCTCGGGATATCCCACCCCTGATGCGGCTAAGTCGTTTGCCTACCCAGCAGAAGTAGGCGAACGTATCCCACCACTTACCGAAGATTCGACATTTTTCAAATCGGCATCGCACAGTGAAGTACTCAAAGAATTAGTGCGTATCACACATCTGCGTACCGATGTCTCCATTGCTGAATTGCAGAAAGACGAATATGGCTTCTTCATTATGGTGATTGGAGCTACAGACCGCGCGCACCATGATTGGTGGAAGTTTATCGATCCCGAACATCCCGCCTATGATGCCCAGGAGGCAGCTATCTATGGCGATTACATCCTGGAGGTGTATAAAGCTGCCGATGCCTGCCTTGGGAAGTTCTTAGAGGCGGTTGACGATGAAACAACTGTGATCGTCATGTCTGATCATGGCGGTATGGCCCATCCTAAGTACAACCTCAATTTCAACTATTGGTTGCGCACACTGAATCTTTTGACGCCAAGCGTGAAGGCCAGCAAGAGCCAGAGCGCTGTAAAAGGGGCCTTTAAAAAGTTCTATCGTAGCAAAATTCGTCGTTTACCCTATCTGGAAAAGCTATATCGCAGCCTTCCCCAGGGTTTGAAGAAGTTTGCCACCAATCTCGACTCTCAGACCATGATGAATCTGGATGCCATTGATTGGAAACGCACCAGAGCCTATCGTTTCCCCATGTATCCTCCAGTTGAAGGCATTATGATTAATGTCGCCGGTCGCCAACCAGAAGGATGCGTGCAGCCCGGTGAAGAGTACGAAGCATTACGTACCCGCATCCTGGAAGAATTACGC
>WNFI01428860.1_pt1 | contig 10045 bp, 10 predicted proteins | sample 5400471 | NCBI WGS metagenome assembly WNFI01 (sample SAMN13153348, study PRJNA577476) | soil metagenome | isolation source: 100 cm saprolite on Douglas fir-dominated hillslope | place: USA:California | collected 2013-09-17
AGGGATAAGCCAGAAAGAACTATATTTCTTTGGGTTATCCGGGGGTGAAGTTAAAAGCTAAGGAAAACCTCATAGCCACCCGCAACTTATATACAAATATGGGGGTTCACACGATCCACCCGTGTCCATCCCTTACACTACCCTCGAAATGCACTGAGTGAAGGTAAGTTGATGATATATACGCAACAATCGTGCCTAACGCTGCTTAGCCTCATAGTTGGAGGGTACACGCCACGTCAGTCGTTCAGTGAAGCAGTAGCACTTACTCGCCGGAGCTCGAAATCTATTATTTGAGATATCTGGACGAGCTTCTGGATGAGGACTGTACAACCAGACAGAAGCTGGATGCATTCTCGTCGATCATCAGCACTTAAGAACAGCGCTGTTTCATCTGTTCCCATAGTCCAGTTTTGAGCCGTATATAGCCACGTAGGACGTTGCCGCACTCTCACACAAACAGTAACCTCTAATGTGAAATCGTATGCCATGCAACCAGAGTTAGGATCCCAGCGCGACCGCTCTGCCTCCATCCGCATCCGCCTCCTTCCTTCATCGTGTCTTCACTGCTTTTTTCTTTGTCTGTATACTCGGATAATGCGGCACCGCCATGCCCAAAAATTTCGACAACCTCTCGGTCATTCCCCCGCTACTCTAAACTAGGGATCCGATTAGCTAACTCAGAGGCAAAGTAATGGGACCGGCCGGTAACGGCCAAGGACAGAGTCCGACCCATAACACTCCATCGGTAAACTAGGTTGGAGGTGGGGGTAGCTGGTGGTGAGCAGAGGTCAATGATTCGCACATTATCCATTAAAGCCGAAAGGGTGGCGAGAAGTCCCTTATGGAGGTTTTGGTATAAAAGGATGAGAAAGGCTTCCGCGCCTGCCACTGATTTGAATTCAACCAAGAGTGCAAATGTCTAGTGAGTCATCGGACGGCAGAGTGGATCGAAAACCCAGGGACCTGTAGGGACATTTCTAGAAACCTGCAGTGATAATTTGGGCAGGTGGGAAACAGAGCGTCGCGCGATTTAATGTAATTGATGAAGACCGAGAGTGAACCATTGTGTCAGCGCTCGAGAATATATGTGGATTATCTTCGCACATTCGATTCTCCACCAATCCTGGAAAGGACCTGCCGGCTTTGTGCATAGTCAGACGTTGGTTCGATCGTAATGACACATGTTATGTAAGGATAAACTGAGTGTGTCAGGCGTGGGTTGCAGGGGAAATTGGTATTGTGCACAGAAAGTGATGTGAGAAGGGAGAGCGGACGTCCAGGTGCGAGCCGTGCCACGCTCAAGCATGGCAGCACCCAGTGCGATAACCCGTGCCCCTCGACCAGCGTTCTCACATGGCTGCCTAGGAGGAAAGGACAAAGTTCATGGACCGGAGCCCCGTCCTTAAAGTTCTGCGTGTGATTCGAAGCACCAGCGTCTTTGCACCCTGGATATGGGAACACCCTCAGGTCGATGTAGAAGTCGATTCGAATGACAAGAGGATGGTTGTATGACTTGAGCGGAGCGAGTTGAAAGGATTCACTGGGCCGTATTCTCTATAAGAGAGGCATCATGTGAGACGCGTGACCAGATTCACCAGATTAATATTTAGCCTTCTTCGATTCGGATCTTTCAACTCTGATACAAAGTGAGTTACTCATTAGTCAGGCATGCGTATCGCTTAGCTAGCCAGGAGGGCTTTCATGCAGGCTTCGATTGACAACAGCATTCAGTGTCTGAGCTCTTTGGTGACCAACTTTGAGCGGCTTGTTTGTCGTTACACCTCAGAGACTCATCACATACATGATATCCATGAACTCAGAGAATTTCGTTCTATGGATAAGCCAGAAGTCAGGGCCAATAATATTCGGGTCATCGTGGACGTGCAGGACAAATTGGAGCGAGCCAGAGTTCATCTTGATCTATTCCAACGACGAATTCACAACCTGTCGTCCAACCTAGTGATCCTTCCAACCGAGATTATCCAGGAAATTCTCGTTCTCGGTATGCCAGAGACGCCAAATCTCGGGAACGAACGGTACCTTCGAACGATCACCCGGACGTCGCACCAACTGAGAGAGGCGGCACTTAGCTGCAGCGATCTTTGGGTACATTTGAAAACAGATTGGGGCGGGCAGCGTTTCAAATTGTGGCGGAATCGCCTTCAGGGACGACCAGCAGAATTGCATGTCATTGTTCCCGAGAATATGGAATCGCGCATCAGGTTGTTTCGTCACCTAATGGAACTTGAATTGTCTACTCTACCAATGGAGACCGTTCACCTCAGTGGATCGGGACCTAAACCTTGGTCCCTCATATTGAATTCGCTCCACAAAGCCATTCCGCAAGTCACAGACGTGCGCCGCCTTCGCATTAGAGGCAAATTCAAAGAGAACTTTCCCCTTGTATTTCCGAAAGTCCATGATCTGGAGGTAGCCACTGCGTATTTTGTCCCGGATATCTTCCTCGGTAATTGGCATTTACGCCACCTCAAGTTCTCACATGACGCACCGTCACAGGCAGTTCGTCCACTCCTGGTGGAACAAAGCATGTCGCTTGAGAGTCTACAATTAAACATCCCGTTCGATTCCTACGAATGTTGTATCAAACCAATTGACTTCCCTAACCTCAGACAACTTGTCTTGGTCGAACTACAGAGGTCTAATCGTGGTGGTTATGGTGTTCTAACCATGTTCCGAGCTCCCAATCTTGTCCATGCCAAACTCGTTACGAAGTTTGACCCCATGGAACGTCAAAGTCCCCCTGTTAAGGATGCGGTGGATACTTTTGTGAGTAATTCACATAGCTTCAGTCATGTTCTCACTAGCTAAGCCTAGATTAAGTTTTTTAACTCGCAGAAACTCGCCAAGATTGAGTTGGAAGGACGCACTTTTTTTATGAGGACGGTTTTGACGTCCATGCGAACTATGCCTCTCGCTGAGCTCTCGCATTTGACTCTCACCATAGGCTCAAGTGATCAGGTTGAATGTCTCAAGGACTTTGTTTTGAGTCGCCAGACTCCAATACCTTGTCTCGAGTGCTTCATACCCGGGCCTCTGGATAGGTTAGCCGTGGAAGACTCGTCAAGGGTGACTTCAGAGCTCAACAGTTTGTTCACATTTGCTGAGGTACAATCACATGTATTGTTCTTCAGCTGCATACAGGGCCTTCCAAGGGGTAGCTGGGATTTATATGATTAAAGGTATATTGTGGAGGGGGGGAGGCAGAGGGACCTAGAGTTCAACTTGACGACCTCCCCGGGAGTTACCAAATATGTTCATCAAGCGATAACAATGTGTACATGGCTGTTAGGACGTGTTTTATTGTATTTTACAAGAGGTCTAGGCTACCTGGAAAGACAAAGACATCGATATTTTCTGTCTCCGGACTGAACTGTTGAAGTTTTTCATCAATACCCGCTCATAACGCCCCACCTCCCTTTTGCCACATAACACTCGCCACATAACTCTCCTATATTTCCTTTATTCTTTGCTCCACAGGAACATGCATATATATATGTATATATATGCCCCTGCATTCCTAGTGTACGACCTCTAATGAATAGAGCTCGTTCACTAGCATTAACTTCCACCAACAGAAGTTGAACAAGTCCGGTACAGATCATTTCTAAACAACCTCTCAATCACAAACAACCCAATCCGTCCCTGTTATATATCCTTGACCCGCGTTGTAGGAACAGGATACCCGCAATCCTATGTGCATATGTACCCATTGCTACAAACTGACAGTTGCAATGCGTAACGGTCTGAGATGATGACTGAGTAACACCAGAGCAAGGAAGTTACGTCATTGTCCTTGGTAGAATATTGGACACCTTCACCGATATCGGAGATAGGCACAGGTGTGGTCTTGCAGCACCAGGATATACTAATACGAAACAAGATAACAACTGCAAGTACAGAATAAGCAAAGCCCCCGTTTGAGAGAAGAATCCAGCCACCGAGAAACTGAGACACCGGGGGAGGAAAGCCTACAAGAGGGTCCACAGGGACCAAGCATCCAATTTTGCGTCGACATTATGGGACTCCTCTATCCCTCACAAATAACTGAAAAAAAAAACATCGACATTATCCAGATAGACATACATTCGCAAAGCAAGAAGCACCCGAGATAGATCTAGACTACAACGCACAAGCGTCACCGACCATCTGTTGGACGTCGGCTAGCGTCATTTAGCTGTCTCATTCCTTCTGTTCGTCGAGGGTCTTCAGCACCCATGGCTCGCTGGTGCTGAATTGTGCTGGAGAAACACCAAGCTCAAGAAGAGTCGCAAAGGCCTTAGAGAAGCTATAGAAACCCAAATGGACTGATTATTTGAGCAGACCTTAGTAGGGAAGAAGTACGCACTCTTTGAAAAATTCGTCCTGGCTCTTGGCATACTTGTATACCCACTCGCGGAACTTCTTGTCCTGAATGAGAGCATAGTCCGAAGGCAACATCATGAGGGTCTGCATACACAAACATGGCCACTGTTAGCATCAATCCAACTTGGTGCTGTGTGGATCCACTTTAGTCTTAGTATCCTCGTACTGTTTAGATCCTCCCCACTTGCGCCATTGCCACTTCTCGTTTACCAACAGAGTGAAGAAGTCATTGGTGAAGGTCGTAGGCGAGAAAGTCCAAGGTCCTTCAAAACCGGAGCTACGCGAAAAGGAAATGAAGTGAACATGAAGCGAAACTGACGGAAAATGACTCACCGGTCGGGATGACAACGACCTAATGCGTGAGCACCAATGAGAGCAACAATCTCCTGGTCATTAAATCTGCATTCAAATCCCGCCAGCCGAGAAAATCAGCACAGAGCGGTTATGGATCTCTCATAATACTAACCCCATGCGGTAGAAGATCGCGCGAATATGATCCTGAACTTTCGAAGCATCTGGAAGACGTCCATCGGGGGACACATCCTTCTCAAAGCCATCAATGCGTCCAGGCCTCCATGAACTAAACAAGGAAGCGACTTATGTGATGTACAGCAGAACAAAGCATCGTAAGATCACGTACATATGGGGCCCTTGCATTTCCTGAGAGACAAAAGAAGTAAGAAAGTCCTCAGTAGATGCGACGTCACATTGAGCGCGTACTTACCTGAATAGCGGCGACACCAGCCAGAGTCCAGAGATCACCATAAGAAATCCAGGGGAACTCCCGCTTGATAGGCTCCAAGAGGCTACGGGCTACGTGCAAACCATTGTTAGCAGCATGGAGTGACTCTGGTTCGAATCGCATCGTAGCATAATTGCTGCATGATTGCACGCAATCAATGTGGGGATGAAATGAACGAAACTTGAGTAGCCGAGACAGGTCCGAAGCGACGGACGTACCTTCCACCGGTTTTGGTATCCTTATCATAGGTGCCGCTAGCATGCCAGGCCAAACGAACAAGAACAGGTCCATAACTGCCATCTGTTTCACACGGATTCGGTCAGCAAATTAATCTACCCCCTTATCGTCCAGATAGTACTGAACCTTCCAACTCACCATCATATTGATCAGTATCAAGGACGTCAGCGATCTTGTTATAAACTTTCTGGTAGTCCTCCTTGGTGGGAACGTAGTTAGCCAGAGACTTCGCGATTTGAGTGCCCTCTTTCAATGTCGACCTGGCACCGCGGCTCGCATCATCCTGGGAAGTGTAAACCCAGTATCCGGCACCAGCGAGAGCCGTGATACCGATAATACCGTAGAGAGTACTGTTGCTGCCCGACTTGGGAGGAGGCACACTGGTTCCCGTGGTGTTCCATCGCATAGACGTGCGGAAAGCGGTCGCCTGAGGGCGCACTCGAAAGGCAGCGCCGCGCAGACTAAACCCGGGGGCTCGGCGAACAGCAGAAAATGTCATTGTGAATATTGTGGACAATTTACGTGTCTCAGTCTGTGGAAGATTGGGAAATCCACAGTGCAGATCTACCGCACGTGATTGGGGCAACGAGATTCCTGCTCAGACTTAAACAGGACCCAGCTCTATATGATATGCTCAGACTTCTATGTGCATTACGAAAAAATCCTACAATAATGATACGTCCAGTCTTGCTGGTAGGATGAATCGAATCTAGCCGAAGTCCGCATGAAAGAAATGAATCACACAAAAGTTGGGAGTTGGGATGTTAGACTGAAGATGTGAATAATTCAAGATCAAGGAGTCTGAGGAGTCTCAAGTTGGCTCATTAGATTGCCGGGATGCATAAGGCTCGCCTCACTCCTGCTCCGTTCTAGCACCGAACCATAGGCGCCAGAGGGACTCGATAAATCTCGATGAGCACTCAAATTTGCACTCTCTGACTGATCATAACTAGGTAGATCACGATAGAAAGTCAAAGGAGGTGGGCCACCACCCAGGAATCCGCGGGAGGAAATGCCATACGAAGGCACCTGGGTTAGAGGATGTATATGCTGCTGATGTGCATGTTCCCCGTCGATATCGCGTACGGTAGAGCAGTTACGTGACGACGATGATCGTGGCAAATGACCACTAGATGAATGATTTTTATCTCCTTCCCTGTCCTTCTTCGAATGGTGCCCACTAAGCTTCGCGATACTCGAGAAAGGCTTCAGGTGGAACAAACCTCTCGAACTCGAGCCAGACGTACTACACGTAGTCGAGCTCGAATGTCTACCATGCGAGCTAGGTGAGCAGTGATCGTTAGACGGCTCCGGACTCGCAGCACGACTATTTACGCGACTGCCCATGCGACTCGTCGAGGCTCTTCCACTACGAGTATCCACGCCACCAAATCCCCAGGTAGGGCTATTTGCATTGGCGACTTGCCCAAGCGAGACCATCAACTCTTGATCAAATTGTAGCAGGTCCCGGTCCTGTGATGGTTCTTCTTCCAGTGAAGGCCTCCCAGATCGTACCGGTGATCCGGGCATCGATTGAAAAGGAGTCGTACGATTCGAGTTCCCATACGACGAGTAATGATGGTGCGGCCCAAAATATCCTCCGGCTGACGACGTCCCATGCCACTCAGGCAACACTGGTGAATTCGTCAAAGAAGGAGGTAACGAACCCAGCGAATTCATCGCCATGTTTCCCAGTCGCAATCGCCCATTTCTTCCAACATTTGGTTCAAGTGAGGCATTCGCTACACGATCCAAAATGTGCTCATTATAACTCGGCAACTCCACTTCCTCCTCTTCCTCCTCTCCATCAAATTCGCCCCCCTCATCCTCTTCCCTTCTGCCCAAGAGTACATTCCGCGTAACGCGGGTCGCGGCTCTCGCCTCACTCAACAATCGCGGATCCAGTACGTGCAAAGGCAGGGAGCACTTCAGCTCGGACGTATGTCCGTCCAAATTCGAGATAAGCACGCTGAAGCTGACTTTGTGCAATACGGCAATCGGGGTTGGGGCATTTGTTGGGTCGGAAATGCGTTGGGAAGGAAAGGATTGTGAAGGAGACAGTTCAATGGGAAGGTGAAGGTAAAGCTTCGCCTCTATGTCTGAGTTACCAGACATGGACAGGCGTTCGTCGCTTGTCTGTGAGGAGGCAGGTTGTGTGTCTGGGGCAGATGGAGCTGGTTGGTGTTGGAAGGGTATATGTTCACCACTTGGACGAGGCGAATGGTTAGGTGTTCCGCCAGGAGAAGGCGATTCATTATTCTCACTTACGCCACCAAACATTGTAGAGGCACTAAAGGTCCTACCCCCTCTACCCCTCCTTCTACTAGCGTACACGGAGCCCGTGGGAGTAGCACCTTGAACTATCGAATGCAAAGCTGGAATGTGTCCCGTCGAGAGCGAGCCCTGTCTGGGTGGGTTTCTGTACGATGGGCTCGTGGAGGAACTTGCCCCTGCTTGATCGACATTCGACAATCCCAAGTGGGGTTGCGATCGCGTATTAGGGGGCGGAATCGGCGTGCTCGTCGCCGAGCCACCAACACCACGCGATGAGTTCACAAAGCTCGGCCCTTGCTCGCCTTGAGCACCTCCACTTGTACCCACGCCAATGGAAACCCCTCCTTCCATGACTTTCACGGCTTTTCCATCCTCGACGATGTACTGTACGCTCGCCATAAGCCTCGAGGTTCTAGACTCTGGATGGGTCTTCCACCTCGAAAAGACGGCTTCCTTTACTTCGATAGAGATCGACTTGACGGAGACGCCCTTGGAGATAGGCTGGAAACGCACGAGTGAAGGGATGGTATCTCCCGCAGCGAAAGACTTGTGTGGAATAAGGATAGAATACATCATCTTCTCTGGCCATGTGTTCTACGATTCCATTCCATTAATGAGCCAACAGGAACAATTCGATTGTGATACCAACTGACCTCAATTTCCAGGACTTGACTGAATTCCACCGCCTCTCGATTGAACATCCGCATAAGGAAAACCGCTCGCACAGCCGTCCAATTTGAATGAAATGAGGATCGGACGGCAGTAGCGCGCAACTTATAGTACACCTCAGCGCCGGCATAAGGTATATTCATGCTGACTGGAAGGGAAGCAGGAACTGAATGCTGAAATGGGAAGACGTGTCTGCCTTCCTGTTGACCATCGTGTGTTCGAGAATGGGAAAACAGAATCAACTTTAATGGATTACGTGGAGGAGGTGCGCGTGTTGCTCACCTTGATAGTGTGCTTGTGCTCCATTAGCGTCCAACCATGCGTATAGATCGTGTGGGATACTACAGAGGACCTAATAATGTGTCAGAATTAAATAAAGAGGCCAATGACATGTGCGCCGCCAGATAAGGCGTGAAAACATTGCTGACTCACATGGACTCTCCGAGGGTTAGCCTCACCGTACCGGTCAGCTGCAGGCTGATCTCCTTTATAATGGTTGATTCGGTGAGGTTGAGCACAACGTGACCAGAGAGCAGCGCATCTTCCATGTTTGAGCCCACACCTCGGCAGACGAGCTTATCGTCACTTAGGATGATTTGCAGCGGTTCGATGGGGTGTGAGGGGGCGTTTGCAAGAGATTGCAAGAAGGAAGAGGGTCCTGAGGTAGCAGCTACGAAAGAGGTGTTACTCGTGACATTGGTAAGAGGAAAAGAAATTCTGGGTGGGGTTTCAACAGAATTGAGCGCAGAAAAGGTGCTTGGGTGTGCTGGTTGGTCTTGTGAGCGTAAGTGAAATCCCGAAAGTGAATGCGACATGGCTGGACCGGGATACTCGTGGATATCTGCGGTGTTATCGCTGCCACTTGCAATTTCTCCCTGCAGTCCTTCGTCGGCACCGGGAGGATTTGCGCTTTGTGCAGGCGTCCGCACCTGAGATAGCGATGATAATGACAATGGAGGCGGTATTTCCTCCATAGTCAATGTAGTGGACCAGATTGTCGTTTTCCAATCGCGGGTGCTGAGGTTATCGGAGCGCCCTGAGCAAGTGAAGAAGACCCTCTGCCCTGTTCAGGACGAAGAGAGTCTGGCTCACAAAGGATAAAACAGATAATTGGTCCCCAAGAGCCTACCTTAAAATTGGATTAGAAATGCTACAACGAATCACACCCAGAAAGTCAGATTACCAGTCTGCTGTCAAATAGATGACAAGGCTACACGACCGCGAAAGTGCCTTTGCTGATGGAGAAGAGCCAGGGCAACACCTGATGAAGTTTGGGCGCTGGTAAGGTTATATTGACGTGTGACGTGTCCCAGCGATCCCGCACCACAGCAGCGGCGAGCTCGGAGTAATCTCGAAGACGGAAGAGTTTAGGGAGCAGTATTAAGCATTACGCGATCCACATGTGGTGGTTCTCTGATTGGCGACCTACGTAGCTACGGCTTATATGCCGGCCTGCGTTTACGATGTTCCCCATGAAAATGGCATCTTTCTGCAGGAGGCGTCTCTCCTATGCTCGCTTCCAGGTGTTTCGATATTGCTTAATTGATCTACATATGGCCAAACCTCTGATAAGTAGGCAGCCAGCGCTATCTTCGTGTTTCCTTCTTCTCTTGGACATCGGTCCGGGTGCTGGGAAATTTCGGCCGAATCATCTTATATCTTCGCGTTAGGGCTAGGCCAGAAGGAATGGTTGATTTCATGTGCTTATCTCGACTCTCACGCTTCTCTGCGGACCGATGG
>WNFI01428971.1_pt1 | contig 10045 bp, 6 predicted proteins | sample 5400471 | NCBI WGS metagenome assembly WNFI01 (sample SAMN13153348, study PRJNA577476) | soil metagenome | isolation source: 100 cm saprolite on Douglas fir-dominated hillslope | place: USA:California | collected 2013-09-17
GCGCGTGAAGCCGCGCAGGCCGCAGTGGAAATCGCCGGCATCCGAGCGGAAGAAGAGGCGTCCGATGCCGCTGAGCAGGGGATTGCCGAGGTAGCGGTGAAGGGCCGGCATGGCGCCGTCCTTGATCTCGCCGCGGAAGCGGTTGCCCATCACGAGCTCGTATCCTTCCCGCAGCTTCTCGAGCATGCCCTCGAGACGGCTGAAGTCGTAGCTGTCGTCGGAGTCGCCCATGATCAGGTAGTGGCCGCGTGCCGCCTCGATTCCGGCGAGCAGGGCACTGCCGTAGCCCTTCCGCGCGACGTGAACGACGCGGGCGCCTGCCCGGACGGCGATCTCGATCGATCCGTCGGTACTGCCGTTGTCTGCCACCACCACTTCGCCGCGGACGTTGTTCTCCACGAGAAAGCGGCGCGCCTTGCGAATGCAGATCTCAACCGTCTCCGCCTCGTCGAGACACGGCATGAGGATGGTGAGCTCGGGAGCGGGTGCGTCGGTCTGCGGTTCTTCGAGGAGCGTGGATAGGTCAGCGGACATTGGACGAGCCTAAGGCCATTCTGCCACGATCGTCATCGAAGCCGTTCCGCAGGAGCTCGCCGCCGGCGGCGAAGCGCGCGTCGAACACGGTGCCCGGCGGCGCCACAAGACGCAGACGGATGGGATGTGAGGCCCTGATCGTGTGCCATCCGCGATGGAGCTGGAGGCGCGCGCCCGCGGCGACGTCGATGTCGTCGATTCGCGCCGGACGGTCGGCGAGATAGGTGCCGTCGAAGTGAAGCTCGAATACCGGCGGAGCGATGACGGGCGCGTAATAGAGGATGTTGCCCCAAAGCGGGGCGAACTGGCTGCGCGCGTACAGTTGCAGGGTCGGGGGGAGGGCGGCGGTGCGGTAGTTGAGGAGCATGAGCTTCGGGCGGGCTGTGTCGATGCGATGGATAAGCGGCATGAGCTGCGCCGGCGATGCGTCGCGCAGCGCTTTCATGCGCACCCAATCGAGCCAGACGAACTCGGAGGCCGCCTGCTCTTGCGTATAGATCATGCTCGCGCCGTCGATGTACGTCTCGTTCGGGGCGAGCAGCGACAGAGCAGTGGTGAAGGTTGCGCGCTGGAAGGTGTTGTCGCGCCGCATCGTCACGTCGAAACGGGCGAGGGGAATCGCAGCAGCGATGATGGCCAGAACGAAGGCGGCGCGCGGGCGGTGTCGTAGCTCGGCGAGAAACACAGCGTTGACGATGAAAAGCGGAGGCACGACCAGGGCGATGAAGTAAGGCCAGGGCTGTTTGTGCCACGCCGCGAGCAGGGAGAGCGCGAGGATGTACGGCGCGAGGATCGCGAAGCGATCGTCCTCCGCGGCCCTGGGCCACCGCCCCAGGAGCACGACCGCGCCCGCGGCGGCAATGCCGTAGAAGAGCGGATTCTGGACGAACGTCTGCAGCCAGTAGTGCGAGCGGATCGTGTAGATCACGGTTGAGGCGATCTGGACGATGCTCCGGTCCAGAAAAACGTCCCGGATGACGGTTCGGGGTGATGCGAAGAGCGACCAGAAGGCGAGATATGCCGCGAGGATTGCCGCGCTGCTGAACGTAAATCGCAGCCAGGTAGCGCGCATTCGAGCCGTACGGACTCGCCCGAGCTCCGCGAGGAGTCCGGCCTGCCCTGCGAGAACGAAGTAAACGCCCTTCTGGGTGCTGAGAAACGCGCCGGCCGCGAACAGGCCGGCCAGCATCGGACGACGTTCGATCAGTGCGAGCAGCGACAGAAAGCCAAAGACCGCGGCGATCTGGTCTACGTGCAGTTCAGCGCTCCGTTCGAGGAAAGTACTCATAGTCACGAGCATCGCCAGCGCTCCGAGCACGGCAGCCGTCGGCAGTCTGCGCCCGAGCACGAGCGCGCCGCCGAACATCGTCGCCGCAGCGAGAATCGCATGCTCGAGCTTCACCGCGAGCATGGCCCGCCACGGATCGCCGACGGCGGCGAAGACGGGCAGGTCGAGATAGAAAGCGAGCACCGTCTTCGGCGGCGTGAAATCGCGGTATGGCAGACCACCCCGAAACATCTGCAGAACGTACATGTCGAGGAACTCGTCGGCACCGAGGGGGAAGTGCGTGATGTACCGCGTTTCGACAAGCAGGTAGGTGAGGGTGATGCCGAGAACGCCGAGGACGAACGCCATGCGCGTGCGGTTACTCATTGCGCGGCGGCCTGACGGATCACCATGTCGATGTTGTCGAGCCCGGACGGCATGTGGAACGCCTTGGTGATGATGTCATTCGCCTGCTTCGCGTCAATCGCCTTTGCGGAACTGAGGGCTGCAACCGCTTCGCGCCCTCGCTGCGCTCGCAGCAGGCCGAGCGCGAGATAGACGTGGCCGGCGGTCGAGCGCGGCTGCAAGTCGAGAGCCTTTTGAAAGGCCGCGATGGCGCCGCTCGCGTCGGCGCGGTTGAGCAGCCATAAGCCACGGTCGATGGCGGCGTCGTACTCACTGCGCGCCGGCACGCCGGCCTTCACGTTTTCGAGCATGGCCTGCGCGAAGGCAATGTTGTTTTTCGCATGCGGCGCGGCGGGATCGAACTTCAGAGCCGTCTCGAACTGCTGCAGGGCGTCATGGATGAGCGGGATGCGCGCGGCGTTCGTCGATTCGTTGCGCGCCTTCATCAGCAACGTGGTGCCGAGACCTACGTGTGCCTGCGCGTACCAGGGCGGCGGGGCGTTGAGCCGGTTGCGCAGCGTCGTCTCGGTGAGCTCGATGGCGCGGCGCAGATGAGTAGCCGACGCGTCGGGCTTCTTCAGTTCGAGTGCCTGGCCCAGCGAATACTCGGCGACGGCGTTCGGCGGCGTGACGGCGATCGTATGCGCAAAGAGCGTCTCGCTGTCCGTCCAGTAGCCGGTCTGGTGGAAGGCGAGGGCGGCGCACGCCAGGACGACGATCGCGGCCGCGGCGGTGAGCGCCTGCCGCGGCACGGGCAGCGCCAGTGCCGCAAACGTAATGGCCATGAAGAGTCCGATGTACGAGAAGTAGCTGTAGCGGTCCGCCATCGATTGCGCGCCGAGCGCGACGATGCCGATGACAGGGACGAGGGTCCCGACGAACCAGAACCAGCCGACGGCGATGTACGGCGCGCGCTTCCTCAGAAAGATCGCGCCGATGGTGATGGCGAGCAGCAGCAGGGCGGCGCCGGCGATCTCCGTCATCGTCAGCGTTCCGAGAGGGTACGGCACGGCGAGATCGACGGGGAGCAGGAGCTTCGCGACGTAGCGGCAGTAGGCCACGGCGGCGTTACCGAAGCGACTGGCCATGGAGATACTCTCGGTGGTTTGTACGGCCATCAGATTGCGCTGACCGATGACGGCGAAAATGCTGCCGGCGATCGTCAATGCGAAGAGCGGCAACTTCTCGATGATGCGCGACTGGAGGTCGGCGAACGCGCGCATCCGTCCCAGGGGCCAGTAGTCGAGCAGCAGAAGCACGCAGGGAAACGTGACGTACATCTGCTTGGCCGCTAGCGATGCGGCCATGGCGATGAAGACGGGAAGCGGGCGGTTCGGCGCGCGTGCGTAGAAGAGCAGTGCGATGACGATGAACAGCGTCGACAGCGTGTCTTTGCGCTCCGAGATCCATGCCACCGACTCGACGTGCATCGGGTGAATGGCGAAGAGCGCGGCGATGAAGGCGGCAGGCCAGGGGACACTGTTGCGCGGCCCCGCGAGAGTTGCCTGTCTCCCACCGCGCCAGGCCGCGGTCTCGCGACCGAAGAGCGCCGTCAGAGTGAAGAACAGGAGGGACGCGGTCACGGCGTGGATCCCGACACTCGTCAAAAGGTGCGGCCCTGGCCTGAGGCCCCACAGCGTGACGTCCAGCTCGTCCGATATCCAGGTGAGCGGGTACACGCCAATCTCGGCCGACGTCATGGCCCAGGCGATGGAGGAAGGGGTGAGGCCTTGTGAGACGTGCGGGTTCTCGTAGATGAACTGCCCATCGTCGTAGTTGAGGAACTGGTGGGATCCGACCTGACCGAAGACGGCAAAGGTGAGCAGAACGAGCGCCGCGGCGATCATCCAGTCGCGCGAAGTGAGCTGCAAACGCTGCACGGCGACCGGGCTCACCTGAGGCTGCGCCCGCGCGGGGCGATCAGACTTCAGACTGGACTTCGAGCCCATGGCGCAGCGGAGTTTAGCGTGTACACACGCTAGGATACGCGCGGTGTTTTCCCGACTGGTCAGCGTTTTCTCCGGGGCCTCTCGCGGTGCGATTGCGCTCGGATCTGCCGCCGGCGCGGCGCTCTTCGGCGCTTCCTCACCGCTCGCGCGCGGTCTCTTTTCGGTGCCCGCGGGCGGCGTCGGCTATGTGACCGTACATGGGTATCCGAAGGGCTTCGACTACTTCGTCGTGTCGATGCTCGTGATGGGAGCCATCTTGGGTGGCGTGGTGGGTGGCTGGTGGGCGGTGGGGGCTCCACGGGGCGGCGCCACCGGGCTCTCCTCCGCTGCCGGCCACACGCCCGTCCGAACGCTGCTCGCGAGCGTCGTTGTCTTCATCGCCATGCTGCTCATCCATGACCATCCCCAGGCGCGGATGGAGCCGTTCCACGAGGGCGAGCACCTCACTCCGGCGTTTCTCTACGCCTCGGGCTCGCGGCCGTTCGGGGATGTCTTCGTGCTGCACGGTCTTGCCGTGGACGGCGGCCTCGACGCTCTGGTGCTCGGCGATCCGCCTTCGCCGCGCCGCGAGCGACGGCTCGAGACGTTGCTCGACGGGGCGACGCTTGCGCTGCTCGTACCGATCGCGGCGGAGCTCTGTGTCACGCCGGCCGGCATGATGCTCGGGGCCGTGGCCGGGCTCTGCGCGATGTCCGCGTGGTGGGTGCCGGTCTTTCCGTACTTTCGACTGGCGCCGCTGTTGCTCGCTGTCCTCGGGCTGTTGCGTTACGTGCGCACGCGGGGTAACGGTGCGCTATTTGCGGCGATGGCGGCGTCGACGCTGGGGCTTTTGTGGAGTCTCGATGTCGGCGTGTACGCGCTGATGACGACCGTACTTACGCTGGCCGTCATGCGCGTCGGGCGGCCGAAGTTGACGGTGGTGGCCCTGGCACTGCCGTTCCTCCTCCTCCTGCTGCTCCGTGCCGACATCGGACGGTTTGTCAGCGACTCGTTCGTGCGCATCCCGCGCTCGATCGACGCGATCTGGTCGCTGCCGATGCGCAACGATCTCTCGCTCGAGTCTGCCCGATATCTCCTGCCGCCGGCGATCTACGGGATGCTGCTCGTTTTCGCGCTGCGCGCTTATGCCCGAGGCGAGCGCGAAGCCGCGGCGCGGCTGCTGATCGTAAGCGTCGCCTCGCTGTTCGCGTTCCGCAGCGCCGCGGGTCGCTGCGGTTGGAGTCACACCCGCTATGGTGTCCCGCTCCTCGGCCTCGCGCTGGTGGCCTTCATCGCCGAACCGCTCGTTCTGGCGAAGCGGTGGATCGCGGGCGTGCTGGCCGTGGCGGTCCTCATCGTCTATCTCGAGCCTTGGCCGAATGCGGTTGCGGCGGTCAATCTCGCGGCCGGGTGGCATGCGCGGCAGTCGCACGAAGGGCTCGTGCCCTATCCGCTACGAACGGGCAAAGGGATCTACACGACAGCGGAGAACGCCGCCGACCTCGCCGCGCTCCATGGTTTCCTGACCGCAAGTACGCCGCCCGGCGCGCCGCTCCTCGACGTCTCGAACGAGCGCGCACTCTGCTATTTCCTCGAGCGCAAACCGCCCATACGCTGCGATGACATCGCCATGCTCTCTTCGCCGCCGCTCTTCGAGGAGGCCATGCGTCAGCTCGCCGAAAGACCTCCGTCCGTGGTCATCGTCTCCGGCTCCCCGAACGTCGATCAGTTCGACGGCTTGCCAAACCGCGAGCGCGTGCCGCGGCTCTTCGCATGGATCGATGCGAACTATCCGCGGCGGCATCAGATAGGACGTTTCGTGGTAGCGACAAAGTAGATTGAAGTGGTTAGTGGTTAGTGGTTAGACAAAACATCGCATCGCCGCCTTTGCCTTTCCTAACCACTAACCACTAACCACTAATCACTGCCCCTCTTACCTTCCCGCACTTCGTCGTAAAGTGACGTTATGACGAAATGCCTGATCCTGAGCCATGACGAAGTCGAGTCGCTGCTGACGATGCCGGAGTGCATCGCGACCATGGAGGAGGCGCTCACCGCGCTGGCGCGCGGCGAGGTCCATCAGCCGCTGCGCAGCATCGTCCGCGCGGAGGGGGCGAAAGGCTTTCTCGGTTTGATGCCGGCATACCGCGCCGGCGCGAATCCCGCTTACGCGCTGAAGGAAATCTGCCTCTTTCCCGGCAACCCGGCCCGAGGCCTTGATACGCACCTCGGCGCAGTGCTGCTGCACAGCGGCGACACCGGCGAGCTGCTGGCGGTGATGAACGCCTCGGCCATCACGGCGATTCGCACCGCGGCGGTCTCGGCCGTGGCGACGAAGCTCCTGGCGCGCGACGACGCACAAATTCTCGCCATCCTCGGCGCCGGGGTGCAGGCGAAATCGCACCTCCGTGCCATCCCCGTCGTGCGCGACATCCGCGAGGCGCGCGTCTACAGCCGCACGCACGCGCACGCCGAGGCACTCGGCGACGTTCGCGTCTTCGATTCCGTCGAAGAGTGCGTGCGCGGCGCCGACATCATCGTCACCGCGACCAGCTCGCGGGAACCGGTCCTCCGCCGCGAGTGGATTGCGCCGGGCACGCACATCAATGCCGTCGGTTCGAGTATCGCAGCGGTGCGAGAGCTCGATTCGGCCGCTGTTGCAGCCTCGTCGCTGTTCGTCGATCGCCGCGAGTCGACGCTGAACGAGTCGGGTGACTACCTCATGGCATTGCGCGATGGAGCGATCTCCGGACCGAGCCACATCCGGGCGGAGCTCGGAGAAATTCTGATTGGCCAGGCGGCGGGGCGGACCTCGCGCGACCAGATCACGCTCTTCAAGTCGCTCGGCATTGCCATCGAGGACCTCGCCACGGCGCAGTTCCTCTTCAACAAGGCGAAGACGAGCGAGCGGGGCCAGTGGGTGGAGCTCTGAGGCGCGCCTCGATCCTTGGGCTCGTTCTGGCGCCACTGATCGCGCTGCACCTTGGCCACCTCCCGCGCCACGGCCCGTTCAGTCTGGACGGCAGCTACTACCTGCAAGGAGCGCGCTTCGTGGTCGAAGAAAGCCGGCTGATGACGGGCGTGTCGCTGTACCACGAAGGCCTGCCAGTGCTGCCGTCGCCGTGGGAGACGTATCCGCTCTGGCCGCTGGTCCTCGGCATGGTCGGAAAAGTGACGGGACTGATCGTCGCCGCGAATGCGTTGCCGCAACTCTTCTACGCGCTCGATCTCGTGCTCTTCGCAGTCCTCGCCGCGCAGATGCATGACCGTCTTGGCGGCACCGCGATCTGGCGGATTGGGAACGATACGTTGGATGTGAGCCACCTGGTCATCCTCGTCGTTGGCCTGAACTTCATCTACTTCGAGTCGACCGTCTACCCTTACACAGAAGGCTTGGCGTTCGCGCTCGGCATCGCGTCGCTGCTGCTGATCGACCGCGTCGATTCGCCGGCGGCGATGGCTCTTGCCGGCGTACTGGCCGGCCTGAGCTGTCTGGCGCGTTACCAGATGGTCGCATTGCCGCTCGCCGCAGGCTTCGTGTTCCTGCTCGTCCGGCGACTGAAAGCGTTTGCGATCTTCAGCGCCGCGACTACCATCATCGTCCTGCCCTGGATGCTCTACGCGCAGTCGCTGCTGCGCCTCCGCGCCGGCATCGAGCCGTGGGACGAGTGGATCCACAAGCCGACGATCGGCGGGAGCATCTGGCAGTGGATCCACGGGATCGGCATTGCGTTCAATCCCTTCTCAGGCGCGTCGTACTTCGGCTCGTTCGGCGTCCTGGTTCTGTTGCTACCCGTGGCACTCTTTGCCTGGCCCCGACTCGCGATCATGCCGGCGGCGGCCGTGCTTACCGGCGTGCTGGCGACGGCGATGCTGGCGTTCTACGAATCGATGCGCTTTGACCACTGGCTCTTCGGCGAGCGGCACTCGCTATTGTTCGTCTTCACGATCATCGCGGCGCTCGTATGCGCGCTTGCGCGCGGCGGGAAAGTCGTGCGCGCACTCGCCGTTGCCATTGCGCTTGCCGGCTGCGCGCAGGGAGCGTACAGGATCGTGTCGACGCCTCCTCCGGAGGGCAATGGCCCGGCAGTCGGCGAGCGCGCCCTCATCGGCTGGCTCGCCACCAACGCGCCGCACGCCTCGCTCCTCACCACGAACGCGCACATCCTCTCGGCCTATATCCACAATCCGTTGCAGTGGACGGACTGCGGCGTCTCGCCGGAGCGCACGCGCATCATGCTCCGGCGGTTGAACGTCGGGTACGTCATCGTCTATGGCAACGAGCGAAACTGCGCGTTCGTCCGCGGCCTGGGCGACCTTCTGAAGCCCGAGGCAAAGTTTGACGACGCCGTCGTACCGATCTACCTCTTCGGCGTTACACGGTGATCGCCCGCCGTGGCGTGGTGGCCGCGGGACCAACAGTCGTGACGGCGATTATGATGGTCGCATGCCCACGCACATCGCACAGCCGAAAATCATTGAAGCGGCAGGCAACAAGCCCAAGCGCATCGAGGAGTACGTCGGGCGGGTCAACAGCGGTACCGCGGCCGTGAGCGTAGCCCGCATGGTCAGCCCCGGCGGGTGGGTCGAGCCGGGGCAGAGCCCGGAGTTCGACGAATACACGGTCGTGCTGCGCGGCACACTACGCGTCACCACGAGGAGCGGCACTATCGACGTGGATGCCGGACAGGCGGTCATCGCCCACGCTGGAGAGTGGGTGCAGTACTCGACACCGGAGTCGGCAGGGGCGGAGTACATCGCCGTCTGCCTGCCGGCGTTCGCGCCCGCGATCGTTCATCGCGATGAATGAACAAGCGCGCACCATGCGCTGGCGATTGCGCACTCGCTTACTTTTTCAGGGTGACTCGGAAGATCGCCAGCACCGGGGCGCCGTCAAGACGCCACACGGCTACCGGCTGGAAGTTCTTCACGCTTTCGAAGACGAGTTGATTCGCCCAGTCTCGTCGGAAAACGAACATCACGTACGACGGGTGCGTGAGGCTCAGGAAGTAGAAGCGCGCCAGGAGCTCTGGCCGGATCTGGGCTAGTGACGGAGTGGTGAGGTGTACCAGGCCGATGTCTCCCCGTAACCGATACGGTGCCACGATGCGTACGGCGTGCTCGGCGATCGGTACCGCGAGCAACGCATGCGGCTCGGCGTGCTGATTGAGCCAACGCAGCCCGAGCCGGTACGAGCCGGCCCAGTAGTCACCGGCTTGCGGAATGTCGCGGTTCATCGCGCCATCCAGCCCGCCGGCAAAGACGTTCCAGTACGCCGTCTCGAATGGATGCACGTGGATCTCGGCTGCCAGAATTGGAGCGGCAAACGCGGCGACCGTCACTGTGGCGGCGAGCACCGGCCGCTTCAGAATCTTGCCGAGGCTGTCGGCCAGGAAGGTAATGCCGAGACCGCCGACAGCGGCCATCGATGGGAAGAGCTCCAGGAAGTGGCGTACTCCGTCGAAGTTGACGGCCGAGGGAACGGCCAGCCGCAGGCAGACGAGCCCGATGACCGAAGCCAGCAGCGCCGCGAGAGGATCACGCGCGCGCAGGCGTCGAACGAGAGGGATCAACCCGATGAGGAAGGCGAGAAGGAATGCCGGCGGCATCGTCAGGCCGATCATGGCAAAGGGATTGGTCACGTCCCACGACGGTGTCCCCATCTTTCTCCTGACGATGTACCGAAGATTCAGGCGGAGGGTGTTGTAAGGGTCGGTCCAGAGGTACGGCCACACGAGGAAGAAGACCGCCGCGCCGAGTGCGAAGGCCGCGATCAGCGAGAGGATGAGCGTGCGCTCGCGCCCGCGCCAGGAGAGAGGAAAGCGGCGCCAGAGGAGATAGATCACCATGACGGGCGGAACGAAGAGCGCGTTGGCCTTGGTGCCGAGAGCCAGGCCGAGCAGGACCCCCG
>WNFI01708453.1_pt2 | contig 10043 bp, 12 predicted proteins | sample 5400471 | NCBI WGS metagenome assembly WNFI01 (sample SAMN13153348, study PRJNA577476) | soil metagenome | isolation source: 100 cm saprolite on Douglas fir-dominated hillslope | place: USA:California | collected 2013-09-17
GGCCGCGCAGCTTGCGCGAGAACTTCAGCGACAGCAGATCGCGTCCGTAGACGAAGCGGCGGATCGTGAGCTGCTCCTGGCGGTCGACGCCCGGCGGCGCCAGCACCCGCGGCGTCCCGCCGGCGAACGGGGTCGGGCGCGTCCCGTCCCACGCGACCTGTCCGTAGAGGCTGGTCACGGGCCTGATGCGGAGCTCTTTGCCGACGAAGAACGGGGTGGCGCCGACGAGCATGCAGTATTTCGTGATGAGGTCCCAGAAGCCGATCTTGTCCCCCTGGCCCTCGGGCGCCATCGTGGGCTTCTGCTGGCCGTCGATACCGAGCCGCACGCGGGTGACGCCGTCGAGCGTCCCGGGGCTCGGGATGACGCCGTTCGGCCACTCCTGCGCCTGCGCATAGACGGTGATGCCGCCCCCGCTGTAGGGCAGCTTCTTGAGTATCTGGAGCACCACGTCGTCGATTGGACGGGTGAGATCGAGGTCGCGGAAGATGCGCGGGTCCGCCTTGGCGTCTAGGAGCAGCCCGCGCAGGTCGCGCCCGGCCATGTGGACCAGCGAGCCCTTCTCGGTGTGCTCGACGCTCATCTCGTCGACGAGACCGACCAGCATCAACTTGGTGCGCCGGCTCCCGCTGTTCGACGAGTCCAGGATGGAGTCGCGGGTCCCGTCCTGGTTGGCTCGGGTCATCCCGCGGGCGAATCTCTGGGGCTGCGCCACCCCCATGAAGACCTCGACGCGCGCGTCGCGGACCAGCCGCGGGTCGATGGGGAGGTCGCGGAAGTCGAAGACGAACTGGAACGTGTGGGCCTGGCGGAAGCCGTTGAGCTCGATGCTGCCCGAGCGCGGCTGGCGCCCGACCACCTGGGTCAACTTATCGACCGCTCCGCTCAGGATGAGGGGACGCACGGTCGGCTGTCCGAACGTCACGGCCGACCCCTGCTCGACGTCGGCGGTCCCGCGCGCCCCGGGCGACTTGTCCTCGAGCACGTTAAAACTTTCATCAAAACGGAGACCGATGTTCACCACGCAACTCGGGTAGAAAACGCCCATCGCTACTACTGGCTCCCGTCGAGAGGGCGACCGAGCTTCGGCACGAAGATGACCTGGCCGGCCGACAGCCGCGAGTCCGTCAGGCCGTTGAACAGCATGAGCGAGCGCCAGTCGTCCTGGCGCCGGTAGTACTGGACGGCGACCTGGCGCAGGTCCGTCTGGGCGCGCGCCGTGAACATCGCGACGATGTCGGGGTTGATGGCCTTGAGGATGGCCTGCTGGGCCTCGAGCGCCGCGTACTTCATGTCGCGCAGCAGCGAGATGAGTTGCCGCAGCTGAGACTCGACCGCCAGCCGCGCGCCCTCGACGCTGCCGGCCCCCGACGTCGTGGTCGCGATCTGCTCGGCCGGCTGGCTGGTGACCAGCGCCGACGTCGAGTCCGCGTTGGTCCCGACGTCCCCGAGGATGCCGGCGAGGCGGCGCTGCTGGTCGACGATGGGCATCGTGGTGTTGACGGCCTGCTGGACGGTGTCCTGGGTCTGCTGGACGAACGTGCCGAGCTGCACGACGGCGTTCTGGATCGGCTGCACCGCGTTGGCGACCATATCGAAGAGGTTCGTCGCCAGCGTCAGGATCTGGTTGAACTTGGCCTGCAGGGTCCCGGTGATCCCCTGGTAGTCCACGTCCTTGGCGATGACGGCCGGGACCTCTGGGTCGTTCTGGCTCGACCACTCGAACCGCAGGGTCCACTCGACGTCGTGGATGTTGTGCCAGCGCTGCTCGAGCCGCTTGACGATGCCGCGACGACTGACCGGGCCCCACTGGACCACGACGGTCAGGAGCGTGTTGAGTTGGCCGTCTTTGGTGTAGAACGCCATGCTCGGCGACGCCTGCGACGTGTCGCCGATGAAACGGTCCTTCCAGTAGCCAGACCACTCGCTGGGCTCCTCGGCGGCGCCCAGGACCTGCTGGGTCATGACCGGGTTGCCCGGGTAGGCCGTGAGATCAGAACGCTGCTCGCCGGAGAACGCGATGGGCCGGTAGGGCAGGGCGCGCGCCGTGAGCGTCAGGACCCGGCGGTCGCCGGTCTGCTCCGCGATGGTCAGGGGTACGGCGTCTGAGACTGCGTCGTTGACGGCCATGTCAGATGCTGAACAGTGGGGCGAACGATGATTGGACCTTGCGCTCGCCGAGTCCGGCCAGGTCGTTGGCGAACGCCACGGCGATGCGGTCGGGGTCGATCTCTGAGAAATTTTGCTTGATGTCAAAGCGAGAGCCGCGGAAGTCGAACACCGGCGCCTTCTCGCGGGTGCTCGGGGTCGAACGGTCCATCTCGCGCATGCGCCGCACGTCGTCCTCGCGCTCGCGGATCCCCTTGGCCTTGCGCATCTGCATCTGGGTCATCATGTCGGCGACGGCCCATTGGTCCATGACCCCGCGCTTCATGAACTCCCGTGGGTTCTTGGCGAACAGCGTGATGAAGTTGATGAGGTTGTTGATGGTCTTGAGGATCCATTCGGTCGCGGTCCCGAGGCCCTTGAGCACCGAGGACATCTGGTCCGCGAAGAACCCTAGGATCCCGCCCTTGCCCTGGCCGCCGAACAGCCGCGAGAAGACGTTGAACACCGGCTCGAGCGCCAACTTGATGGCGATGAACCGCGTGGTGATGCGGTCCCAGAGCTCCACGAAGAACGTGCGGATACCCCAGACGTTGTCCTTGATGGCCTTGAAGGCCCCGTAGGCCGCGAGCGCCACGATGCCGATGATGCTGAGCCGGCCGATGACCCCGACGATGCCGCGCAGCACCGGGGCCAGCAGCACGACCTTGTCGATGACACCTTGGAGTCCGCCGCGCACCGGGCCGGCCATCGCGGTCATCGACGCCTTGCCGCGTATGAATCCGAGCAGCCGCGGCAGTATCGACAGCGGCCCCCGGCTGCTGTCCCCTTCGCCCTTCTCTCCTCCGCCATGGCCGGCCCCGAGTCCGAAGACCGTGCCGCCGATGCCGTGGCCGGTCAGCCGCTGGATCGCGTAGTTGGCCAGCATGACCTTGCCGATCTTCACCACCATCGAGTAGTGGTCGCGCAGGAAGTTGCCCAGCGTCTTGCCGAACTCGCGCGCGTGCTCGACCCATCCCTTGAGCTTGTCGGCCCCGCCCTTGAGCAGGTCCGCCACCACGGGCATGAGCTGCGACCCGACGATGAGGTTGATGCGCTTCCACGCCGCCGTGATATCGCTCTGCGCGTCGTTCATGCGTTTGAAGGCATCGAGGTCCCCGATGGTGACGCCGAACTTCTCCGCCTCCTTGATGTTCTCGCGCAGGTACTCGGGGCCCTTCTTGAGCATCGTCATGAGCGCGATGGTCTGGTTGCGCGGGATGCCGAACGCGATGCCGAGCTCGCCGGCCCCGAGTTTGCCGCGCTGCACCGCGCGCGACATCGACTCGAGCGCTGCCTCCGGGCCCTTGCGCAGGTCCACGCCCATGCTGCGCAGGATGCCGGCGGTCGACCCGGTCTGCTGACCGAGCGCGTTCATGTGCATCTCCATGGACTCGGTTTTGCGCGACATTCCTAGGAGGATGCGCTCCGCGGACTCGCCCTCGATGCCGACCTGCTCCATGGCCTCGAGCAGGCCGTCGGCATGCTGGGTCGACAGCCCCGTCAGGGTCGTGATGCGGCCGATGCTCCGCATGTACTCGTTGGTCGACTCGATGGCCTTCTCGAGCGAGAAGGCGCCGCCCACGACCGCCGCCACCGAGGCGAACCCCCCCAGGACCTCGGAGGCGTGGTCGAAGACGTGGTTGATGCGCTGGCCGGCCCCGACGATGCGGTTGAGCGTCGCGGACAGGTGGTCCTTGCCCGTGAAGACTGTTTCTACCTCGTGGCTCCCGCCTTCCTCAGCCATCTTCGTCTCCAGACCGCCGCTCGTCCTTGATGAGGTCGGCGACGGCGTCCATCAGGTCCGATGCCTCTCGGTACGTCAGGCGCATCACCTGGTCGCGCGGCTGCCGACCGTATCGCCCCAGGAACGCCACGATGCGGGTTATCTCCTGCTCACGCGGCGGCAGCCTGGCGAGCGCGCACGCGTAGTCCGCGCACGTCCAGACGATCAGCCGCCGAGTTTGACCTTGCGGCTCCTCAGAAAATTTGCGGTGGTCTTCTCCTTCGGGGTGTTGACCTCCGCGTACGCCGTCATGCACAGGCCGCGCAGCGGCGCCGAGAAGCGCTTGACCCACAGGTCCGTCGAGGCGTCCCCGAGGCTCACGTGCTGGCCGTTCACCTCGGCCAACGCCTCCTTCCACAACTCGAACGCCATGGCCATCTGGTCGCCGCCGCCGCGTGTCGCTGCGCGCCGCTCCTCGTCGAGCGTCAGCTCGTGGAAGCCGACGAGCCGCACCTTCTCGCCGCCGACCGACTGGTATTCCTCGGGGACCTCGAACTCGTGGACCACCCGCGGCTCGGCGGACGGCAGGTTGTGGACGTCGGTGATGGGAACTCCAGCAAGGCTCATGTTGGTCTCCTGTGGCTCGTTACTCGATAACAAGCATCATCGGGCTAGATGAAACGGCCCGACGAGCTCTTGAACGGCACCTTGACCCCGACGTACTGGTCGCGCTTCGGCACCGCGATCGGGATGGCGCCGAAGAAGGCGTTGTCGATGATGCAGCGGCGGCGCTCGCCCGAGGGGAACTGCAGGGTCCCCTTGAGGTTGAACACCACCCCGGGGGTGCGGCGCCGCGCTCGGTTGATGATGGCCTGGAAGGTGTCGAACACCGCGCCCTGTGTCAGGTGCGCCGAGAAGTTGCCATCGATCCCGGTGAACACGTCGTCGAACCGGTTCACGGTCTCGCCGAGGTACCCCTCCTCGAGCGTCGCGAGCATCAGCGTCATCTCGAAGTCCTGGATGCTGTCGAACTGCGACAGCACGCCGACGCCTGATTGATTCATAAATAGCGAAAATTCTTGGCCCTTTAAACGCTGTCCAGGCATTGTACTTCTTTCCTTTCTTGTGTTATACACGCCACATGAAACGCATCGATCTGACTGGTCACCGATTCGGACGTCTTGTGGTCACCGACTACGAACCAGAGACGCGACGATGGGCGTGCATCTGCGACTGCGGCGACGTAGCCACGGTGCCCGGCGGCAGTCTCCGCGGCGGTCGCACGGCCTCCTGTGGTTGCTATCGACGCGAACGAGGACGCGAGCATGGAGCGACTATTAATCGCCGCCATGGCGAAGGCAGCAACGGGAAGGAGACGCCAGAATACACGGCATGGGCGCAGATGCTGACCCGCTGCCGCAATCCGCTCGACGCGCGCTACAGTGACTACGGAGCCCGCGGCATCGTTGTGTGCGAACGATGGTTCGCGTACGAGCACTTCCTGGCCGATATGGGCCGCCGTCCCGGTCCCGGATACTCCATCGACCGCCGCGACAACGCCGGGAACTACGAACCCGTCAACTGTCGCTGGGCAACCAGCCAAGAGCAGAACAACAATACCCGTGGCAACCACCATTTGACGGCTCGCGGAGAGACACGAACGCTTGCCGAATGGGCGCGTCATCTCGGTATTCCGCATACGCTCATCCGCGGCCGCCTGTATCGCGGCTGGGACGTCGATGACGCGCTCTTTGCCCCGCGTAAACAAAATCAGCACTCCTGAAACGCAGAAGGCCCGAGACCAGCCACCATGGCTCGTCCCGGGCCCTATTCACCGCCAAGCCTAAACCTGGAAGCGCGCGGCCGGTTCTGGTGTCATAGCGTCACATTACGGCCTCGGGGTCAAGCCGCGGCACACCGGGCACTCGACGCAGCGCTGGCGCGCCCGCAGGGCGACGACCATGAAGGCGCTGCAGTGTGGGCATGGACCGACGACGAGGCGGAGGGGAACGCGGCGCGGCCGGTGCCTTGGTTGTTTTTCCCGTCCCTGGTTGTATTTTCTGGCCGTGGTTGTCAGCCGTACGAAGCGGAGCTGCTGGTCGGGCCGCCGAGGCCCACGACCTTCCACCCGACGCTCGGTCCCGCGAACTCCAGGTCAGCCCACGCGCCCAGTGACGCGAGCTTCACGAAGGTCTTGCCCTCGGCCATGACGGCCGGCGTGATCGTCACGGTTGAGGCGCCGGTCGCGCTGGTCTGGAACAGGCGCTTGCGCTGGCCGACGAATACCCCGAGCCCGAGCGTCCCGGACGCGCTGCCCGGACCACCCAGCACGTCGAAGCGGCTCGTGTTGGTCAGGACCGACACAACGGGCAGCGCGACGTTCAGCGTCTCGTCGATGTTGCGGTAGCCGTGGACCGTGAGGCCGGCCTGTGGTCCGGTCGGCACCACGGTGAACTGGAGCAGGCGGTTGACCAGCGAGGCGTTCTGGGCGCCGGTGCCGCCGATGGCCTGCTGGGCGGCGCTCGGCGAGTCCAGCACGATGGCGGCCTGTCCGGGCGGCAGGATGCCGTCGTACGGGGCCCCGAGGGTCAGCGGGAGGCCGGACGTGTTCTTGATCTGGGTAGGCATGCCGACGTCAGTGCACACAGGCGGCCATGCCCGTCAACTCGGCATTTGTGTAATATGGGCGGCATGCGGCTCGGAAGCCTGAAGACCAACCTAACTGGACGCAAGTTCGGACGCCTGACCGTCGTGGGACTCTCGCACCGCGACAAGAAGAGCGTGTCGTTCTGGCTCGTCAAGTGCGACTGCGGGGTCGAGAAGACCGTGAACGGTCAGTCGCTGCAGCGCGGAACCACGGCTTCGTGTGGCTGCCTGCGCCGCGAGATCATGTCGCGGGTGATGCGCGGCGCCTTCAACCGATAGCGCGCAGCGCGGCGGACCTACCCGGTCTGCGTCGCGATCACGACGTTGTTGGCGATCTGGAACTGGAGCGCGATGAAGTCCATCGTGGGGGTCAGCTGCACACTGACGAGCACCAGGAAGATGCCCTGGGCGTTGAGCGCCAAGGTGTTGGCCGTGAGGTCGATGGAGTAGCCGTTGATCCGCTGGGCCGGCGGGTTTTCCGGGCTCAGGAGACCGTGCAGGTAGCTGTCGGTCTCGGTGACGATGTTGTCCTGGTTCTGCGTGGTCATCGGCAGCTTGGCCAGTGGTGCCAGCGCGGTCGCGATGGACCCCTGGATGTTGTCCGCCATGCGCCGGCGCTGCATGGTCGTCTGGCCCGAGACCAGCGAGGTCGTGATGCCCGACTGGAAGATGGGGCCCACGACGTTGTCGAACCGGATGGCCCCGACGCCGTTCTGGCGGAACGCGATATAGTCGTTGATCCCGAGGTTGGCCGGCATGTTGCGCGCCAGCCCCGAGACCTTGGCCAGGATGGTCGGGACCGGCTGCCCGGCCTGCCCGTAGTTCCACTCTGGGTTGATGCCGCTCAGCACCGCCGCGAGCCAGCCGTCGCCCGGCTGGTCGATGATGCCGTTGTTGTAGAGCTTGCCGTCCGAGCCCTTGACGTTGAAGTTCACGGCCTCGCGCCCTGGAGGTCCGGGGCCAGCACCGCGACCATCCCCTGGGCCTCGACGCCCGACAGGTTGTCTACGGTCGAGCGCAGCTGCGCCCGGATGTTGGCGGACTTGCGCGCCGCCCACAGGATGTTGACCGTGGAGGCCGGCGGATTCTGGCTGTTGAGCGCCAGCAGCGCGGTCGTGTAGAGCGCGTCGAGCGACGCGTTGGACGCGACGTTGACCCCTTGGGTCGCGGCGACGAACACGAGACCAGTCGTCGGGTCCGTCTTGGCCGACAGGCCGGACAGCGTGTTCCAGCTGTTGAACGTCTGGGCCGGCGGCAGGACCTGCGGGGTCATGACGGTCGCGGCCGAGACCCCGGCGGTCAGCGGGCGAGCCGGCACCGTGTAGGCCCCGGCCAGCGAGTTGATGCCGACCCCGGACTCCGCATCCGACGCGCGGTGCAGGCGCCACGCCTGGTTGGTCGCGCCAAACGACGTGGTGCTGCTGAAGCTGGTGCCGTCCTGCCGCTCGAGCGTCAACTGCGTGGCGCCCGGGATGGCGTTGATGCGATAGGTGTCGACGTCGGTCAGGCCCACGACGGTGGACCCGACCAGGTGGGTGGCCCCCACCGTGCCGTTGACCCCGCGGCTGAGCCCCGTGAAGGCCGTTCCCGAGGCGCCGTTGGTCACGCCCGAGAACGTCAGCTGCTCGAGGTCGATCTGCAGGAGGCCCGCGCCGCCGGTCGCCGACGTCATGGCCTGGTAGCCAGTGAACCCCGGGGCCGACAGGAAGATGGAGGCATCGTTCGCCCCGACGGCGCCGGCGCCCGTGGGGCTCGAGACGTTGGCGCTGGTCACGACGCCGCCCAGCACCAGGACGTCGCCCACGGTCACGAAGTTCGGGTTGCCCGCGGTGTTGAACGCCCCGGTGATGCTGTTGAACGTCTCGGTCGCGCCGACGCTTGCCGTCACGGTGCCGTCGACGCCCGCGGCATACGCCAGGAAGCCCGTGAACTGCACGGGCCCCGCGGTGTTGACCTGGTTGGTCCCGTTCATGAACGGGTAGCCGGCCGGCACGCTCGCCGGCTGCATCGGGACGATCGGGACCGTCGAGGACGGAGCGCTGTTGTTCGGCAGCTTGCGCCACTCGCGGATGGCCCTGGAGCTCGCGAGCGACACCGGAACCACGACCAACTGCTGGAAGTTCTTGTTGCGGAGCTCGACGAAGCCGTTGCCCATCGTGCCGCCGAAGTCCCCGATGGTCGCGTCGAACCCGCCCAGCTTGGCCACGAGGTCCGAGCCGGAGAAGATCTGGACCGCCTGGGCGCTCTGCGTCACGTTGCCGTTGTTGTCGACCGCGACCCCGAAGGTCGAGTCCGCGAACTCACCGACCAGGCAGGCCACACCGCTCGACACCCCGGCGATTTGTCCGGCTGGCGGCAGGTCGATGATGACGACGCCCTCTATGGCCGTGATGAGATTGGTTGGTGGAGAAAAGTTGAATCTCCGGACGAAACCCGAGCCAGCCATCTAGAAGCCTCCGACGTGGGGGTCCGCAGCACCCATCGCCGATGGGAGTGCTCACAGCCCGGCGCGGAAGTCTATGCGCCTACGGCTGGCCGATGATGAGTCCCGGCTTGCTCGCCGCGGTCGCCGACGTGCTGACCGTGACCCCCACCTTGCGCAGCACCGGGAATCCCTGGAGCGATGTCCTGGGCACCGACCCCCCGATGATGAACCGGGCCTTGACCTCGCGGATCTTGGCCTCTCGCTCGCCCCCGAGGTACTGCATGCTGATGAGGTCGAAGGTGGCGCGCTGGTTGAAGTAGTGGGGGAGCTCGAGCCGGAAGCCCGACATCCAGTCGACCGGGCTGCACGCGTCCTCCACCATCTTGCAGAGGTTCTTGCGCTCCTCCGGGTCGTTTGCCCACACCTCGCACGTGATGCTGATGTCGAGCTCCGAGGCCGCCTGCTCGTAGGTGCCGTCCGGGTAGCGGATGGAGCCGAACGTCGGCGTCAGGTTGCGCGCCGCGTAGCTCCCGACCGTTCCGTTCGTGTAGGCCACGAACGCCGGGAACTCCTCGAGGTCCTCGGTCTCGGCCCACTCGTCGAACGACGCGGCGAACCGCAGGAACCTCCCGCCCGGCGCCACGTACGACAACCCGAACATGTACTCCGCGAGCCCGCGGGTCAGCGCGCTGGTCGCGTCGGTCGTGCACTGCTGCGATGGGACCCGTAGGTCATTCGGCAGCATCACGAGCCGCGACCGCTGGTGCGCCGGGATGTTGGCGACGTTCATCGGTAGACCACCTCGTTACTCGATAACAAGCATCACCAGCGCCGCTCCCAGCACCACTCCATGGTCGTGTGGTCGCCGCACGGCAGGCCCGGCCCGCGATATGTCGCCCCCGACGCCACATGGATACCGGCGCCGAAGAAGAATAACTCCAGCCACTTGGAGACGATGCTCCTACAGACCTCGTGCTCTGGACAGGCGCGGCGCATCTCCGCCTTTATACCGCACAACGATGGCGCGTTGTCGCACCTATGGCTCGATACTCGATAACGAGCATCACCGGCGCAGCTCATCGGCCAGCGCGCGGTTGATAT